>Ga0114959_10000427_pt1 | contig 39512 bp, 36 predicted proteins | sample C_130625_EF_Meta_FD_87317 | JGI IMG/M metagenome (GOLD analysis project Ga0114959, IMG submission 87317) | Freshwater microbial communities from Lake Croche, Canada to study carbon cycling - C_130625_EF_MetaG | ecosystem: Environmental > Aquatic > Freshwater > Lake | place: Lake Croche, Canada... | reverse complement strand
GCGTCGCGTCGATGACCGCCGGGTAATCAGCGGCATCGTTCATGTGCTCAAATCTGGCTGCCGTTGGCAGGATTGTCCGGCGGTCTACGGCCCGCCGACGACAATCTATAATCGCTTCCATCGCTGGTCTGGCCGAGGCGTGTGGCAGAAGTTGTTCACGGCTCTGGTGCAAGTGACACCCGATGACGTGCAAATGATCGACAGCACGTCTGCCAGAGCCTATCGCTCGGCTGCGGGCGGAAAAGGGCGGAGCATACGCAGGCGATCGGCCGCTCCCGCAGCGGTCGCACGACGAAAATCCATGCAGTCGTTGATGGATGCGGCCGACCCATCGCGTTCGAAATAACACCCGGCCAACTTGGCGATGTCAAAGCAGCCGGGGCCTTGCTCGCTCCGCTCCCCGCAGCCCGGCTCTGTGCCGCAGACACCGCCTATGACAACAACGCCCTGAGAGAATTCCTCCAACAACGTGGCACATTGCCGGTCATTCCCAATAATCCAACGCGCAAAAACCTTCACCCCTTCGACAGGACCGCGTATCGGCAGCGCAACCTGATCGAGCGGATGTTCTCGCGTCTAAAGGACTTCCGGCGAATTGCCACACGCTACGATAAACTCGCGCAAAACTTCGCCGCAGCCGTGGCACTTGCAGCAATCGTCACCTGGCGGGCTGATTGAGTCTCGTGCCTAGAGCGTGATTCACGCTAGGGTCCTTACTCATAGTACTGCGATCACGACCCACCTCTCGGCTTATAGCGGAAAAAGGAGGGAAGAACGCCAGATGATCGGTCGGTCGCGGGGTGGACGGACGACCAAACTTCACGCCCTCGCAAACGAAACTGCAAAAAATTGGCATCTGTGGCATGGTGCCGTCATCTCCCGCGCGCTTGGGCAGTTCCCTAAAATGGACGGGCCTCACGACCCGCCCCCCCCCAGCACAGATCCAACGCGCGCGTTCACCAACCAAACGCGCGCCTCACCTCACGGCTTATACGTCACCCGATAAACCACCCCATTCCCATCATCGCTGAACAGCATCGACCCATCCTTGGCGAACACCACATCCACCGGGCGCCCCCAGACATTCTCATCCCCGGCCGTGAACCCGGTGACGAAGTCCTGGTACTCCCCCATGGGCTTCCCGTCCTTGAACGGCAGACGAACGATCTTGTAGCCGGTGTGCAACGCGCGGTTCCAGGAGCCATGCAGCGCCACAAAGGCGTCGCCGGTCCAGCCCGCGGGGAACATCCCGCCACCGTTGAAGCTGATCCCCAGCGGTGCTGAATGCGGATGGATCAGCACGTCCGGCATCGTCACCTGGCCCTTGAGGTCCGGGCGACGGCCGCCGCCGGGGCGCTCATCCTCATGGTCGCCGAGGTAATACCAGGGCCAGCCATAGAACGCGCCGGGCTTCACGCTGGTGACGTAATCCGGTGGTGTGTTGTCGCCCAGCAGGTCGCGCTCATTGGTGGCGCAGAACACCACCCCCGTACCCGGCTGCACCGCAAGGCCTGAGCAGTTGCGAATTCCTGCCGCATAGATGCTCCGGTCCCGCCCATCCGGCGTGTAGCGCAGCACAGTGGCGCGATATTCCTCCTCGCCATACGCCGCCCCCAACGCGTGACTCTTCTCAAACGCCGCGAGATCGGCCGGGCGGCCCTCCATGTCCACCGCCACATTGCTCGCCGAGCCGACCGCGACATACATCGACCCGCCGTCCGGCGAGAACACCACATCCCGCGTCCAATGTCCGCCTTTGGGCAGACCCGAAACAATCCGCTCGGCAGGGCCAGAGGCCGTCATGTCGCCGACATGATAGGGGAACCGCACCACACCGCCCTCGATGCCGACATAGACGAATTTCGGCTCCGGCCCGGGTGGGTAGAAGGCGATGCCATAGGCATCCTTCAACCCGGTCGCGAAGGTCTCGATGCGGTCCGCCTTTTCGCCACCGGCCGAGGGGCGGAACACCGTCACCTTGCCATCCGGCCGACTCTGCGACAGGAAAATATCGCCATTGGGCGCGATCCGCAGCACCCGCGCGCCGGCAAGGCCCGTGGCGAACGGTGCAACGGCAAAGCCCGGCATCGTCTGCAACGCAGCGTCGGCAGGCTTCGCCACCACCTTGGAGCGATTGGCCACAGATGGCGTCTCCAGAGGCTGGATCACATCCGCCGACGTGATCTTGCGCGTCACCCCCGGCGCATCGGTGCGCCAGTCGCCATACGCCGCCCGCCCCGTGCGCAATTCCTGCGCGCCAGCCCCGCTCAGCACGACAGCGCTGAGTGCAGCCCCGATCAGCATGCTTGGTCTTGTCATGACGCCTCCCCCAGAGTCGGCCGGCTTCTCCCGGTCCGACAGCGACGCAAGGTCGCTATTTTGCGGGCGGAGCCCCAAGCCCCGCCAGATAGGAAGCGAGCGCGGTTTGCGCCTCTCCGTCAAGCGCCTTCATCAGCGCCGACATCGTCTCCTGGTTCAGCCGCTCGCCATGCGCAAACGCCACCATCTGCGCCTTCAGATAGGCCGCGGTCTGGCCCGCCAGACGCGGGGCCGGCCCCACGGGACTGACCCCGCCCATCAGTTCCGCCCCGTGACAGCCCCTGCACGTCGCCACCGCATTCGGCGCCGCATTCGGCGCCGCACCCGATCCATCGCCCGAGGTGGCTGGCCAGTCCTTGCCAGCGATGAACGCTGCCACCGCCGGTATATCCGCCCGCCGCAGCGACTCAGCCATCGAGTTCATGATCTGGTTCTCGCGATCCCCCGCGCGATACGCCCGCAACTGCGCCTCCAGATAATCCGCCCGCTGCCCCCAGATGATCGGGACCGTCGGATCCTTCGGCACCCCCGAAGCACCATGACAGGACCAGCAGGTGTCAAGCGCGGCACCGATCTGCTCCTGTGCCAGCCCCGGCAGCGGCGCCCAAACAGCAAGCCAAACCCAGAATGCGATGCGTCGCATGCTCAAACCATCCCCTGCCTGCCGAACCGCTTCCACAACCGCTCATGCGCGTTATGGATAAACGGCGCCGTGATCATCCTCGCCGTCACGAGATCCCCCACCACGATCAGATTGCAGGTGAACACGGGTGCAACACTCGGTCCTGCGCCAAATCCTGATCCCGTCTGTGCGGCTGAAACGTCCATGTCTGCCTTGTGCGAGATCGGCTCAAACCTGAGCCAAAGCGATCAAGAAACGGGAGGAAGTGCCGCGCTATGCCCAGCCCCCCATCTTGCGTCAGCACCGGTCTTGCGTCCGCACCGGCCTTGCCTCAGCACGCCTGTGACGTGACGGCCAATCCCATGGCTGGTCTGAGGGGAACCCAGTCATCCCCACCGCTACCGCGCCGCCAGCGCCACCGGACGCACCACCGACCCATCGACCACCTCGGTCGGCACGTTCAGCGCCACCGTCTCACCCGGCTTCACCCCGCTCGCCACATTGATCATCACCCCATCCGTCGATGCCACGGTAATCGGTTGCAGCCGCACCTTGCCGCCTTCGCCGATGACCGCTGTCAACTGCTTGCCGCCACGCTGGAACATCGCCGCCACCGGAATCTGCGGCAGCGCGTTGAGCGGCACCTGCAGCTTCACATTGGCAAAGCTCCCCGGGAGCAGGAAGGTGGGCGAATTATCGACATCGATCTCAATATAAAGCGTGCGCGTGCGCGGATCGAGCGCACCAGCGGTCCGGCTGATCTGCGCCGTCACCCGGTGGGTCGGATCGGACGCATCGATCACCTCGGCCGGTGCCCCCACCTTCACAGCGCTCACATCGCGCTGCTCAACATAAGCACCAATGCGCAGTCTGCTGATATCAGACACCGTCGCCAGCGGCAGTGAGCTGGTCTGGTTGGTCAACGCCGCTTGCAGCAGCGCCCCCGGATCGGCGAAGCGCCCGGTGATGGTGCCGTCAAACGGCGCGCGGATCGTTTGATAGGACGTCATGGTCGCCAGGTTGTGCACCACCTCCTCGGCCATGCGCAGATTGGTTTCCGCCTGCTCCACCGACTGCAACGCCGTGCTGCCGCTGCGCCCCAACACCCGCGCCCGATCAGCCAGCCGGCGCTTGTTGTCCCGATCAGCGAGGGCAGACTGATACTGGCTCTCGGTCTCGGCCGAATCCACCACCGCCAGGATCTGCCCGGCCTTCACGCTGTCGCCCTTGTCGACCAGCACCGTGCGCAGATAACCGCTGACCTTGGCGAACACGGTGGCCTGGGTATAAGGCCGCGCATCGCCGAGCAGCAGTATCTCGCGCGAGACCGGCCCCAGCTTCGCCTGCACCACCTGCACCCGCGCGCCGCGGTCCAGCTCCTGCTGCATCTCCCCGCGCGCCTGCGCGACATTGGCACTGCGCGACTGCACGAACCAAAACGCAGCCCCACCGGCCACCATCACGGCCACCAGCCCCGCCACATAAAGCACGCCGCCGCCGCGCCGCCGCGACATCACCACAGGCTTCAAGGGCCTGGCATCGGCATGATCGGGTTTCATCTCCATGAGGCTATCCCTTCGTGCTTCCGGCCGCTTCGGCCTCGAATTTCGCGTCCAGCGCATGCAGGCTCGGCGGCTTGCGTCGCAGCAGCGTGTAGAAAATCGGCACAATGATCAGCGTGGCGATGGTGGCGAACACAAGCCCGCCAATCACCGCCCGCCCCAGCGGCGCGTTCTGCTCGCCCGCCTCGCCGGCGCCGATCGCCATCGGGATCATGCCCAAAATCATCGCCAGCGCCGTGATCAGAATCGGCCGCAGCCGCGTCTCGCCCGCAGCAATCGCCGCCTGCCACGGATCCAGATTCTCCCGCACCCGGATATCATTGGCAAAGCTCACCAGCAGGATCGAGTTGGACACCGAGATGCCCACGGTCATGATCGTGCCCATCAGCGATTCCACGTTGATCGTGGTCCCCGTCACCGCCAGCATCCACACGATACCGATCAGTGCGCCCGGCACCGCCATCATGATGATGAAAGGATCGACCCAGGACTGGAACAGCACCACCAGCAGCGCATAGACCATGATGATCGCCACCACGAGCCCCAGCACCAGATTGCCGAACGCTGTCTCCATCACCTGCGACTGGCCGCGCAGTTCGATATGGGTGGTGATCGGCAGCCCCTTGGACACCTCGGCAATCGCGGCGCGGATCTCGCGCGTCACCCCACCCAGATCACGCCCGTCCACATTGGCCGCCACATCAAGCACCCGCTGCACCGAATAATGGTTGACCGAACCCAGTGCCCCGCGCGGCCTGACGCTTGCGACATCGGACAGTCGCGACACCGGCGCGTTCGGCTGCACTGCAAGCGAACTCGACGTCGCGGTGCTCGACGAAGGCAGCACCACCGGCTGACTGATCGACAGATCCATCAGATCATTGACCGAGTTGAGCTGATCCATCGGCAGCCGCACCGCCACGAAGTAATTGACGTTGTTGACCGGGTTCAGGAAGTAAGACGGTGCCACGAGCGATGATGAAGACAGCGACACCAGCACGTTGTTGGAAATATCGCGCTGCGTCACGCCAAGCTGTGCCGCCCGCAAACGGTCCACGTCCACCTGCAGGGTCGGCGTGTCCAGAATCTGCGTCAGATGCGGATCGACCACACCCGGGATCTTGCGCAAAGCCAGGATCAGCTTCTGGCCGATGGCGTAGGAGCGGTCAAAATTATTGTCATTGATCTGGATGTCGATGGTAGAGGACTGGCCGAAATTCAGCACCTGGCTGACGATGTCTGCGGTTTGGAAGTAGAACGTGCCATCCGGGAACGCTACCGGCAGCTCGCTGCGCATCGCGCGGATATAGTCGTTGCTCGGCTTGTGCCCGGCCTTGAGCTGAATGAGGATCTCGGCGTCCGCCGAGCTGACATTGTCAGACGGCACCATTGCCAGATTGCCCGCAAACGGCGTGCCCACGGTGTCGTTCACCGTGCCCAGCTCGGCCGCCGGGATCATCCGCGCGATCACCTTCTCGATCTCGATCACCTTGCGCTCGGTCACCTCAAGACGGGTGCCAATCGGCGCGCGATAATGCACCTTGATGATGCCGACATCGGCGATAGGGAAGAAATCCGTTCCCAAGAACCCGCCAAGCCCGACGGACGTCGCCAGCAGCAGCGCAAAACAGCCCAGCACATAAAAGCGCGCCGCCAGGCAACGCTCCAGAATGCCGCGATAGCCGCGGCGAAACCAGGCAAAACCACGCTCGAAGCCGCGCACGAACCAGCCCTGCTCGCCATGACCATGCTCGGACAGCAGCATCCGGCACATGGTCGGCACCACCGAAAATGTGAGGAAGAACGATGCCAGCATCGCCAGCACGACGGTGATGGCCAGCGGAATGAAGAGAAACCGCGCGGGCCCCGTCAGCAGCACCACCGGAAAGAACACGATGCAGATCGCCAACGTCGCCACCGTCAGCGGCGTCACCACCTCCTGGCAGCCGTCCAGAATGGAAATGGTCAGCGACTTGCCCAGCGATTGGTTGCGGTGGATGTTCTCGATGGTGACGGTGGCGTTGTCCACCAGCAGACCAATGGCCAGCGCCAGCCCGCCCAGCGTCATCAGATTGATGGTTTGTCCGAAGGCGAACAGACCGGCGATGCCGGCAAAGATCGACAGCGGAATGGACACCGAAACGATCACCGTGTTCCGCCAACTCCCCAGAAACAGCAGGATCATCAGTGACACCAGGATCGAGGAAATGATCGCCTCACGCACCACGTTCTCGATGGCCGCACTCACGAACACCGACTGATCGAAATCCAGCGACAGATCGAGCCCATCCGGCGCGGCAGCCTTGATCTCGGGCATGATGTCGCGCATCGCCTCCACCACGGCCAGGGTGGAGCTGTCGCTGTGCTTCATCACCGTCATGTAGGTGGCGCGTTCGCCGTTGACGTGCACGAGATTGGTCTGGTTGGCGTAGCTGTCACCCACCGTCGCCACGTCACCCAACGTCACCGGTACGCCGTTGCGAATGGCCAGCGGCAGGCGGGCGAACTCCGCAACCGTCGTGGGGCTCGAATTCAGCGCCACGTTGTATTCCCGATCCCCGAGCCGGGCGATGCCCGCCGGCACGATCACGTTGGACAATTGCAACGCCTGCACCACGTCGTTGGGTGAGACCGACTTCGCCGCCAGACGCTGCGGATCAATGTCCACGATGATCTGGCGCTGCTTGCCGCCATAGGGCGAGGTCAGCATGATCCCCGGAATCGTGAACAGTCGCAGCCGAATGAAGCTCTGCGCGTAATCGACGATGTTCTGTTCACTCAACGTCTTGCTCGACGCCGTCATCTGCACCACGCCAACATTGGAGGCATTGAAGCGCACAATGTTGGGCGCGGTCATGCCCGGCGGCATCACGCGCAGCACCGTGCCGTTGGCAGCGTTGATCTGAGCGATGGCGCCGCCGATATCGGTGCCGGGATTGAAATAGATCTTGATGATACCAGTGCTGGGAATGGACAGCGATTCGATGTGCTCGATGCCATCGACATTCTGCGAATAGGCCCGCTCCGCCACCAGCGTGACTCGGCGCTCCATGTCCTCTGGCGGCAGGCCACCAAAGTTCCAGGCGACCAGCACCACGGGGATGTCAATGACCGGGAAGATATCCACGATCATGCGCGACAGGCTCATCGTGCCCGCCAGCAAGATGATGAACGAGGTGACCGCCGCCGTGTAGGGCCGCCGCAGCGCGAGGCGAACCAATCCCATCATGTTGTTGATGCCTTCCTGAACGCGGCGATGATGACATGGAGTTCACGGCTTGGACAGTTGTTGCGTTTTCCCATGGGAAGCAAGCAAGCGCTGGGCTCCGCCCAGACCCGCCAGGGCCTCGGCCCCTGGCGGGTCTGGGCGGAGCCCAGCGCTGGCTTATTTCGGAAGGCCCGTCAGGAACCCCCTGATCTTCTCGCTCACATACGCATACTCAGGCGTCCCGGCCGGCGCCCCCCCAGCCGAATGGCCGCGGATGGACGGGATCTCCGCATAGGTCACCTGGCTGCGGATGCCGCGATACAGCTCCCGGGTCAGGTAGCCCGGGATCGTCCGGTCCGTCATGCTCGGCAGCATCAGCGCTGGCGCCTTGATCTGCCCCAGCGCCTTCATCATGTCGCCACCGAACGGCACCGAGGCATCAAAATTGCGGCTCGCCCGATAGCGCGACAGCATCGAGTTGGCATCCCACACCTTGACCCAGGCATCGCCCGCCGCCTTCTTGCCCGCCTCGTATTCGGCCTCGCTGAGGTTGATCAGATATTCGTCACTTGCCGTCCATGGAAAATAGATCAGCGCCGCGCGGCGAATGCCCTCAACCGGGTTCTCGCTGTAACGACCGCCCTGATATTTTGGATCGAGCGTGATCATCGCCTCAAACGCGTCGACAATGGCCGCGAAATGGTGATCGCTGCGCGCCGCCGGCACAATCATAATCAGCCCGGCCATCGCATCAGGGAAATGGATGCCCCACTCCACCGTCTGAAACGACCCCATCGACCCGCCGCCGACCGCGCGCAGACGGGTGATACCGAGCCCCTTGGTCACCATCTCGTGCTGGGCGCGCACCATGTCGCGGATTGTATAGCTGGGAAAATTCGGCCCCAGCCCATCCTTCGGCGAGGACGAGGTGCCACCACCGATCGGATCAGCCCCGATGACGAAATATTTATCGGTGTCAAACGTCTTGCCGGGGCCGATATGCGAATCATAGGCATGCCGGCCACCGCTGGTGCCGGGCACCAGCAGAATGGCGTTGCTCTTGTTCGCATCCAGCGTGCCCCAGGTGACATACCCAACCTTCATGGCAGCGATCTCACCGCCGTTTTCAAAGGTGAACCGGCCGGCATCATAGACCGCCTCTGTCTGAGCCTGCGCCGCCACCGGTGCCACCATCAGCGTGGCCGCCAGCATCCATCCCAACCATTTCATGCCAAACGATGTCATGCCTGTTTCCTCCCCATACCGGTCGTTGCCGGCACCTCGGCAGGCTAGATCGACCGCCCCCGCAAGCCCAGCCGCGATATGCCCCGAGAGGTCCGAACCGCGACGAATTTCGCAGAGCCTTTGCAACCGAATGACACGACACCAAATTTTCTACCATTCAGTACAGATTTTGCACTTCGGGGCTTGCAGTGCTGCCTGACCATCATCACGCTCACGTCTGTCGGTGCCGGCACGCCCGTCCGACCAACCGAGAGGAAACCAACCATGAAATACGCCGCACTCATTGCAGCGACCGTGGCGCTCTTTTCCACGACCGCAGCCCTGGCACAGAACGCTGACGACATGGCGACGCTTGGAGCCATGCACTCCACCCACAAGATGGCCGAGATCCCGCTGGTGCCGCAGACCGGCCCCAAGGCCGACGCCATCCGCAAGACGCTGAAATCCATCAAGCTTCCGGCCGGCTTCCACATCTCGCTCTACGCCCTGGTGCCTGATGCCCGCCACATCGCCGTGGGCCCGCAGGGCGTGGTGACCTTCGTCAGCACCCGCAAGACCAAGGTTTGGGCCGTGACAGACCGCGCCAAGTCCGGCACGGCGGACGAGGTGAAGCAGTTCGCCCCGACCTTGGGCGACCTCAACATCCCCGATGGCGTCTGCTTCTCCCGGGACGGCTTCCTCTACGTCACCCAGCAGAACGCCGTCACCGAGTTCCCCGCCGCCGAATTCTTCTATGAGAGCCCTGACGTGGTGCCGAGCCCCGTCGTCAAGGCCGGCGACCTGATCCCCAAGAGCGAGGAATCCTACAACCACACCTCGCGCGCCTGCACCGTCGGCCCCGACAACAAGCTCTATTTGACCCTCGGCCAGCCGTACAACGTGCCGCCGAAGGACAAGATGGACATGTACAACAAGATCGGCATCAGCGGCATCATCCGCATGAACCGCGATGGCTCCGAGCGCGAGGTCTATGCCCGCGGCGTGCGCAACTCGGTGGGTCTGGCCTTCAACCCGAAGGACAAAACGCTGTGGTTCACCGACAACCAGGTCGATGGCATGGGCGATGACATCCCCGCCGGCGAGCTGAACCACGCCACCAAGCTCGGCCAGAATTTCGGCTTCCCCTGGTATGGCGGCGGCAAGACCCGCACCGTTGACTACAAGGACGAAACGCCGCCGGCTGACGTCGTGTTCCCCGAGGTGGAGATGGCGGCTCACGCCGCCGATCTCGGCATGAGCTTCTACACGGGCAAGATGTTCCCCGCGAAGTACCAGGGCGCCATCTTCTCCGCCCAGCATGGCTCATGGAACCGCACCGACCCGGTCGGCGCCCGCGTCATGGTCACCACGCTGAAGGCCGATGGCACCGCCGACCGCACCGAGCCCTTCGCCGAAGGCTGGCTCAACGCGGACGGCGAGTATCTCGGCCGCCCGGTCGATGTGCAGCAACTCCGCGACGGCTCGCTTCTCGTGGCCGACGACTTCGCCGGCGCGCTTTACCGCATCACCTACACCGGCAAGTAACATCCACCGAGACGAAGGGCGCGCCGGCGATGGCGCGCCCTTTTTCATTGCGCCACAACCAGGATCGCCCATGCTCCGCACCCTTGCTCTGCCCGTGCTGGCTCTTTTCCTTGCCTCTCACGCTTACGCCGCCGACCCTGCGGCCGGCCGCTCCAAGGCCCGCCAATGCCAGGCCTGCCATGGCATCGACGGCGTCTCCCGCCTCGCCGAGGCACCCAACCTCGCAGGCCAGGTCGAGACCTATCTCGTCAAGGCACTGCACGACTACCAGTCCGGCGCGCGCAAGAACGAGATGATGACCCTCATGGTGGCCAAACTCACCGATCAGGACATCGCCGATCTCGCCGCCTGGTACGCTGCCATTCAGGTCGAGGTGAAAAAACCGTGAGGCGCATCGCCGCCCTGCTCGTCGCGGCCGTGCTGCTCGGCGGCGCCGGACCAATGACGCTGGCGTGCAGCGTGCCACCCGGCCCGGACGGCACGAGCCCCGATTGGGGGCGCGCCTTCATCGTCACCATCCCCTTCGGCGAAGGCGCTGGTTTGGCGCTGGTCGATGCCGAAACCCAGCGCCCGATCCGTATGGCTTATGCCGCCGATGTGCTGGACGGCCGGTTCCAGTCCGGCGCCGAGGATATTCCGCTGAGCTGGACCCGCGCCACCAGCGCCCGCGCGCCCCTGATCGGCCAGGCCATTCGCAGCGACGGCCACATCCTCACCCTCTCCATCGACCGCGCCATCCAAGGACAGGCGGTCCGCATTGCCCGTCTCCATGACACCAGGGCCAAGACCACCTGGAGCGCCGACTGCGCGGCCAGCACGCGCTGACCCGGAACGCCCCGACCCGAAAAGCCCTGAGCGGATGCCGCCCGGCAAAGCGGCACGGCATGGATTTTGTTTCACGCCCAGCAGCCGGCCCACCCGGCGACCTGGATTATTTCATCGGATACGACAGGCCCACCAAGGCCATGGCACGGTCCGATCCGAGCAATATCTCGACAAGTCGTGCGCGATCGACCAGGCAAGATGCATCACCGGATGGAGCCGTCAGTGATTCCATCGCCTTGCGGAGACAGCGCTCGTAATGTTCCGCTCCCCCCAGCCGGCGCCCCGTCGTCTCCAGCCGCCGCAGATCGCGTGCCAGATGCTCCAGAGATTGGACCTGTTCATCGGTGGTGTCAGGTCCAAGCGCTTCAGCGGGCCTGACGATGCGTTCGACAAGATCGGTCTCAAACCGCGCCCGGCAGGCCGTATCTGCCTGCCGACGCAGCTTCTCGGCGCGGGGCTTGAGCGAGGGGCGTAGGGTCGGTCCCGGCGTCTCCAGGGCGTCGAGCAGCATCGCCACCCGCAATTGCTCGGCTGCGACTTCCGACACATCCCCCACGAATTTCATATCGCTTTCGATTGCATCAAGGGCGAAGTCGATGGCCTGTTCGCTCGCCTGGATCGCCCCGCGGTCATTCCGGGCGCTGACCGCGTCGCTGATCGCGCCGATCAACTCGACAGACGGCGGCAACCGCGCCAGGAGAATGACCGCCAGCATACCGACCGCACGGGCGCCGGTTCCGGGCGGGAGTGACAACGCGGCATCCGCCACCCGGCCGATGCAGGCCTTGATCTGTGCAATCGGCACTTGATTGCCAAGAGACACATGTTGCGAAATTGCCTCAACCTCGAACGCCTCGCCGAGCAGAACGGAGATGCTGCGCGCGATGGTCACATAATCCGCCCCCGCAAGCCCGGTGAGCTTCGTCCAGTCCTCCGGCATGTCCGAGGTCGCGAAGAACGCGGCACCATGGCGCCAGAGCGGCACAGCCACGCCGACCACAACGGCCCGATCCGTCAACGACTGGCCCTGAATCGCGCGCGAAAGCTCCGCCGCCGCACCAACCGACTGGCTGAACTGTGCACCCAGCGGCCCCAGCGCCGTGCGCGGCACGCCCAGGCTGTCCCGCCGCCAACGCTGCGGCAGCAGAATGACAGGGTCAAGCGGCTGGAACAGCAGACGGCCCAGCGTGGCCGGTCGTGGCGGGCGCAGCACCATGAGACGGGGCCGAAGCGCGTCCAGCAACGCATCGGCCGAACCACGGACCGCCATGGCATCAACCAGGGAGACGATCTGGACGATCTGTTCATCGCGCGCGTCCGCCAGATCCCGCCGCAGTTCCTTGATCCCTGTCTGGGCCATGGCTGGTGTCGCCCCCCGACCTTCCTCAGGTTGTGCCATCTGGTCTCTCCTTCACCGCGCCATCGCGCGCAGATGCTCGTTGCGCGCCACACGGTCCTGATTGCTCACCTCCGCGCGCCACACGGTCCCGACCGGCGCATTGCGGGAATTGATCTCCGCCGTGCTTCCAGCAGCAAGACCAAGCCATCCCTCCAATTCGTCCGGCAAAACCGGCACAAGGGCATGAATCTCGGCCAACGCCTGTGCGTGGCTTCCCTGTCCGACCGCCAGCGTCCAGATATCGCAGATGCGGGCCCAGCCATCGGCAATCCAGTCGGGCTGCTCCACCAGATCCTGGATCAGGCGCGGCTCGGTCATCATCTCGTCCAGCAGGGTCTCAATCGATCGAAGCCGGAGGTCGATCATCGCCAGCGGCTTCACCGCCATGCTGATCGCCGCATCCGCCGCCGTCGCGATCTGCAAGGCAGAGGCGCCGCTGGCCTCGATAAACGACTCGCCCTTTGAAACCTTGCCGAGCGGCAGCAATTCGTTGCGCAGCATCGCCATCGCTGACAACACGCCAGGCAACCGCGCGCTGCCCTTCGCCTCGCCGAAGCCGATATCGACCAGCACCTCCGCCATGGCGGCGAAATGGCCCGTAATATCCTGCACTTTCCTTCCGTGCCGCTGCGCGATCATCTCCAAGGCAGCCTTGCCGCGTGCCTCCAGTTCCGCCTCGCTCAACAGATGCGCTGGCGGAGAGGTGCCGGGCGCTTCGGTCTGCTTCAGGAGCGCTGCAAACAACGCACGCCGTGTGGCGACGGCCTGCAACGCCTCCTGCTCCACCGCTGTCCTGGCCGCCTGTGCCGCCAGGCGCCCCGCCAGACCGCGCAGCGCCGCATCCCGCGCGGCCTTGCGAACCATCAATGGGGTCAGCGGCAACATCGGGTTGGTTCGCGCCACAAGATGCTCGCACATCGCCACGTCATGCATCGTCGGCCGACACAACGCACCGACATCGGACCACAGCATGACATAGACGCCCCGCGCGCCGGACGGGTTGGGCACCACCACCTCGATACCGGGTCTGCCGTTTTCCAGCGTCGCGAACCCCTGCAACGGTTCGCCCTTTACCTCCCGATCGTTCAACGATCCGGCAATCCGCGTCAGCCGCCGCAGCCGCGCCCCGCTCAGCAATGCCGTGGTGAACGGTGCCGCCACGCCACGCTCGAGAAAGCTGCGTGGCGTGTTGGGCTGGAACTTCAGCAATTTAGAATTTGCACTCGACGTATTTGGCATTCTGATACAAATCCCGAACATTCGGTGCCATAGTGTTCAATAAAACATTGAACAAACGGTTAAAACATCCCGGCAAATTCGAATCAACGCGCCCGCCAAACCGGCTTGCGTTTTGCCTTGAACGCCTGCACCGCCCCCTTGAAATCCTCGGTGTGCACAAACCCAGACACCGCCTGGTCCTCATCAGGGGTGATCGGCAAAGCCCCGCGCAGCTTGCGGATCGCTGCTTTGTGGAACCGCGCCGAGAGCGGCGCCCCCGTGGCGATCCGCTCGGCCAGCGCAATGGCCTCGTCAATCACCGCCGCATCCGCCACCACCCGCGACAGCAGCCCCTTCTCATACGCCTCCCGCCCGGTGAGGATCCTTCCCTCGATCAGCAGCTCCGCCGCAACACCGCTGCCAACCATCTGAATGATCGGGTCCATCTCGGCGTAAGGATACCAAAGGCTCAGATTGCGCGCGGTGATGCCGAAGCGGATGCCCTCCCCGCCCACGCGAAAATCGCACATCGTGGCAATCCCTGCCCCGCCCCCCAGGCAATGCCCCAGGATTGCCGCCACCACCGGATGGCGGCACAGCCGGATCGACTGCATTCCCGCATTGAAAATCTCGGCATACAGCGCCTCCCGCTCGGCGGTGCCGCGCTCATGCTCGAACGCCTTGATGTCCGCCCCGGCGCTGAACGCCTCCTCGCCCGCGCCGCGCAGCACCACGCAGCGCAGATCGTCATCCGCCGACAACGCCGCCATCGTGTCGCGCAGCCCCGCCCACATCGGCAGATCAAAGCAGTTGCGCTGCGCTGGCCGGTCAAACGTGACGATGGCGATATCGCCATGGCGGGTCACCGGCAGATTGGGGTGGAACGGCTCGGTCATGTGATCAGATCCTGGCGCTCAAGGGGTCACGTGCCGGCTGACCGGCACCGCACTCATGCATTATGCTGCCGCGCATGGAAACGACGAACAACCCGCCGCCCCTTCCCCCGCATGTCCTCGTCGTTGATGACGACCGCGACATCCGCGATCTGCTGGCCAGGTTCCTGGAACGCCACGGCCTGCGCGTCACCGCTGTGCGTGACGCACGCGAGGCGCGGCGCACCCTCCCGCTTGGTCATTTTCAGCTTGTCGTGCTCGATCTGATGATGCCCGGCGAAACCGGCCTTGATCTCGCCCGCTGGCTACGGACCCCCGCCAGCGGCCAGTCCGGCATCGGCATCGTCATGCTCACCGCCATGGGCGAGGAGACCGATCGCATCATCGGTCTGGAGCTGGGGGCTGACGACTATATCCCTAAGCCCTTCAACCCGCGCGAACTGCTCGCCCGCATCCGCGCCGTGCTGCGCCGCATGGGCGACAATGCAGTCCATCCCCACGAGCCAGTCGCCCAGATCTGGCGTTTCAATGGGTGGCAGCTCGACCCCACGCGGCGCCGCCTGCACAACCCCGATGGCGTTGAGGTGCCGCTCACCGGCGGCGAATACGACCTGCTGCTCGCTCTCGTCGAGCGCGCCAACCGCGTCCTGACCCGCGACATGCTGCTCGACCTGCTGCGCGGCCGCCAAGCAGGCCCATATGATCGCGCCATTGACGTCGCCGTCAGTCGCCTGCGCCGCAAGCTGGAGGATGACGGCCGCCACGCCCAGATCATCAAGACCGTCCGCGGCGGCGGCTATGTTCTCGCCGCCGAGGTCGATCGCCTGTGACGCTGCGTGACAGCCTCAGCCCGCGCAGCCTCGCCGGCCGCACCGCGCTTGTGCTGCTGATCGGGCTCACCTTCGTCCAGGCCGCGGGCCTCACCATCCACGCGCTTGACCGTATCGAGCTGCAGCGCATCGCCCAATCCCGCGACATCGGCATCCGGTTGATGAATCTCTACAGGTCGGTGGTTCTCACCGCTCCGCCACAGCGCGAGGCGGCGATGCGCGAGATGGATCTGTCCGATGGCTGGCAGGCCAGCCTGCGCAACGATGCACCGGCGGAGGACATGCCCCTGACCCCGACTGCCCTGCGCCGACCCATCATGGTCAGCACCGGCCTCGTGTCGCTGCAAGGCCCGTTGCGCCCGCGCGAGACGCTCATGTTCGGTGACACAGATACCCGCCGCCTCCGCGTCGCCACGCGCCTGCCGGAGGGGCAATGGCTGGTGCTCGACCTGCCGCTGACCCCGCCGCAGATCTGGCATTCCCGCAACCTGCTGATCGCTTTCGTGCTGATGACCCTGGCCGCTGCGCTGCTCACCATCTGGGGCGTGGGCCGCATGACCGCGCCGGTGCGCACCCTGGCCATGGCCGCCGAACGCCTCGGCCGCGACGTCAACGCCCCACCGCTGCCCGAGGATGGACCGCTGGAGGTCGCAACCGCGGCCCTCGCCTTCAACACCATGGCCGCTCGCATCCGTCGCTTCGTACAGGACCGCACCTTCATGCTGACCGCCATCGGCCATGATCTGCGCACCCCCATCACTCGGCTGAAACTGCGCGCGGAGTTCGTCGATGACGAGGAGCTGCGCCGCAAGATCGTCGCTGACCTTGACGAGCTTGAAGCCATGGTCGCCGCCACCCTCGCCTTTGGCCGCGACATCACCAGCGACGAGCCGGTGACCACCATCGACCTCGCCGAGCTGGTCCGCACCATTCTGGACGAAACCAGCGACATGAACCCCGACAAGGCCGGCAGCCTCGGCTACGCCGGGCCCGACCATCTGCCGATCCGCGCCCGCCCGGTCGCGCTCAAACGCGCGCTGACCAATCTCATCAACAACGCCATCGCCTACGGCGCCAGCGCCACAGCCACCATCTCCGCCCCCATCGGCGGCATGATCACGCTCACCATCGACGATGACGGCCCCGGCCTGCCGCTCGCCGACATCGATCGCATGTTCCAGCCCTTCCAACGCCTGGAAGCGAGCCGCAACAAGGAAACCGGCGGTATGGGCCTCGGGCTGCCCATCGCACGCAACATTCTGCGGGCACATGGGGGGGATGTCAGCCTGACCAACCGCCCCAACGGCGGCGCGCGTGCAACTGTTGTGATGCCTGTATGAAATAAGGCCAGTCAGCGCTGGGCTCCGCCCAACACGTACTCGCCTTGCTTCACACCAGCCCGAATCTCTGAAAGAGATCAATCAACACGAGATTGACGTTGAACTTGAAGTCGTCCGTCTCCGCCACCGCCTCCACAACGCGCCCGATCGGCCACAACTCAAACCCGGCCACCTCGCCGTCAGCGGGCTGAGGCATGAAATCCTCCGGCAGATCAATATCATAGCAGGACAGACGATCCCGCCGCAGCCCCTCGGGCCGTTCCATTGTGTAATCAATCACCCCGACCTTGCGCGCCGTTCGTGCCAGATGCGCCGGCAGGGCGGCTTCTTCGGCGGCCTCCTTCACCAGCGTCTCCCAGGCATCCATCCCAGCCGAAACCCCGCCGGCCGCCAGGTGATCGAGCTTGCCGGGATCGAGTTGCTTGTCCGCTGCCCGCCGCGCCACCCATAGATGCAGACCATCGGCCCGATGCACCAGCCCGTTCACGTGCACACCCTCAGCCAACACGCCGAACAGCGGCAACGCGCCGCGGTCCAGCGTCGCCAGAGCAGGACCCTCCGGCGTTGCCCGCACATCGAACGCCTCACCGCGGAAGCGAAACCCGAGGCGGCGGGACAGAACCCGCCCGATCTCGTGCAATGCCCCTGGATCGTTCAACGACACATGGTCAGAGCCGACGACAAGTCCGGGAAAACTGGCCAACTCCCTGGAGAAATCTGCCTCCACCCAGCCCACCGGCGCCTCGCCCAATCGAAACGACAGGCGCCGCCCAGGCAGCGCGGCGTTGTTGCATGCGTCGATATGACGCTGAAATCGAATATCCATCCATGCCCGCTACACAAGAAACCCCAGGATGGAAAGCCGGGATGCGCGCGCAGGGGTTCTCATTCGCACCCGTCAATGCCACATCCCCCCAATGAAAAGCGCCCCGGTCACCCCGCCCAGCCCCGATGATCGCAGTGCGTTCCGCACCATCGTCTCCCTGCTGCCTTATCTCTGGCCGCACGATCAGATCTCGGTGCGCATCCGGGTGGTCGCCGCCGCCGTCTGCCTCGTGCTCGCCAAGATCGCCACAGTCATCATCCCCGTGGTGTACAGCCGCGCGGTTGACGCCCTCGCGCCTGGTCAGGCGGTTCTGGTTATCCCCATCGGCCTGATCGGCGCCTATGGCCTCGTGCGCATCGCCTCCGCCGGCTTTGGCGAGTTGCGTGATGCGGTGTTCAGCGCCGTGCAGCAAAGCATTGTCCGCAAGGTCGGCATGCAGAGCTTCCGCCACATGCACCGCCTCTCGCTGCGCTTCCATCTCGACCGCCAGACCGGCGGCCTGTCGCGCAACATCGAGCGCGGCACCACCGGTATCGACTCGGTGCTGCGGCTTGCCGTCTTTAACATCCTGCCGACCCTGTTCGAGGTCGCCCTGGTCACCACCATCCTGTGGCAGATGTTTGACTGGCGCTTCGCCATGGTCACCTTCGTGGCCGTGGTGATCTATCTGTCCTTCACCATGGGCTTCACCAACTGGCGGGTGAAGTTCCGCCGCACCATGAACGAGACCGACAGCGACGCCCGCACCAAGGCCGTCGATTCGCTGCTGAACTACGAGACGGTGAAGTATTTCGGCAACGAAAAGCACGAGGCCACCCGCTATGACGGTGCCTTGGCCCGCTATGAGCGCGCCGCGGTGAAAAGCCAGGTGACGTTGAACATGCTCAACATCGGCCAGGCCACCATCATCTCCATCGCCCTCGCCCTGGTTATGCTGATGGCCGCCTATGGCGTGCGTGACGGCAGCATGACCGTGGGCCAGTTCGTGCTGGTGAACACCTATCTGATGCAGCTCTACCAGCCGCTGAACTTCATCGGCTTCGTCTATCGTGAGATCAAGCAGGGCCTGGTGGACATGGAGCTGATGTTCCGCCTGCTCGCCACCAACGCCGAGATCGACGATCGGCCACACGCCCTCGTTCTGCCCGCTGGCCATCAGGCGGCCGAGGTGCAGTTCGATAACGTCACCTTCGGCTATCGACCGGACCGCATCATCCTGCGCGGCCTCAGTTTCGCCGTCCGCCCTGGCGAAAGTCTCGCCATCGTCGGCCCCACCGGTGCCGGCAAATCCACCATCAGCCGCCTGCTGTTCCGCTTCTACGATGTCAACGCCGGATCAGTCCGCGTCGATGGCCATGATGTGCGCGACCTCACCCAGGACAGTCTGCGCGCCGCCATCGGCGTGGTGCCGCAGGACACCGTCCTGTTCAACGACACCATCGGCTACAACATCGCCTATGGCCGTCCCGGCGCCAGCCAGGCCGAGATCGAGGAGGCCGCCAAACTGGCGCAGGTGCACGATTTCGTGCTGCGCCTGCCCGACGGCTACAACACCCGCGTCGGCGAGCGCGGCCTCAAGCTCTCTGGTGGCGAGAAGCAGCGCGTCGCCATCGCCCGCACCATTCTCAAGAACCCGCGCATCCTCATCCTCGACGAAGCCACCAGCGCGTTGGACACCCATACCGAGCAGGAGATCCAACTCGCCTTGCGCAGCCTGGCACGTGACCGCACCACCCTCACCATCGCCCACCGGCTGTCCACCGTGGTCGATGCCGATCAGATCATCGTGCTCGACCAGGGCGTGATGGTGGAAAAAGGCACCCATCACGAACTCCTTGCCCGCAATGGCGTCTATGCCGGCATGTGGGCGCTCCAGGCGGAGCAGCAGGACGTGGCCGAGCCCGTCTGACCCTTTCCCCAACCGGAGCCCCCAATGCCCCACGATCCCATACCCCATAATTCCATGCCGGATGACTCCATGCCGGATGACCTCAGCCACGCCGGCGCCATCGTCGATCAGGCGATCGGCTTCATGACCAAGCAGAACCTCTCCGGTCTCGCGATGGCCTCCGCCCTGCTCGGCGCCGCGCTGACCATGCTGTCACGCTCGTTGCCAGAGGGCGACGTGATCCGCATCCTCGCCCAGGCCCAGACCAGCGTGCGCGCCGGAGAGTTCCGTGACCGCAATCAGGCGGACGCGTAAAAGAGGAAGCGCTGGACTCTGACCAGACCCGCGAGGGGTGTGCAGACCGGAGCCCAGCCTTTCTTGCCGCTTATTTCGCCAACGCCGCCACATACCCCCGGTTCCAGGTCGGCGTGATCATCACCTCATTCAAACACACATGCGCCGGCAGGCACGCGATGTAACGGATCAGATCCCCCACGTCGGCACTCTGCGCCATCCGGTCCCGCTCCGCCTGGCTGACCGGCACCGGGCGGCGGTCCAGGATTGGGGTGGCCACCTCGCCGGGCAGCACCACGCTGGAGCGGATGTTGTTCACGCATTCGGCCATGTTGATCGAATGGCTCATCGCCACAACGCCATGCTTGGCCGCCGTATAGGTCGGCCCCGCCAGGTGGTTGATGAAGCGCCCGGCCATGGACGCGGTATGGATCAGCACGCCGCCGCCCTGCGACCGCATTGCCGGCAGCACCGCCTGGACCACGTAGAAGGCGCTGGTGAGATTGCCGGAGATCACCGCCTCAATGCCGTCCGGCTGCAACTGATCCCAGGCGCGCTCAGCGATGTTGAGGCCGGCATTGTTCACCACGATGTCGATCCGGCCATGCGCCGCCAGAATCGCCTCGGCGATGCGGCGCACATCGGCTGACACCGTCATGTCACCAGGCTCGACAGAGGCGGCAGCCCCGATGGAGCGCGCCACGTGTTCAAGCTTCTCGCGGGTGCGGCCGCTGAGCACGACCAGGGCGCCCTCCGCGGCCAGCGCCTGCGCCGCCGCCTCGCCAATGCCGCTACCCGCGCCCGTCACCCATGCCACCTGCCCCGAAAGCCGGCCTGTTCCGTTCGTCATGTTCTTTCCCCCCTGCGTTCCGTCTTGCAGTGCGGCGCATTCTGGCCCCGAATACCGCTGACCGCACAAGAGGCCCCACCATGGATCCGACCCTGCATGCCGAATTCGAAACCTTCCTCGCCCGCGCCGGCATGCATGTGCCCGAAGACCGCAAGGCGGTGATCTTCGCCGGATACGCCGATTTCCGCGCCCAGATGGACCTGCTGCACACCAGGCGCGACGCGGCGGAAGAGCCGTCCAACATCTTCATCTCGAAGGGAGCCTGAGCCATGGCGCTTCCCTCCATCGCCGAAATGGGCCGCATGCTGCGCGCAGGCGAAACCACATCCACAGCCCTCACCGAACAGGCTCTGACCCGCATCGCGCGCCATGATCCGCAGGTGGACGCCTTCGTGCTGCTCACCCCTGAGCGCGCCCGCGAAGATGCCGCCCGCGCCGACGCGGAAATGGCCAAGGGCGTCGATCGCGGCCCGATGCACGGCATTCCCCATGCGCTGAAGGATATCTACGCGACTGCCGGCATCCGCACCACGTGCCATTCCCGGCTGCGGCTGGATGTGGTGCCCGAACACGATTCAGTGGTGGCGCAGAAATTCGCCGATGGCGGCGCCGTGCTGCTCGGCAAACTCGCCACCCATGAATTCGCCATCGGTGGCCCGAGCTTCGACCTGCCCTTCCCCCCCGCCCGCAACCCGTGGAACCGCGAACATATCCCCGGCGGCTCCTCCTCCGGCTCGGCCGCGGCCATCGCCTCCGGCATGGTGCGCATGGCGATGGGGTCAGACACCGGTGGCTCGATCCGTGGACCGGCCGGCTATTGCGGCCTGGTGGGGCTGAAGCCGACTTACGGCAGGGTCAGCCGGCGCGGCGTGTTCCCGCTCTCCTTCACGCTCGATCATTGCGGCCCGCTTTCGGCCAGCGTCGAGGACAGCGCCATCGCCCTGCAGGTGATCGCCGGCCACGACCCGCTCGATCTCGCCTGCGCCGACCGTCCGGTGGATGATTACCGCGCGGGTCTGCAAGGCGGCGTCGCCGGCATGCGCTTCGGCGTGCCGCGCGCCTTCTTCCAGAACTCGCCGGTGCTGGCGCCCGAGGCACTGGCGGTGCTGGATCGCACCATCGACCAGCTTCGCGGCGCCGGCGCCGTGGTGGAGGATGTGGCGCTGCCAGAATACGACCTGTTCGCCGCCGCCGGCCGCGCGCTGATGATCGCCGAGGCGTTCTCGATCCATGAGAGCGATCTGCGCGAACGCCCGCAGGATTTTGGCCGCATCACCTATCACCGCTTCATCTACGGTGCCGCCATCACCTCATCGGACCTGATGGCCGCCTTGCGCCTGCGCCGCACCCTGACCGATGCGGTCGACTCCGCCCTGCAGCATTATGACGCACTGCTGTGCCTCTCCACCCTCATCCCGGCACCCCGTTTTGATGAGACGCTGGATCTGCGCCCCGCCTATGGCCCGGTGCAGACCATTCCGTTCAACGTCACCGGCCATCCGGCGCTGTCCGTGCCGGTGGCGCTGAGCACCGAGCGCCTGCCGCTTGGCGTGCAGGTGGTGGGGCGCAACTGGGACGAAGCCACGCTGTTGCGCATTGGCCGGGCAATCGAGCGCCTGTCTGGCTGGGAAGATATCGCTTTGCCGGTGTAACCGTGGGGCCGGGGTCACAAGCCCCGGCCTTTCACCCGTATCCGAACATTCGTGGCAGACTCAGCGCCAGGGCAGGCAGCAGCGTCACGGCGAGCAGCACGAGGATCATGGTGCCAATGAACACCGGGATCTCACGGAAGATCGCGCCGATCGGTGTGCCGGTGAGCCCGGAGATGACGAACAACAGCAGCCCGTGTGGCGGCAGCGCGAGCCCCACCATCATGTTCAGCATGATCACGACGCCGAAATGCACCAGATCGATGCCCAGCCCCTGCGCCACCGGCACCAGCAGCGGCACGATCACCAGCAGGATGGTGATCTCGTCAATCGCCACCGCCAGCAGCAGCAGCAGCGCGTTCACCGTCAGCAGAAACGCGATCGGGCTGAGGTGCCAACCCACCAAGGTGGCGCGGATCGCGTCGGGCACGCCCTCATTGGCCACCGCATAGTTGAACACGAAGGCGCCGGACATGATCAGGCCGATGGCAGCCGTCTGGCGCACCGTCTCCAGGATGGCCTGATACAGCGCGGCAAAGCTCAATGTGCGATAGACCAGCATCGCCAGGATCAGCGTGTAGCTGGCGGCGATGGCGGCGGCCTCGGTGGGGGTGGCGATGCCGGAATAGATGATGCCGAGCAGCAATCCCGGCAACGCCAGCGGCGGCAAAGCACGCAGGAACACGCGTGCCAAAAGGCGCCCCCCCATCGGCGCCTCGGCGGGAAACCCGCGCCGATGGGCAATCACCGCCACCGCCGCCATCAGCGCCAGCGCCGTGCCGAGCGCCGGCACCACACCGGCAAGGAAGAGCGCGCCGACTGAGGTGTTGGCGATCAGCGCATAAAAGATCATCGGGATCGAAGGCGGCACCAACGGCCCCAAAGTGGCGGCAGCGGCGGAGGTGGCGGCGGCAAATCCCGCAGGATAGCGCCCATCCTTCACCATCATCCGCGCCACGATCAGCCCCGGCCCCGCCGCATCGGCCACCGCACTGCCGCTCATGCCCGAAAAGATCAGATTGGCCAGGATGTTGACATGCGCCAGGCCTCCCCGAAACCGCCCCACCGTGCCTTGCGCGAAATCCAGCAGCCGCTCCAGCACGCCCGACGCGTTCATCACATTGGCGACAAAGATGAACAGCGGCACCGCCAACAGCAGGTAATTGTTGTAGAGCCCGTTCATAGTCTGATCGACCACCAGGCCGACATCCTGCCCGCTGCTCAGCAGATAGGCGAAGCCGGCCGCCAGCATGGCAAGCCCCATCGGCACACCGAGCAGCGCCGCCAGCACAAACACCACAGCAAGAGCGCCGAGCGCCACGGCTACAGCGCCGCCCGCCAGGCGCGACCCAGCAAACGCCGCACCTGCAACACCAGCCGCAGGATCACCGCGATCATGAACAGCCCGAAACAGGCATAGACATGATCCAGCCGCCACAGCAGCACCGGCGTGCGCTCGCGCCACAGAAACGCAATATAGCCCAACGCTCCCGGCAATGCCGCCAGCAGCAGGCCCCCCACCAGCAAAGCCCGCACGACGCCGATCACCCGCTGCGCCGCAGGCGACACATGACGATACAGCAGATCAAAGCTGATCTGCCGCCGGTCCGCCACCAGCAGCGCGTTGGCGACAAAGATGATCCAGATGAACAGCACCACCGAGACCTCATCGGCCCAGGCCAGCGCGTCCCCCGCCAGATAACGCATGGCGATCTTGATGACGAACACAACGAAGACGGCGGCGAACATCGTCGCCACCACCCCCTCCGCCGCGCGCGTCAACCAGATCTCAGCCCGTTTCATTGACGCGCCTGGCCATCGCCGCGTCCCACGCCTTCGCGCCGGCATCCTCGCCGTAAACCTTGTCGGCAAGCTGACGGAAAGGTGTCAGGTCCGGGCTGTCGACCTGCACGCCGCGGCCCTTCATCACCTCGGCGATCGAGCGCTCATCGGCCAGACGCCCCTCATCGTTCTGCTTGGCGGCATTCTGCGCCGCCTGGGTCAGCGCCGCCTGCTGCGCCGACGTAAGCTTGTCCCAGGCCGGCTTGGCGAAGGAGAAGAACACCGGTTGCAGCATATGCGCCGTCAGCACGATCTGCTCGCTCACCTCGTAAAGCTTGGCCGCGCTGAACACCGAGAGCGGGTTCTCCTGCCCGTCGATCGTGCCGGTCTTGAGCGCCAGATACACTTCCGGCATGCCCATCGGCACCGGACTGACCCCCAGCACGCGCCCGAGCAGCAGCCAGTCCGGCCCCGCCGGCATGCGCATCTTCACTCCCGCCAGATCGGCCGGCCCCGACACCTTGCGCTTGCTGCGCAACGCCACCTGGCGCGTGCCGAGATAGGCGGTGGAGAGAATGACGATGCCCATCTGCTCCGCCACGATCTTGCGGTACTCCGCCCCGATCGGCCCATCGAACACATGGCGGAGATGGGCATGATCGCGGAACAGATAGGCGCGGTTGAGGAAGCCGAGCGAGGGGATCTGCTGCGCCACCTCGAAGGTGGTCATGGTGCTCATCTCAAGATTGCCGCGTTGCAGCGCCGGCACCTCGGTGCCCTGCTTGAACAGGCTGGAGGCGGGATGCACGCTGACCGCGAGCCCGGCATTGGCGCGCTCCACCTCGGCCTTCATCGCCTCGCAGGCCTTGGCGAGGAAATCAGACGGCGGGGCGGCCGTTGATATGCGCACCGAGATCTCGGCGAAAGCGGCGCGCGGCAGCAACGGCGCGGCGGCGGATGCGGCCAGCAACAGGCGTCGGTTCAGCATGGATCGTCTCCCGGTTTGCTCTTCTTGTTCAGCCAGCGGCCTGGATGATCACCGTCAGCCGGCCAATATGTTCGATCTCGGCATCGACCCGGTCGCCCACCTTGAGGAAGGTCTGCTTCGGCGCACCCACCCCCGCCGGCGTGCCGGTCAGCAGCAGATCGCCCGGGTCCAGCGTCATGATGCGCGAGGCGGTGGCGATCTGCTCGGCGATGGAGAAGATCATATCCGTTGAACGACCGTTCTGCTTCAGCTCGCCGTTCACCGCGAGGGTGAGGCCGATATCCTGCGGATCGGCGACGGCCGATGCCGGCACGAAGCGCGGGCCGATCGGGCAGCACGTGTCGTTGGCTTTCCCGGCCACCCAGTCGAGCTTGTAGAAGGTCTCCGGCGCCCGGTTATGGTCCCGCGCCGAGAAATCGATCGCCACGGTGTAGCCGGCCACATGCTCCATCGCCGTCTCGACGGAGACATTGCGCGCCCGCTTGCCGATCACCGCCGCCAGCTCGATCTCCCAGTCAAACGCCTTGGTGCCGATCGGCATGCGCACCGTCGCACCCTCGCCGACCACGGCATTGCGCGGCGGCTTCATGAAGAAGAACAGCCGCTGTTCCGCTTTCTTGGCGCCCGGCATGCCCATCTCGGCGAGGTGGTCGAAATAATTGGCGCCAGCGCAGAGAATCTTGCCCGGATAGAGCAGCGGCGCCAGACGTGCCGTCGCCTGAACCTCGTCCTCAGCGTCCAGGCACTTGGCAGCGGCATTCAGGGCGGCCAGCGAGGCGTCCCAATCGGCGAACAATGCCATCACCGAGATCGCACCGATCAGACCCACCCGGCCAAGCGACGCTTCAAGGTCATAAAACCGCCCGCTTGCCTCAATGCAGGCACGCTCCCCGGCTTCGGTCTGCACATTGGCCAGCGACCAGGTGGAAAGGGACATGCCGAGTGCTCCATGACGTCTGTGCGGGGAGCGTCAGCTTTCCCGAGTGATGCGTCAATATATCGCAGCACCTGCGTCCTTCACTGCACCACCGGACAGCGAAACTCCTGCAGCGCCCCCCGCAGCAGCGGGTTCATCGCCCCGCTCGCCTTCACGTCAAACACCGCCTGCCGCTCCCCGATCCGGAAGCTCGCCTGCGCATGATCCCCCACCGGCTTGATCTGTGCCCGGTCAAACAGCTTGAACACCGCCCAAGGGCCTTGCTCGGTGAACTCGCCGGTGCCGGCCACCGGCTCCACCGCGAAGATCGCCCCGCCCACCGGGCCGGGCCAGGTCATCTGCGCGGTGCGCGGCGAGGCGCGATCGGCGATGATGTCCACCCCGTCCAGCCGCAGCCCGGCCGCGCGGGCGCCGGCATCGATGGAAACCGGCATGACGTCCAGCCGCAACCGCGGCGTGGCGCTGCCATCGGCGAAGAACGTGTCGCGGATCAGGGCGGCGCGCTGGAACTGGCCCAGCTCGTCCTGCGTCAGCGGCGCGGGATTGCCCTCCTGCGCCGCGAGCTTCCAGCCGGGCCCGACATAGCCGCGAAGCTGCGTGTTGAAGAACCCATCCAGCAGACCGCCAGGGGCGAACAGCCGCGCGAAATCCTCCAGCGTGATCGGCACGCCATTGCGGTCGAACGGATAGCGCCCCTTCGCCGCCAGCGCGCAGGCCTGACCGGGACCACCGGGACCGTTATAGGCGGCGACGATCTGCTGCTTCGGGCTGCCGCTGCGCAAGGCGCTGGCGCCGGCCTCGATGGACAGCAGCCAGCGCTGCAATGGCTGCGGCTGGCGCACCGCCTCGCCGCGCAGCGCCACCGCCGGGTCGGGTCCGGTGAGAGCCGGCGGTGCGCTGCCGATCGGGGCTGCGGCGATCTTGGCCAAAAGCTGTTGCAGATCTGACAGCGCCTGCAATGGCTGATCAATCCCTGTCGCCTCACCCATCAAACCGCGCAGCGCGGCAAAATGCTGCTCCACCGCCGCAGCCTGGGTGCCTTGCAGGGCTGTCTGTGATCCCTTCGTCTCTGCTTTGCTCAGGCTCACCTGCGCCACCACGCTGGTGAGCAGACTGCGCAGCGGCGAGGCGGTGGAGGACAGAATATAGAGACTCTGCGCCGCCTGACTGACGCTGCGCAGCGGCGCGACATTGAGATCGGCCAGCATTCGATCCCATACATCAATGTAGTCCGCCTCGTACAGCGCCACCACATCGCGTTGCAGCCCAGCCATCGCCGGGCCGTTCGCGTCCAACGCCTCGGCGCGGCCCAGCACCCAGCCCTCGGCGGCGATACTGCGCGCGGCAGCCGGAAGCGCCGGCAACAGCACGGTCTGAAACCCCGGCAAGGTGTAGAGCCCTGGAATACCCTCGTTCAACGGCTTGCCAGAGCCGCGCAGAAAGAGGCGCTGGCCCGCCGGCCCCAGCGCCTCACTGGCTCGCCACGGCGCCAGACGCTGCGCCGCTGCAGACGGCTTGATGCGTGCATAGACCCGGGCCGCCAGCGGTATCCGCCCAAAAGTCTCCCGCGCCTGCGCCAGCAACCCGCCATCCAAGGCGACCTGCGGCAGCGCCTCACCCAGCAAAGCCGCAAGATGGCGCGACAGACCCTCACGCAACCCAGCCCTATCAGCGCCGGCATAGGCGATCTGCCAATCCGCCTGAAGCCATTCGGTCACCAGCGCACGATCCAGCGGACCGGCATTGCCCAGCATCAGATAGATGCGTGTTGCTTCATACAGAAAATCCGGCCGCAGCAGATTGCCGCGCATCTGCGCCTCCAGCCGCCACAGCAGACGCGGCAGCAGCGCCCGCTCCAGCGCGTGGCGATAGACGAGGCGCGCGCCGGCGGCGAGCTTGTCAGCCTGATCCAGCCCCAAGGCGGACAATGCTGCGGACGGCGCCACAGGATGCGCGTCGCCATAAGGCAGGTCACGCGCCTGATCGAGCAGCGGCGCCAGCGTCGCCAGATCGGCATCGGCCACCGGATCAAGCTTCAGACCGGACGCGGTCTGTTCATAGGCGGCGAGTGAGGCGGCCATGGCGTCGATCCGCGCCACCTCGCTGCTCTGGCGCAGAAACAGCACGCCACCCGCCGCCAGCACCGCCAACAGAGCAACACCGCATGCCGCAAGCCGCAGCACGTTTGACCGCCGCCGTGCCGCCGGATTGTCCGACACCAACATCGCCTCGCCGAAGATCACCTGGGTGAGCAACCGGCCCAAGAAATAGCTGCGCCCGGCCTCGGGCCGCAGGCTGGGGGCGCGGCGCTGATCCAGGCCGAAATCGCGGCTCAACAGCCCGGTCAGCCGATCGATCGGCGTGCCCTCCTGGGTGCCGGAGGTCAGATAGGCGCCACGCAGCAGCGGAACGGCACCGGTGCCGCCGAACGCCTCCTCCAGAAACATCGTGAGCGGCTGGGCAAGACTTGCCACCTGCGCCGGAAAGCCGGCGATCAGTGGCCGCCGCTCGGTGCCGCGCTCGGACTGTAGCCGGGACAGCAATCGGGCCTGCAACTGCTCGACCAGCCCGGAGAAACCGGCTGCGAACTGCGCCACCGCCGATCCCTGCCGGTCAAAGGTGATGCCCCACACCTGGGCGCGCCCCTCGCGGTCCAAATCGTCGAAATATTCGGTGAAGCCGGCGATGAGGTCGGATTTGGTGAACAGTGCATAGACCGGCAGACGAATGCCGAGCTTGCTCTCAAGCTCCAGCACCCGGGCACGTATGACGCGCGCATGGCCGGAGCGCTCAGCAGGCGAAGCCAGCGCGATGTCTGACATCGCCAGCGCCACGATCACCCCGTTCAGCGGCTGGCGCGGCCGCGTGCGGCGCAGCAGGGCGAGAAACGCCTCCCAGCCGGCACGGTCAATGGTCGCATCCGAATCCTGGGTGGTGTAGCGCCCGGCGGTGTCGATCATCACCGCGTCCTCGGTGAACCACCAATCGCACAGCCTGGTGCCGCCGACGCCGGCCACCGCCCCTTGCCCCATTTCAGCCGCCAGCGGAAAGCTCAGCCCGGCATTCATCAGCGCTGTGGTCTTGCCGGAGCCGGGCGGGCCGATGATGGCATACCAAGGCTGCTCATAAAGATACCCGCGGGCACCGCGCCGCTGCTTCAGCAGGTCCATCGCCTTGGACAGCCTGGCCGCCACCGCCTGCGCCTCCTCGGCCGCCCCATCGCCCGCCACCCCCTGCCGCAACGCCTGATCGCGCTTGCGCCGTGCCGCATCGAGCAGCAGATTCGCCACCGCCCAGATCAGCACCATCGCGAGAACCGCCAGCAAACGCGGCAACGCGTCTTCCAGCAGATCCAGGAACGGCCCGAACCACCAGACCAGGGCGGCCAGCGGCACCAGCCCGATCGCTGACAGCACCCAGCGCGACGCCAAAAATCTCAGAATGGCGCTCATCATTCAGTCCTTGCGCTGCAGCACGAGATCGACACGGCGATTCTGCTCCCGCCCCTCCGGCGTCGCGTTGCTCGCCACAGGATCAGCATCGGCACGCCCCTCGGCGGTGACGCGCTTCGCATCGCCCAGCGCCTTGCCAAGAGCCGCACGCACCGCCTGCGCCCTGGCGGCGGAGAGCTGGAAGTTGGAGGGGAACTGCACCGAGTTGAATTTCTGGTTGTCGGTATAGCCGGCGGCAAGCACCGGCCCCGGTTCGCCACGCAACGCGGTCGCCACAGCATCCACGAGCTTCGCGCCAGACGGAAGCAGACCGGCGCCAGTGCTGCTGAACAGCAGGTTGGCCGGCAGACGTATGATCGGCGTGGTCGGTGTGCCCAGCACGCTGAGGCCCTGATCGATCTGCGGTTTCAGCGCCATGCGCAGCCGGTCCAGTGCCGAAGGCTCCGGCGGCGGGGGCGGCGGCGGTGGTGGCGGGATCTGCCCGGCGCGCTCGATCGCCGGCATCGCGGCCGGATTCTGCGCGAGAATGCGCTCCATCAATGCGTCTGACCGCGCGTTGAGCGTGGCCGAGGTCAACACGAACAGCAGCCCCACCACAGCAGTGGCAAGGCTCGCCACCACCCAGAGCGGCAGCTTCGCCCTGGCCGGGCGATAGGGTGCGTCAATCCCCTGCCAATGCGGCGACAGGCCAGGGTCACTTGGCCGGCGCTGCGCCGTGATGTCGGTCAGCAGATCGGCACGCAACCGGTCAATCTCCGCCTGGCCGCGCGGCGCTTCACGCAGCCTGCCCATGAAGCCGAGCGAAAGGCAGAGATAGAACAGCTCAAGCACCGGCGTGCTGCCCGCCCTCTGCCGCTCTGCGGCGATGAGATCAAACATCTGCGCGCCGGGCGTGGTCTCATGATGGAACGCGCCGCACAGGCTGGCCTTGGCCCAGGCGGTCTCGCCCCAGGGCGTATTGATCACCACGTCGTCAAGGCTGGCGCACAGCGCGTAATGCGCCGAACGGAGCAGTTCCATCGCCACCCCCTCATCCCGTGCCCGCCGCTCGAAGCGCCGGACCTCGGCGGTGGCGCGGGACAGAAGATCGCCGGCATCCGGCGGGGTGGCGGTGTTGCGCAGCCGTGCCAGCAATTGCAGCAGCGGCTGGGCGGAGGCCACAAGGCGGTTCTCGCCCAACGCCACGGTCTCCGGCACATCCAGCACCGGAGCAGCCGGCACCGCCTGCCGCGGAACCGGAGCCGGCTCGACCGGCCGTCGTCCCCCCGGCGCGGGACGGATCACCGTGCGATCACCATCTGATTGATCGCCATCTGATTGATCGCCACGTGATTGATCACCAGCCGATTTTGGCAGCGGTGCCACAGGCTTGCGGCCGCCGGGCGACGGGCGGATCACCGTCCGGTCATGATCCGGCTCGTCGAATGGGTTGCTGGTCAAGAGCCCACTCCTGCGGCGGTGCGTCCGCCCTGTCGGTTATACGGCCCGCGCGATGACCGATTATGTTTCCGCCACTGCCTCGGCAACGAGCCTATCACTCGATCTGCCACAGCGCGAGCACCACGCCGATTAACGTATGCGTGATCCATAGGCAGAACCCTGGCCATCTGACCCCACTCCACGCCATAATCCCACCATGGCTCTGGTTCCCTCCACCACCATCATCAGCACAGACGAGATGGGCCGCGTCGCCGCTCCCATCTTCGCCTCGGTCGGGCGTGACGGCGTCAACGCGCCCGGTGACGTTTTCGTCATCCAGGGGCTGCTCAACGACCGGCTGCCCAAGCCGCACTCGCCGATCCCGGTCACCGGCGAGGCCGATATCGGCACGACACTGGCGATCGAGGCGTTTCAGGCGGTGTCGATGAAAATGCTGCCCCCCTCCGGGCGGGTCGATCCGGGCAGCGCCACTTATTATGCGCTCGCCTCCCATCCGCTGGTCGATGACACGCCACCGCGCATCGGACGTTTTGGCCAGGCCCCGCCCGAGGTGATCGAGGCCGCTCAGGCCTCACTGAAGAAATGGAAGGTGCCGGCCTCCGTTACCATGGCACAATGGGCGGTGGAGAGCGCCTGGGGCGCTGCAATGCCACCGGAGAGCAACAACCCGTTCGGCATCAAGGCACTGCCCACCGAGCCCGCAGTGGAGAGCCAGACGCGCGAGGTGTATGACGGCAAGAGCGTGGTGATCGCCGCCAAGTTCCGTAAATTCGACAGCTTGACCGAGGCGTTCGAACTGCATGGCAGGCTGCTGGCCACAGCCTCCCCCTACAAGCCCGCCATGCAGGTCGCCGGCAGCGCCGAGGCGTTCGCTGACGCGCTCACCGGCGTGTACGCCACCGACCCCGAATATGGCGTGACCCTCAAATGGGTCATCAACAACTATGGCTGGACAAAATACGACCAGGTGCCCTGACCGCCATCACGTCCACGTGCGGTGCACTGGCCGGGTCCCAGCGAAAGTGTTAATATCGATTAAATTATTCCGATTGGAGGATGCCATGCGGATCGTGCTGTCACTGCTTGTCGGGGCCACCATCGTCACGGCCCAGATCACCCCTGCCCTCGCCCAGACACCCTCGGCTGAGGACATCATCAAGTCGCTGCGCCCCACCGGGACGATCAGCAGCGGCACACGTGGCATCCGCGCCGCAGCACCGACCACCACCGAGGCACCGGCAGCGGTCGTCACCGCACCCAGCTATGTGGCGCCAGCTCCGGCCGCAGCCCCCGCACCCGCACCACGCCCGGTGGCCGCCGCCGCCGCCCCCCGGCCGGTGGCCCCGCCGCCGCCGGCCAACGCGCCATCAATCAATCTTGAGGTGAAGTTCGCCACCAACTCGGCCGATCTCACGCCCGAGGCCCGCTCCGCTCTCGACCGTCTCGGCGCCGCATTGTCCAGCGCTGACCTGGCCGGCTTCCGCTTCCGCATCGAGGGCCACACCGACACGGTGGGCAACCCGGACGCCAACCGCAACCTCTCCGCCCGCCGCGCCGCCGCCGTGGTTGACTATCTGTCCGGAAGCTATCACGTCGATCGCACCCGTCTCCAGGCTGCGGGCATGGGCTCGGATCGCCTGGCGGTGCCGACCGGCCCGCAGGTCGATGAGCCACGCAACCGCCGCGTTCAGGTGATCAATCTCGGCACCTGAGCTGTCTGACCCGGGTTGCCGTGATGAGGTGCGACCGTGATGGATGATGAAACGGTCAAGCTGTCTCCCGGCAGCCGCAAGGGCGGGTTGTCACGACGGCTGTTCATCGGTTGCGCACTCTGCGCAGGTGTTGCTGTGGCTGGCGGTGTGGCATGGCAGGCATTGAGGCCCGCTGCGCCGCCGTCCAATCCACCGTCTCCCCCCTCTCCACCGCCACCGCCACCACCGCCGCCGCGCCCTTCCATCGCCATCCGCTCAGCCAGCGAAAAGGCGATCCTGGACAATCATCCGGCCGATCTGGACGTGTTTCGCCTCGATCGCAACCCGCGCATCGTGGTGCTCGATTTCGCCTCCCTCGCCCGCCAGGGCGCCATGCTGAACCGGGTGGCGGCGATGGCCGAAAAAATCGGTCAACCGCATGACCGCGCGCTGGACGACACCGCGCTGGACAACGCGATCCGCGCCAGCGGCGACACGCCCGAGACCTTCTATTACGGCCATGATTACGGCACGGAGGCGCTGGCCCAGTTCTTTGCCGCCGCTGAGCGACAGAAACTACCATTGTTGCAGGACGAACGCTGGCTGCGCGGCCTCGTTGAGCAGGAGGGGGCGCTGTCCGGCGCGCCGCTCGGCCTGATCAGCATTCCCGCCCCCAACGGGCGGGACGTGACGCCTGAAATGCGCGCCGTCATCCTGCATCACGAACTGGCGCATGGCGAGTTCTTCACCAGCCCCGCCTATCGCGCCTGGAGCCATGATTTCTTCAGCCGGGTGATGGACGCCAAGTCCCGCGCCGGGTTCCGCGCCTTCCTGGTGTCGCAGAATTACGACCCGGCGATTGAGGAACTCGTGGTCAACGAGACCCAGGCCTACCTGATGTTCACCCCCGGCACGCTGTTCTTCCGCGCCGATCTGGTGGGACTGGACGTATCAAGCCTTGCCGATCTGCGGCGACGCTTCCGTGAGGGCATGCCGGAAGGCTGGCTGCGCGATCAGGCCGTGGCGGACCGATGATAGGCCGGCATCACCAGCAGGCATTCCCGCGCAGCGCAAAGCTCGCCACCTTGCCGTCCACGATCTCCAACGTCGTCTCGCAGCCCCGCTCCACGAACTCGGGCTGATAGAAGCCAGCCGAATAGAAACCATGATAGCGGCGGTAATATCCGCCAAATGGCACAAGCCCGGGATAGGCTGCCAACCGTCTCTCACTGAACGACAGATAGCGCTTCCCCTCGGTCTCAAAACTCCGGTCGGGTACGCCCAGCAGTTGCACCGCGGCACTTTCATTCTGGCCGATCAGACCCGACAGCGCCAATTCCCGCCCAGACGGGCCAGGGGCCACACATCCCGCCAGAGCCGCCGCAAATACCATGGCAGTCAGTTTGCGCATCGCCGAATCTCCCTCCGTCCGGCGTGCAGTATAATCCGCTCAACGCGGCAGGAAGATGACATCACGGACATCATCGACACCCGCCGCCAGCATCGCCAGACGATCAAACCCCAGCGCAATCCCCGCACATGGCGGCATGTCCGGCAGTGCCGCGAGCAGCGCCTCGTCCATCGCCCAATCCGGACCGCCATACAGCGCATGCCGCCGCGCGCGATCCGCCGCGAAGCGCGCGCGCTGCTCGACAGGATCGGTCAGTTCGACAAACGCATTGGCCAGTTCGAGCCCACAGACAAAAAGCTCAAACCGTTCCGCCACTCGCGGATCGGCCGGATCGCGCCGCGCCAATGCCGCCTGAGCCGCCGGCCAATGGGTGAGGAAAGTCGGGCACCCCTGCCCCAGATGCGGCTCGATCTCACCAAGGATCAGCCGGAAGAACAGATCCTCCCAATCCTCCCCGTCCCGCAGACGCACCCCGGCTTGGTCGGCGAGCGCCTGGGCATCCTCCGCCGTCGCCAGCACATCGGCGCCCAGATGTCGGGCAAAGGCCTGCGCCATGCTGAGCCGCTCGAACGTGGCAAGATCGGTGGCAATCCCCCGCGATGTCACCACTGGCGGCAGTACGGCGCGCAGCAGCGCTTCGGTCTCGTCCATCAGATCGTTCATGGTCGCGTTCGGACGATACCATTCCAGCATGGTGAACTCATGCGCGTGCCGATCGCTGCCCTCGCCGTTGCGCCACACCCGGGCGAGCTGGAATATCGGGCCAGCCCCCTGCGCCAGCAGCCGCTTCATGGCGAATTCCGGGCTGGTGTGCAGAAACAGCGTCTCCCGCTCGCCGGTCGGCGCCTCGCGCTCGGTGCGAAAGGGGCGCAGATGCACCTCCTCGCCCGGCGTCGGCACCGCATAGGCGGTCTCGACCTCGATGTATCCACGTGCATCGAAGAAGGCACGCACCGCCTGCGCCAGCCGCGCCCGACGCAGCAGCGGGGCAGACAGGCTCATGGCAGACGCAGCAGGCGCCCCTCCGCCACCACCACCGCAGCACCGCCTACGGAAATCCCGGTCACCACACCCGCCTCCCGGGTGATACGCGCCTCGATCCGGCTCGGCCGCCCCATCTCGATCCCCTGATCGATCAACAAGCATGTGGCATCCGTGTCCAGACTGCCGGCCAAAGCCGCCGCCGCCGAGCCGGTCGCTGGGTCCTCGGCGATCCCGAGCCCGGGCGCATAGAGCCTGGCATGCAGATGGCTGGTCTCCCCGTCATGGCCGATGGCGGCGAACACATAGACGGCATGGCTGCCCCACAGCCCCTGGGTCACGCCCCTCCAGCGATCGCCGTGGAGCACGCTGGCGCTGACCGCCTCCTTGCGGCGCAAGGCGACGAACACGAACGGGTTGCCATAGCCGGCCTGCCACGGGTCCGCCGCAAGATCGGCCTCCCCCAAACCCAGCGCATCGGCGATGGCGACCGGCGCCACCGACATCGGCCGCGTGTCCGCCGGGCCCTGCATGAACAAAATGGCGCCGCCATCGCCCAGCACCACACGCACCGGGCCAACCCCCTCCTCCAGCACGATCTCGTCCAGCCCCTCGGTGCGTCCCAGATGCTTCAGCACCACCGCCGTCCCCACCGTCGGGTGACCGGCAAACGGCAGCTCGGCGCCAGGGGTGAAGATGCGCACAGCAAACCGCCCCGGCGCCGAGCCCGGCGTCACGAACGTGGTCTCCGACAGGTTCATCTCCCGGGCGATGGCCTGCATCTGCCGCCCGTCCAGCCCCGCAGCATCCGGAAAAACCGCCAACTGGTTGCCACCGAAGGCGACATCGGTGAACACGTCCGCGACAAGATAGCGCATGGCTGCTCCGATTGCGTGAGGAGCACCGCGCGCGTAAATGCCCACGATGCCTGATGATCTCTCCCGAACGTTACGTGACGCCGACGCCCTGGTCAGGGCCGACCTCATCATGCCAGACCAGCGCGAGGCGATGGCCGAACTCGCCCAGCGCTACGCCATCGCCATCCCCCCCGCCCTCCAGGCGCTGATCCTGACGCCAGACGACCCGATCGGCCGGCAATTCGTCCCTGATCTCGCCGAGCTGATCACCGCACCGCATGAACACCCAGACCCGATCGGCGATGAGGCGCTCTCCCCCATCCCTGGCATCGTCCATCGCTACGCCGACCGCGCGTTGCTCAAGCCGCTGCTGGCCTGCCCGGTCTATTGCCGCTTCTGCTTCCGCCGCGAACAGGTTGGCCCCGATGGCGGGCTGCTGAGCGCAACCGAGTTGGATGCCGCCTATCAATGGCTCGCCGCCCGACCCGCCATCCGCGAGGTGATCCTCACCGGCGGCGACCCGTTGATGCTCTCACCCCGCCGCCTCGGCGCGATCATCGATGCACTCACATCCATCGATCACATCGACATCATCCGCATCCACACCCGCGTGCCGGTGGCCGATCCAGGCCTGATCACCCCAGACCTCGCCGCCGCCCTGCGCACCGACAAGGCGATGTTCGTCGTGCTGCACAGCAACCACGCACGCGAACTGACGCCGGGCGCCATCGCCGCCCTCCGCCAGATCCAGGCCGAAGCCATCCCCATTCTCGGCCAGACCGTGCTGCTGCGCGGTGTGAACGACAGCGCCGACGCCCTGGAAGCCTTGTTCCGCGCCATGCTCCGCGCTCGCGTCAAACCCTATTATCTCCACCAGCTCGACGCCGCCCCCGGCACAGCGCGTTTCCATGTGCCGATCGCCGAAGGTCAGGCCCTGCTGCGCGCTCTGCGTGGCCGTGTGACCGGCCTCGCCTGGCCAACCTATGTGCTCGACATCCCGGGCGGCGCGGGCAAAGTCCCGCTCAATCCCGGCTATCTTGATCCGGACCATCATATCCGCGACCCCGATGGCCAACGTCACAAGCTTGCCCGACCCGCAGCAACGGTCTAGACCGCCCCACTCCGATATTCCTGAGAGACAAGAAGATGAAGCAGCAGGCGAACCTTATCCGTGCCGGCCAGGTGCTCGACCATGATGGCCAGCGCTGGACGGTGCTCAAGCAGCAGATCATCACCCCCGGCAAAGGCGGCGCCTTCATCCAGGTGGAGATGCGCAACCTCAAGACCGGCAACAAGACCAACGAGCGCTGGCGCACCGCGGACACCGTCGAGCGGCTGCAGACAGAGCAGAAGGTCTACACCTATTCTTATACCGAAGGTGACAACCTGGTGCTGATGGACCCCGAGACCTTCGAGCAGGCGATGATCCCGGCCGAAATCCTCGGCGAGAAGGTCGCCTTCCTGCAGGACAACATGGAGGTCGAGGTCGATATGGTGGAGGGTGACCCGGTCGCCATGTCCCTGCCCCAGCACGTCGTGCTCCAGATCGTCGAGGCCGATCCGGTGACAAAGGGCCAGACCGCAACCTCGTCCTACAAGCCCGCCAAGCTTGAGAACGGCCTCAAATGCATGGTGCCGCCCTTCATTGAAAGCGGCGAGCGCATCGTCGTCCGCACCGAGGACGTCTCCTACGTGGAGCGGTTCAAGGGCTGAACCGGTGGCACTTCGTCTCTCGCCGCATATGACGGTGATGCAGAACGCCGCCCAGCGTGCCGCCAAGCGGCTGCTGCGCGACTTCGCCGAGGTCGAGCAGCTGCAGGTCAGCGTCAAGGGGCCTGGGGATTTCGTGTCCCAGGCCGATCTGCGCGCCGAATCCATGCTGCGCGAAGACCTCGGCAAGGCCCGCCCCGGCTACGCCTTCCTGATGGAAGAGTCGGGTTCAGAGGGCAGCGAGAACTGGGCCTGGCGCTGGGTGATCGATCCGCTGGACGGCACGACGAACTTCCTGCACGGCATGCCGCATTGGGCGATCTCCATCGGCCTGGAACGCCGCCTGCCGGACGGTTCGAGCGAGGTTGCAGCAGGCCTGGTTTATGCCCCCACCGCCGATGAGATGTTCTGGGCCGAGAAAGGCGGCGGCGCCTTCCTCAACGAACGCCGCCTGCGCGTCTCCGCCCGCCGGAACCTCAACGAGGCGGTGTTCGCCACCGGCATCCCGTTTGCCGCCGTCACCCCCGCCAACCGCCTCGCCTTCGCCCGCACGTTGGGTGGGCTGATGCCGCAGGTCGCCGGCATTCGCCGCTTCGGCGCCGCAGCCCTCGACCTCGCCTGGGTCGCGGCCGGACGGTTTGACGGCTATTGGGAACTCGGCATCAAGCCGTGGGACATGAATGCCGGCTTGCTGATCGTGCGCGAGGCGGGCGGCTACGCCACCGACCCGTTCGGAGGCGATCCGCGCGAGAACGGCAACATGGTCGCCGCCAATCCCGTGATGCATCCGCTGCTCTGCACGGCGGTGCAGGAAGGAATGCAGACAAGGGGCGCTACGCCCACACATTGAGCCAGAGGCCGGTTGGAGATAGGATGCCGCACATGCGAATTCGGACAACACTCCTTCTCGGCCTCTGCCTGCTGGCATTGCCCGTCTCGGCGATCGCACAGGTGGCGGCGACGACGCCCTCCAAACCTGCGCCCGGCACGCCTGCCGCCAACACGCCTGCCGCCAACGCACCGGCCGCCAACGCACCGGCCGCCAACACGCCCGCCCCCAAGCCGCCCCAGGCCGGCACCACCATCCGCCCCAACACGGCCCCCGTGCAGCCGGTGCCGCCTGCTGCCCCCGCAGCCCCAGTGGTGCCACCACCACTCGCCGTACCAACACGACCGCCCGCCCCCGTGGTGCCGGCCCTTGTCGCCGCCGACGCACCCGGCGTGGCCAGCCCGTTGCCCGGCGGTGTGCGCATCACCTTTGGCCCCGGCCGCAGCGACCTCAACCCCGCCACCGAAGCCACGATCCGCGCGTTTGTGAAAGGCGGCGCCGGCATCGCCCCGGCGCCAGAGAATGCCAGCTTCACCATCACCAGCTTCGCCGCCGCCACACCGGATGATCCCTCCACCGCCCGGCGCATCTCGCTGGCCCGCGCCTTGGCGGTGCGCAGCGTGCTGATCAGCCAGGGCATCGCCTCGGTGCGCATCTATCCCAAGGCGCAAGGCCCCAATATGCCGGGCTTTGCCAATGGCCCGCCGGACCGCGCCGACCTGATCGCAGGCCCACCCGTGCTGCCGCCCACCCCCCCCTCCGCTGCCCCGGTCAAAAAGACCCCCTGACACGCCACCCGTTCGCCAGGAACCAAGTCATGACGCGTCCGACCTCATATCTGATCCGGATGCTGGTGTTCCTCGCCATCGTGGTGGTGATCGCGGGGCTGCTCTCCGGCGCTTTGTTCGTCGCCTTCTCCGCTAACCCAATGCTCAACGCGCT
>Ga0114959_10000426_pt1 | contig 39663 bp, 42 predicted proteins | sample C_130625_EF_Meta_FD_87317 | JGI IMG/M metagenome (GOLD analysis project Ga0114959, IMG submission 87317) | Freshwater microbial communities from Lake Croche, Canada to study carbon cycling - C_130625_EF_MetaG | ecosystem: Environmental > Aquatic > Freshwater > Lake | place: Lake Croche, Canada... | reverse complement strand
CAATAAATTGGAAGGTATTCAATATCCCTCAACGTTAAACTGATATTTAAGTTACCATTAATTTAATTGGTCTCAATGAATTTCCATTAATTTCGAGAAATTTTATTTTACCGAATCTTCAAAAAATGACCATCAAAGACATTACCAATTATTTAGAAAAACTGGCACCCCTCTCCCATCAAGCGAGTTACGACAATGCTGGTTTGCTCGTGGGTTATCCACAAACGGAGGTCAGGGGTGTACTCACCACGCTTGATTGCACGGAGGAAATTATCCACGAAGCCATTGCTCGAAATTGCAATCTTGTTGTGGCTCATCATCCCATTATTTTTAAAGGATTGAAGCGTTTTAATGGGTTAAATTATGTGGAACGCACCGTTATGCTTGCCATCAAAAACGACATTGCTATTTATGCCACGCATACCAATTTGGACAGTGTAAAAGGAGGGGTAAACTACATGATAGCCGAGAAATTAGGTTTGCAAAACCCTAAAATTATGGCACCACAAAAACAGATTTTAAAGAAATTAGTAAGTTTCGTTCCCCTCGAAAATACCCAAAAAGTTCTTGACGCTTTGTATGCGGCGGGTGCGGGACAAATTGGTGAATACAAAAATTGTAGTTTCCAAGTCGAAGGCACGGGAACATTCACGCCAACGGGAGCGGCAAAGCCGCACATTGGAAGAATGAATGAACCTGAAAAAGTGGCAGAAAATCGGATTGAAGTAATCTTTGATGCGTATTTGGAAAATCAAATCTTAAAAGCTTTGAAAACTTCCCATCCGTATGAAGAAGTAGCCTATTATTTAAGTCTTTTGGAAAACCAAAATCAAGCAGTGGGTTCAGGCCTAATTGCTTCATTATCAGAACCTTTGTGCGAAGAAAATTTCTTACATTATTTAAAAGATAAAATGGGCTTGCAAACTTTTAGACACACGCCGTTGTTAAATAAATACGTCCAAAAGATTGCCCTTTGTGGTGGAGCGGGTGGATTTTTATTAAAGGATGCCATACGCCAAGGAGCCGACGTCTTTATTACGGCTGATTATAAATATCATGAGTTTTTTGATGCTGACAAGCAGATAATTATTTGTGATATAGGACATTATGAATCAGAAGTTTATACAAAGGAATTAATTGTTAGGTATTTGTCCGAAAAATTTACTAATTTTGCGGTTCTCAAAAGTCAGGTGAATACCAATCCTGTTCTATTTTTTAGTTAAAGTAGTTAGAAAGTTAAAGCAGTTTATTCGTTGTGCTAATTTGTGTATAACCAATAGACCGATAAACAACCAAATAAAACCAAATGGCAGCAGTAGCAACCGAAACAACCATTGCTCAGAGATTAGAGTCTCTTTTGAAACTTCAAAGTATAGATTCAGCCTTAGATAATATCAAAAAAATGCGTGGCGATTTGCCCGAAGAAGTACGTGATTTAGAGGACGAAGTAGCTGGAATCGAAACTCGTATTGGCAAATTCAACCGTGAAATTGCTATTTTGGACGAAGAGATTTCAAAAAATCGCAATGCAAAAAAGGATGCTGAAAAGTTGGTAAATAAATACAAAGACCAACAAATGAACGTCCGCAATAACCGTGAATACGATGCCATTTCAAAGGAAATTGAATTGCAACAACTTGAAGGTGAATTAGCTGATAAACGTGTTCGTGAGTTTGAATTCAAGATTTTGAATAAAAAAGATGAAGTTTCTGCTACCGAAACTCGTTTAAATCTTCGTAAAAAAGACCTTGACGCTAAGAAAAAAGAATTAGATGTTTTGATTTCTGAAAGCGAAGAAGATGAAATTAAATTAAACAAAGACCGTGACAAGGCAACCAAACACGTTGATGAACGTTTGTTGCGCCCTTACGATAAATTACGTGGCAATTATCCAAACGGATTGGCCGTTGTTATGGTGAAACGTGGTGCTTGTGGCGGATGTTTCAGTGCTGTACCACCACAACGTCAGGCTGACATTAAAGACAAGAAAAGAATCATCGTTTGTGAACATTGCGGGCGTATTTTAGCGGATGTTGAAGACGTGATTATTGTCGAGAAAGTCAAGAAATAGTTGTTCGATAAAATAAAGAAATAGCCCATAGTCTTAAGTTATGGGCTTTTTTGTGGAAAAATCTTAAACCAAAATTAGACCACGAATTAAACTTATTTTAGGGATTTACACAGATTCCTTAATTTTTTTTCGTGTAAATCTTGTAAAATCAGTACAGTCTGCGGCCTAATTTTACCAAAACTTAATTAATTTTAAACTGAACTCTGCGATTTTTTGCTTTGTTTTCATCGGTATCGTTTGCTACTAAAGGTTGAGTTTCGCCGTAACCTTTGGCGGTCATTCGATCGGCTTTAATACCTTTCAACGTTAAATAATCAACGACAGTTTTGGCTCTTTTTTCGGACAATTTTAGATTAGAATCGTCATTTCCAACATCATCCGTATGGGCGGAAATTTCTACTTTAATGGTTTGATTTCCTTCCAATAAACTCACCAACCGGTCTAATTCCTCGTTTGATTCTGGTTTTAAATCAGCTTTCCCCGTTTCAAAAGTGATGTCCTGCAATTGCACTACGGCATCCTTTTTTAAAATGGTTAAAGGTACTTTTTTCAATCGGTCTTTTAAAACATCCGCCGTGTCGGGTTTGAAACTACGGGAGAAAAAAGCGTAACCCAAAGCGTTGGCCGCAAATTTATAGGACTTTCCAATTTCTACGGTTACCGTAGCAATGTCTTTCTCAACTTTCACATCCAGCAATTGCTTAGTTTCCACGTCCATTACTTTCACTTTCGGTTCCTTCAAAATGGCTTTAGTTTCCTTATCTAATAATTGAAATTGGTAAGGAATTTTCTTCGGAATTAACTCAATATTTTTCTCAATATTATCCGTTTCTTTGGCCGTTGTCATATCCATCGAACCCTTATACGGAAAATAATCATTCAATGGCGTTGTTGACAATTCGTACCTACTTCCAACCCTATAAATCATCGAAAATAAGCCATTTGCATCCACGATTGTGCTGATAGCTTTCTCTTTACTATTATTACTTTTTGAGGTAATTTTAGTCGCAATTGGCTGTTTTGTAATGGCATCGACCACTTTTCCATCTACGGTTACCAGTTTGTATTTTCGGTATTTATCGGGAATGGTAACGGTGTAAATATCACCCGAAGTGTAATAATACATCAAGTCGCCAGCGGCAGAAACCGAGGCAAATTGGTCATCTTCATCGGTATTGATATATTCCAAATTGATGGGTGTTGACCAAGACCCATCGTCTTCTTGAAAAGATTGATAAAGGTCAAACCCGCCAACGCCATCTTTACGAACTGAACTGAAAATGAGCGTACGATTATCCGCCATAATGCGGGGAGATTTTTCGCAATCACCATTGATGGGTGCGGGCAGTTTTTCGGCTACGCCCCAGGTGCCATCTTCTTGTTTTTTAGAGGCCCAAATCGAATAGCACAGGGCTTTATCTTTCCGTTTTGAAAAATTATCACGGATAAAATAGATCATTTTCCCGTCGGCTGAGACGGAAGGAAAACCCTCGTAAGCTTTTGTATTAATGTTATTTCCTACGGGTTTTGGATCAGACCAATCGGTGCCATTCCAAGTTGAATAATAAATATCCATATCGCCTTGTCCACCCTCGAAAGAAGCAAAAAAGAAGAGGGTTTTAGCGTCATAACTGATGGATGGGCCACCAATCAAATCGTTTTCCTTCCCTACTTTATTGATGTTCGTAATGGGTTTGGCAACCGTCCATTTATTTTTTTCATTTTTGGTCGTGTAGTACAACTCCCATTTGCCCTCGCCCGCACGGTCGGTCTCAAAAATCATCGTTTTATTGTTCGCACTAATGGAAGGGGCATATTCGTTAAACTGTGGCGTGTTCACGGGTGGTCCCAACGGGCGACGTATTTGCGCCTGTGTGGATGAGAAAATTCCAAGAATCAGGTAAGTCAGTAATCTATTCTTCATGATTGTTTGTGAAGGTTAAATATTCGTATTTTAGATGGTAAATAGCAGTTGGCAATAATTAAAAAACATTTAATTTAGCTATTTGGATAAACTTCCCGAAAGTATAAACCTTTCGGGAAGTTTATCCGAAGGCGGAAGACTCTCCAGAAAAGTAATTAAGTGTTCTCGTCATTTCGGTATAAAAAATCTCACTTCATGCAATTCCCTAGAAACAATTTCTCCGCCTTTTTTTGTCCTTTTTTGGCTAAATAACTCCAATCCAAACAGGCATTTTTATTTACTTTTAACGCAAAATAACTATCGGCACGTTTATAATAAGGTTGTAAATCGAAGTCTTCATCTTGCATCAATATACACTTTGTATAGAGTTTTATTGCTTTTACATACTCTTTTTTATCGAAAAATCTATTCGCTTTTTCTTTATTTTCATAGTAAAGGTACTCGTCAAAATTATTCTCGGGCTTTTCTTCGGCATCATACACATAAACGTAATTGAAGCTTGTTTCTACTTTTTTATTTTCATATTCTGCTGGTATCCAACGTTTTCGAGTTTGGTAAACCGCTTGTTTAAACGCATTATTATAAGTCGAATCACTGCTTTCCGGCACGTTTATATCTTTCAACAATCCAAATTTACTCACTGCAAAGGTTACTCTAAAATTTCATTTCTTTTTGGGAGGAAAATTAAACTCTTTTTCAATCATGCCATAAGAAGATTCATAAACTTCATAAAAATCGCTCAATGCGTTAGAAAAATCGCCTAAAACTGATTTAAATTTAGGGAAAATGTATTCATTGAAATTATATGCGGTATCGCCATCGGCTTGAATTCGGATCTTTGGTTTAATAAATTGTCGGAAGAAATATTGCCCAGAAGATTCGGTAGTTGAAACGTAATGATACTTAATTATCTCCTCATCAGGTGTATCCTTAAAAATTCCAAAAAATATTAATTCGTGTTCCGTTAGTTTTTCGATTACATAGTTGGTAGTTCCTCCAAGCACTAAAATACTATCTAAAATGGCATATGTAGTTTGTTGAGCATTTCTACCATTGATAATTACGCCCATATTTCCCTTTTTAAAAATCAACATAGAAGCCGCATTTTTGGCAATATTTTCGTTTGGCACTTCGCTTCCGTCTTTCATTTCTATGCGGTATTTCACCCAATTTCTCACGATTTTTTGCTGTTCATTCGTAGCAATTTGCGCATTAGATTTATACCAAAATAAGAGTAGTATAAAAAGTAAAAGTCTAATTTTCATAAAGTTATAATTTTAACTTCTTCTTGAACGTAAGCGAATTCCCATTTGAAAACCAATCCAGAAAACGGAATTTGTCGTTGAAGAAATAGGCTTGTAAGATGGAATTTTATTAAAAGGTTTTGCCGTCCAAACGGACGAATTATATTGATCAATGATTAAATATTTTATGGATGGCCCGAAAGTAACGGCGGCATTTCGGGCTATTTGCTTTTCGAAGCCTATATCTAATTTCCATAATAATGCTAAATTTGGACTAAAAGCATCGTATTCTACCACCACATTACTTGTTAAATCCGTATTAAGCATCCAAGATTTTCTTAGTTCATACGCCCGACCGATTCCGTAACCCAATCCGAAAATTTCTTGTTTTCGAGTAAAATTATAATGCACCGCCAAGATGTTATAAAATTTTCGCACACCTGTTTTGAAACTAAAACTGGTCATTTGGTTTTCATCGGTGGATAATTCTAACCTTTTATAACCATTGACACTGCCCACAAAACTCAAAAAACCGATGGGAACCGTTTCGGTTGAATCTGAAATATTAATAAATCCAATTTGCTTCCCTCCTTCCACAACTCGATGAGCAAAATTAATAGGGGCAATTTGCCAACCTGCTGATGCGCTGATAACTGCATTAAATCCTAATGATAACTGAATCCCTCTGTCCAAATGTCCTGCAATATTGAAGGTCGAACTTAGCTGTCCGCCCATTACGCCTCCGCCCACAATATTTCCAAGTCCCGCCAATTGTAAACCTTGCACATCGTTCCGAACGCCATTCAAGATTCCCCCCATCTCTAATTTACGAACACCACCCGAATAACCCATCAAAATATTGACAGAATAATCATTTTTAATACTACCCGAGAGTAAACGATTTGTACCGAAAAAAGGCAAAACGGAAACTTGGAATTTTTGCCCTAAAGAATCCTCAACGTTTTGGGCGTTTATGCGCTGGGAGCGAATCACCAAGATTTTTCCTAACTTTTTCTTGAATTCATCCCAACGATTTTGGTATAAATTAGGGTCAAAAATGAGCGAAGTTGGAAATAGATTTTGATCAGTTATATCTGGAAATGGCGGAGCAGTTGGCTGACGATCCGATTTATTTTCGAGCGCTAGATCTTGTCGAAAATGAAACTCTTTTTTTTCAATTGAATTATCATCATAAATTGATGGCTCAATAGCAGGATAAAAAATAGGTGTTAGTGCAATGACCTCATTAGTGGCTTGACCAGGTTTTACTTGAATAATTCGTGTTTTGTAATCAGCTTTTGTAATCAATAATTTTGCGGGTAAATAGTTTGAGGATAATTTTATACGATAAAATCCGTACTCGTTACTAACGGTTGAAGACAAGCTTTTAGGATCATACACAGTGGCTCTACTCAAAGGTCTATCCGTATTTCTATCAATGAGATAACCACTAAGGATAATGGTTTTGGGCGAATCTTTATGATTATTTCTTTGTAGAATAATGTAATTTCCTCGCACTTTATAGCTAATTATTCCTTTGAAAATCAAACTCAACACTTCACGAACAGGTTTATCGGTAACCGTAATATCACCACGATAATTAATATCGAAAATAGCTGAATTATAAGAAAATGAGAAATTACCTTGTTTTGCAATGCTTTCCAACACGAAAGAAATTTTTTCGTTATTTAACCGTAAAGTAATTGGGCGTTCGAGCAATGGTATTTGAGCTAATGGCCGGAAAGGCATGAAAATTACAATAAAATAAAGAAGGTATTTTATTGTGTGGAAATTCATGCGAAATGACTGGGTTTTATAAGTTTTACATCTTTTCAAAAAAGTACTTTTGGAGAAATAACAGCCTTATAATGGCTAAAGTCAATCACACCCTTGTCCACTCAAAATAATTTTTCCTTCTTGATTTTCAACTTTTAAATTAAAAGTTTCAGCAATTACCTCAATGATATTTTTCAAATTTTCGTTTTCAAAAGTAGCTGTTAATTTACAGTTTTCAATATTAGCTTGCCTGAATTTTATGGGCTTGCCAAAACGTTGAGACAAAGTTTGCGCAACCTCGCTTAGTGGTATTTTATTAAAAACGAAGGAATTTAGTTTTTCTTTTAGAAGGGCTTGAACTTCTTCACCCTCAGATTTCATAATGGTGTTACCCTTCGCTAAAACTTCTCCTTTTTGCCCTTTTGTCAAGAAAACTATACTCTTATTTTTTGAGAACTGGACCTTACCAGTTTTCACAACCACTTGAACTTGAGCACTATAAGCACTTACTTTGAATGACGTACCCAATACTCGTACATCCGTTCCTTGCGTGTGTATGATGAATGGATGAGCTGCATCGTGATGAACGTCAAAGAAAGCTTCGCCCGTTAAATTTATCTCACGAGTATCGCCCTCGAATGAGTTTGGCAAGGTTATTTTTGAATTTTTGCTCAACAAAATCTTTGTTCCGTCGGGTAATATTTTTCCAATAGATTGATGGCCAGAATTGAAGGTCAAAAAATCACTTTGAGGCTTACTAAACTGTTTGGTAGCCGTGAACCAAAGCCCGCATAAAACCACTAAAACAGCGGCAATTTTTAAGAAATTATTAAGCCAAGGTAGTTTATAAATTGGGCTAATAATTTGATTATCAACAAGTTCTATCGCTGTTTTCTTGGAAATATTTAATTTCGTCCAACCAGCATCAACATCGACCTTTTGTTGATTTTTCACACCATCCCAAATAATTTTTGAATGGTCAAAAATCTTTTGGTTATCCCTAGATGCAGTAATCCACGCACCAATCGTATTCGATTCGTGCGTGTCTGCCTCATCAGCCAAGAATTTTGCCAGTAAGTCGTCTATAGTTTGGTCTTGATTCATTGTTATTCAGATATCATTTCAATTTTGGAAAACTTATAAATCGCTATTTTAATAGCAATTTTCGTCTCATGAAAATCTAATAAATTATTTGGTCTGATTATCTTCTGCCCTTTAATGACTATGGGGGTGTCATGAATTAATTATCGTAAATTCAACATAAAGAGCAACACAATTGGCAGATACTCAGACAGTTCAGTCCTCATAATTCTTAAAGCTTTGCCAATCTGATTTTCAATGGTTTTAATAGAGAGTCCCAATTTATCGGCAATTTCTTGGTATTTTAACTCTTCAAAACGACTCATTTTAAAAATTAATCTACATTGTTCTGGCAGTTTTTCAAGGGCTTCCGAAATACGGCATTCTAACTCATTTTTATCCATAATATCAGTGGCCGAATCGAAAGTTTTTTCTAAATAATCTCCCAAGTACTGCCGATAGGTTTCTTGAACTTTGAGGTGTTTCAAGCGATTCAAACAGGTATTATGGACGGCTCGATACAGATAAGATTTTAAGGAAACGCTAATTTCAATGACTTCTCGCTGTTCCCACAGCTTAATAAAAATGGATTGTACTACCTCCTCAGCGTCGTCCATATCTTTCAAAAATCCGCAAGCATAATTGCATAAAGCTTGATAATGTTTTCTGAAAATTGTTTCATAAACACGTTCATTTCCTTTTCGGATTGCCAATAAAATATCTGAATCTGGAATCTGCGTCATTGAAAGAGGTGAAGCTGGTTATCAAAACGCAAAAATACAATTCTTGTTGGATATTTCATGTTTAAGACAATCAATTTTCATCTAACCCTATTTTTCAATTCGCAAATAACTATCTATTACAATCAATCTGCGTTTTTTACAAACAAAAAAAGTCGCAGAGGGAATTCTCTGCAACATTTTTTCTAGAGAGTCACTATCATTAAAAACTATTTCACCTTCAAGGCCATCGTGATAATATTTGCCACCATGCCAGAGGTACGAGTATAATGTCCGTAACGTAATTCGACGCTACTGAAATGTTTCATGCCCAAAACACCATTGACTGGAGCGAATCGAAAGCCTGTACCGTAGAAATTGGTATTCATTCCCGAAATGTCATAATCACTTGAGTAATAGTAACTTGTGGGTAAATTTTCTTTATAAGCCTGAAAATAATCTACGGCTGTTTGTTTGTTAAAACGATAATAGGGGCTGATGGAAATGAAAGGCGTAATTTTATAAGTACCTTCCAAATTGATCGTGTGCGCTTTCATACCCCAATCATCCATGTAATATCTATAAAATGTTCTCAAGATCAGGTTGTCGCCAAAAAAGTAATTGGCTCTTAGTCCGATGGGCAGTTTCAAACGCTTTCCTGGTAATTTTTCGATACCTTCTTTATTATCCGAAAAATAAATGCGATGAAAAGAAGTACTGAGAAAACCCTCCTGATACGATGGCTCCACAATTGCCATCAAGTGCAACCGCTCATTGACGACCTGAGAAAGTGAGAAAGCGGCGGTATAAGAATTTCTGGGTTTAGTCTCCGAGTAACCTCTCCCACTTCCCGTGGTGCCTGTCCGAAATTCCGTCGGTAAAATGATCGTGGCTCTGTCAATAAAAGCACTTGCTTTAATGCTAAACTCACGATTATTGTCTTTCGAGGCTTTTGCCCAGCTTAACGTAAAACCGTTCGAGATGTAGTCAAATTCATGCGAAAATGAATACGTTAATCCTTTAGAAACACGAGAATTACTATTTTTTACACTCCAAGAAAGCGATGGATAAAAGTGAATATCACTGCCGGAGGCACCAGAAACGGTTCTTGGATCGATGTTGTCCGAAGAGGCGGAAGTATAATAATCAACATTTAAATCAATATTAAACGTGTGTAAACGATTTTTGAAGTCATATTTTGATAATTTCAAGTCGAAGGAGTTGGCATAATCACTTAATTTTTCAGTCCCGATGCCACCCGTCACCGCTGACCTATTGCCCTCCTGTTGGTAATAACTCGTCACAAAATTGATTTCATCTACTTTTAATTTGCGTTTTTCATAATCAGTATTTTCTACAACACTACTTTGAGCGGTAGTTCTGAGGAGCATACTTACCAATAAACCAGCGGTTATAATTATTTTTTTCATTCTTTTGGGTAAAATTGAGCCACTGAATTGCCCATACTCTATATTTGTGTCATTTAGAAAATTTTAACTTCTCGAAAGTTTTAGCACTTTCGGGAAGTTGCCCAATTAAAGATTTTAGGACAAAAATTATTCAGAAAACTTATCAAAGAGTGTATGTGATGGTTAGTGTTAACTTAATTGCAGCCACATCCTCCGCTTCCTTTTCCGCCGTTCGCCCCCGTTGCCCCTTCACGATAAAGGTAAAAACTGGTTTCAAATTTTTCGGCTTTTCGGGCGGACAACTCCATCTCAGAATCGTTGATACGGCTTTTTTGGTATTCCTTTACGCTTACACATGAGTATAAAGCGGTTGCGCATAAAGCGAAAATTAGGGTGTTTTTGAAGTGTTTCATTTTATTTGAGTATCAAATTTTAATCGGAACTATACACGGATTAGTGCAAATGTTCCGTGTGTGATCAATAAATAGGAGTTTAAATTATTGATCATTTGCTAAAAATCAAGTAGTTAAATTCAAAATAAACCTTTAAATATTACTCGCATGAAAGCATATATGATTCCGTATTTATTGAATGTTTATATTTTTACTGGTAAACATTTTGTCGTTATCATCAATAATCACGCAGCCAATACCTTTAATTTGGTTGATTAAATCTAGGCCCACTCTCACGCCCATCACCGTTACGGGTGTTGCAAGCGAATCGGCGAGCTCGGCGTTTGGAGCGATGATGGTGACACTTTTTATGCCGGAGACGGGCAATCCTGTTTTTGGATTAATCGTATGGGAGTATCGCTTGCCTTTTATCATCACAAATTTTTCGTAATCGCCCGAAGTTGCCACGGCCATATTGCTAATATTGATGCTTGAAAATGTTTTATTTTTGTGATTTGGGTCAGCAATGCCGATCGTCCATGGTTTGCCATTGGGTTGAGTTCCCCAGGTTGTCAAGTCGCCCGAAGCATTGACTACACCATTTTTCACCCCTTCTCGAAACAGCATTTGCTTTGCCTGTTCGGCGGCATAACCTTTACCGATTCCGCCAAATCCAATTCTCATGCCAAGATCTTTCAAGAAAACCGAACAATCGTTGTGATTCAAAATAACTTTTTGATAGTCAATAAGTTTCACCATTTCTTTTGCGGTTTCAACCTCTGGCAAAGTGGTCATTTTTACATCAAAATTCCACAGAGATTTATCAATCGAACCGTAAGTAATATCAAAAGCTCCCTGGGTAAGATTGGAAATTCTGAGCGAACGTTGAATTAATTCAAAAACTTCTATATCCACTTTCACGGGTTGGATCCCAGCTTGGGCATTAATCTGGTTGGTCTGGCTTTTGGGATCGAAGGTTGTCAGTAATTGTTCGATCCTCCTGATTTCTGAAATGGCTGATGCTATTCTTGCATTTGCCCATTTTTCATCTTCGCTTACCACGCTAATTTCAAACCGATTACCCATTAATTTTTGGACGCTGGAAAAAATTTGTAAGTTTGGGGCTATCGTTATTTGGGGCTCTGTTTGTATATTGTTAATATTCACTATTTTAGCTGAGTTACCTTTTCGATATCCTTTTCCAAAGAACCAATTGTCATCGCAGAATTATAACCATCCCATGATTTTACCACATTGCCTTCGCCATCAATCAACACGGTGAAAGGGAATTTACCTTCTTTATTGTACTTTTCGGCAAGGTTTTCATTGCTTTTTTTCAATTCTGGCGATAGTTGATTTTTCTTGCTTCTTGGAAAATCTGCTCTCACTAACACCAATTTTGAATCAGCAAATATTAGAAAATCTTCGGAATCCAATATTTCTTTTTTGAGTTTCATACACGGCCCACACCAATCTGAACCAGAAAAATTTAAAAGGATATACCTTCTTTGGGCACTGGCTTCTTTAATTGCTTTCGAGAAATCAGTTGTCCATTCAATAGTAGGATTGAAGGCGGATAACGTTAAAAATATGATGCTTAATAATTTCATTTTACTGATCAGAGCCTCAAGTTTAAAAACTTACGACTTCTATTTTATTGGTTAATATTTCTGTAAAAAAATCTCAAAGCTAACGGCTCAAAGCTCAACACTCTTCTAATAAACCACCAATGTTTTCCCATCCGTAGCCACTTTATAAGCCGTAATACCTCCTCTTGCGGTCGAGTTTAAGGCTCCACCGTTGAGGTCAAATCTGGCACCGTGGGCAGTACAATAAAATTCTCCTTGACTAAAAATTACTTGTCGTTTGGGCTCGTGACTGCACAGATTCGTTACCGCTGCGTAAGCTCCCTCACTCACTTGTGCCACCACAATATTGCTCTGAATGATATACGCTCCCACGTTTTTTATGGCTGAAGTTGTTAGATCAATTTTCAGAATAGGATTAGTAATTGAACTGATGTTGGAGGGGGGCGTGGCTGGTACTACGGGCGCAGGCGTAACAGTACTGGCGTCAATTCGGGCAACTGGCACATAAGTATCCTCTTGGTTTATGCAAGAAGTTAAAGCGGCCATGAGTGCTGCCCCCGTAAAACCCATTGATTTTAAAAATTCGTAACGAGTCATGATTGTTTGAGTATTTGTGATTATTTCAGTCTATCATTAAACATGAATACGTAAAATTAGCTTTTTGTATTGCTTTTTTATTCGATAAATGAATTTAATGCATTGTTATTCTTTCGAGGCTCGCCCAAACGATTTCTCCCATCGTTTTACAGGCCAAAAATTTATCTGATTTATAATATCGTGCTAATTCTTTTTTGAGTTGGGTGGTATTTTCTTCCGAAGAAATATCGTCTTTTGCCATGACCGACATCAATTCATAAATCCGTTGATTTTCAACTTTCATTCGACCCGAAATGAGAGAGCGTTCTTCGGTTCGATACTGCTCAACCGATTCGGGAGTCATGTGTTTCATTCCCATTTCAATCAAGGGATTATTTTGCTTAAAATATTGCGGTTGATAAACAGTGCGTTTGCCTTCGTAGGACTGTTGGTCAAAATCAATGGCTCTGATTCGGTAGTAATCCTCTTCAAAATCGGGTGTAATATCCACTACGAAGTTAGAAGAGTGCATATCTCCCAAAAGCAAGACGAAACAGCGTTCATTGAATTTAATGAACTCTTTTGCCAAACGTATTTGATTTATTTTTGGATTATTGAGATATGATTTAAAAAATTGGTCGCCTGGAATTCCCGCAATATGTTCTTCAACCACCGTATTTTCAAATGTCAAATAACTGATTCGGTTTGGTGATAATAAATGTTCCAATTCCATACCATAAACCCTAGAACAGTCGGCTCTTTTCAAGTAGAAATAATCAAAGTTATCGTTCACCCGATTTACAATACGAATACGGAAGGGTTGGGTATTTCCGTAGGTGCACAAGTCCACACGGTCGATGGTAAGATGTTTGATAACAGCCTGATTTCCATCGGTTTTAAGGTCGGCATAAATCTTTTTTAGCCCATCATAAATATGATCAATTTCGCTGTAAGGAAAAAAAACCGTAATCCAAAGCGTGTCACTGCCTGAGCGGTCATAAAGAGAAATAGAACTTTCAAACCTCAATAAATCGGTGTATAAAATGGGTATCACGGTTTCTCGACCGTATTTTTTGAGGTACTTACGGAGTTGAAGATTGATTTTAAAGGGAATTTTTTTCTTCGAAATTAAAGCCATAAAAGTATTATCTTAATTAAATATTTTCTCAAAAAACAAATGTAGGTCAAATAAGAACACAGTTTTGACTTTATTTCTCTAAATTGTTAATTCAAAGCTTTCAAGGCAAATATGCCATAATTATCACATGAATATCAAGCATTTAATGATTTATTTATTTATTTTTTCATTCCTTAGTCTGACAAGTTGCATCGACCCGTACGACGTTAATTTTGGTCAGAAAAATAATGTACTGGTGGTGGAAGGTTTTTTAACGGATAATTATTTAAATCCTGACACGATTAAAATTCAATATTCCGTTTATTCTGAAGGGAATGTCTCGGTGAGCACCATCTCCTCGATCAAAGCATCCATTTGGGCAGTTAATTCTGGAAAAGAAACCAGTCTGATTGAACAAAAAACCGGTGGATTTTTACCGCCCACTGATTTTAGAATAAATCCCTCCGAAAAATATACCCTTCGTTTTTCTTTACCCGATGGCCAGAAGTTTGAATCTGCTTCCGAGCAAATATACACGACTCCGCCAATTTTAAAGGTCTATGACAAATTTAATGCGCAAAGTAGATTGTCCGATGATGGCAAAAAATATTTTGCCGGGAATGAAGTTTTCGTGGATTTTAAGGATACACCGAATCAGAAAAATTATTACTTATGGCGTTATACTCATTACGAACGAATTGCGCATTGTACTACTTGCTTTAACGCTCAATATGATTTAAAAACGCTTGGTTGTACTATAAAACTGGCTACCTACAATCGCGCACCCTACTATGACTATCAATGTTCGGGCGAATGTTATGGTATTTTCAAAGGAAAACTCGTGAACGTAATGTCAGATGTGGTATCCGACGGAGATTTAGTAACGGGGCGATTAGTGGCAAAAATTCCTTATCATTATATGTACGGATGTCTGGTGGAGGTTCAGCAAATGAGCATTTCACCCCAAAATTATACCTTCCAAAAAAATCTTGAATTACAATTGCAATCTACAGGTGGCCTTGCTGATACACCCGCTGCTGCAATCGTTGGAAACATTAATAATTTGACCAATTCAGCCAGTAAGGTGGTGGGATATTTTGGAGTGGTATCAATACAAAAAAAGCGATATTGGGTCGATAGAAAAGATGACACGGGTGAATATGATTATATTTTGAGCCACCCGCCGGTCGAAGAGCCCGCAGACCCCAGAGACCTCACTCGGCCACCGATGATTAAATGTGTGAATAGCGCTACACGAACACCCGTCAAACCTATTGATTGGCAGTAAGCAGTAAAAATAGGTAAAATACTACTTAAAATTGCCAATTACTTTACTGAAATAATTACCTAAAATTAAGTCAAATATCCAGAATTCATGAACATAAAAATAATATTTTGTTTTTTAATTTTCTTTTTAGTAACACTAAGTGGTTTCTCGCAACAATCACACGCCGTTATCATTACAGTAAAAGATTCCAGCGATAATTCAATTTTGAAAGAAATTGTGATAAAAATTGACGCCCAAAGAGCAAATTTTTCTTCCAATACTGAAGGCGTCCATACTTTTTTCATGCCTTCAGGGGAATATGGGCTGACCATCAGTCATTTTGGGTACAGAACCTTTCGACAAAAATTAGTCATGAAAGATACTGAATTACGCTTTACCGTCAGTTTGATAAATGTGGCGAAAGAGTTGGATGAAATTACGGTGAATAGTCAAGTAATTAATGGCAACGTTGCCCGACCACTGTTGGGCGTTTCTGCCTTGAGTATCAAAGCCATCAAAAAAATCCCTGCCATGATGGGAGAAACGGATGTATTGAGAGGTTTGCAAATGCTTCCCGGCGTTACCTCGGTCGGAGAAGCCGCCAATGGGGTAAATATCAGAGGTGGAACAACCGACCAAAATCTTATCCTTTTGGATGACACCCCAATCTTTAACCCAACTCACCTTTTCGGCTTGTTTTCTATTTTCCCGCCCGATGCCGTTTCGGGTTTAGAATTGTATAAAGGTGGAATTCCCGCAAAATTTGGCGGTCGAGCGTCCTCCGTGATTGATATTAATTTGTTAAATCCTTCTTTGGATAAATTCAAAATGACGGGCGGAATCAGTTTGGTTTCTAATCGTTTAACCATCGAACAACCTATCGTTAAAGAAAAATTAGCGATTATGGTTTCGGGAAGAGCTTCTTTTAATGATTTCTTTTTCAAATTAGGCCCGCCAAAAGTGCAGAACATTAAAGCTAATTTCTATGATTTGGCCACCAAATTATTCTACAAGATGAATCCGAAAAATACATTTACTTTTTCTGGATATTTGAGCAAAGATTTCTTTCAAACTGATTTATTAGGTACCATCGGTAATGTTAACGCTACTTCTACCCAATATGATTATCAAACGGAGAATGCGGCTTTGAAATGGTTTCATGCCTTTAATTCAAAACTTAATTTACAAACAAGCGCCATTTATACCAATTACCAGCCCAAAACTTTATTGCCCGAATTGAATAGTAACAATAAAGTCTCCCTTGAATCTGGCATTGTGTATAATCAGTTGAAATCGAGCTTGAATTATGCGCTCAACGAAAAACATAGCATTGAAGGCGGAATCAGTACCATTTTATACCGAATCAATCCGGGAGTCTTAAATCCGGGAAGTTCGCCAAGTGTAAATTACAGGTCAGTTCCCGAAGAAAAAAGTACGGAATCAGGGATTTATTTGGAAGATGAAATGACGCTAAATCAGAAATTGAGCATTTCACTCGGCTTGAGATATTCGTTTTATCAAGCTTATGGCGGAACGGTCAGAAATTACAATCCATTATTATCAAAATCGGATTTTAGTGTAATTGATTCAACTTCCTATCAATCGAACGAAGCCTCTGCTGTTTACGGTGGTTTTGAGCCACGAATTGCTTTGAAATATTCTCTTTCTGAATTGAGTTCTATTAAGCTTGGCTACAATCTGATGCGTCAATATTTGCAAGTAGTTTCTAACACCACCACTCCCCTACCAACTTCCCGTTGGACCGCCAGTAATTCTTACATAAAACCCCAAATTAGTGAATTGTTTTCGGGTGGAATTTTCAAAAACTCAAGAAATAACATTTATGAGTTTTCGTTGGAGGGCTACTACAGAACTACTGAAAACAGCCTAGATTTCAAACCAGGTGCAGATTTCTTATTCCAACCTTACATCGAAACCCAAACTTTGCAAGGAAAAGGAAAAGCCTACGGATTGGAATTGATGGTGAGTAAAAAGAAAGGCGATGTAACAGGCTGGATAAATTATACGTACTCAAGAGCCTTCAATCAAATCAAACAAAGTGAAAGATTTGATGAGCAAATAAACGGGGGGAATTGGTATGCCACCAATTATGACCGCCCGCATAGTTTCAATGCTACCGTGAGTGTTTCTCAAGGAAGTCACCACGAATTTGGGTTTACCTTCGTGTATAATACTGGCCGACCATTCACCTTGCCCGAGGGTTTCGTCCAGTACAATAACGTAAAATATCCGTACTATATAGAGAGAAATAACGACCGAATTAAGGATTATCATCGCTTGGATTTTTCGTGGACTATCCGCAATCCAAGTATGCAAAAAAAGCGTTGGGAAGGTTCTTGGACATTTGCAGTATATAATTTATACGGGAGAGCCAATGCTTACTCGGTTTATTTAAGATCAGAAAAAGGACTGAATGCCTACCAATTAACCATTTTTGGCTCGCCAATCCCATCGTTGACTTATAATTTTAAATTCATGTAAATTCTTAAATATTAAAAACCTTTCAGTGAATAAGCACAACAATTGCCATGAATAAAATTCCTGAGTCCTACAACGCATAATTGCATAAAATGTCAGTGTTCACACTCGTATTGCTATTATTTTTAACTGAAATTTTATTCATTCCAAAAAATAATTTTTACATTTACTTAATTAAAGGAACAAATCATTAACATTTAACGATTACTGCCATGGCAAAAGGAACTGGAATGCAGAAAGCTGTCAAAAAAGAGCCCCTAAAAACTGCGAAAGAAAAGAAAGAAGAAAAAAGAGAAAAAAAAGCGAAGAAAGACTAAATCAAGAACACCATATTCTGGTGTTCTTTTTATTTGTAATGCTCACATTTTCATTCATGGCAAGACTCAAGATTTTCGTGTATCCGTAAGTTTTAGGGTTAAGTGATGCCATGAATAAATATCAATCAACTCATGGCAGTAAAAAGACTGAACATTGAAGACTTTTTGGAACTCGCAAAAACGCATCTCGTTTTAGACGTGCGAAGCCCCAGCGAATACGAACACGCTCATATCCCAAAAGCGCAAAATCTTCCCTTGTTTTCGGATGAAGAACGCAAAGTTGTGGGAACGGCCTACAAACAAATGAGCCGTGAGAATGCCATAAAATTTGGTTTGGATTATTTCGGCCCCAACATGCGGAAGATGGTTGAAAAAGTAGAATTACTTTCAAAAACCTCCGATAAAGCGCCACATAGTTCAAAAAAAATATTAGTACATTGTTGGCGTGGAGGAATGAGAAGCGGGGCCGTTTCGTGGCTTTTAGATTTGTATGGTTTCCAGATTTTTACGCTTGAAGGCGGTTACAAAGCCTATCGAAATTGGATTTTACAGCAGTTTGAAAAAATCTATAACTTTAACATCATTGGCGGATTCACGGGTTCAGGAAAAACGCCCTTATTGTATGGTTTGCAGCAAAATAATCAAACAATTATCGACCTAGAAGGATTGGCCAATCACAAGGGTTCGGCTTTGGGAGGAATTGGGCAAGCGCCACAACCTTCACAAGAAATGTTTGAAAATTTATTGGGAATGGCATTATCGAAGTACGATGCCCAAACGCCAATTTTCTTAGAAGATGAAAGTCAGCGAATTGGGAATATGCAAATCCCGATGGCTATGTGGCAAAATATGCGTAAAGGTTTGGTTTACTTTATCGACATCCCGTTTGAAGAAAGATTGAATTATTTAACAGAAGAATACGGAAAACAGAATAAATCGGAACTAGTCAGTGCCATCATGCGAATTCAAAAACGTTTGGGCGGCTTGGAAACTAAAAATGCCATCAATCATTTATTAGAAAATGACTTTAAAGAGAGTTTTAGAATCTTATTGAAATACTACGACAAATGGTATGAGAAAGGACTTTACAATCGAGAAAACGCCCAGGAATTAATTCAGAAAATAGAAGTTCAAATAGTTGATTGTGAGGTTAATACAAATATATTAATGAATCATATTCGTCCACTTAGCGTGGATATTAAGGTTTAAACAAACACGTTTGAATCAGTTAAACAATTAAAATTTACACAAAACTCTCGTAGGATTTCTTTAAATCTATGTTTCTATGTGGTTGCAAAAATGGAACAAATAAAATTAACCCAATATTCCCACGGAGCGGGCTGTGGCTGTAAGATTTCACCGCAAGTTTTGGACGTAATTTTGAAAGGCAACATTGCTATGCCCGATAACGATAAGTTGATTGTTGGAAACCATAGCAAAGACGATGCAGCGGTGTTGGATTTGGGCAATGGAACAGCCTTGATTTCAACGACCGATTTTTTTATGCCAATCGTGGACGACCCTTTTAATTTTGGGAGGATTGCTTCCGCCAATGCCATCAGCGATGTGTACGCCATGGGTGGAAAACCCATTTTGGCCATCGCAATTCTGGGATGGCCCATCAATAAATTATCTCCAGAAGTAGCGCAACAAGTGATCGACGGGAGTCGTAGTATTTGTAAGGAAGCAGGAATTTCCTTGGCGGGTGGACACAGCATCGATTCGCCCGAACCGATTTTTGGCTTGGCGGTAAACGGCATTATTCCCATTAAAAACATCAAACAAAATAACAAAGCCCTTAAGGGAGACGTCCTATTTTTGACCAAACCTTTGGGCGTAGGAATCTTGACAACCGCCGAGAAAAAAGCCATTCTTAAAGCCGAACATAAAGAATTGGCCGCTAACCAGATGATGCAACTCAACAAAGTAGGCGAAGCATTGGGTCAATTGGGTTCGGTAAATGCCATGACGGACGTAACGGGTTTTGGGCTTTTAGGACACCTTACCGAAATGGCTGAAGGTAGCGGATTGACCGCAGTCATTGATTTTAAAAAAATTCCTTTCATTACCGAATCCATTTTTGAATACATCGCTCAGGGTTCAGTCCCAGGGGGAACGCAAAGAAATAGAGAGAGTTACGAGCATAAAATTGGCGAAATGTCCGAAGAAAAATGGGCTATTTTAGCCGACCCACAAACCTCAGGTGGATTGTTGATTTCAGTCAGTACAGATCAAGTCGATGAAGTTGTTAATATATTAGAAATTAATGGTTTAGGGAATTTTATTACACCGATTGGATTCATGAAAAGCCAAGGAGAAAAAGCAGTTGAAGTGGTTTGAGCGCTCTGTGCATAAATGGAATTTTAACAACAACTTCATGAGTATTAATGAAAATTAAATTTTAAAAATCCTGCGATGACTATATCACAATTATTTAAAGATTTTTCTGACAGTGAAAAATCGGGCGGTATCACCTTAATCGCTTGTACGATAATTTCGATGGTCTTGACCAACACCGCTATTTGGGATGGATATACCCATTTTTGGCATACTACTTTAGGGGGGCAAAGTATTGAATATTGGATTAATGATGGCTTGATGACTATCTTTTTCTTGCTCATCGGACTCGAATTAGAGCGAGAAATTTATATTGGCGAACTTTCAAAAATCGAAGATGCCCTTTTACCAATTTTTGGTGCCTTAGGAGGTATGATGATTCCTGCGGGAATTTATTTATTGCTTAATTTTGGCACGCCAATGCAATCTGGAGCTGGCATTCCCATGGCAACGGATATTGCTTTTGCCCTCGGAGTTTTGTCCCTATTAGGTAATAAAGTTCCTACTTCACTCAAAGTATTTCTTACGGCATTGGCGGTCATTGATGATTTAGGGGCTATCATGGTAATTGCTATGTTTTATACCAAAGTAATTATTTGGCTAAATTTATTCATCGCTCTGGGTATTTTCTTGATGCTAATTGTGTTGAATGGTTTGAAAGTTAGAAATCTTATTCCCTACTTAATTGGCGGATTTGCGATGTGGTATTTTATGCTCAATTCGGGTGTTCATGCCACTATTACGGGCGTACTTTTAGCCTTCGCAATCCCTTTTGGTAATGGCGATGAGAAATCAACATCGTCTATTTTGCAGCATTTTTTACATAAACCAGTAGCGTTCATAATACTTCCCTTCTTCGCATTAGCCAATACTGCAATTATGGTAAACACGGATTTAGGGGAGATTATTTCACAGCAATTTAGCTTAGGCATTTCTTTGGGGCTGGTCATTGGGAAACCGATTGGGATTGTATTATTTACGTTTTTAGCCGTGAATTTTGGTATTTGTAAACTGCCCAACGATTTAAATTGGAAATCAATTATTGGCCTTGGATTTTTAGGAGGCATTGGATTTACCATGTCTATTTTCATTACCTTACTAGCTTTTGATAATTTTGAGCCACAAAATGATTCAAAAATTACCATTCTTATTTCTTCGATTTTTGCGGCATTTATTGGATTCATCTCGCTTTATTTCTCTTTGAAAAAGAATCCAAGTTAACATTTCCCAAAAATGATATCACCTTAAATTGGTCATGGGATTTTTGTAATTTTGTAAATTAAAGGGTATTCATAAATCCGATCCTTATGCGCTGGTTTGAAATAAAAAATATTGCAGAAATTGACACGCCCGCTTTGTTAATATACCAAGAAAGGGCAAAACAAAACATCGAAAAAATGATTGAATCGGTGGATTCCATTGAGCAATTACGTCCGCACGTAAAAACCCATAAGCTTTTGGAAATCACCGAGATGATGATGCGAGCGGGTATCAAAAAATTTAAATGTGCTACCATTGCTGAAGCTCAAATGTTGGGTCTTGCACAAGTAAAAGATGCGCTAATCGCATTTCCAGTCATAGGCCCAAAAATCAAACGTTTACAAGCGTTAAAACAGCAATATCCCGAAACAAAATTCGCTTGTTTAATCGATAATATTGAGGTCGCAAAACAACTTTCAGATTGTTTTCTGGAAGATCTATTGGATGTTTATATTGATGTAAATGTAGGAATGAATCGCACGGGTGTTTCGGTTGAAGGTGCGTTAAATTTATACTCAAATTGCCTCAATTTGAAGGGAATCCATGTTATTGGGCTTCATGCCTACGATGGGCATATCCACGATACGGACGTTATGGAAAGAAAACGCAAAGCTGATAAAGTATTTCAGTTAATCTCATTTGTGCAACTTGAAATAGAAAAATTTGCTGAGAAAAAACTAAAAATTGTAGTAGGCGGCACACCTACCTTCTCGTTGCACGCACTCGCCCATCACGACGTTGAAGTAAGCCCGGGCACTTTCATTTTTTGGGATGCTGGATATAAAGATATGATGCCTGATTTTAATTTTTTATGGGCAGGAATCGTCGCAACAAGAATAATTTCTATCCTTAACAAAACCACCCTTTGCCTTGATTTAGGGCATAAATCTATTGCGGCTGAAACACCTCTGCCACGCATCAACTTTTTAAACAATGAGGAGATAATTCCTATCAGCCAAAGTGAGGAGCATTTAGTGATTCAAGTGAAAAATACGGATAAATACACGATTGGCGAAGTTTGGTATGGTGTTCCAATGCATATTTGTCCAACGGTTGCTCTTTATAATGAAGTAAAAGTAGTGCAAGAAAATTTGGCAACAGATACTTGGAAAGTGATTGCGAGAGATAAAAAAATCAACATTTAATAGAAACGTTGAGGAAAAATACTAAGATAAAGTTGAATAACTTCTTCATTACCAGTATTTTATGCGTTGAGCATTGCCAGAATTAAATTAGACCATGTGCATAATTGATTCAGTTTGTGCTTTTACGTCTCCTTCAGAAGAACAATCATTGGCTTTAGAATTTAACATTATTTTAAAAATAATTCAGAATTATCGACCATTTGAGGCAACGTAAAAATTAACCCTCGATAAGATCAAAGGCCGTGGTCATAATTTTGGATTTTAACTTGTCGGCGGTTTTACACCAAGGTCTTTTGTTACATAAAATAGTAGATTTGTCTAAAATAAATTTTAATTATACTGGTTTTATGAAACGCACAAAAAAAGTTTCCCATTTGACTGTTGGGGAAAACATTTTAACAATCCTTCACAATAACGCTTGATCAAATCTTAAAATCAACCGGTAAATAAAAGTCAACCAATAAAAACCAAATATTCGCTACAGATGTAATCAGTATTTCAAAAAAATATTTAAATTTGGATGATAATTTGAAAATTAGTCTGTTGAATCCTTCAAAACAGAAAAGTGAAGTCAATTTTCAGGTTATTGTTTTCAAGTTGTTAAAAATTAATTCATCTTTTCATTGCAACATTTTCAAATTTAAAAAATTATGTCAAAAGGACTTCTTATTGGATTAGGCGTTGCTGCCTTAGTATTATTTTGGGGTATTGGTGTTAGAAATGGAATGGCTACTGGAAATCAAGAGGTTGAGGCTTCTTGGGCGAATGTCGAAACCGCTTATCAGCGTCGGGCAGATTTAATTCCAAACTTGGTAAAAACTGTTCAAGGGGTTGCCAATTTTGAAAAAAGTACGCTTACCGATGTTATTAATGCCCGTGCAAGTGCAACGCAAATCAAATTGGATGCGAATGATTTAACGCCCGAAAATATCCAAAAATACCAAGCGGCACAAAGTCAATTGAGCGGTTCATTATCACGTTTGATGGCCGTTGCTGAGAACTATCCACAATTGAAAGCGACCGAAAACTTCTCCGAATTACAGTCGCAATTGGAAGGTACTGAAAACCGTATCAAAGAAGAAAGAGATCGTTTCAACGGAACTGTAAAAGGATTTAACAACAAAATCGTAACTTTCCCTAACAGCTTAATCGCTGGTTTTTCGGGATTCGCTACAAAAGGATATTTCCAAGCCGATGCAGGTGCTTCAAAATCACCAACGGTTGATTTTGGTGGTGATACGAAGTAATCTACGCTGGACGGTAAACGGTGAACGGTCAAAAGTCCACCGTTTACTCTCCCTCTTGTACCATTTACCCCCTACCATGAACCGTTTACCATTCATCGTTTACCGAAAAAATCATGCCCCTAAATTTTTTTTCTGATTCTCAAAATGCCGCTATAATTAAGGCTATTCAAGCAGCTGAACATCATACTTCAGGTGAAATTCGTGTGCATATCGAAAAAAAATGCCCTTCCGATAATGTCCTCGAACGTGCTGCGGAAGTATTCGTTGAATTAGGTATGGGAAATACCACCCAACTAAATGGCGTACTCTTTTACCTCTCGACGGATGACCGGAAATTTGCCGTTTTAGGGGATAAAGGCATTGATAAAGTTGTCCCCGAAAACTTCTGGGAAACCACTAAAAATTTGCTCAAAACCAACTTTTCACAAGGACTTTTTGCGGAAGGTTTGTTAGCGGGCATTCAATCGGCGGGCGAACAACTAAAGCATTTCTTTCCTTATCAATCAAATGATGTAAATGAATTAACGGACGATATTTCGTTCGGTTAATTTACTTTAGAAGAAAATATCATTTCGTGAATCGGAAGTTGAAATATGACCCGAAAGTATGTGAATTTGGATTAGCCAGCTCAGTCGATTAGTGGATCTCTCGTCGATTTTTAATTCATAAAAACCACGAATCCCAATTAAGATTGAGTCAAACAGACAAAAATGCTCTACCACATGAGGGCAATTCCGAAACATTTAACCAACTAACACAATTTCATGTCCAGAAAATTAATCATATTTTTCTTTTTTACAGCTTATTGCTTTTTGTTTATCGCAAAATTGAACGCACAAGACATCCCGGCAAAACCCGATCCTCCGAGGTTGGTAAACGATTTTGCAATGAAATTATCGCCTTCAGAATTGCAATCTTTGGAACAAAAACTAAAAGGATATTCCGATACCACCTCTACCCAAATAGCCGTTGTTATCGTAAAAACCACGGGAGATTCTGACCCCTACGATTACGCTATAAAGATTGCAAAAGATTGGGGGGTGGGGCAAAAAGACAAAAATAATGGCTTGGTTCTTCTGTGGGCAACTGAAACCCGAAAACTCAGAATTGTAACGGGTCGAGGCATGGAAGCAACCATTACTGATGCGGTTTCCAAAAGAATCATCAATAACATTTTGAAACCCGCTTTCAAAGCTGGTCAGTTTTATAAAGGTTTAGACGAAGCCACGTCCGAGATTATGAAAAGAGCTTCGGGCGAATTTGAAGCGGAACCATCGGAAGGTGAAGGCTCGGCTATTCCGTTTCTTATCATCTTTTTGGTAGTCATTATTATCTTATTCTTTATCGGAAGAAATAGCAAAGGCGGAAGCAACGGCGGAAGTAGCGCTATGGGCGGCGGTTGGGCTGGTCCAATCATTTTCTCATCGGGCGGATCGTCCAGTTGGGGTGGTGGCAGTTCCGGTAGTAGCGGAGGATTCGGCGGTTTTGGTGGTGGCGATTTTGGTGGCGGTGGTGCTGGGGGAGATTATTGAGAAATATATGATAATTTTTTAACGGTGAAATCGCAAATTGCTGTTTTACTGTTACTTAGGTACAAAAGCAAACTTTATGTCAGTGTTTGATAGATTGAAAATGGATGTCTTGAAGATAGAAATGCCTCGTTCAGTTATGAATGATGAGGAGTTTTTTGAGTTTTGTACACTCAATAAAGATTGGCAAGTAGAACGTTCAACAGATGGTCAAATTTGAATCATGCCTTCCACCTTAATAGAAACCAGTTTTGATAATTCAGAATTGGTACGCCAATTAGCAAACTGGAATTTTGAAAAGAAATTAGGACGAGTATCTGAATCAAATGGGGGATATATTTTGCCCGATACTTCCATGAAAGCGCCCGATGCGGCTTGGATTTCGCACGAACGTTTTAATCAACGTTATAATATTGACAAAAGGACTTTCCCTTACGTTTGCCCCGAATTTATTGTTGAATAAAGTCTGAAAGTGATTCTTTAAAATCTTCTACTTCACGCATGGAATCTTGGAAGGAAAATGGTTGTTTGATGGCTTGGTTGATTAATCCCAAAACGGAAAAAGTGTATGTCTATCGCACCGAAGGACTCGTCCACATCATCGATGGATTTGACAAAAAAGTGTGGGCGAAGATATTTTGGTCGATTTTGAATTGATTTTGGGGTATTTGAAGTAACGCATTCTAAATTCCAATCATGGTATATTCTGACAGACTACTACCCTCAATAATTTTGAATACCATGTTTTAGGCTACATTAATCAAACTGAAGAATTTAATAAACGCCAACAAGTGATTTTATCCATTTTTAAAATTAGTAAGAAGTCGTGGACACTTACATTTTTCTTTCGTTGAAAACAAAATTAACTAATAGCAAACCTTATCAAAAAAATTGAAAAACCCAAAAATAAAATTTTAAGATATGCAGCATAAATGTCTTTGGTTATTGGGATTTTCTGGAGCCGGAAAAACCACCATCGCTGAACAACTAATTTCTGAGCTACAAAATCAAAACAAGAAATGTATTTTGCTTGATGGAGACTTACTAAGACAAGGTCTTAATAATAATCTGGGGTTTTCAAATGAAGACCGTTGTGAAAATGTCAGAAGGACGGCAGAGGTAGCAAAGCTTTTTCTAGATGAGGGTTACTGGGTGGTTGTTGCTATGATTACGCCTCTCGAAATAATGAGAGTCAACAACCGCACTATTTTAGGCATTGCCTACCTTGAAATATTTGTGGATACTTCTTTACACTTATGCCAAAAACGAGATCCCAAGGGCCTTTACGCAAAAGTTTCTCAAAATAAAATTGATAATTTCACTGGCATTGATTCTCCCTTCGAAATACCTATATTTCCTGATTTAACGGTAAAAACCGATGATAGCACTATTAAAGCATGTGTCAAAGCAATACTGATGTTTATTTTTTCTGATAAACTCTGAATAGGTTTTGATATTCCGAAAGCTTTTGATTCTTCTTATTAAAAATGGGTCGTTGCCTAAATTTTTGATTTCCATCAAACGGTGCTATTTGATAATTGGGCATTAAATCAGTTTCTAAAAAATTAAAGTCACAATGGTCAATAAAAAATAGTCCCTTGGACTTTAATCTACTATCCAGTTCTTTGAGTTGATTTTCAAATTGCTCAAATGGATAACACGATTCTTTACGATTTTTGTTGTGCCTATTCTCAGGATGCTGGAAAACTGCTAAACAGAATATCGCATCAAAATCTTTCAAAGTTAAAAATTCTGGAGAAAGACTGTGAAAGAATCTTCGATTTTCGGAAGCATATTTACGATTAGCTTCCTTTAAACACCAAGTGTTTATGTCAATTCCAACGAATCTTGCATGAGGAATATATGTTGAAAGCGTGGCTACTTCTTCTCCCGTTGAACAGCCAAAGGAAAGGATTTTGGGATGCTCAATATCAACAAATTTTTGCTTTGCCATTTCAAATAAATCAGGGTATCGATCTAGCTGTGTAAAGTTTGAAAATTGGTGGTAATGTTTCTTAAACCGTATTACGTTAAGTATTCGATAACGATAGGATGGTAGCGCAAAAAATCGATAAGTGTTATATAAAAACCAAGATATTATGTGAAACGGCTGGAATGAATTTGCTTCCCAACGTTTCTGTTTTAAAGTATTCATTTGCGTAGTTGTGATAAATTTAGCGGGTTTAAATAAACTCTAAGCATATAAGATAGTAGTTTTGAAAAAGCATTCAATAAAACATACTTTTCGGGTAATACAAAAAGACGTTTATTTTCGGTTAGACTAACCACTGAATGAAATTTTATCTGATTATAGATTAAAGTTGACCAATTCATGTTTTTATCTTGAAGTTTACGATAAATCCGAATCAGGAATATTTTAGGCATTATCTTGTCCCAATGTGTTGCGTATTCCCACATATAAACAATTCTTTTTAAAGAAACTGAATTTTCAAGTTTATCCAGTGGGAGGTATTCAGCAAAGAAGACACTTTCTAATAAAGTTTCTGCTGCCAAATAAATCTTTTTCATGTCCATCTCTGAACTCCATTTTGTTAAGTCATCGGATGTATATTCAGCATACGTTCTTTTAAAAGCGATCAAATCAGCTAAGTCTTTTAATCTAACCCAGCATTCCCGACCTCCGTGATGATTAATTAGCATTTTGAAAATGGAGGAATTATTAGGTAACAGTAATCTCTGATTTTGGAAATTAGCCATCTTCGCTGAGCTAAAAATAAGAGGCAAATCAATTCTGTATTGAGGTGCTTCATTAATTCCCCAATGGAAATCAATGTGGACATTCATTCCAATTGGTGTTTTTTTAACAAGACTCACTTCTGGGCTGGGCGTAGTTTTTATAATTTCTTTTAGCAGCATTTTAGAAATATTACCTTCAACGCAAAGTTCATACCCATCTTCTATTAGCACTTCTAACGCTTTCACGGAGTCTTTTGGATCCACTAATATATCCAAATCGCCAATTTCTCTGAGGGGTTTATTCGCATATAATTTTTCTAAAAAAAGCAACCCTTTATAAGGTACTACTGGAATACCAGAATCCTTAAAAATGGTTAGTACCCTTTTAGATTCAACAATTTCGTTTAAATTTTTAATTGCCTGTTTTTTGGTAAAGACACCCACACGTTCAACCAAATCGTTTTGAAAGTTTGTGTTTTTACAAGCTTGATAAAATATCGGTCTGATGCAATGGTACTTTAGTAATTTATCTACTCTTTGCCAATTTAGCTTCGGGTCATTCGCTAAATCTTTGAATACAGTTGGAGATGAATCTAACAAGATAACTTTTATCGACTCAATCAGGAGTTGGAGTTCTTTTGAAATCATTCGTTTAGCAATAAATAGCTTGTATAGTATATTCTTCAACTTTACAAAAACCTGTGATAATTTCTCCCTTTACCATCGTCCAAGCGTGTCCCTCAATTTTCCCTTCATCACTTTTTTTGAATCCAACAAAAATTTGGTAAGGAATCTGATAAAATCGGCAGAACAACATTGCTTGATAAGCCTGATGTCGACAAACATTTTCCCATGGAGTATATTTGCTCATTATTGTGATGGCAAGGCCAATGTCTCTCACGATAGTCATGTTCAAAAATTCCCCATCCGAAAGTTTTTTTGTATGATCACCAAATTTAGCCTTTTTCTTGAAAAAACCTAACATGACATTTGTGTAGAAAGAAAGCGGAATTAATACCAACAAGAACAATTTGAGGCGAAAATTCAAGCGATAAAAGGTGAGAAACACTCGCTCTATTTGCATTAGATTATGTATTTTTGTTCTTTCAATTTCTCTAAGGCTTTGCTCACCTCAAGGGCGCAATCATCCGCCGAAATGTCATATTCTTGGCATAATTCATTTACAATAATCTCTAAAGAATTGCCTTGTTCAATACCTTTTAAGATTTTGAAAAATGTTTCGTTAAGCGAAATATAGCCGTTTTTTTCGATGTCATAGATCACGCCCTCATCCCCTAGTTGGGTGAACAAAACGGTGTCCGTGTTAATTTGATAGTTCATGCTAATTTTATGTTGAGTGATTAAATATCATTCTGTGGTCTTGGCTCGAAACTAGATTGTCTGATATTTGGCCCTTATAAATAAAAAAACTTTTCATTTATAAGGATGTTTACCAATACCCAAACCGGCGCATCATGGGTTCGTTGATCCGTCTTATGTATTCAATTTGAACCTGACTTAATTCTTCTTTCCATCGCCCTACTTGTCCCTTAAAAAAGAAATGTGATTGAGAATTTTGGTTTTCTTTAAAACCTTTTTCCTGCTCTTTTTTTTGCAATTTCTCAAATTGGGTTTCGCTGATCGCAAACTGAATCCGCTCATCACTAAAAACTAAACCAGTTGCTGCGATTGCTGCTTTGAAGGTCTCAAAAGGTTTTACTTTCATGTCTTCGTAACGAACAAAATGAACAGGGATTTGTGATTGAACTAACCAACTTTCCACGTGCATTGACCAAGTACCGAGTGGTTGATAAAATTGCTTGGAAGGACTATTTCGCAAAGGAAGAAAACTGCCTGCCGGATTAATTAGATATTTTTGAAAAGTTTTCTCGATAGATTTCCCAGTATGATTACTCAAAGACAAAGTGACATCCAAAGGATTCCTTAGTAAATAAATAGCCATTTGAGTTGGTTTTTCGGGAATTAAAGGCAAACCATCGAATTCTGAGTAGGTATAGGCATCATGAATTTTAACGAAAAGTTTCTGTTTACTTTGTGCTGATAAATGAGTGAAAGCAATTCGTTGAAAAGACTCTATTTGTCGCCTGCTCAAATAGTCTGGGTTCAGGTCCAAAACATTCTCCACGTGGTACTTACCCGAAAATACCCCGTTAGTTTTCATCTGGTTTAAATCGATTTCTTTTTCTTCTAAGAGAACCGTCAGAAACGAACGAAACCAAGTATTCCCCGACTTCGGATAAGATGCCAACCAAATAATTTGCTTTAGAGCAGTATTGTCGTGTAAGAAAATTGTTTCCCTGTTCATTACAAAATTATTAGTGGGCGAACTCATAATTCTTGATTTTTTCGATTATTTGTTTTTCGATGGCATCAGCAAAACGCCCAAAAGTTAATTCATTTTTTGGCCGAGTAGCAATCCAAGTTGGAACGGTATTGATAATACCAGTTAATTGTTCAAATTGCAAAAATTGCTTTTTCATGCCATTGAGCCACTGTTTGCGGTAAATATTATTATCCAAATACTGGATTCCGATATTTGGCTTATTTTTTTTTATTCGTATTTCATTCCCTTCCGCCTCTAAAAACACAATCCCGACTACTTCAACCTTTTCCGTAACAAATTGATGATGAAATGTGAATTCATACTTGTCTATCTCAATATCCGTTCTGATACTTTGTTTTGTACTCTCCTTTAAAATAGTTTGCTCATCAATACTATTTTGCCACAGACGAATCATCGGGTAAGAGGCTTTAGCAAAGCATTTACCTTCTTCAACACGTAAAATAGCGGTATCATCCGTAAATGGTGCATAGCCCTTTTGTTGGAGCATCACCGAAGTAGTAGATTTTCCAATTCTTGAGGGAGCGGCAAAAAGTAATACTTGGCTTTCATTCAAAAAAACACCCGATAGATGAAACGGGATCAAATTTCTTTGAAATAAAACCGCCGCCATACAATTGGCGTAAAAGTATAAAAGTATCTCACTCCAATTACCCCCTAGCGATTCTATCGTTATTTCTTCTCCATTTCGCACATAAAAGCGGGCTACATCCGGCACTAGGTATAAAAGTTCGTTCTCGTTAAAAGTCGAAAAAGGTTTTTCTTCTAAGGCAGGTGTTTGCAAACTTTCAGGAACAATTCTTTCCGAAACAAAAATGGGTTTAGCAGCTATTTCATCCGGCCATTCCACAAAAGCGGGCAAGGGAATCGTCGAAATCACAGGAATGCCATACGCAAGATATTTATAACTCATTGATGCATTTTTTGTGCAAAATAAGTAGTTTTACGTTAGATTTAAAAAAAATCATTGTACTAATTTACCCAATCAGCTTTTTAACTAATGTACTTGTTAGAAGTCGAATTAAAAGTTTTTTCGTAACTAACTGCCTTATTTTTTCTATGTCACAATTTTTTGGTTGTATTTCCTTAGACACTCAAATAAATATCTCGGATGTTGCCGCTCAAATGACTAACTCTATGAGTTTTTTTACAGGGGATGCCGTAGGTATTTATCAAACAAACGAAGTTTTTATTTGTAATAAATTTCTTTTCAACACCCCCGAATCTTTCAATACCACCAGCATTTGCCAAAATGAAAGGTTCGTCTTAGCAGCAACTTGCCGTTTGGATAACCGAACGGAGATTGCGGAAAAAACCAAGATTAGCCAAGCAATGGAAGTGTCAGACCACGAATATCTCTTGGCGGCATATACTTTTTATGAAGAAGCGTGTGTGAAACATTTGGTTGGTGATTTTTCGTTTGTGGTTTGGGACAAACAAAAACAGACACTTTTTATGGCGAAAGACCATCTGGGGGTCAAGCCTTTGTTTTATACCCTTCAAAACCAGCATCTGTTTTTTGCCACGGACAAGAATGCTTTTTTGGGTTTGGATGAAATACCCAAATTATATTCACAAGCTTATTTGACAAGCATGTTGGCTGGCAACTTAATTCCGTCTAAATATACTTGCTATGAGCAAATTCACAGACAAAAACCTGGTCATTACGTGGTTTTTGGGAATAGCGTTTTGAGGGAAATAAAATATTGGACTTTGCAAGCAAATCCATCTATTCAGTATTTAAACGAAAAAGATTATTACCAAGCATTTATGAAACTATTCCGAGAGGTAGTTGCCTGTCGAATGCGAACCAAGTACAATATAGGTTGTGAATTAAGCGGAGGCTTGGATTCCTCGGGGATTACTTGCATGGTCGCAGATGTGTTAACTCATAAAAATGCGGAAAAATTGCACACTTTTTCTTTTGTTCAATCACCAGAAGGAAGAGCTTACGACCCCTCTTGCCGGGAGGAAGAAAATGAGCAAGAGATTATCTTAAAACATATCAATTTAGCTAGAAAAAATATTCATAAGATAAGTCATTGGGGTTTTAGTTCCGTTTGGGAATATTTGCGTTCTGAAAATGAGGTGAATGGCGGGATAGAATCTATCGGAATGGGCTGGCAAAAGCCAATTTATGAGCGAATGAAGGAGCAAAATTGCCGAGTCAAAATGAGCGGCTTTATGGGGGATGAATTGGTCACCGAACACGGAGGTTATTGGTATTTCGATTTGATCAATAAGCCAACTTTAAAAAATTACAAGGATCTATTTCGAGCCTTCGGATTTTTTCAAACCATAAAAAATATTGTAAAATATTGTATACTGCAAGTATACGACTACCGCTACAGACAGTTCAAAGAGACCAGCCACAACAACAATTATCTCCACCCGCTCAAAAATCGGGTCGCTAAATACTTCCAAAAGGGCATCGGCAAACCTAATAGTTTTAGTAATTTAATCCGCACTCGCATTACCGAACGCTCCTTTACAAATTTACGAATGGAAAATGAAAATTTAACTGCCCTACGTAATAACGCTGAGGTACGGTTTCCATTTGCGGATATTCGATTATTGGCCTTTATGTTATCCGTTCCACCTATTTTGTTCAGGCCGGTACCTCAAAATCGGATCTTTTTTAGGAAAGCCACCGAGGGGTTTATTCCAGATGCGGTTCGTTTACGGAATGATAAAACTGTGGCGGTGCTAATTTTCGGCTACTATCGGAATTATAGTTTTATGGAGGAGATAACAGCAAAACAATTTCAAGAATCCGATTTTATTTATCCAGAATTGATCAATTTTAAGAAAATACATCAGCTCCTAAAAACAGATCGAAGCGTAATTTTAAATGACGCTTCGATTATTGCAAAAATTTGGATGCCTTTTAAGTTGCACAAAGCTAGCTTAACCTACCATTAGTACTTTCAAATCGGGAAGCATACTTGCCCGAATTAATTTCTATTAAATCCCACTCAGGTGTTATCCATTCTTTTTTGGGTGTTTGGTCTAATTGATTTTCAGATTTGATTTGTTCTTCCATGGATTAACTGTGTGTTTAGGCACTACGTTTTGGGTTAAAAAAAATTTGTCACTTTACAATTCAATTATTGAGATTTTTCAAAGTAAAGTAATTCACCGAAAAGGGTATAATTTATTGCGGATGACGGATACCTATTTGAAAAAGATAAGGTTGAATCAAACGTTTTTTAATTTGAAACAACTAACATTTTCATTATAACGGGTAAACAAAAAATTGGAATTTTGGGGTAAATATACAAATTATCCAAATTAATATGCTGAATCCAATTTAAATTTTGTGCAAATCAATAATTAAGACTTATTCCTACCTTAACCAATTTATAAACTAATTCCTACAGTTTTTGAAAGGATTCATATTGATTCGGTTAAAAACTGCAGAACCGTCAGGAAAAATTAAAGTTTACTGGCTATATTTTCATAAAAATGAACTACTTACTTTCAACAAATGAGTTAATTTAAGCATTTATAAATCTATATAATAGGTAGATAAAATAGTTTTATTAATTTTGTGTACTTATAAATCATTTCAATCGTACGAATCGAATATTATAAAGAGTTTTTGAGAGAAAAATTGTTAAATTCACTCGGAATTAATCTATTAAATCTATCGAATTACTTACAAATTAAAATTTTATTTGAATGAAAAATTTTCTAAAATCTACCTTACTCTTTACAGCAATATTATTGCCCTTTTTAGTATCTGCCCAAGATAAACCTATGATAAATGCCACAGTTTCTGGAAAAGTTGTGGATGCTCGTACCAATGAAATATTGATTGGTGCAACCGTTTCAATCAAGGGAACAACCAATGGTGCTGCAACGGATGCCAACGGAGAATTTGCCTTAATCACAGGTCAAAAACTACCTTTTACGTTGATTGTTTCTTACGTAGGTTATCAGAAAAAGGAAATTATCATTAATTATGGAAAAGTAGAAATTCAACTGGAAGAAAATATGAATGAACTTTCGGATGTGGTTGTTACTTCAAGACGTCGACAAGAATCGGTTCAAGATATTCCAATTCCAATTTCTGTAATTCGTGGGGCAACGGCCGAAGATGCGGGTGCATTCAACACTAATCGTTTAAAGGAGTTAATTCCTTCCGTGCAACTTTACTCATCGAATGCCCGCAATACAACCTTTGAATATTCTTGTGAGAGTAATCCAAACCTTTTAAGACCCTAAACTTATAGAAAATTACCAATTGTCAACTATTTCTGGCTTAGCAAGTTCTGGAGCCGCTCTTTGGCAAACTTTGTGGGAAAAAGATTTACCCACAAAGTTTCACTGAGTGGAACAAAAAATCTGGGATTTACTCCTTTGTTGCGATCGGGGCGAACGCTTGAATGAAGAAATTCAAAAGCTCCAAAATCCTGTTTATTTAGTTGCCCACAGCTTCGGTTGTTTGATGGTCATTTATTGGGCTCAAAATTATTCTTCTGAAAATATAAGAGGCGCTTTTTTGCTCGCCCCTGCCGATGCTGAATCTTCCCAGAATTTAAGTTTTGTGAAAGGGTTTGACCCAATTCCCGGAACCCTATTTGCTTTTAAAAGTGTAGTAATCGCTAGTACCAACGACCATTATGCTTCTATTGAAAGAACGGCCGAATTTGTGTATGCGTGGGTTAGTGTACTTATCTATATCGGGGTAAAAGGGCATATTAATGCGAATTCAAGCATTGGCAATTGGCCATACGGACAAACGCAATTAGAAGACTTCGTTGGTTTTATAAATCAAAAATGAACCACTTTAAAATGATTTTCAACGGTTAATGGGAGCGGTTTTGCGGAAGGTTTTTGTGGGTAAATAGTGAGCGAAATTTGGTAATCTTTTGGTAACTTAAACAAATAAATAAATTTTAAATAATTATTTCATGAAAAACGTGTTGATAGTAATTGTTTCCCTGTTTTTGTTTCAATCTTTCACAGCCGAAACGCCCTATGAGGTCAGCATCAGAAACTGGCAACGAAAGAGAATTGACGGATTGAAAGCTGAAGAAGGTTGGTTGAATTTGGTTGGCTTATTTTGGCTTGAGGAAGGCGAAAATACGCTTGGCAGTGATCAGAAAAATACGATCATTTTTCCCGCCGACCGCAGTGATGCTTTTTTAGGAAAAGTAAGGCTCAAAAGTGGAATCGTTTCTTTTATTGCCAACAAACATGTGGTGGTTCAATTAGGAATGGAAACCGTTACGAACCTGGATATTTTTCCCTATAAAGACAAACCTATCGTACTTTCTCATCAATCTTTACGTTGGTTTGTCATTAAAAGAGGGGATAAATATGCCATTCGGTTAAGAGATTTGGAAAGTCCAACTTTGAAAGACTTTAAAGGAATTGAGACCTTTCCGATCAGTCAAAATTGGAAAGTAAAAACAACATTTGTTCCAACCATTGGTAAAAAACTAAGAATCCTTGACATTACGGGGCGTGCTTTTGAAGAAGATTCTCCCGGGAAATTGGTTTTCACAATCGATGGCAAACAATATAGTTTGGAGGCAACGGGGACGAAAGATAACCTCAGTTTTCTTTTTGGCGATGCTACAAACAAACACGATACCTACGGTGGTGGAAGATTTTTGGATGCTGAAAAACCCGATGCGAAGGGTAATATTTATTTAGATTTCAATAAAGCGTATAATCCACCTTGTGCGTTTACGCCCTACGCAACCTGCCCGCTGCCAACGAAAGAAAATAAACTTACCGTTGCCATCAATGCGGGGGAAAAATATCATGGAAATCACTAAAATCAGCCTGAATAAAAATTTTAATCTTTTTTACCGAAGAAACTGTTTTTTCAGAACCATAGCCGACGCAGCTGATCGAAATCCTTGGAGGTGAAGGCGGTCCGTATATCAACGCAATAATAGCGTGGCAAATCAAAAAAGAAGGTAATGGCTTTTTAAGGCTGAATCATTTAGGTAATTTGAGAGAAAAAGTGTATTTTCAAGATCATTTAAAACTCTCCATGACAGATGAAACAATTATTACTACTAATTAGCCTTTCCTTCTTGACCATTTTTAGTACTTTTTCTCAACAAAACACGCCATCCATTGGCCCAGAAAATGGCTCTTTGGTCATCGTGGGCGGTGGCAAAGTTCCCGCAGAAGTATGGGCAAAATTTATCGAATTAGCGGGAGGCGAAGGCGCAAATATTGTGGTGATTCCAACGGCTATGGGTGATTCGAGCATCAAAGCGAGCCATGGTTTTTCTTCCGAAAAGGAATTACTCGAAAAATTTGGGGTCGCCAAAGTGACCGTTTTACACACCGTTGATCCCAAGGAAGCCAATACAGAAGCCTTCATTGCACCACTCAAAAAAGCAACGGGCGTGTGGTTTGTGGGTGGTCGACAGTGGCGTTTGGCGGATTCTTACCTCAATACGCTCGCCCACAAAGAATTCAAGAATTTACTCAATCGGAATGGTGTGATTGGCGGTACATCCGCCGGCGCTACAATTCAAGGCTCATTTCTTTTTCGAGGAGATGCTAAATCAAATACTATTTTAGAAGGCGACCATCTTGAAGGATTAGATTTTATTCATCAAGTTGCCATCGACCAACATATTCTACCCAGAAATCGTCAATTTGATTTAATTCAGACCATCAAAAAACACCCAAATCTTCTAGGCATCGGGATTGATGAAAGTACAGCAATCGTTGTTAAAAAAGACCAATTCGAAGTCATTGGAAATTCGGTTGTAGCCATTTATGACGTGGCCAATTTTGAAGGAAAAGCAACCAATCCTTCGGGAGAATCGGGGAATAATGGGCCATTTTTTTTCTTAAGTAAGGGTCAAAAATTTAACCTGAAAGACCGTAAAATTTCAAAATAATCAAAAATTTCAGCAAATAATTTCATAAAAAAATGTCAAAACAAAAATCAATATTTACCCTTACCGAAGATTGGACGGTTGTGTTTTATGGTTTTCTAATCATTGGATTAACCTTAATCGGTTTAAAGATACCAAACCCAACTTTTGGCTGGAAAGATTCTTCTGAACTTTTTGGAAAAGTTTTATCCGTTTCCAATTTATTAAACCTCATGTTGGTTTTTGGTGTTGTTTACGCCATCGCAATTTTGTCCACCGCAACCTTAGGTAAGCGTGCTATTGCCACGGCCAAAGGTTTTCCGGTCGTCTTTATTTTAACTACAATCGCTTTAATTTTAGCAGGAAACTCTTTTTTGAAAAATTGGAATCTCGAAGCCGTTATTTTCAGTCTTGCGATTGGCTTAATTATTAGCAACTTTTTTACCGTTCCATCGTGGTTGAAAGATTCCCTTTCCACCGAATTATTTGTAAAAATTGGTTTGGTACTTTTGGGAACCAGCGTCATATTTGGCGATATTCTCAAAGCGGGTTCTCTGGGCTTAATTCAAGCTTTATTAGTCGTTATTTCGGTTTGGTATTTTGCTTTTTGGATTTCCAAGAAATTGGGTGTTGACGAAGAAATGGCCATTATGCTTTCCAGTGCGGTCTCAATTTGTGGCGTTTCTGCGGCAATTGCCACTTCTGGAGCCATAAAAGGGGATTCTAAAAAATTATCCTACGTCATTTCATTAGTATTAATTACCGCCATCCCGATGATTATTTTCATGCCATTGATTGCGAAAGCGCTCAATCTTTCCGAAGAGGTAACGGGAGCTTGGTTGGGTGGAACCATTGATACAACGGGAGCCGTAATTGCTTCGGGAAGTATGGTTGGTGAAACAGCCTTGAAAATCAGTACGATTGTCAAATTTTCACAAAATGTGTTATTGGGTTTTGCCGCTTTTGCGATTTCAATTTATTGGACTTATACCAATAATCAATCAGAAACGGTAAAGGAATCTAACCCAACGGTTGGCCTAATTTGGGAGCGTTTTCCAAAATTTGTAATTGGATTTATTGCAGCGTCTTTGGTATTTTCTTTTGTGATTCCTTCCCAAACCATTGACAGCGTAAAAGGTGTATTGAAATCATTGCAGGGACTTTGGTTTGCCTTGGCATTTACAAGCATTGGATTGGAAACTAAATTCTCGGATTTGTTTAGTGAAGAAGGCAAAAAACCGCTTTATGCTTTTTTGATTGCCCAGTTATTTAATGTTTTTATTACCTTGGCAATTGCTTATTTCCTTTTTAGAAAATAAACCTTCTAGTACATAATCAACATTTCTTAATTTTAGGATTCAACAGCAGATGAAAAGACCTTCTCAAGCATTTAAAATGATCGGGAAGCCTAATAAGATTCCTAAATTTTTCGACGAACATTTATAGGTGCTAATTTTAGATTTTTTCGTGCCTATGTTCTCACGCCTATGCATTATTTGTAAAGCTTAACGTGAAATTTTTACTCTACTATGCACCCAAAAATATTTTTAGTATAAACATTTTGCAAACCTTGTTTTATGGAAATATTTATGGCGTGCCTTCCTTAATTTTTTTTAAGCGAAAATAGTAGGCAAATAACTTTACAAACTGCGATCCCCTGATTTATTTTCAAATGCAGTTGCACATTGTTATTATCCGGTGAAACAAAAAATTTATCAAAATTATTTACTGGCTGAATATTAATATTTGTTGTTTCGCCATCGATTGAAATATTATTGCCAGCGACTGTCAATAAAATATCTCCGCCACCAAATACTACTACCTCCACGTTGTTAAAAGCCTACATAAATTTATAAAGCCAATTGTTCCGATATGTAGTCTGTAAATAATACGACCCTAGACTTATAGGTGGTTGTGTAATCACTATCTGCCGTACTAATGGTTAATTCAATGGAGTTTATAGGTGTCGTTGTTGAACCAGTATTGGCAAAACTTACCGTCAAGGCTGAAGTTGCTCCAACATTCACTTGATTGGGACTGAAGTTTGCCCCCGTTACGGCAGGGTCTGCGGATTGAGCAGTTGCCAAATGAACCCTAACAACGAGAAACAGAAAGATTAAGACAAAATTTTTCATGTATTTATTTTATAATTTGTTAATAATTTTAATTTTGAACCGAGAGTGCCAACGTAGCAGAATCATTAAATTTATTCGTCTCTCCTCCTCCGTTCGGGGTAATGTTTGCAATGAGAT
>Ga0114959_10000420_pt1 | contig 39921 bp, 43 predicted proteins | sample C_130625_EF_Meta_FD_87317 | JGI IMG/M metagenome (GOLD analysis project Ga0114959, IMG submission 87317) | Freshwater microbial communities from Lake Croche, Canada to study carbon cycling - C_130625_EF_MetaG | ecosystem: Environmental > Aquatic > Freshwater > Lake | place: Lake Croche, Canada... | reverse complement strand
TGGGGGCTGACGCCGGCTGCCGCGCATGCCGAATGCGCGGCGCTGTGGGCGGCGTTTTCCGCCGTGGCGGCGGCGCATCCGCATGCCTGGCTGCGCCGCGCCCATAGTGCCGTGGAAATTGCCACGCCCGGGCCGGGCAATCGACCGATCGCCTATCCCTATACCAAGCTGATGGTCGCCAACCCGCTGGTGAACCAGGGCGCGGCGGTGCTGCTGACCAGCCTCGCGGTGGCGCGTGCGGCCGGCATCCCGGAGGCGCGCTGCGTCTTCCCCTGGGGCGGCGCGGCGGCGGTGGAGCCGCGCGACTATCTACTGCGCGACACCTACACCCATTCGCCCTCGCAGGAAGCGGTGCTGGAACAGGCGATGCGGCTGGCTGAGGGTGCCGCCTTCGATGCCATGGAGCTTTATTCCTGTTTCCCCGTGGTCCCGCGCATGGCCGCGCGCACGCTCGGCCTGCCGCCGGGGGCGGTGCCGACGGTGACCGGCGGCCTGACCTTCTTCGGCGCGCCGCTGAACAACACCATGACCCATGCCGCCGCCGCATTGCTGCGGGCGCTGCGCGATGGTGGCCGCCAGCTCGGTTTGCTCTATGGCCAGGGCGAGTTTGTGACCAAGCATCACGCCATCGTGCTGGGTCGCCGGCCGCCCGAACGGTCCGATTTCGCCCGCAATGTGCAGGCCGCGGCCGATGCGAGGCGTGGCCCGGTGCCCGCCACCGCCACCGAGGCGAGCGGCGCGGCGAAGCTTGAGACCCATACCGTGCTGCATGACCGCGACGGTGCGCCAACGTTCGGCGCGGCGATCCTGCGCCTGCCGGATGGTCGGCGCACCTTGGCCCGGGTGCCGGCCGCTGATGTCGCGACCCTCGCCCTGCTCCGTCGCCCGGACCGCACGCCAATCGGCACATTGGGGCAGGTGCGGATGGCCGATGTCCCCGAATGGACCGCTGCCTGAGGAGGAAGCCATGACCGATGCCGTGCTCTACACAGTGGCCGAGCCGCATATTGCGCTCGTTACGTTGAACCGGCCGGAGGCGCGCAATGCGGTGAACGGCGCCGTCGCTGCCGGGCTGGAAGCCGCGCTGCTGCGCAGCGAGGCCGACCCCGGGGTCCGGGTGGTGATCCTGACCGGGGCCGGTCCGCACGCCTTTTGCGCCGGTGCCGATCTGAAGGAGGTGGCGGCCGGCCGGGTCGCCACGCTGGCCACCGAACGCGGTGGCTTCGGCGGCCTCGTCCGCGCGCCGCGCAGCAAGTGCTGGATCGCCGCCGCGCAGGGCCATGCCTTGGCCGGCGGGTTGGAATTGCTGTTGGCCTGCGACCTTGCCGTCGGCGCTGAAAGCGCGACGTTCGGCCTGCCGGAGGTGAAGCGCAGCCTCGTCGCCGCCGCCGGTGGCGTCTTCCGCCTGCCGCGCGCGCTGCCGAAGGCGATCGCGCTGCGGATGATCGCGACCGGCGAGCCGATCGATGCCGCGACGGCGCATCGGCACGGGCTTTTGAACGAGGTGGCACCGGCCGCATCGGTGCTGGAGACGGCGCTGGGCATCGCCCGGACCATTGCTGGCAATGCGCCGATGGCGGTGCGCGAAAGCCTGGCGATCGCCCGCGCGGCGGCGACGCTGCCCGAGGAGGAGGCCTGGCAGCGTAGCAATGCCGCCAGCGCCTTCATCCGCACCACCCAGGATTTCCAGGAAGGCCCGCGCGCCTTTGTGGAGAAGCGGGCCCCCAACTGGACCGGCCGCTGATGTTCGGCCGTCGTCACCTGCCGGCGCTGCTGCTGCCGGCGCCCGCCCTCGCGCAGGAGGCCTGGCCGACGCGGGAGTTGCAACTCGTCACCGGCTTCGGCCCTGGCGGCGGTACGGATGTCGTCGCCCGCGCCATCGCGGCGCATGTGGAAAAATCGCTCGGCGTGCCGGTTGTGGTGCGGAACACGCCGGGTGCCGGCGGCACCTTGGGCCCGGCGCGGATCGCCCAGGCAAAGCCCGATGGCTACACCTTCGGGCTGGTCGGGCTGTCCGCCCTGGTGGTCGCGCCGCTGCTGATGGACCTGACCTACAAGCCCTGGGAGTCCTTCGACTTTCTCTGCTGCACCTCGGAATTGCGGATCGGCATGCCGGTCGGGCCTTCCTTGCCCGAGGTGAAGACGCTGGCGGATTTCATCGCCGCGGGTCGGCAGCGACCGCTCACCTTCGCCTCCACCAATCCCGGCTCGGCGGTCAGCTTCTTCGATCTTGGTCGGCTGGCCGGGCTGAACATGACCTATGTGCAGATCCCCAGCATCACCGAAGCGGCAGCCCAGGTGGCCGGCGGGCATATCGATACCTACAGCGGCACGCCGGAGATGATCCAACTGGTCAAAGGCGGCAATCTCCGCATGCTTGCGAGCGCCAGCATCGATCGCTGGCCGGAATTCCCCGCAGTGCCGACGCTGCGCGAGCAGGGCTTCGACAGCGCGACCCGCCAGCCGATCATCTGGGCCGGCCCGGCCGGGCTGCCGCGGCCAGTCCAGGCCCGGTTGGCGGCAGCGTTGCTGGCGGCGGCCAAGGACCCGGAGGTGTTGGCGCGGCAACAGGCCACCAGCATCGCGTCCCGGCCGCTGGATCGGGCGGCGACCCTGGCGATGCTGGCGGAAGTGCGTCCCGGGGTGGAAGCGGCGCTGACCGCCGCTGGCATGGGCCGCGGCCGATAGGCCGGCTCCGATCGATCACCCCGCGCTTGCGGCATGATTAAGCGGCCGCTTCGCCGGGACTGCGAAGCCGCCTGCGGTGCGGTGCCATGAGCGCAGCATCGAAGCCGGCGCAGGGGCCTGATGCGGCCTGGCTGCTCCGCCCGCCCTGGCTGTTGCTCGGCTTTCTCCTGCTCGCCCTGGTTTGGCGCGCGCCGGGGCTGCTGCAGGAGGAACTGAACCTCGATGAATCGCTCTATCGGCTGATCGGCCGGAGCCTCGCCGAAGGCAGCGCGCCCTATGTGGTGTATTGGGATCGGAAGCCGGTCGCCACCTTCCTGATCACGGGCGCGACGCACGCGGTGTTCGGGGGCGGATTGCTCGCCTTCCGGGTGCTCGGCGCGCTGATGGTCGGCCTCTCCGGTTGGCTACTGGCCTGCGCGGGGCGCGGGCTCTTTCCCGGCTTGCCGTTCGCCGGGCCGGTCGCCGGGCTGCTCTATGTGCTGTTTTCCATCGGCAATGGCGGGGCCGGCACCAATACCGAGCATTATTTGACACCGTTCGGCCTCGCCGGCCTCTGCCTGCTGCTGCGGGGGGCGTGCCAGCCTGGTGGCGTGACGACCCCGCAGGCCCTGCTCGCGGGCCTGGCTTTCGGCCTGGCGATCCAGGTGAAGCAATACGCGGTGTTCGACGCGGCGGCCTATATGCTGATCACCGCGATGCTGGTCCTGGGACGGCAACCGGCCGGCGGGTTTTGGCAATTGCGACGGGTCTTCGTGCTGGTCGGCTTCGCCGCGGCGCTGCCGCTGCTGGCCGTGCTTTTTTGGTATCTGGCCATCGGCCGTCTCGACGTGTGGATCGAGGCCAATATCTCCGCCAATCTGGTCTTGCTTGATGGCTCGTCGCAGCCGCTGCCCCTGCCCGCGTTTTGGGGTGGCCTCCGCGGGTTCGACGCGTTGTTTCTGGTAAGCGGCATCACGCTCTGCGTTGCGCCCCTGCTGCCCGCCGGCCGCGCGGCCTGGCGCGGCTGGCTGGCGCTGCTGATCTGGTGGGCCTTCATGGCGATGTTCCTGGCGAATTCCCGCCGCTTCGCCGATCATTTCTTCCTGCAAGTGCTGCCGGTCTTGGCCCTGACCACCGCCTTTGGGCTGAGCCTCGGCCGCGCGACGCTGGCCGGGCTGGGCGCCTGGGGGCGGCGGCTCGCCGGCCCGGCGCTGCTGCTGCTCCTCGGGCTTTGCGCCGTGCGTGCCGGCGCGACGTCCGCCGGCGCTGCCGTGGAGATGCTCTGGCGGCGCCATGTGGGGGGCGAGGCGCATTGGGGCGACCGGACGGCGCAGCTGGCGGACCTGCTCGGCCCGCGGATTGTCGGGCCGGAGGATGTCCTGGTCTTCGGGCGATGGCTCGGCCTGCATCGGCTGATCGGGACCCGACCGGCCAGCCGGTTTCCCTTCATCGAGCATCTCTGGGCCGGCTATGCGCCGGTGGACGGGCCGGCGGAGATCGCGCGCCTGCTGGCGGCGCGGCCAGGTTTTATTGTCACGGAAAGCCGCTTGTTAAACGCTTCAACCGAACTCGGTCCGACCGCCGCGGCGGTCTTTGCCCCGCTGCATGCGGCCTTGGCCCGCGACTATGTGCTGGAACGCAGCATCGGGCCATCGATCAGCTGGCGCGGCGGGGCCATGGACGGCTCGATCGATGCAGTCGTTTTTCGCCGGCGCGATCGCCAAGGGCCACCCGGCTGATACCAACGGCACGAGGTTTTGCGTCGTGCCGAGCGCCCGAACGGACGCCGCGGCCAATGCCGCGCAGACCAGGAAACCGGAGGTTTCCGCCCGGCGCCGGCCCGCCGCCTCAAGCCCGGTTGGCGAGGGCAAAGGCTGGCGGCAGGCGCGGCGCATGCAACCGGCCGCCGGCGCCATAGCCGCCATTGCCGGCGCGGGGCAGCGTGGCGCCGGCGATGCTTTCGATCACCTGCGCCTGAATGGCGAGCGCTCGCTCCAGCAAGCGGCGATTCTCTTCGGTCAGGCTTTGCAGGCGCCGGGTCAGTTCGACGGTGCTGGTCTTGACCGCGCGGTCGGCGCTCAGCCCGGTGCGCGCGGTGGCGGTCCAGGCGGCGGCGAAGGCTTCGGTTGCCTGTTGTTTGGCGCGTGCGAGCGGCACGGCACCGGAGAGATCGAGGCTATGCAGCGCCGCGTTCTCAGCGGTGAGGGCATCGGCCAGGCGTTGGCCGGCATTTAGCAGGGCGTCCATCATGGCGAGGTCTCCGGTGGGGTGGTGGGTTGTGCCTGGCGGCGCAGCATCTCGCGCAGCAGGGCATCGGCGAGGCCGAGGCCCTGGCCGGCGGCGACCGCCCGCTTGGCATATTCGTCGAGCAGGAAGCCGCGGAATTGCCGCTCACCAGCGCCGCCGCCGAAGGAGCCCTTGCTCGGATCGGTCGCTTCGAAGGCCGGGCGCAGCAACGCGGCGAAGGCCTGTGCTTCAAAGCCCGCGGCGGCGCGGCGCATCGCTGGGGTCAGCGCGGCCTGTTCGGCGGGGCTGAGGGGGTTGGCGTTCATCGCAATTCGAGCTCCGCCTGCAAAGCGCCCGCCGCCTTGATGGTCTGCAGGATGGAGATGAGGTCGCGCGGCCCGACGCCGAGTGAGTTCAGCCCGCGCACCAGATCCTGCAGGGTAACGCCGCCGCGCAGCATGCCGACCTTGCGGTCGGCCTGATCGTCGATCTCGATATTGGTGCGCGGCGTGACCACGGTCTGTCCCTGGGCAAGGGCGTTCGGCTGGCTGACCTGCGGCGTTTCGGTGACGCGGATGGTCAGGTTGCCCTGTGCGATGGCCACGGTGGAGACGCGGACATTGGCCCCCATCACGATGGTGCCGCTGGCTTCTTCGATGATGACCTTGGCGGTCTGGTCGGGTTCCACCCGAAGCTGGTCGATGGCCCCCAGCACGCTGACCGGATCGCGACCTTGCATGGCCAGCACGACCGTGCGCGGATCGGTCGCCGCCGCGCTGTTGCCGCCCAGGGTCCGGTTGATGACGGCGGCAATGCGCCGCGCGGTGGTCAGATCCGGATTGCGCAGCGCGAGGCGCATTTGGTCGCGGGCGTTCAGCTGGTAGGGGATTTCGCGCTCAATGATGGCGCCGGAGGCGATGCGTGCGGCAGTCGGCACACCGCGCGTCACGCTGGCACCGGCGCCGCGGGCGGCGATCGCCCCGGTCGAGACGGCACCCTGCGCCACGGCATAGACCTCGCCATCAGCGCCCAGCAGCGGCGTGACCAGCAGCGTCCCGCCCATCAGGTTGGTCGCATCGCCGAGCGCGGAGACCGAGACATCGATCCGGCTGCCTGGCCGGGCGAAAGGGGGCAGGTTCGCGGTGACCATCACCGCGGCGACGTTCTTCGTCTCCAGCCGCAGTTCATTGTCGCGGGTGTTGACGCCCAGGCGTTCCAGCATGCCGATCAGGGTTTGTCGGGTAAACACCGCGGTTCGCAGCTTGTCGCCGGTGCCGTTCAACCCGACGATCAGCCCATAGCCGACCAGCTGGTTTTCCCGCACGCCTTCGATATCGGCGATATCCTTGATCCGGACCGGCTGGGCCGCCGCCGGCGTGGCCGCAAGCAGCCCGAGGCAAAGCCCGAAGAGGACCGCGCCCGTCACCCCGCTCTTCGCCCTTGCGAAAGCATTTCCCGCCAAGATCGGCTCCGTCGCTCGTCCGCCTGGTCCAAGGCAGGCGGCGTGCCAGCCCTGGTGGGGCGAATGCCGGCAGGCTTTGCCGGATGGTCGGCCGGGATTGCCGGGCCAAGGCAGGAATCGGCCGCGATGGGCGCGCGGCAAGGCGCGGGGGAGGCCAGGGATGACGGAGGTTGGTGGCATCAGCGGCGGCGGCGCGATCCGCCGGCCCGGCCCGGGGGCGGCGGCCCGCCCCGGTTTCCGAGTAGGCTTGGGCGGGAGCGCGCGCGGCGCCGGGGCGATCGCTGCCACGCCGCTGGCCGGGCTTGGCTTGCTGGCGGCGCAGGAGGCGGCGGCGGTCGTCGAGCGCGACGCCCGGGCGCGGCGCCGCGGGGAGGATCTGCTCGAGGAGCTGCTCGGCTTGCAAAAGGACTTGTTACGAGGTGGCACCGATACCGGCCGGCTGCACCGGCTGGCCATGCTGGGGGAGGGGGAGGCGGCGGCCGATCCGGACTTGCGGGAGGCGGTCGAGGCGATCGCCCTGCGGGCCCGGATCGAACTGGCGCGCCGCGGTTTTGATGGGTGAGCCGTTTGCGTCGGTACAGGCACCCTTGTATGCTCCGCGCCAATGACCGCGGGCTGGCGCTGGGGCTGGAGCCGACGAGTCTCGGGGTCGTCCAGCTATGCTCATTACACTTCCGCCGGAATATCGTCCGACCGACCAAGAAGAGTTCATGAGCGCCCAGCAACAGGCGTATTTCCGTCAGAAACTGCTGCGGTGGCGCGGAGATCTGCTGCGCGAAGCGGGCGATACCCTGGCCAGCCTTTCGGCCGGCGGCATCACGGAAGCCGATATGACGGACCGGGCCAGCGTCGAGACCGACCGCGCGCTTGAACTCCGCACCCGCGACCGCGCCCGCAAGCTGATCAGCAAGATCGATCAGGCGCTGGAGCGGATCGTTAACGGCACCTACGGTTATTGCGAGGAGACCGGCGAGCCGATCGGCCTGCGCCGGCTTGAAGCCCGGCCCATCGCGACCCTTTCGATCGAAGCACAGGAACGGCACGAGCGCATGGAGCGGGTCTACCGCGACGACTGACGCGTTCACGGTTTTTTTACCTGCCACCGGGCAGGCTTCCGACCATGTCAGGAGCCTGCCCGGCGGAGGGTCGCCGATGTCTTTGAGCATTTCTGTGGCCACCGCACTGTTCGGCGGCGCGTCTGAGACATCAAATGCGGTTTCCGCCAGCGCCTCCTTGCTGGTTTTGCGCCGGGCGCAGTCGCCGGACGCCGCCGCCAAGGCTATCGCGGCCGAGAAGAAAGACCCGGTGACCCTGACCGCGCTGGCGCAGTTCAAGCTGGCGCTCGGCAAGGCAAAGGATGTGACAGCGGCGCTGCGCGATCCGCGCATCCTCGGGGTGCTGCTCCCGGCGCTGGGGCTGACGGATCAGGCGGCCTATCCGGGCCTGGTGCAGAAGGCGCTCCTCGCCGATCCCAAGGATCCGAAGGGCGTGCTTGCCGGTCTCGATTCCCGCTTCAAGAACGCGGCGACCACGCTGGAGCTGAAGGCCAAGGGGCTTGCTGGGCTGACCGATGCCAAAGTGCAGCAAACGCTGACCGATGGCTATCTGCAGTACCAGTACCAGAAGGGGTTGGATGCGCAGGCGCCGGGCATGTCGGATGCGCTCTATTTCCTGAAGAACGCGGCGAATATGAAAGATATCTACAGCCTGCTTGGCAATGGCGTGATGCGCCGGGTGGTGACCGTTGCGCTTGGCTTGCCGCCACAGCTGGCGATCCAGCCGATCGAGAGCCAGGCCAGGACGGTGAGCAGCCGTCTGCCGTTGGCCGATCTGCAGAATGCGAAGAAGGTGCAGTTGCTGGCACAGCGCTACCTGATGACCAAGGCCGATGCCGCCGGCAGCGGCGGCACGGGTGGGAGCCCCTTCCTCTCCCTGTTTGCCTGAGCGCCCCCGCCCCGGGCGGGATTTGCGCCTTGCGCTGCGCTGCCCCGTTTCGCTACCACGATGGCGGGCCACGCCCCCCCACCGGGGCGCATTCGCTTCTGGAAGGGAGCCATCATGGCAATCGCCAGCATGCCGGACCTGCGTCCGGCCAATCCCCGTTTCTCCTCCGGCCCCTGCGCCAAGCGTCCCGGCTGGACGCTGGCCGCGCTGGCCAATGCCGAGCTCGGCCGCAGCCATCGCGCCAAGGACCCGAAGGCCCGGCTGGCTGAGGTGATCGACCGTTCCAAGGCGATCCTCGGCATGCCGGCCGATTGGCGCCTCGGTATCGTCCCGGCTTCCGACACTGGCGCGGTGGAGATGGCGCTGTGGTCGCTGCTCGGGCCGCGCGGCGTCGATGTCCTGGCGTGGGAGAGCTTTTCCAAGGATTGGGCAACGGATGTCGCGCGGCAGCTCAAGCTTCAGGATGTGCGTTTGATTGAGGCGCCCTATGGGCGGCTGCCGGTGCTGGCGGCCGATCCGGCCCGTGATCTGGTCTTCGTCTGGAACGGCACCACCAGCGGCGTCCGCCTGGCGGATGCCGATTTCATCCCGACCGCGCGCGAAGGCTTGGCGATCTGCGACGCGACCAGCGCCGCATTTGCCATGGACCTGCCCTGGGACAAGCTCGATGTCGTCACCTGGTCCTGGCAGAAGGTGCTGGGCGGGGAGGCGGCGCATGGGATGCTGGCCTTGTCGCCGCGCGCCGTCGCGCGGTTGGAATCGTACAGCCCGCCCTGGCCGATGCCAAAAATCTTCCGCATGACCAAGGGCGGCAAGCTGAATGAGGGCCTCTTCAAGGGGGAGACGATCAACACCCCCTCAATGCTCGCGGTCGAGGATGCGCTGGACGGGCTGCGCTGGGCCGAGGCGATCGGCGGCCTGCCGGCGTTGATCGCGCGCTCCGAAGCCAATCTCGCCTGCATCGCGGATTGGGTGGCGCGCACCCCTTGGGTGGATTTCCTGGCCGAGGTGCCGGCCACCCGCTCCTCGACCTCCATCTGCCTGAAGTTCGCCGCACCCTGGGTGCAAGCACTGGATGCGGAGGCCCAGGCGGGGCTCGCCAAGCGGCTGGCCGGGGCGCTGGAAAAGCAGGGCGTGGCACTGGATGCCGCCAACTACCGCGACGCGCCGCCGGGCTTGCGCATCTGGGGCGGGGCGACGGTCGAGACCGCCGACATCGCGGCGCTGCTGCCCTGGATCGACTGGGCCTTCGCGGGGCTTGAGGCCGAGCACCGCAAGGCGGCGGCTTGATGCCGAAGGTCCTGATTTCCGACAAGCTCTCCCAAGCCGCAATCGCGATCTTCGAGCGCCGGGGGATTGAGGTGCTGTTCAAGCCGGGCCTGTCCCCGGCCGAGCTGCGCGGCATCATCGGCCCCTTCGACGGGCTGGCGGTGCGCAGCGCCACCAAGGTGACGCGCGAACTGATGGATGCGGCGCCCAATCTGAAGGTTGTCGGGCGCGCCGGCATCGGCGTCGACAATGTGGACGTGACGAGCGCCACGGCGCGCGGCGTGGTCGTGATGAACACGCCCTATGGCAATGCCATCACCACGGCCGAGCACGCCATTGCCATGATGTTCGCCCTCGCCCGGCAGATCCCGGAGGCGAGCGCCTCCACCAAGGCCGGCAAGTGGGAAAAGAACCGCTTCATGGGCGTCGAGCTCTCGGCCAAGACGCTCGGCCTGATCGGCTGCGGCAATATCGGCTCCATCGTCGCTGATCGGGCGGTTGGGCTGAAGATGAAGGTGGTGGCCTTCGACCCGTTCCTGTCTGAGAAGCGGGCGGTCGAGCTTGGTGTCGAGAAGGTCGAGCTGGACGAGCTGCTGGCGCGGGCGGATTTCGTCACGCTGCACACCCCGCTGACCGAGCAGACCCGCAATATCCTTGGCCGCCAAAACCTGGCGAAGCTGAAGCGCGGCGCGCGGGTGATCAACTGCGCCCGCGGCGGGCTGGTCGATGAGGCGGCGCTGTACGAGGCGCTGCAATCCGGCCATCTCGCCGGCGCTGCGCTCGATGTCTTCGCGGAGGAGCCGGCGACGGCGAGCCCGCTCTTTGCGCTGGAGAACGTGGTCTGCACCCCGCATCTGGGCGCGGCGACGGCCGAGGCCCAGGAGAATGTGGCGCTGCAGGTGGCCGACCAGATGGCCGATTATCTGCTGAGCGGCGCCGTCACCAACGCCATCAACATGCCGAGCGTGACCGCCGAGGAAGCGCCGCGCCTGAAGCCCTATATGGAACTTGCCCGGCTGCTGGGCGGCATGGCCGGGCAGTTGACCGCGGCGTCCGAGGGTGCGCCGCAGGCGATTCGCGTGGAATACGAAGGGCATGTGGCGGAGCTGAACCGCCGGCCGCTGACCGCCGCCGCGCTGGCCGGCGTGCTGGGCCCGCTGCTGGGCGCGGTGAACATGGTCAACGCGCCGGTCGTGGCGCGGGAGCGCGGGATCGATGTCGCCGAGACGGTGGTGGAGCGGCGCGGCGATTATGCGTCCCTGCTGCGGATCACGGTGGTGACCGCCGGGCAGGAACGCTCCGTCGCCGGCACCCTGGTGGGTGAGGCGCGGCCACGGCTGGTCGAGATCAAGGGCATCGCGGTGGAGGCGGATTTCGCGCCGCACATGCTGTACGTGACGAACGAAGACAAGCCCGGCTTCATCGGCCGCTTCGGGATGGCGCTGGCGAATGCCGGCATCAATATCGCCACCTTCCACCTGGGCCGGGCGACCTCGGGCGGGGATGCGGTCTGCCTGGTCTCACTCGACGGGCCGTTGCCGGAGCCGGTGCTGGCGGAGGTGCGGCGCCTGCCGCTGGTGCGCCAGGCGGTACAACTGCGGTTCTGAAAACGGACGGCGTTACCCGGCGCCGCCCTCCTCCTCCTCGGCCATCTCCAGCAGCTCGGCGGTGCTGACCATCAGCACCCTGCGATGGTCGAGGATCTGCGGCGAGAAATCCTTCAGCGCCTCCCACCGGGCCTCGACGGCATCGAGTGCTGCGTCGAGATCGGCGAAACGCTCCTCCTCAGGCGCCGGACGGCCGGCACGCCAGCGGAGATAGACGGGGCCGGGCGGGGTGGTGGACACGCGGTCTCTCCTCGGTTGCGGGCGGCCCCATGGCGCGGCCGCCCGGCTTTCGTCAACGCCCCTTGAAGGTCGGCGGGCGCTTTTCGACGAAGGCCTTGAGCGCCTCCTTGTGGTCCTCAGTCTCCCGGCAGCGCATCATGCCGAAGCTTTCGGCATCCAGCGCATCGGCCAGCGTGCCTTCTTCGGCCACCTTCATGTTGCGCTTCATATGGTGCCAAGCGATGCGCGGGCCGGCGGCCAGCTTCTTTGCAAAAGCCATGGTCTTCTCGTGCAACTCGGCATCGGCGTAGCGGTAGTTGCAGAGGCCGAGGCGCTCCATTTCCGTCGAATCGATCACTTCGGCGGTGAAATACAGCTCCCGCGCCTTGGCCGGGCCGACCAGGCGGTTGAGGAACCAGTGGCCGCCGAAATCGCCGGAAAAACCCATGCGGGCGAAGGCCGTGCCCATGCGTGCGGCATGGCCGATGAAGCGCATGTCGCAGGCCAGCATCAAGGACATGCCCGCGCCGGCCGCCACGCCGTTCACCATGGCGATGGTGGGCTTGGGCATTTCGTGCAGTAGCTGCGCCGCATGCATGCGGCTGCGGAGGTTGAGGCGCATCTGCTCTGGCGTGCCTTCCAACGGGCGGGTGCCAGCGGCGCGCGACTTCATGTCCCCGCCCGCGCAGAAGCCGCGCCCGGCGCCGGTCAGCACCACGCAGCCGACATCGAGGTCGAGCGTCAGCTCATGCAGCGCGGCCAGCAGCATGGTCATCATGTTGCCGCCCAGCGCGTTCAGGTCGTCCGGGCGGTTCAGCGTCAGCAGGGCGACGCCGTCCTGCTTTTCGACCAGCAGGTCCTGGCTCATCGGTGTCCTCCAAGGAAGGTGTTGGCCGGGACTATACCGCCCGTGCAGAATGGCGACAGCCGGGAGAGATAACCATGAAAGCCGCCATACTGCACGAGGTGAACCAGCCGCTGACTGTCGAGCAGGTCAGCCTGACCAAGCCCAAGGCGCGGGAGGTGCTGGTTCGCGCCGCCTATGCCGGGCTCTGCCATTCGGACTTGCATTTCATCGAGGGGCTCTACCCGCATCCACTGCCCACCGTCCCCGGCCATGAGGTGGCCGGCGTGGTCGAGCAGGTGGGCGCCGATGTCACCTACCTGCAGCCCGGCGATCACGTCATCGGCTGCCTCAGCGTCTTCTGTGGCGCCTGCCAGCAATGCACTCAGGGGCGGACGGTGCTGTGCGAGAATACCGAGGTGAAGATGCAACCCGGCCAGTCGCGTCGCCTGTCCTGGCGGGGCGGGGAACCGATGCACCAATTTCTCAATCTCTCCGCCTTCGCGGAGCAGCTGCTGGTGCACGAGAACGCGCTGGTGAAGATCGACCGGGAGATCCCGCTCGATCGCGCGACGCTGGTCGGCTGCGGGGTGATGACGGGCGTCGGCGCGGTGATCAACACCGCCCGCATCCCGGCGGGCGCCACGGTTGCGGTGATCGGCTGCGGCGGGGTCGGTCTGGCCGCGGTGAACGGCGCGGCGCTCGCCGGTGCCTCCCGCATCATCGCGCTCGATACGCTGCCGGAGAAGCTGGAGCTGGCGAAGATCATGGGGGCGACTGATCTGGTGCTGGTCGGCAATGACGACCCGGTGCAGGCAGTGAAGGACCTCACCCAGGGCGGGGTCGAGTTCAGCTTCGAGGCGCTGGGCCTGAAGACCACGGCCGAGCAGAGCTTCGCCATGCTGCGGCCCGGCGGGACGGCGACCATCATCGGCATGGTCCCCTTCGGCCAGAAGATCGAGCTGCACGGCTTCGATTTCCTGCGGGAGCGCAAGATCCAGGGCTCCTCTATGGGCTCCAATCACTTCCGCACGGACATGCCGCGCCTGCTCTCGCTCTGGCAGCAGGGGCGGCTGAAGCTCGATCACCTGATCAGCGGCAAGCTGCGGCTGGAGGAAATCAACGAGGGCTTCGCGCGGCTGAAAACCGGCCATGTGGTGCGCCAACTGATCGCCTTCGATTAGAGCGCGATGCGTTGAGGCGGAATCGCCGAAGGCGCTGAATCGCGCGATCCAACACAGGCTAGAGCGGGCTGCGTGAACGTATGTGAACGCAGCATGCTCTAGCCGCGCATCCGGGCGCGGGGGCGCGCGACACTCAGGGCTTCTTAACCTCCTCCGGCTAGCCTTTCGGCGAAGGTCGTCCAGGATGCGCCCGACCGATGGAGCCAGCAGCGCCGGAGAGTCAGAATGCCGACCCGCCGCGGGAGCGGACGGTGGCGATGGCGCATGCCGCCATGTCCTCTCTGCTGCGGCATGGCATCGCGCCCTCGCCGCAGCATTTCGCCATTTGGTTCGACTACCACGGGGGCGTGAATCGGCCGCTGATTCGTCTGCTCGACGGCTATCTGCACTCCGAGACGCCGATCACCGAAGCGCTGATGCGGGAGGTCCATGCCCGCTTCTTCGATTCGCGGCGCGAATCGAAGTCGCTGGTGGAGACGTCCGAACGCCTGCATGCCCTGACCGTCGAGTTTTTGGGGCTGGTGGCAGAAGCCAGCGGGCAGACCGATTCCTATGGGCGTTCGCTTGGCGTATTCGGTCATGACTTGGCCTCTGGCGAGGGCCTGGTCGAGGCCCTGCAGCGCATAAGCGCGGCGACTGAGGAGATGGCCCGCCGCAGCGCGATCATGGGTGAACGCCTGGAAGTCTCGGCCCAGGCGGTGGCTGATCTGCAGCAGCGGCTGGAGGCAGCCTTGCTGGAAGCGCGGACCGACGCGCTCACCGGCCTGCCGAACCGACGGGCCATGGAGCAGGAGGCGGCGCGCTGCGCCGACGCGGCGGACGCCGATGGCAGCAGCTTCGCGTTGGCCATCCTCGATATTGATCGCTTCAAGGCGCTGAACGACGCCTGGGGGCATCCGGTGGGGGATGCCGTATTGCGCCGTGTCGCCCTGACCCTCAGGGAATGTGGCGCCGAGGACGTCCGCAGCGGTCGCTATGGCGGGGAGGAATTCCTCGTCCTGCTACCGCGTCATGATTTGGCCAAAGCGATCTGGGTGGCGGAGCAGATGCGCGACGCGGTGGCCGCGCAGACTTATTCCGTGCGCGCGACCGGCCGGGCGCTGGGCAATGTCACCGTATCCGCCGGCATCGCAGTGCGCCAGGCGCGGGAGAGCTGGGAGCAAGCGCTCGCTCGGGCAGATGCTGCGCTGTATCGGGCGAAGCAGGCCGGGAGAAACCGGGTTGCTTATGACGAGGACGGCTTCTTGGACCGAAGCGCCGAGGATGCATAAAAAAAAGGGGCCGGCAAGCCGGCCCCTTTCCGATATGGCGGTAGATGACGCGATTACTGCATCACGATTTCGACGCGCCGGTTCTGCGGCTCGCGGACGTTCGGACCGGTCGCCACGAGCGGCTGGGACGAACCAACACCGGAGATGCCGATCTCATTGCGCGGCACGCCGCGGCGAACGAGTTCGTTGGCTACGGCTTCAGCACGCAGCACCGACAGGCGCTGGTTGTAGGCAACGGTACCGGTGTTGTCAGTGTGACCGGTTACTGCGATCCGGCTGATGCCGGGGCAGTTAGCCGCAGCAGGCTGCCTGGAAGTGGTCGCCGCCTCGCCGATAATTTGGCGGGCACGCTCCGTCAGGTTGTGCTTGTTCCAATCGAAGAAGACCAGATAGGTGCGCGACGCGCACTGCATAGTCTGCATCGGAACTGCCGCCGGCGGCTGGTTAAACGCGTAGCGGAAGCCCAGCAGCAGCGAGTTGTGCATGTTCTGGAAGTTGGCGTAGTGCGGCACATTGCCAACGTTCGGGTAGTTGGCGTTGTTGCTGTTGCGGCTGATGCCCAGGTTCGGCTGCGTCGTGCCGAAGAAGCGGTATTCGAGGGTGAACGCCAGGCCGTTGCCGATGTTCCACGCGCCACCGACGATCGCCTGATAGGCAAACTGCCAGGAGCTGATGTCATTGGCGTAATAAGCCGTCGCCGCGCCCGGGACGGTCGCGGTCTGCGCCCGGCTGACCGTACCGCGCACGCCCTCTAACTGGACCTGACCCATGCCGACGCCGACGCCGACGTAGGGGGTGATCGGACCACCGATGTCGAAGTCATAAAGGCCGTTCACCATGCCGGCCCAGTTGTTCAGATAACCGGAGCCGCCCTGGGTCACGCTGGCGAACTTCACCTTATCGATGGCGTTCTGCCGAAAGTTCGCTTCAATTTCTGCCCGGAAGCCGTTGCCAAAGCCGTAGCCGATGGCGGCAACGCCGACATAACCAGCCTTGTACTGCGTCTGGATGCCGGTCGCGTTCGAGTTCAGCGCCATATCCCCGCCGATACCGCCGGAGATGTAGAGGCCGCTAATGATGTTGGGGTTGTACGCCGGAACCGGCGCTACAACCGGGGCCGGAGCGTAGGTCGCTGCAGGCGCGGCCGTGGGGGCCACGTACTGCGTGGTTGGGGTGGTCGTCGTGCTCCTGCGGGTCGTCGTGGTCTGGGCCTGTGCTGCCATCGGCAGAACTGCCAGTACCGTCGCCCCGAGAAGGGCCTGCTTGAGGGTCATCAGGTGTCTCCTCGATCCTATTAACGCAATCAGTTCGCTGCCCTGACCCGAAGGACGTCCCTCGCCCAGCACCGCGTACGTCATGTCCTACACCGGTTTTTGTAGCCTGGGCACCCGGCAAGGGACCATTTCCGGGGTATTGTGGCAAGATCGCCACAGGTGCCCATGGCTTTTACGTCACAGGCCCCGCAAACAGGTCGCCTCGTCCCCGGCCGCGAGGCGACCCAAGGGAAGCAAGCGATTGATATGGCCCATTTTTCGACCAGGACGGGCGTCCTGCTTGCCATAAAGGTGCGGCACCACATCCGGTAATGAAAGCAGGTCCGGCCAGCGAGTCATGGCGGCCGGACCGACCAGATTCTTCATCACGACGTCGTGGTGGCGCTCGGTTGAGCCAAGCGGCAGGCCGGCTACGGCCCGGATGTGCTGATCGAATTGGCTGCACAGGCAGGCATCCATCGTCCAATGCCCGGAATTATGCGGCCTCGGGGCCATCTCGTTGCCCAGGAGTTGCCCGTCCGGCAGCAGAAAATACTCCAGCGCGAGCACGCCGATCAGATCCAGGCCCGCCGCGGCGGCGACCGCATATTCCCTTGCCCGGGCGGCGACCTCGGCGGGGATGCGGGCCGGGGCGAAGCTGAGGTCGAGGATATGGTGCTCGTGCCGGTTTTCGGTCGGATCAAAGGTCGCAGTGGTGCCGTCGGCGGCGCGCACGACGATCGTTGACAGCTCGGCGATGAAGGGAACGAATGCTTCCAAAATCAAAGGCTTGGGCGCGAGTCGGACAAACGCAGCAGCGGCGTCCTCAGCCGTGCGGAGCATCGCCTGGCCGCGCCCGTCATAGCCGAGTCGCGTGGTCTTCAGCACCGCCGGCAAGCCAATGACGGCGAGCCCGGCCACGAGATCGGCCTCCGACTCGACCGCGTGCCAAGGGGCAACCGGCACCCCAGCGGCGGCCAGGAAGCGTTTTTCCTGCAGCCGGTCCTGGCAGATCCGCAGCGCCGTTACGCCCGGGCGACAGGGCACCAGGGGGGCGAGCGCATCGAGGGTCGCCGCCGGGACGTTTTCGAACTCGAAGGTCGCGACGTCGATGCTGGCCGCGAATCGGCGCAGTGCCGGCACGTCGTCATAGGCGGCAACGGTCCGCTTGGCGGCAACCAGCATGCCGGGGCTGTCAGCCTCTGGCGCATAGACATGACAAAGATAGCCCAATCGCGCGGCTGCCATCGCCGACATCCGGCCGAGCTGCCCGCCGCCGAGGATGCCAATCCGCGCCCCCGGCGGCAGCGGCGCGTTCACGTCGGCGAATCCGGGATTCCCGCGGTCTGCGCCGCACGCCAGGCATCGAGGCGGCGGGCCAGCGCCGGGTCCGCAAGGGCCAGGATAGCGGCGGCCAAAAGGCCGGCATTCATTGCCCCGCTGCGGCCGATCGCCAGCGTCCCGACCGGTACGCCACCCGGCATCTGGGCAATGGAAAGCAGGCTATCCATACCTTTCAGTGCATGGCTTTCGACCGGCACCCCCAGCACCGGCAGCGCGGTCATGCTGGCGGCCATCCCGGGCAGATGCGCCGCGCCGCCGGCGCCGGCGATGATGACCTTAAGGCCCCGGTCGCGCGCGCCTTCGGCGTAATCGACCAGCCGCCGTGGCGTGCGATGCGCCGAGACGACTCGGGCTTCGCAAGGAATGCCCAGCGCGTCCAGGACCTCCACCGCGTGGCGCATGGTCTCCCAGTCGGAGCGGCTACCCATGATAACGCCGACCAGCGGCGCGGCGGCGTCAGGCGATGATGTCGGGGACAATGCGGCTCTCCAGCCAGGCGATCTCGTCCTTCAGCTTCAGCTTTCGCTTTTTCAGCCGTTGCACAGGCAACTGGTCCGAAAGGCTGTCGCTGAGTCGGGCGATGACGGAATCAAGGTCGCGATGCTCACTGCGCAACTCGTGCAGGCGCCGCAAAAGGATCTCCCGGTCGTCCAGCATGCGCTCAACCTCGATCAGGGGCCGGGCGAGGGCCCTGCCACACCGCCTCAGGCCGCGTCGTTTTCCGAGTCGAGCGGCGCCATGGTGACGGGGCTGAGCTTGAGAGAAGCCGCGAGCAATGCCGCGTTCAGATCCGATTGGGTGCAGAGGCCGAGGGTCACCGGGTCTCGCGGCTTGATATTCGTGCTGTTCCAATGCGTCCGATCACGGACCTTGGCGATGGTGTCCTTGGTGGTGCCCAACAGTTTGCCGAGCGCCGCGTCCGGCAGCCCGGGGTGGTTGCGGAGCACCCAGGCGATACCGTCCGGCCGGTCGATGCGCTTGGCCACGGGGGTGTAGCGCGCCCCCTTGCCGCGGGCCTTGGGGGGCGGCAGCGCAGAGGCGGCAAGTTGCAGGCGGGCCGTCGCATCCGCCTCGCAGCGGGCGATTTCCTCTCGGCTGACCTGACCATTGGCGATCGGGTCATACCCGATGATGCCTTGCGCCACCTCACCATCGGCGATCGCCTGGACTTCCAGCGGGTGCATGCCGACAAAGTCGGCGACCTGTTCAAAGGTGAGGGAGGTCTTATCGATCAGCCACACGGCGGTGGCCTTCGGCATCAGCGGCTGGGTCATCGGCAAAACCTTAAGGGCCTGCGGCGGAGCCGCGTCATGGCGTCCCCTGGTGGCTTGGGGCGGGATATAGTGAAGGGGATGCCCGGGGTCAAAGGCCCGGTTGCTGGCGGCACCGGTTGTGAGGGAGGGAATGGGCCATGCTGGAGGATACGGAGCCACGCAAGAAACCGGCCGGGCTCGCCCAGCCCAGTCTGGACGCTTGGGGGCTGGCGGAACTGGAGGCCTATATTCGCACCCTGCAGGCGGAGATCGCCCGCGTCGAGGCGGAGATTGCCCGCAAAGGTGCGCATCGCTCGGCCGCAGATGCGTTTTTCAACCGCCCCAGCGAATAGCGAAGGCGGAGCGGATAAGGGCCCGCCCGGCCGCGAGCGGCCGGGCGGGGATTGCAGACGTGATGGGCCGGGCCGTCAGGCGGCGGCGGCCGTCACCGTTTGCTCATTCGCCTCGACTTGGCGCGGCTGCCCACCGAGAACCGGGATTTGCCGCGGCTTTAATGCCTCCGGCACGACCTGGCGCAGGGTCAGGTAGAGCAAGCCGTGCTCCAGGCGGGCCGTATCGACCAACAGGTGATCGGCCAGCACGAAGCGTCGTTCGAAGGCACGTCCGGCGATGCCGCGATGCAGGAAGCGACCGCCATCCTCGGCCTTCGGAGCGCGGCCGGCGATGCTCAGGACGTTTTCCTTCACCACAACCTCGATATCCTCCGGGCCGAAGCCGGCGACGGCGAGGGTGAGACTGTAGGTATCGTCCGAAGTTTTTTCGATGTTGTAGGGGGGGTAGCCCTGCGGCTCAGCGGGAACCCGCGCGGCTTCAAGGGTCCGCGCCAGCCGGTCAAAACCGATGGCCGAGCGGAAAAGCGGAGAGAAATCAAAGCTGTTCATGGAGAACCTCCTTGGCAAGCAAGGTCCGTTGCGTGGGCGGTCTTCGACTGGAACCGGCCCCATCTGGGCACCGGCGGTCGATGGCCGCATCCGAAGCCCCGTCAGGGCGCCTCGAACAACAAGGAGGTGGGAAGCGCCGGCCCCGGCTTCAAGGAGCCGGGGAGGGTCACTTTTTCCGGGCGCCGATGCCGGCGAACTTCTTGTTGAACTTCGCCACCTGGCCGCCGCTATCGACAATCCGCTGCACGCCGGTCCAGGCCGGGTGGCTCTTCGGGTCGATGTCCAGCCGCAGCGTATCGCCTTCCTTGCCCATGCAGGACCGGGTCTTGAAGGCAGTGCCGTCCGTCATGACGACGTTGATCTCGTGGTAGTCGGGGTGGGTATCGGGCTTCATCTCAAACTCGCGCGCATGTTGCCGCCGATGCCGACCGGCTGCGGGAAGCGTCGCGTATAGGGGAGGCATGCGCGACACGCAACCGTGCCCACGCCGGTGCGGCTTTACTTGCCGGGCCAGCCTCGTCTAATGTTTTTATGGAATGACCTCGCGCGCCACCCTCGCCGGACCGGATAGCGGCTTGCCCGCTGGTCCCCTGCGCGCGCTTCTCCTCCTTCGACTTACGCGCCCCTGGGCCTGACGCCCGGCGGAATGCCGGGGCCTGCCCAGGGGAAGCTGGGGCGCCCCGCGCCCGCCCGCGGCTCAACGATATCTCCCAAGGAACGTCTCCTCATGCCCGTCACGCATCCGAGCTTCGGCACGCTCGACCCCGACCGCGTCATTATTTTTGACACCACGCTCCGCGATGGCGAGCAGTCGCCGGGCTTCTCGATGAACATCGAAGAAAAGCTCCGCATGGCCGAAGCGCTGGCCGAGCTCGGTGTCGATGTCATGGAAGCCGGCTTCCCGATTGCCTCGCCCGGCGATTTCGAGAGCGTGCAGAAGATCGCCCAGCGCTTCGCCAAGGACGGCCCGGTGGTCTGCGGCCTGTCCCGCACCGCCCCGGCCGATATCCTGAGCGCGGCCGAGGCGGTGAAGCCGGCGGCACGCAAGCGCATCCACACCTTCGTCTCGACCAGCCCGCTGCACATGAGGGTGAAGCTGCGGCTGGAGCCGGACCAGGTGCTCGACCTGGTGACCAGCAGCGTCTCCCTGGCCCGCAAGCATACCGATGATGTCGAATGGTCGGCCGAGGACGGCACCCGGACCGAGCCCGATTTCCTCTGCCGCTGCGTCGAGGCGGCGATCAAGGCGGGCGCCACCACCATCAATGTCCCCGACACCGTCGGCTACGCGGTGCCGGAGGATATGATCCGCATCTTCACCATGCTGCGCGAACGGGTGCCGGGCGCCGACCGGGTGATCTTCTCCGCGCATAACCACAACGACCTCGGCCTTGCGGTTGCCAATACCCTGGCGGCGATCCGCGCCGGGGTGCGGCAGATCGAAAGCACGATCAATGGCATCGGGGAGCGTGCCGGCAATGCCAGCCTGGAGGAGGTGGTGATGGCGCTGCGCACGCGCCACGACGCCATTCCCGTGAAGAACAGCATCAATTCTGAGCGCATCCTGAAGACCTCCAAGCTGCTTTCGACCATTACCGGCTTCGATGTGCAGCCGAACAAGGCGATCGTCGGGCGCAACGCCTTCGCCCATGAATCGGGCATTCACCAGGATGGCGTGCTGAAGGACGCCTCCACCTATGAGATCATGACGCCCGAAAGCGTCGGCTGGTCCACCAACTCGCTCGTCCTCGGCAAGCACAGCGGCCGGGCCGCCTTTCGCGACAAGCTGAAGGCCATGGGCTATGGCAATGTCGGCGACAACCAACTCAACGACGCCTTCCGTCGCTTCAAGGACCTCGCCGACCGCAAGAAGGTGGTCTACGACGAAGACGTCGCAGCGCTGGTCGATGACGAGGTGGTGCGCGGCAATGACCGGGTGAAGCTGGTCGGGCTGACGGTGGCCACCGGCCTCGGCGTGCGGCCGATGGCGACCCTGGCGCTTGAAGTGGATGGCGAGCGGCGGGACGGCATGGCGACCGGCGACGGCGCGGTCGATGCCACCTTTGTGGCGATCCGCCAGGCCTTTCCGCATGACGTCGCGCTGAAGCTCTTTGCGGTGCAGAGCGTGACCGGCGGCACGGATGCGCAGGCGCGCGTCACCGTGCGGCTAGAGGAACACGGCAAGCTGGTCGATGGCCAGGGCGCCGATACCGACACCATCGTCGCCGCTGCGCGGGCCTATGTGCACGCGCTGAACAAGCTGCTTGCCAAGCGAGAGCGGACGGCGCCGCCGGAGATGACCAAGGCGCTCAGGGCCTAGAGCGCGATGCGTTGAGGCGGCATCGCCGAAGGCGCTGAATCGGGCGATCCAACAAATGCGAGAGCGGGCTGCGTGAACGTATGTGAACGCAGCATGCTCTAGAGCGCGATGCGTTGAGGCGGCATCGCCGAAGGCGCTGAATCGCGCGATCCAACAAAGGCTAGAGCGGGCTGCGTGAACGCATGTGAACGCAGCATGCTCTAAGGCGCACGCCGGCGCGCGGGGTGGTGGGCCCGCTGCTCGGCAGAAGGGCGGCGCGGCGCGCGCCGCGCCGCCCGCGGAATAGCTATTCGGCGCGGACCTGCACCGCCTCGATCACCTGCTTCCAGCGGGTGCGATCGCGGGCAATGCGGGCGCCCAGGGTCGCGGGGTCCTCGAACAGCGGCGTCAGCCCGCCCTGGGTCAAGCGGTCGCGCGTCGCCGGGTAGGCCAGCACGCGGCGCATCGCCTCCACCCAGCGGGCCAGGGCCGGGGCGGGGATGTCGCGCCGGCCGCACAGGCCGAACCAGCCCACCACCTCCAGTCCCGGCACGGTCGCTGCCATGGTCGGCGTGCCGGGGAAAACCGGGGAGGGGGTATCGTCGGCGATCGCCAGCAGGCGCAGGTCGCCCGATTGGATCTGCCGCACGGCATCGCCCAGATTGGTCATGGTGAAGTCGATGCGCCCGGCCAGGATTTCGACGATCGCCGGTGACGCGCCGCGGAAGGCGATGTGCTCCATCTTGGTCCCGGTGAGCTGCTGCAGCAGCTCACCGCCCAGATGCTGGGCGGACCCCACGCCGGGGCTCGCATAGCTCACCTGGCCCGGGCGCTGCTTTGCCGCGGCGATGATGTCGCCGAGATTGCGGTAGGGCGACGCTGCCCTTACGACGAGGCCGTAGCTGGAAAGCCCAACCAGGGCGATGGGCCCAAGATCGACGCCGGGGTCGACCGGCATCTGCGCACCGACCAGTTGCGGCGTCATGGTCATGGTGCTCATCGGGCAGACAAAGGCGGTGGTGCCGTCGCCCGGGCTGTGCACGACATGCTCGGCGCCGACCACGCCGTTCACGCCGGTGCGGTTCTCAACGACGATGCGCTGGCCGAACTCAGCGCCGAGCACTTCGGCCATCTGTCGGGCGATGAAGTCATTCGTCCCGCCAGCGCTTGCCCCGCTGATGATCCGCAGCGCGCGGTCGGGGAAGCCTTGCGCCGCCGCAGGCAGGGCGAGCAGCAGCCCGAGGAAGCCGGCAAGAGCGAGACGCGGCATCGGACCCTCTCTCCTCAACGCTGGCAGCCTAACGCCCCGCCAGCCCCCGCGGAAGACGAATGCGGTACCGGTGCGGCGCGCGGCGGACCAGCGGCTACTTCGCGGCCGCGCGATAACGATCCAGCATCTGCTGGCCCTCCGGGCCGGCCCGCGTCGCCCATTCCTGCGCCTGCTGCTGGCCGATCGCGCGCAGTTCCGCCATCAGCTGGTCCGACGGGGCTGGGGTGCTCACACCCTTCTCCCGCAGTCGTTCGGCCATGCTGGTCTCGGCGGCCTTGGCCGCGGCCGAACCGCGCTCGGCGGCGCGGGCAGCGGCGGCGATCACGGCGGCACGGGTCGGCTCGTCCAGCGCGGCCAGTGCGCGGCTATTGGCGATCACAGCGTTGCGGGTCCGCATGCCGCCGACATTGGTCCACACCTTGACGAAATCCCACGCCGTCACGGCGACTCCGGTCTGGGCGGAGGTGAACATCGACTGGATCATATTGGTGGCAAACGCCTGGGAGACCTCGGCGGATTGCACGGTGACCGGGGTGGTGCCCATCAGCTCACCCATGCGGAACGTCAGATTATTATAGGCGCGGAAGCGCGTGCCCTTCAGCGGCGCGAGGGAGGGCAGCGGCTCACGCGTATAGAAGCCCTGGGCGTCCCAATGCACGATATACAGCAGCGTCAGCCCCTGCTTTTCCAGCCTTGCCTTGATGTAGGGGAGGCTGGCTTCGTTCAGCGCCTCGGCCTGCGGCCAGGTCCAGGCGAGGAAGGGGACGCCGTCCACCTCCAGGAAGGGGTCCTCATTGCCATAGGCGGAGAGCAGGATTTCCCCCAGTTGGATCTGACCGGTCTGCACCGCGCGCTTGATCTGCGGCATTGGCAGCAGGGACGCATTGGTATGCAACTGGATACTGAGCTTGCCCTGGCTCGCCTGCTCGATCTCCGCGATGAAGGCCTTCAGGTTCACCGTGTGGAAATTCTGCTCGGCGTAGGCCGAGGCCATGACCCATTTGGTCTGGGCGGCCGCAGGCAGGGCGGCGAGAAGTAGCGCGAGGGCGCCGGCAAGACTGCGTATCATGGACCTTCGGCTCCTGGCCTGATGAAAGACGCTCGCATGGGCAATGCGGGCCTTGCAAGGACCGCGCCGCTTTCGCCAAGATCGGCGGATCAGGAGAGCCCCCATGCCGGACGCCAGCCCCAGCCCCGCCCGCCTCGTTATCCGCCAACCCGAGGATGGGCCGAGCTTCTGGCAGCCGGTCCCGGCCAATGGCTTCGTCCACTGCATCCTGGATTCGGCGACGACCGGCGCCGAGACCCCCTTCGCCATGGGGACCCAGACGGTCGATCCCGGCTGCCATGTGCGCGAGCATCTGCACGACGCCAATGAGGAGGTGATCTTCGTGCTGGCCGGTGAAGGCGAGGCGCGGATCGAGGGCAGCCCGCACGCGATGCGGCCCGGGAGCTGCTTTTTCTTCCCGCGCAACCGCTCGCATTCCTTCCACAATACCGGCAGCGGCCCGCTGACCTACATGTGGTTCATCATGCCGGGTGGGCTGGAGACCTTCTTCTCCCGTATTGGCCGGCCCCGCGCCGAAGGCCAGCCGGCGCCCGCGCCCTTCCCGCGGCCGGAGAATGTCCTGCAGATCGAAGCCGAGACCGTCTTCGGCAGTTTGCCGCCGAAGGGTTGAGCTTCCCGTCTCGCCACCGCCGGCGCAGCCTCGGCGGGGCAGAGGAGGTTGGGATGCACTGGTTGCTGGGGTTTGTCTTCGTCATGGTCATGCAGATGACGCCGGCTGCAGCGGAAGGTTGGGTCGCCAGCTGGGCGACCTCGATGCAGGGACCCTATCCCACCGGCAATCCTTCGGCCCAACCGGATCAGCGCTTTGCCTTCCCCGACCCGGCCCGGGGCGCGCGGGAGCAGACCCTGCGCCTGGTCATCCGCCCCAGCCTCTGGGGCCGGCAGGTGCGCTTCCGGCTTTCGAATGCGCTTGGCACGCGCCCGCTGGGCATCGCGGCGGCGAGTGTCGGGCTGCAACTGGGCGGCGCCGCCCTGGTGCCTGGAACACGCCAGACACTGAGCTTCGGCGGGGCCCCCGGCGTCACCATCGCGGCCGGCGCCATGGCCTGGAGCGACCCGGTCACGCTCGGCTTTGTCCCGGCAGAGCCGGGGTTGATGCAGGGCCGCAAACTCGCGGTCAGCCTTGCCGTCGCCGGCGAGAGCGGGCCGATGAGCTGGCACGCCAAGGCGATGCAGACCTCCTACGTCTCCCCGCCCGGCAGCGGCGACGCAACGGCCGATGACAGCGAAACCCCGTTTCCCTTCGGCACCTCCTCATGGTTCTTCCTGGATGGCATGGAGGTGATGGCCCCGGCCGGTACGCCGGTGATTGTCTGCTTCGGCGATTCGATCACCGATGGCACCGCCAGCACGATGAACGGCGATGATCGCTGGCCGGATGTGTTGCAACGCCGCCTGTTCCAGCGTTTCGGCAATAGCGCCGCGGTGATCAATGCCGGCATCGGCGGCAACCAGGTGGCCGGCCCGGCGAGCTACACGCCGGAAAAGCCCGTCCCCGGCGGTCCCTCGGCCGGGGCGCGGCTGGAGCGGGACGTGCTCTCCCTCTCTGGCGTCACCGCCTTCGTCTGGCTGGAAGGGATCAATGATTTCAGCCGCAACGGCAATGCCAGCGTCGAGACGGTGAGCGAGGGCATGCGCGCTGCCGCCGCCCGCATCCGGACGAAATTCCCCGGTGTTCGCCTGATTGGCGCCACGGTGACCAGCGCGCTCGCCAGCACCAGCGCAGCGCACGGCTTTCCGGAACAGGATGCCAAGCGCCAGGCGCTGAATGCCTTCATCCGCGATAGCGGCGTCTTCGACAGCGTGGTCGATTTCGATACCGCGACGCGCGATCCCTCGACCGGGCAGCTGAGGCCGGAGATGGTGCCCGACAGCACGGTGGGTGGCCCGGGCGATAAGTTGCACCCGAACCGCGCGGGCTATCAGGCGATGGCCGGGGCCATTCCGCTGGATCTGCTGATGCCCGGGCGGCGCTGACAAAAGCGCGATGTCCTGCCCCTCACCGCCTGCGGTAGAGGCAGGCGGCATGACCCATGTCATCACGCTGAACGCCGGCTCGGCGACGGTGAAATTCGCGCTTTTCGCGGCGGCGCCGGCTGGGCCCCTTCTGCGCGCCGGTGGCGTGGCGGAGATGCTGGCCGAGGGCGGGCGGCTGCGGGTGAAGGCCGTCGGCGCCCCGCCCGGGGCGGTCGCGGTCTGGCAGGGCGGGGCGGGGTTCCACGCCGAAGCCATCGCGCGCGCCCTGCGCTGGTACGCCGGGACGCATCCAGGCCTGCGGATCGGCGCCGCCGGGCACCGCGTGGTGCATGGCGGGCAGCATTACGCCGCGCCGCTGCTGGTCGATGCAGCGGTGCTGGAGGCGCTGGCTGCGCTGGCGCCGCTGGCGCCGCTGGCGCCGCTGCACCAGCCGCACAACCTCGCCGGCATCCGCGCGGTCGCGGCAGCCTTTCCGGAGATCCCCCAGGTCGCCTGCTTCGATACCGCCTTCCATCGCTGCCACGCCTTCGTGAACGATGCCTTCGCCCTGCCACGCGCGCTTTATGCCGAAGGCATCCGCCGCTACGGCTTTCATGGCCTGTCCTATGAATACATCGCCGGCCAGCTGCGCGCCCTGGCCCCGGCGCGCGCCGCCGGGCGGGTGGTGGTCGCGCATCTCGGCAATGGGGCTTCGATGTGCGCCTTGCGCGATGACCGGTCGGTGGCGAGCTCCATGGGCTTCACCGCGCTGGATGGGCTGCCGATGGGCACGCGCTGCGGGCAGCTCGACCCCGGCGTGCTGCTCTATCTGCTGCAGCACAAGGGCATGACGCCCGGGGCGCTGGCCGATCTGCTCTACCAGGACAGCGGGCTGAAGGGCCTCTCCGGCCTGTCTGGCGATATGCGGGAGCTGGAGGCGGCGGGCACGGCAGAGGCGGCGGAGGCGATCGCCTATTTCATCGCTCGCCTCCGCCAGGAACTCGGTGGGCTCGTTGCACTGCTCGACGGGCTCGATGCCCTGGTTTTCTGCGGCGGCATCGGGGAGCACGCCTGGCGGGTGCCGGAGGCGGCGCTGGCCGGCCTCGGCTGGCTGGGGATCGAGCTGGATGCCGCGGCGAACCGGGCGCAGGCGCCGGTCATCTCCACCCCGCGCTCGGCGGTGGAGGTGCGGGTGATCCCGACCGACGAGGAGGCGATGATCGCGCGGCATACGCTGGCGGTATTGCAACGCGCATAGGCTGGTGCCCTCGACGCCGGGCCGCGCGCATGGCCTGATGCGGCGGGCGGTTTGGATGGAGGCAAGACAATGCAGATTGACGATCCCACCGTGATCGCGGAGGCGCGGGCGGTGTTCGACCGCTATGAGGCGGCGATTGCTGAGAACGACGCCGCCACCCTCGATGCCTGCTTCTGGGAGGATGCGCGCACCGTCCGCTTCGGCATCACTGAAATCCTCTATGGCATTGATGCGATCCGCGCCTTCCGGGCCAGCGTTGCGCGTTATGCGCCGCGGGCCATCCGCCGGGTGCATATCACCACCTTCGGGCGCGACACGGCCTGCACGCATCTGGAATACCAGCGCACCGATAGCGGGCTGATCGGGCGGGAGACGAAGATCATGGCGCGCATCCCGGAGCAGGGCTGGCGCGTCGTCTCGGCCCATGTCTCGCTGCTGGCCGGGCACGATCCCGGGCGGCAGGCCAAGGCGTAGCGGAGCGGCGGAGGCCGCCGCGCCGGCGCCGCCCAAACCTCACGTCCAAGGGAGCCGCAGCGCTGCCCGAGAAGGGTCGGTGACAATGCCGCCTTGCCGTGCCGCGCGCGCCGCCTATCCTGGCGCGTATGACCCATAGCGTTGTGATCGGGGCGGGGATTGTCGGCGCCTGCACCGCCCTTGCGTTGCTGCGGGAAGGGCATCGCGTCACCATCCTTGAGCCCGGGCCACCTGGCGGCGAGCAGGCGGCGAGCTATGGCAATGGCTGCTGGCTCAGCCCGATGTCGGTGATCCCCCCGGCGGTGCCTGGCACCTGGAAGAAGGTGCCGGGCTTCCTCGCCGACCCGCTCGGGCCGCTGGCGATTCGCTGGTCCTATTTGCCGAAGGCGCTGCCCTGGCTGGTGCGCTACCTCGCTGCCGGTTGGACCGAGGGACGGGTGCTGCGCACGGCCCAGGCGCTGCGGGCGCTGCTCGTGGATGCGCCGGCGCTGCATGCCGAACTCGCCACCGCCGCGGGGGTAGGCGGGCTGATCGAGCGGCGCGGCCTGATGTACGTCTACCCCGACCGTGCCGGCTTTGAAGCCGAGGCGATGGCCTGGCGGGTGCGCGCCGCGGTCGGCATCCGCTGGCTGGAGTTGGGGCCAGAGGATCTGCATCAGCGCGAACCAGCGCTTGATCGCCGCTACGGCTTCGCGGCGCTGGTCGAGGAAGGTGGGCATTGCCGCGACCCCGGCGCCTATGTCGCGGCCCTGGTTGGCCTGGCAGAGGCCGAAGGCGCGCGGCGCATTCAGGCCGCGGCCAAGGGTTTCCGGGTGGCGGCTGGGCGGCTTCAGGCGGTCCTGACCGATGCCGGGGAGATCGTGGCCGACCGGGCGGTGATCGCGGCCGGCGCCCATTCCCGCCCGCTCGCCGGCACGCTCGGCGATGCCCTGCCGCTCGAGAGCGAGCGCGGGTACCATGCCATGATCCCTGGCGCCGCCACCGGTCCCCGCACGCCACTCATGCCCTCGGACGGGAAGATGTCGATCACCATGACCGATCGCGGCCTGCGTTGCGCCGGGCAGGTGGAGATCGCCGGGCTGGAGGCCGCGCCGAACTGGCAGCGGGCGGCCATCCTGCGCGACCATTTGCTGCGGAGCTTCCCCGAGCTGCCGCGCGACCTGCCGGCCGAGGCGGTGAAGTTTTGGATGGGCCACCGCCCCAGCATGCCCGATGGTTTACCCTGTATCGGCGCGGCGCGCGCAACTAACGATGTTATCTATGCTTTCGGGCATGGCCATGTCGGGCTGGTGGCTGGCCCGCGGACTGCGCAGATGGTGGCGGCCCTGCTCATCGGACGAGCGCCGGAGATTGATCCGGCGCCCTATAGTCCAGGCCGCTTCAGGTGATTTTATCCTCGCTTTAGTCGTAAGGTAATGTCATGCTCCGGACATGAAGGGTGCTTTTGCATCCCGCCCTAATCTTGGACATGGATATCGACCGGTGCCTTCCGATAACGAATCTCTCGAAGCATCAGCCCCAATTGATGCGGAAGTTAAGTGGTACAACGCGCGAAAGGGCTACGGCTTCGTCCTGGGCCCGGACGGCCAGGACCTGTTCTTCCACGCCTCCGCGCTGACCGAAGCCGGCGTCGAGCCGCCGGATACCGGCGATACCCTGACCTGCGAAATCGGCAGCGATCGCCAAGGCCGTAGGCTGGTCACGCGCATCATGTCCCTGAAGCGGGGCGAGGGAGGCGGACAGCGCCGCGATTTTGATGACCGGCCGCCGCGCCGCGACTTTGCTGATCGGCCGCCGCGGCGTGATTTTGGCGGTGGTGGTGGCTTCGGTGCGCCGCGCCGCGACTTCGGCGGCGGTGGCGGTGGCTTCGGCGCGCCGCGCCGCGATTTTGGTGGTGGCGGTGGCTTTGGTGCCCCGCGGCGAGACATGGGCGACCGTCCCCCGCCCCGGCGGGATTTCGACCGTGATGCCGGTGGTCCTACCTACGCAGTCGATGGCACCGTGAAGTGGTTCGATCAGGTGCGCGGTTTCGGCTTTGTGACGCCGGAAGATGGTGGCCAGGACGTCTTCCTGCACTCCTCCGTGCTGCAGCGCGCGGGTCGGCAAGACGTGCAGCAGGGCGAGAAGGTCACGCTCGATGTCCGTGATGGGCAGCGCGGCCGGCAGGCGGTCAGCCTAAAGTAAGGCTGGTCGGCGATAACGCCGGCTTTACCGTCGGGCGCGCAAGCTTCCAGGCATGCGCGCCCTTTTCTTTGCCCTGCAGATCCTGCTGCTGCCGGCGCTCGCCGCCGCTCAGGACCCGCCCGAATGCAGCAGGGCGCGGGAAGGCATGACGGCCTGCTTTGGTGAGAAGCTATGTCTTTGTCGTTATGACCAGGGCGGGCAACTCACGGGGCGGCCCTCCGCCAATCGCTGGGATTGTGGTGCGCTGCGGCCGGGTTGCGGTACGGTACCGGCCGATCTCAATCCCTCGCAGACCCAACTGCCGCCCGGGCTGCTGCTGAACCTGCCGAATACCGCGCAGGGGCAGACGCCCGCGCCCTCGCTCCTCGCGCCGCGCCGCGCCTACTGATCCAAGCGGCCAAATCCCGCCGCCGCGAGAGCCGGATGCGTTGAGGCGGAATCGCCGAAAACGCTGTGTCCCGCGACCAAACAAGCGGTAGAGCAGGACGCATGCGCGAAAGCGAACGCATCATGTTCTGGGATCAAAGCGGCGTGGGCGCAGCCCCGCATGGAACCAGGTGATCATCGAATAGATGTCGTAGACCGGCAGCCCGCAGGCTGCCTGCAAGGCCGCCGCATAGGGCGGCATATTGGTGCATTCCAGGACGATGGCGCCGATATCCCGGTGTGCTGCCAGCAGTTCTCGCCCCGCGGTCAGAATGTCCTGTTCTGCCAAAGCGACGTCCAGATCCTGCTTCTCGGCGGTGATCAGCACGCGAAAGAACTCTCGCCCGCCTTCGGTGCCGATGATCGGCGTATCCGCCGGCACCCCGGCCGCGATCAGATGCGCAGGGGTGAGGGAGGCCTTGCTGACCGTCAGGACACCGACGCGCTTGCCCGGTGGCAGCGTTGCCTGCACCCAAGGCACCTGCATGAGGGAGGAGGTGGCGACCGGTACCCGCACCGCCGCCGCGAGCTCCGCCTGGAACAGGGCGAGGAAGCCGCAGTTGGTGGTGATGGCCTCCGCCCCCAGCGCCACAAGATCTTGCGCCGCGGCGATGAAGTCATCGAGCAGCCCGCATGCGCCCTGCAACACCACACGCTCCGGTGAGGCGCCGCGCACGACCCGGTACAGCACCGGGAAGGGCCAGGTGGTGGCGTTGCCCATATCACCCGGGATGCGGGGGAAACGGGCATCGAGCATCAGGATGCCGAGCGGCGCGCCATAGATGGCCCGCCCGCCTTGCGCGATGTGATGGTTCATCCCGGCAGGCTAGCGCGGTACTCTGCCCGGCGATACCGACGGAGACCGCCGATGCGCGCCCTGCTGTTCTGCCTTTCGTTGTTATTGTCCGCCGCGGCATGGGCTGAGGACTGGCCGGCGGCGCGGCCCATCGTGGTGCTGGGCGGCTTCCCGAACAGCGCCGGCACCGACATCTACGCCCGCAAGCTGGCCGAGCCGCTGTCGCGCGCCTTGGGCCAGACCGTTGTGGTCGACAACAAGTCCGGCGCCGGCGGCAACATCGCCAGCGAGTTCGTCGCCAAGGCAAAGCCGGATGGCTACGTCTTCCTGATCGGCACTGCTGGGACGCACGCCATCAACGCCACGCTCTATCGCAGCCTGCCCTTCGATCCCTTGCGCGACGTGACGCATATCGCCCTGCTCGGCGATGTCCCGAACGTGCTGCTGGTGAACCCCGAGAAGCAGCCGCAATTCGGCGATTGCCGCGCTTTGGTCGCGGCCGCGAAGGCGCGGCCCGGGGCGCTCAACTACGGCTCCACCGGCAATGGCGCCTCCACCCATCTGGCCGCCGCGCAATTCGCCGCCGCCGCGGGGATCGAGCTGGTCCACATCCCCTATCGCGGCCAGCCCGGCGCGATGGAGGCGCTGCTGAAGGGCGATGTCGATCTTTTCTTCAATCAGGTTGGCCCGGCGCTCGGGCCCGTGCGGCAGGGGCAGGTGAAGGCGCTCGGCGTCACCGTCGCTGCGCCCATTGCGGCGCTGCCGGCGGTGCCCACCATCGCCGAGGCTTGCGGCCTGCCGGGCTATGAGAGCAGCACCTGGTACGGGCTGTTCGGCCCGCCCGGCCTGCCGCCGGCGATCGCTGAGCGGATGAACCGTGAGATCGCGCGCATCCTCGCCACCCCGGAGTTTGCCACCTGGCTGATCGAGAGCCAGGGCATCACCCCGCCTGCCGAGACTTCGATGGCCGCCTTCCGGCGGGTGCATGAGGCCGATATCGCCCGCTGGGCGGCCATCGTGAAGCGGTCCGGCGCGACGGTGGATTAGAGCGCGATGCGTTGCGGCGGCATCGCCGAAGGCGCTGAATCGCGCGATCCAACACATGCTAGAGCGGGCTGCGTGAACGTATGTGAACGCGGCATGCTCTAGAGCGGGATGCGTTGCGGCGGAATCGCCGAAGGCGCTGAATCCCGCGACCAACCAAACGTGAGCGCAAGGTGGGTGAGCGAATGCGAACGCATCGTGCTCTCAGGGCTATTGCGGCTTCGCGGCGGCCGCTCGTACCACCGGCGTCCAGCGCGTGATCTCCGCCTGCAGGTGGTCGGCGAAGCGCTCCGGCGGGCCGCCGACCGGGTCGGCCGCAAGCTGCCGGCGCACGGCCTCGCGCAGTTCCGGGATCGCCAGCAGGGCGTTGAACACGCCGTTCACCTCCGTGACCAGCGCGGGCGGCATGCCGACCGGGCCCGACAGCCCGTACCACAGCGTGGCGGTCAGGCCGGGCAGCGTCTCGGCCATCGTAGGTATATCCGGCAGTTCGGGCAGGCGGGTTGCCGTTGAGACCGCGAGCGGGCGGACCGCGCCGGCTTGCAGGAAGCTGAGCGCGCTGGCGTAGGAGGCGATGTTCATGTCGACCTCGCCCTTGATCAGCGCGGCCATGATGTCCCCGCCGCTGCGATAGGTGACCGGCAGCATCTGCGCGCCGGGGCCGAGGCGGCTCAGCATGGCCTCGCTTGCCAGATGCGCGCTGTGGCCGACGCCAACGGTTGCATAGCTCAAGCCGCCCGGGCGCTGGCGAACCAAATCCAGGAGTTCCGCGAAGGTCTGCGCCGGCAGGCCGGGACGGACGACGAGGACCATCGGCAGGTCCACCAGCCAAATGATCGGGGCGAAGGAACGGCGGGGATCATAGGGCAGGTCCTGGTGCAGTTCGTGCGCCAGCGCCGCGCCGCCCTGTTCGGCCAGCAGCAGGGTCAGGCCATCCGGGCGGGCCTGTGCGACATGCGTCGCGCCAATGGTGGCACCGGCGCCGCTGCGGTTCTCGACCACCAGTTGCTGGCCGCGCGCCACCTGCGGAAGTGGCGCGACATGATCCGGGCGAGGATGTCGGGCGCACCGCCGGGGCCGAAGGGGACGATGGCGCGCACCGGCCGGTCGGGCCAGGGCGTGGCCTGGGCGAGGGATGGCCGCGGCGCCAGCAGGCCAAGCCCGAGTGTTGCCACGACCTGGGCGAGTTCGCGCCGTGATGGCATGGTGTTGTCTCCTTCCTGGTGGCTTCATGCGGGCCTTTCCAGGAGGATGGGATCACCCGGTCGGCGCGTGCAAGGCCGAAGAGGCGCCGGATCTGGCTTCGGCATGGCCTGAGACGCAATCGCGCCGCGCGGCATGTCCCAGCCAGGCCGGCGGATGGTGCAGTTATCCTTATGGCCGGGCGGGATGCGCGCAGCATGGCGCCGAGCGTTGCGCCGAGCGTGGCGCCAACGCGCCGGACTACGTCTCGGTCGTGCGGGCGATGGGGGCGATGAACTGCGCCTCGGTATCCCAGGGGAAGAGGATCCAGGTCTCCTGCGGGACTTCCTCGATGAAGCTATCCGCCAGCGGCCGCCCGGCTGGCTTGGCATAGAGCGTGGCGAAATGCGCCCGTGGCAGCAGGGCGCGGACCAGCCGGGCAGTGGTGCCGGTATCGACGAGGTCGTCGACCAGCAGCCAGCCCTCGCCATCCCCCGCTGCAGCGGGCGGCTTGACCAGCTGCGGCGCGCCGCGCTGTTGCTCATCATAAGTGACGACGGAGACGGTCTCGATCACCCGGATCTCCAGCTCCCGCGCCAGAATCGCGGCCGGGATCAGCCCGCCGCGAGCGATTGCCACGATACCGCGGAAGGGCCCGTGCGCGACCAACCGCCGGGCCAGCGCCTTGCCGTCGCGGTGCAGCTGCTCCCAGCCCACGGTGTGGTATGTCGTGCCCATCGCCCTGGCCTCAGAACATCTTGCCGCCATTCGGCACCGGCAGGTCCGGGCGCAGCAGGACCACCGCGCCGTTTTCGTCAGGCACGCCGAGGGTGAGCACCTCGCTCATGAAAGGGCCGATCTGGCGCGGCGCGAAGTTCAGGACGGCCACAACCTGCCGGCCGATCAGCCGGTCCGGCTGGTAATGCGCGGTGAGCTGGGCCGAAGATTTGCGCACGCCGATTTCGCCGCCGAAATCGATCCATAGCTTGATCGCGGGCTTGCGCGCTTCCGGGAAGGGTTGCGCATCGATCACGGTACCGACCCGGATCTCGACCTGTTCGAAATCTGCATAGGCGATGGGAGTGCTCATCCCCCGTTTTATCGCGCGAACGGGGCGGCATGAAAGGCCCAGATGCGCCAGCGGTGGTTGCCCGGCCGGGCGCGGCGTGCCAATCCCGCCCCCCTTCGGAGAGTGTTCTCCGCACCAAGGAGCCAGCAGGCCATGAAGCGCGATTTCCACGCCCCCGGACGCAGCACCGTCCTGGCCACCGGCGGCATGGCCGCAACCTCCATGCCCATCGCCACCCTCACGGCGATCGAGGTGCTGCGCGCCGGTGGCAATGCGCTGGACGCCGCCATCGCCGCGGTCGCCGTGCTGGGGGTGGTGGAGCCGCAGAGCACCGGCATCGGTGGCGACTGCTTCTGCCTTTATGCGCCGGCCGGCACCGGCCAGGTGATTGCCGTCAATGGCTCCGGCCGCGCGCCGCGCGGCGCGACGCCGGCGGCACTACGCAGCCGGCAGGTAACGCAGCTGGTCAATTCCGGCCCGCATGTCGTCACCGTCCCCGGCGCCGTCTCGGCCTGGGAGCTGATGAACCGCAAATACGGCCGCAAGGAGCTGGGTGCCCTGTTGCAGCCGGCGATCCGCTGCGCCGAGGAAGGCTGGCCGGTGCATCCGCGCGTCGCCGCAGACTGGGCCGATGCCGCCGGCAAGCTGCGCGGCAATGAGGCGAGCGCCCGCCGCTTCCTGGTGAATGGCGAGGCGCCTACCATCGGCCATCGCTTCGTGCAGCCTGAGCTGGGCCGCACGCTGCGCGCCATCGCCGCCCACGGCGCCCGCGCATTCTATGAGGGCGAGATCGCCGCCGACATGGTCCGCACGCTGAACGCGCTGGGCGGGCTGCATACCGAGGAAGACTTCGCCCGCAGCCTGACGGTTGCCGAGTTCGTCGAGCCGATCCGCACGGATTGGCGGGGCATGCAGGTCTATCAGTGCCCGCCCAATGGCAGCGGCCTGCACGTGCTGCAGATTCTGGGTATCCTCGAAGGCTTCGCCACGCCGGAGCAGGGGCCGATCAGCGCCGAGCGCTACCACCGGCATATCGAAGCGGCGCGGCTGGTCTATCGCGATCGCGATGCCTTCCTCGCCGACCCCTCCCGCGTCGAGGTGCCGCTCGAGCGGCTCATCGACAAAAGCTATCTCAGCCGTCTGCGCGGCCTGATCCGCGACGACCGGGCGATGGCGGAGCTGCCACCGGCCGGGGAAAGCGACTGGCACCGCCACAAGGACACCGTCTATCTCTGCGTCGTCGATGGTGAGGGCAATGCCTGCTCCTTCATCAACTCGCTGTTCCAATCCTTCGGCTCGGGCATCCTGGCGGAGGGGTCGGGCGTCATGCTGCACAATCGCGGCTTCGGCTTCCGCCTGCAGGACGGCCATCCGAACTGCATCGATGGCGACAAGCGGCCGATGCACACGATCATCCCGGGCATGGTGATGCAGGATGGCGAGGCGATCATGCCCTATGGCGTCATGGGCGGGCATTTCCAGCCCATGGGCCAGAGCCTGTTCCTGACCAACCACTTTGAGTTTGGCCTCGACGTGCAGGAAGCGCTGGATTGCCCGCGTGTCTTCCCCGCCCCGGGGGATGGCCCGGTGGAGGTTGAGCGCGGCGTGCCCGGGGCGGTGATCGACCGCCTCACGCGGCTCGGCCACACGATCAATCTGGTTGAAAAGCCACATGGCGGCGGCCAGGCGATCCTGATCGACCGCAAGCGTGGCGTGCTCATCGCCGGCAGCGATCCGCGCAAGGACGGGCTCGCGCTGGGTTATTGATCCCGCGCTGCACCTGGACCGGAGACCCTGCCATGACCGAACCCTGCGATCTTACCGCCCGCACGGCGCGCGCGCTGATCGGCCGGCGTCAACTCTCGCCGCGCGAACTCCTTGAAAGCTGTCTGGCGCGCATCGAGGCGGTGAACCCGGCGGTGAACGCCTTCGTCGCGCTGGATGTGGACGGCGCCCGCGCCGCCGCCCAGGCGGCCGAGGCGGCGGTGATGCGGGGCGAGGCGCTGGGTGCCCTGCATGGCTTGCCGATCGGGGTGAAGGATCTGGAGGAGACGGCCGGTCTTCGGAGCACCTTCGGTAGCCCGATCTTCGCCAACCATGTGCCGAAGCAGGATTACCTGACCGTCGCCCGGCTGCGCGCGGCGGGCGCGATTATCCTCGGCAAGACCAATACGCCGGAATTCGGCCTGGGCGCGAATACCCGCAACCGCGTCTATGGGGCGACCGGGAATCCCTTCAACCCGGCACTTTCGGCGGCCGGCTCCTCGGGCGGTTCGGCGGCGGCGCTGGCCTGCCATATGGTGCCGCTCTGCACGGGCTCTGACATGGGCGGCTCGCTCCGCAACCCCGCGTCGTTTTGCGGCATCATCGGCATGCGCCCGGGCGCCGGCATCATCGCCGCGCCACATCGCGCACATGGCTGGAGCCATCTCAGTTCCTATGGGCCGATGGGGCGGGATGTGGCCGATGTCGCGCTGATGCTCTCAGTCATGGCCGGCGAGGATGGGCGCGATCCGATCTCCCGCCCACTCTCCGCGCCGGTTGAACCGCTGCCGCCGATCGACCTGGCAAGCCTGCGCCTAGCGTTTACCGAGGATTTCGGCCAGGCGCCGAGCGAGGCGGCGATCCGCGCCGCGTTCCGCGCCCGCGCCGCTGCTTTGGCGCCGATGTTCGCCCGTGCCGTCGCGGCGCATCCGGATTGCACCGGCGGCGATGCGGCGTTCCAGGTGCTGCGCGCGGTTGGCGTGATGAGCGCGCACGACGCCAAGGTGCGCGAGCGCCCGGCCGATTGCGGGCCGAACGTGATCGCCAATGTTGAGGAAGCACGCGGCTATACCTTGGGCGATGTCGCCGCCGCGCAGGCCGCGCAGCAGCGGCTGTATCTCTCGTTCCAGCAGTTCTTCGCCGAACATGACGTGCTGATCGCACCCACGGTCGGCATCAGCCCACGTCCCTGGCGCGAATTGTTTCCCGCCGAAGTCGATGGCCGGCCGATGCAGAGCTACATCCATTGGCTGGCGATGGTCTACTACGTCACGCTTTCCGGTCACCCGGCGCTCAGCCTACCGATGGGCCTGGATGCCAATGGCATGCCCTTCGGCCTGCAGATCATCGGTCCGCGCGGCGGTGATGCCCTGGTGCTCCGGGTCGCCGCCGCGGTCGAGGCGGCCTTCGTGGGTGATGCCGAATTCGGCCGGCCGCTGCCCAACCTAGGGGCGCTGGGGCAATCGGCGCCACTCCGCGAAGCCGAGGGGTTTCTCGGCTTCGCCTGAGCGATCGGCCGGGTTCAGCCGTGGCGGCGCCAGCCGCCGCCCCAGCCGCCGTGATGGCCGTAGAAGGAAGGCCGGTAGCCGCCGCCCCAGCCGCTTGCGTAGCTGACGCGAGGGACGCTGTAGCCGCCGCGATAGCCGCCGTAATAGCCACCCCCCATGGGGACGGCGCAGGCCGAAAGCGCGAGGCAGGCAGCGAGGCTGAGGGCGGTGAGAATGCGTTTGCGCATGGTGGCCTCCTTGGGGGCCGGGGTGATGTCGGTCACCGGTACCAGCCTGGCGCAGGCCGATAGCCATAGCCGCCAGCGTAGTATCTCGGCGGCGGCGAGCTACGGCTTGCCCCGACCAGCAGCGCTGTCGCCGCGGCGACCCCAACGCCGGCCATCAGCGTCGCGCCTGGGTTAAGCGAGCCATCGGGATTGACGCAGCCGCCGAGTACGAGGCTGGCGGAAAGGCTAAGGGCGGCGAGGAACTTCCTGGCCATGGCGGGTTACCTCCGACGATCAAAGAGTGCCCCGGCACTGCGGTATCACAAGGGTGTTGTGAGGGCGCAGGCGTGGCGATCGCGGCGGAATGAAGGCGCCTGGCGTGCGGCTTTCAGCCGCCGGCGGTGAAGGCGTTGAAGGTCTGGATGGTGTAGGTGTCCTTCACCCCCGGCACGGTCTGCAGCTTCTCGACGACAAAAAGCCCGATATCGCGCTCGACGCCGAGGTAGAACTTGCCCATCAGGTCGTATTGGCCGGAGACGGAGTACATCTCCGACAACTCCTCGACCGTATCGGCCAGATGCCGGGCGACCTGATAGGCCTGCCCCATATCGCACTTGATCATCACGAAGATCGCACGCATTGCCGCAGCCTCTCGGGGCAGGTCGGAGGCCAGCATAGCATGTGGGATGTGATCGTGGTGGGCGCTGGCTCGGCGGGCGCGCCGCTCGCTGCCCGGCTTGCCGAAGATCCCGGCCGGCGGGTGCTGCTGCTGGAGGCGGGGCGCGACTGGCGGGCCGCCGAGGCGCCCTGGGCGCTGCGCAGCCCGAACATCATCCCCTTCATGCACGACCCGGCGCACCAGGCGGAATGGCAATGGCCGGGGCTGATGACCCGCCGCACCGCGGCGCAAGCGCCGAAATTCTATTGGCGCGGCAAGGCGCTCGGGGGCTCCTCCACGGTGAATGCGCAGATCGCGATCCGCGGCGTGCCCGCGGCCTTCGACGCCTGGGCCGAGGCGGGCTGCGAGGGCTGGTCGGCGGCCGAGGTGATGCCCTTGTTCGACGCCATCGAGGATGATGCGGATTTCGGCGTCCTCGGCCGGCGAAAAGGCGGGCCGCTGCCGGTCTGGCGCATGCCTGAAAGTGGCTGGGGCGCGGTCGATCTGGCCTTGAAGGCGGCCGGGCTCGCCGCCGGCTTTGCCTGGAAGCCGGACCTCAACGCTGCGGCGGGGGAGGGGATTTCCGGCAATCCGATCAACCTGCGCGATGGCCGGCGGGTGACGACCAATGACGGCTATCTGGAAGCTGCGCGCGGCCGGCCGAACCTGGAGATTCGGGGCGAGGCGCTGGTCGATCGCGTGCTCTTCGCCGGCCGGCGCGCCCGCGGCGTGCGGGTGCGCTTCGGCACGGGGGCGTGGGAGGAGATCGCGGCGCGCGAGGTGGTGCTCTCCGCCGGGGCGATCCATAGCCCCTGCATCCTGATGCGGAGCGGCATCGGTCCCGCCGGGCAGCTCGCCGCGCACGGCATCGCCGTGCTGCACGATCAGCCGGCGGTCGGGCAGAATTTCATGGATCACCCGATCCTGCGTGCGAGCCTGGGGCTGCGGCCAGCCGCCCGCGCCAGCGGTGCTGATGCGCGCCATACGAATTGCTGCCTGACCTACAGCAGTGGGCTGGGCGGCGGGGGTGAGCGTGACATGATCATGATCGCCTATAACCACCGTGGCCTGGGCGCGGATGGTCAACCCGCGCTGAACGGGGCGATCGGCATCGCGCTTTACGACGCCATGTCGCGCGGGGAGGTGCGGCTCGCCTCAGCAGCGCCGGAGGCGCAGCCGGTGGTTGAGGAGAACATGCTGGCCCATCCCGCCGATCGGTTGCGGCTACGCGACGGGGTGCGCCGGCTGGCGCGCCTTACCGCCCTGCCGCCAGTTGTGGCGATCGCCGAGACGATCACCTTTGGCGATTCCGC
>Ga0114959_10000418_pt1 | contig 39931 bp, 23 predicted proteins | sample C_130625_EF_Meta_FD_87317 | JGI IMG/M metagenome (GOLD analysis project Ga0114959, IMG submission 87317) | Freshwater microbial communities from Lake Croche, Canada to study carbon cycling - C_130625_EF_MetaG | ecosystem: Environmental > Aquatic > Freshwater > Lake | place: Lake Croche, Canada... | reverse complement strand
GGTGCGGTCGTCAAGCAGGGGACGGGCACGCTCGTCCTGTCGGCCGCAAACAGTTGGAGCGGCGGCACGTCGATCGACGGTGGCGTCCTCGAACTCGGGAATGCCGATGCCATCGGGTCGACCGGGACGATCTCGTTCGGCGGCGGCACGCTCCAATTCACGGGCAGCAATACGAACGACTACTCCGATCGCTTCAACAGTTCCGGCAACCAGCAGTTCAAGCTCGACACCAGCAACGAGACAGTGACGCTCGGCAGCATCATCGCTGGGAGCGGCAGCACGCTCGAGAAGCTCGGGGGAGGCACGCTCATCCTCGCGGAGGACAACATCTACAACGGCACGACGACCGTGACCGGCGGCACGCTCCGAATCGGCGCCGGTGGGAACACCGGGTCGATTGCCGGCAACCTCGTCAACAACGCCAGCGTCACCTTCAACCGCTCCGAAGCCTTGACCTACAGCCGGGCGATCTCCGGCTCCGGCACGCTTGTCAACGAAGGCCCGGGGACGGTGACGCTCGCGGGGACGAACACGTTCACCGGCAACACGGTCCTCCAGTCCGGCACGCTCTCCCTGGGGAGTTTCAGGGCCCTGGGGTCGAGCGGGACGATCTCGTTCACCGGTGGCGCGCTCCAATTCACGTCGGCCAACGCCCTCGATTATTCCGGACGCTTCAGCACCGCGGCTGCCCAGGCCTACAAGCTCGACACCAACGGCCAGACCGTGACGCTCGCGGCCAGCCTTACGAGCTCTGGTGGATCGCTCGAGAAGCTCGGGGCCGGCACGCTCACGCTCTCCGGCGCCAACACCTTCGCCGGGGGAACGACGCTCTTCGGCGGCACGCTCTCCCTCGACAGCTCCGGGGCCCTCGGCGATGCGACGAACCCCGCCGCCGGCACGATCTCGTTTGCCGGCGGCACCCTCGGGTACACGGCGAACAACCAATCCGACTATTCCTCCCGCTTCAGCAGCGTCGCCGGCCAGGCCTTCAGCATCGACACCAACGGCCAGACCGTGACGTTCGCAAACGACCTCACGAGCAGCAACGCGACCCTCGCGAAGCTCGGCAGCGGCACGCTCGCCCTGACAGGCTCCAATGACGTCTCCGGCGGGCTTTTGCTCCAAGGTGGGACGCTCCGACTCGGAAACGCCAGCGCCATCGGCTCCGCCGACCCGTCTGCCGGCCCGATCGCCTTCAACGGCGGCACGCTCCAGTTCACCGCCGCCAACACGGTCGACGTCTCGGCCCGCATCAGCACCGCCGGCGGACAGGCCTTCAGCATCGACACCGATGGCGCGGACGTGACGTTCGACACTCCCCTCCAAGGGACCGGGAGTGCGCTCACGAAGCTCGGCGGCGGCAGCCTCACGCTCACCGGTGAAAATAGCTATGACGGCGTGACGACCGTGTCGGCCGGCACGCTCCGCCTCGGTGACGGCGGCACTGCCGGCATGGTCGCCGGCAGCATCGTCAACAATGCCTCGCTCGTCTTCGACCGCTCCGACGTTCCGACCTACGCCGGCACGATCTCCGGCACCGGCTCGCTCACGCAGCAGGGGACAGGGACGCTCGTCCTCACGGGAGACAACAACTACAGCGGCGGCACGAATCTCGACGGCGGCGTGCTCGCGCTTGGCAGCCCCAACGCCATCGGCAGCTCCGGGACGATCTCCTTCGGAGGGGGCACGCTCCAGTACAACGGAGCCAATCAGACTGACTACTCCTCCCGGATCAGCGCGGCCGGCGGGCAGACGATCCGTATCGACACCAACTCCCAGAACATCGATTTCGCGACGGGGCTCGCTGGTGCCGGCAGTTCGCTCGAGAAGCTCGGCAACGGGTCGCTCACGCTGTCCGGAGCGAATACGTACTCCGGTGGAACGATCGTCAGCGGCGACACGCTCGAGGTGGCGGCCACCGGCTCGATCACCCATTCAAGCGCCGATCTCGTCGTCGGCACGGCGGCCGGCAGTGGCACGCTGCTTGTCAATGGCGGCAGCGTCAGCGTCCGCGATGCCACGCTCGGCCGTGATGACGGTTCAACCGGTGCCTTGACGGTGGACAATGGCGGGACGTTTACGTCGAGCGGCTCGCTCGTGGTCGGCAGCGGCAATTCGGCGAGTGGCAAGGTGACGATCGCCAGTGGCACCGTCACCGTCGGGGGGACGCTTTCGGAGTTGGCGGCCGACAGCATCGATCTCCAGAGCAATGGCGAACTTCGCATCGGCACCGGGGGGACCGGCGGGGTTCTTCAGGCCAACCTCAATTTCGCGGGGTCGCTCGTCTTCAACAGCAGCAGCGATTCGAGCTACGGCGGCAGTCTCGACGGCTCGGGCACGCTCACGAAAGCCGGCAGCGGCACGCTCACGCTCACCAACGCCGGCACCTACAGCTACTCCGGGCTGACGACCGTCTCTGCCGGCGGCCTCGTCATCGATGGCTCGCTCGTCAACTCGTCGGTCATTGTCGGTGCCGGTGGGCACCTCGGCGGCTCTGGGACGGTCCCAAGCACCGTGCAGGTGGATTCCGGCGGCACACTTGCCCCCGGCCTCGCCGGGGTGCCGTCGCTGTTCACCGTTGGGGCGCTCTCGCTTCGGGATGGCAGCCTGTCGTCGTTCGGGATTGTCGGCATTGGTGCACTCGCCGGCGCGGCTGGCACCAACTACGACAGCGTCACGATCACCGGCACCCCGGCCTCCCTCGCCGGCACCGTGCGCCTCGACTTCGGCAACACCACCCCGTTTGCCAACGGCGAGGTTTTCCAGCTGTTTGCCTTCGATGGGGGAAGCTCGGTGGGGAATCTTTCGTCGGTGATCGCCGCCGGGAGCGGAGCCTACGAGGCCGTCAGGTTTTACCGGACGGGGGCGGGGGAATGGACGTCGACCTTCGGCACCTCCGAGCAGTTCCTCCGCTTCAGCGAGTTCACCGGGAGGCTCGAGGTGGTGCCGGAGCCTTCGACCTGGGGGATGCTCCTCGCCGGGGGAGCCGCGGCCGGGATCTCGGCGCTGCGACGCCGGCGTCAGAAGATGTTGGGGATGTAACGCCCGCCCCGGCAGCGTTTGAGATAGTCGAGTGCGGCGACCTGGCCGGTGGTCTCGAGCCGGTCGCGGTAGACCGGATCGTGGAAGCCCTCGATGTCGATGCTCCCCCGCCAGCCGGCGAGGCGGAGCTCAGAGATCAGCCTCGTCCAATCGGTGTCTCCGAAGCCGGGGGTGCGGTGGTGGACGTAGGGGACGCCACCGCGGATGCCATGCTCGCGGACGACATCCCAAAGCACGGTCGCGTCCTTGCCGTGGATGTGCCAGATCTTGTGGGCCCACTGGCGGAGTTGCGGGAGCGGATCGACGAAGCTCACGAGCTGATGGCAGGGCTCCCATTCGAGGCCGAGCACGTCTCCGGGCACCTCGTTGAACATCGCCTCCCAGGCCCGGGGGGCGTGGGCGATGTTGACGTCGCCGCTGTTCCAATCGCCGCGCTTGTCGCAATTTTCGAAGGCCAGCTTCACGCCCCGTTCGGCGGCCCGACGTGCGAGGGGGCGGAAGACTTCGCCAAAGCGAGGGATCGATTCCGGCACCGGCCTGCCGGGGAGCCGCCCCGCAAACCCGGCGACGAGACGGCAGCCGAAGTCGGCAGCGTGGTCGATGAGCGTTTCCCAGTCAGCGACCGTTTCTGGGCTGACAAGCGGATTGCCGTAGACCCCGAGGGCACTGATCCGCGGCGCCGGCTCGTCGGTTGCCGGCTTGTGTGCGACGAGGACCTCCGTGAGGCGGCGGGCGAGGTCGGGGAGGTCGCGGCCGGCGAGGCTCTTTCCGAAGCTCACCTGGAACGATTCGAAGCCGTGCGGGAGAAGGGCCGCGACGATCTCGGGCGTGCGGTCGTGGGCCGGCACGAGCGTGCCGATGCGGATGTCGTCGTGGCCGTGCATCGTGAGAACCATCGGGGAGAGGGGCAAGAGCGTCGCGAGAGCGGTACACTGGACAGCATGAACAAGGCATTCTGCAAGGAGCCGGAGCAGTCGGGCCGACCGCTCTGTCCACGCTGCGGCGTTGAAGGACAGGTGGTGACGGAGGCCACCCTGCGGGCCCACGTGTCGCCCGGCGACGCGGAGGCGCTCGCCGAGCCGGTGGCGTGGTGCGACACCGAGAGCTGCCCGGTGGCCTACTTCGATACCCTCGAGCGGTCGATCGACGTCGACCGGGCCAACGCCATCCACTGGCCGAAGGATCCGGCAGGCGCCTTGTGCGCCTGCCACGGCCTGACCTGCGAGGATGTCGATGCCGACCTCGCCGAGGGGGAGCCTAAGCGAGTCCGCGCCGTCGTCCGCCGGGCCGGCGAGCCGGGCGCGGAGTGCGCCCTCCGCTCGGCCGATGGACGCCCCTGCGTGGCTCGTGTCCAGCGACTCTACATCCGGCGACTCTCCGACGGCGGATGACATGCGACTCCTCTCTTGGAACATCCACAAGGGGATCGGCGGCCGCGACCGGCGGTACGTCCTCCAGCGGATCATCGATTGTGTCGAGGCTGAGAATCCCGACCTCATCTGCCTTCAGGAGGTCGATCGACTCGTCGGTCGCAGTCGGCGCGACGATCAGCCGCGGTTGCTGGCCCGCTGGTTCCGCTGCCATTCGGTCTTTCAGGCCAACGTCCATGTCGGCGGCGGCACGTATGGCAACCTTGTCCTCTCGCGCTTTCCGATCACGAGCCGTCATCGGATCTCCCTGCGCCACGGCACCCGCAAGCCGCGCGGGGCCCAGCTTCTCCTCGTCGACTCCCCCGAGGGCACCCTCCACCTCGTCCACACCCACCTCGGGCTCGCCGAGCGCGAGCGGCATTGGCAGGTCGAGCATCTCCTCGGGCACACGCTGTTTCGCTCGGCCGCGACGCATCCGACGGTGATCGTCGGCGACTTCAACGACTGGAGGAATACGCTTCATACCGCCGCGATGGCCGGGGCGGGGTTTCGGCAGGTCACCAGCCCCGTCTCGCTTTTCCGCTCCTTTCCCGCCTGGCTCCCGCTCGGATCGCTCGACAAGGCGTTCGTCCGCGGTGGGCTCGCGGTTCGGCAGGCGCGGATCGTCCGCACGAGCCTCGCCCGGGTGGCTTCCGATCACCTTCCGCTGGTCATCGATTTCCACCTCGGCTCCGGCTGACGGCGGCGGCTCAAGCCCCGGCAAGCGCGGCATGGGCGGCCGCCACGGTCGCGTCGATGTCGGCATCGGTGTGGGCTGCGGAGATGAAGAGGGCTTCGTATTGGCTGCAGGGAAGGTAGACGCCACGGTTGATCATCTCCCAGAAAAAGCGGCCGTAAGCCTTCGTGTCGCTCTTCGAAGCGGTCGGCCAGTCGACAACCGGCCAACCGGCCCCTTGCTGGAAGAACATCGTCATCATGCTGCCGCGGCGCGCGATCCAGACCGGCACCCCGGCGGCGGCCGCCGCGGCGCGGAAGCCCGCTTCGAGGCGGGCGCCGTGCCGCTCGAGGAGCGGGTAGGGGGAATGGTCGCGCAGTTCCTCGAGGGTCGCCGATCCGGCGGCCACGGCGAGGGGATTACCGGCGAGCGTGCCGGCCTGGAACACCTTTCCGGCCGGGAGGACGTTGTCCATGATGTCGCGCCGGCCTCCGTAGGCCCCCAGCGGGAGTCCACCGCCGACGATCTTTCCGAGCGTCGTCAGATCGGGGGTGACGCCGTGGATCTCCTGCGCGCCGCCGTAGGCGAGGCGAAATCCGGTCATCACCTCGTCAAACACCAACAGTGCTCCGTGCTTTTCGGTGAGGCGCCGGGCAGCGGCAAGGAAATCGCGCGACGGGACGACGAGCCCCATGTTGCCGACGACCGGCTCGAGGAAGACGGCCGCGATTTCGTCGCCGCGGGCGGCAAACAGGGCTTCAAGAGCCTCCGTGGCGTTGTAGTCCAAGAGAATCGTGTCCTGCGTCGCGCCGGCGGTGACGCCGGGGGAATCGGGGACGCCGAGGGTCGCGGCCGACGAGCCGGCAGCCACGAGGAGCGCATCGACGTGACCGTGGTAATTCCCGGCAAACTTGACGATGCCGCTCCGTCCCGTGTACCCGCGCGCCAGCCGCACGGCGCTCATCGTCGCCTCGGTGCCGGAGCTCACCATCCGCACCTTCTCGACCGACGGCACAGCCGCGATGATGAGCTCCGCCAGATGGCTCTCCCCTTCGGTCGGAGCGCCGTAGCTCGTGCCCCGGGAGAGGGCCCGCTCGATCGCCGCGACGACGCGGGGGTGGCGGTGGCCGAGGATCATCGGGCCCCACGAGCCGATGTAGTCGAGATAGCGGTGGCCGTCGATGTCGGTGAGCCACTGGCCGTCGGCCCGCTCGAAGAAGATCGGCTCGCCGCCGACACCGCCGAAGGCCCGCGCCGGGGAATTGACCCCGCCAGGAATGAGGGATCGTGCCCGGGCAAAGGCCTCGTGGCTGCGGGAACGGGATGGCGACGCGGTCATCGGGGATCGGCTCCGGGGGAAGGATCGGCAGCGGTCACAGGAGGCTCGTCGGGCTCGGCGAGGAGGTCGGTGACCCGACCGAGGAGGGGCTTGGCGTGGGGGCGGCCAGCGTAGGTCTGGATGGCGCTCTCGAGGAGCCGGCGGCGCTTGGCAAGGGACTCGGCGGCCGTGGCCGGGACTGCGGCCGCCTCGGTCCGGAGCGTCTCGGCCTGGGAGAGGATCGCCTCGATCCGACGCCCGTCCTCCTGCTGTTCGTCGATCGCCAGAGGCGTCAGCCGCGCGATCTGGCGGTGCGTCAGCGCGATCCAGAGCGTCGGGTCGTCCTCAAGCTCCCCTTCGAGCCTCGGTCCGGCGGGGGCCTCGACTTCGGTTTTGGCATAGAGCGTGAGGAGTGCCGTCAGCGCGTCAACGCAATCGGAGGGGCTCTCCTGTTCGCGGGCCATCGCGGCGCGGTAGTCGCGCTCGACGGGCGAGAGGGGGCGATCGCCGCGGACCTTGCGCCGGGAGCGGCGTTCGAGGCGGTCGAGGGCGATGGTCCGTTCGAAGCCCGCCACCTCGCCGGCCCGGGGGTCGTGGGGAAAGGCGGTGAGGAACCGCTGGATGGCAACGTCGGCGTCGCGGAGATCACCGTCGTCGTCGTTGGTCACCGCTTTGATTTGGGCGTAGAGCGTGTCGGCCGTCGGTGGGCGGAGCAGCATCCATCCCCCGCCGAGGACCGTGACCGCGATTGCGATCGCCATCGCCGTTTGCAGCCAGGTCTTCCGCGTCTGATCGCGGCTCTGACGCTCACGATCGGCCTTCTCCAGATCGGCCATCGTCGTGTGCCGCCGTCGGACGGCCGTGTCGACGCGGGTGGTGGCCGCCGCTTCCTCCGCGCGAAGATCAGTGCGATCGCGGTCGATGCCGGCGGTGAGGGCGTCGCTTGCCACGGGCCGGGGTGCCGGCCGTGGGGACGATTCCTGGCGCGTCCGGCCTGCGTCCAGGGGGAGTGCCGGCGGCGCGGCTGTCACTCCGCTGCCGGGCGTCGGCGTGGCGGCTGTGGGGGACGGCGCAGCGGCCCCGCAGACGGTCGTGAAGTCTTCCGAACGGCCCTGCTTTTCGGGCCGCAACGGCATGGCGGCGTGGTCGGCGATGACGAGCTTGTCGGCCGCGGGGAGGGCGCTGTCGGAATCGGGAACGAGCGTTCCGATCGCCGTCAGGAGCCGGGCGAGGGCCAGAGCGCTGCCGGGGCGTGCCGCGGGATCCTTCTGAAGCAATCGGTCGATGAGGGTGTCGAGTTCAGGAGGCACGGCAGGCACTGCGGCAGCCACGCGCGGGGCGGGAGTATGCCGTTGCTTCTCGATCACCTCGGTCACCTGACCACCGCGAAACGGGGGGCGCCCGGCGAGCATCGCATACATGACCAGGCCCAGGGCATAGAGATCGGCGCGATGGTCGACGCCCTGACCGGCCGCCTGCTCCGGGGCCATGTATTCGGCCGTTCCGACGATGTTGCCGTGGGCCGTGTGGGCCGCACCGCCGAAGAGTTTGGCGATGCCGAAGTCGGCGAGCTTCACCCCTTCGCCAATCGGCACGCCGTCGGCGAGAAGGATGTTGGAGGGCTTGAGGTCGCGGTGCACGATCCCGTGGTCGTGCGCCACTTTCAGCGCCTTGGTGACAGCCAAGCCCGTCGCCACGGTCTCTTGCCACGTGAACCGGCGCCCGCCGCGGAGTTGCTGCTCGATCGTCTTCCCGCGAACCAGTTCCATGGCGAAGTAGGGCTGGTCCCCTTCTTCCCCGAAGGCGAGGAGTTGAACGATGCCGGGGTGGCGCAGGCTTTTCAGCGTGTCGATCTCGGCGCGGAAGCGGGACTTGAGGCCGTGGTCGTCGGCGAGGTGGGCCGCCAGCACCTTGACGGCGACAGTCGCGCCGGTGGACGAATCGACGGCCTCGTACACCGCGCCCATTCCGCCGCGGCCGAGCCGAGCGCCGATCCTGTACGGTCCGAGTTGGGCTGGTTCCATCGGGCGTGCTGCGAAGTGTGGACGGGGATCGACCGGGGGGCCGCCGGGCCGGGGCCAAGAGCTCTCAGGCCATTGTCGGTCGATCGGCTACAACTGTCGAACCGGATCTTTCCCGGCCGGCTTCCACCCCCTCGTGCGACAGCTCCATGAGACATTCTGTTCCCGCAGGTCTCACTGGCCCCGCCGGCCCCGGCGCCACCCGGCTCCTCCCTGCCGACACCAATCAGGCCCGGGGGCTGGCCGAATACGCGATCGACTTCCTTCATCATCCGCTGCCGCTCGGGGGAAGCACGATCGAGCTCCTTGAGCGGTTTCATGTCGACAGCGTCGGGTGCGGCGTTTCGGCGTTGGCACAGCAGGCGAACGCCCCGACGGTGTTGCGGCGTGAGGCGCTGGCGTCGCCCCCTGCGGTCGGCAGCCGGGGAGCGATCTGCCTCGGGTGCCGGCGTCCGGTCGCGGTCGAGAAGGGGGTGGCGGCCGACGCCTCGGCGGTGCGCGAGTGGGATTCCAACGGCACGAACTTCGGCCACGATGCCGCGAAGGGGCGGACGGCCGGTGAGTTTGGCCACAACGACTTCTATCCCGTAGCGCTGGCGGCGGCGCGCGAGGCGGGATTCGACGGCGACCAGACCCTCCGCGTCATGCTCCTCATCGACGAGATCCGCGGCCGGCTGGCGGAAGTGTTTCCGCTGCGGAAGTACGCCATCGACCATGTCCACCACGGAGCGATCGCCTCGGCGGCGGCCTATGCGGCTGCCGTTGGTGGCGACGTCGACGTCATCGAATCGGCGATCGGCATGGTCGGGGCGCACTATGTCCCCTTCCGGGCGATCCGGGCCGGCCATCAGCTCTCCGACAGCAAGGGCGCCTCGGCGGCGCTGTCGGCGGAGGTGGCGGTGATGTCGGCAAGGCGGTCGCTCGCCGGATTCATCGGGCCGAAGGACATCTTCCGCAACCCGCTGGCGATCTACCGGAGAAACGTCCCCTGCCCCGACGGCCAGAGTCCCTTCGACCTCGAACTCGGGCTCTCCGGAGACGCCTTCGCGATCCACTCGATGCACTTCAAGCTCGGGCTCTACGAGCACCAGTCGGCAGGCGCCCTCCAGGCGCTGGTCGACCTCTTCGCCCGGTGCCCGGGGCTGGCCGCCGATCCCGATGGAGTCCGCCGCCTTGAGGTGGCGATCTACGAGCCCGCTTTCTCGATCATCGCCGATCCGGCCAAGCGGACGCCGACGACGCGGCAGTCGGCCGATCACTCACTCCCCTTCATCGTCGCCCGCACCCTCCTCAAGGCGCGTGACGCGGCGCGTGCCGGCAACGCCACGCCGGGATGGGACGCGCTCATGCTCCTCCCCCACGACTACGACGCGGAACGGATCGCCGACCCTGCGATCGCGGCGTTGATTGGGAAGATGGCGATCATCCACGGGGGGCCGGAGTTCGACGCACGCTATCCTGACGGGATCCCCACGAGCCTGACGATCGACCATGCGAGCTTCGGCAGGCTCGAGAGTGGACTGGTCTGTCATCCGCTCGGCCATGCCCGGTCGGATCAAGCCGCCACCGGGGCGATGGTCGATCTCAAGTTCGACCGGCTCGTCGCCGGTGCGGTGGAGGATCCGGCGGCGCTCGAGTCGCGCGTCCGGCTGGCGGGAAAGTCGGCCGAAGAAGTCGCGGAGCTGTATGCGTTTCCCATTCACGGGTGTGATCCCGGTTGACAAGCCCCCCGGCATCACGAGCCGGAAGGTGGTCGACATTGTGGCCCGGGCCGCGGGGATGAAGTCTGTCGGCCATGCCGGCACGCTCGATCCGCTCGCCAGCGGCGTGGTCGTCGTCTGCCTGGGGCATGCCACGAAACTCGTCGACCATCTCCACGCTCAGTCCAAGGCCTACGCGGCGACGTTTCTCCTCGGGCGCTCGAGTCCCTCCGATGACTTCGAGACGCCGATCGAGACGGAGGCCGATCCGCGCGTGCCGACCGCCGAGGAGCTCGAGGCCGCGGCCGGGGACTTTCGCGGCAACATCCTGCAGCGGCCCTGCGACTATTCCGCCATCCATGTCGACGGCAAGCGGGCCTACCGGTTGGCGCGGAAGGGGAAGCCGGTGGAGATGAAGGCCCGTCCGGTGCGGATCGAGCGGCTGGAGATCACCGACTACGAGTGGCCGCGATTGGCTGTCGAAATCGAGTGTTCGGCCGGCACGTTCATTCGGGCGATCGGTCGCGATCTGGCGCTTTCGCTGGGAACGCACGCGGTGATGGAATCGCTCCGCCGGACCCGTGTCGGGCCGTATACAATTGATTCCGTCGCGCCGCTTTCCTCGATCGAGTCGGCAACGCTTCCGGGCTTGCTCCGGCCGCCACTCTCGGCCCTTCCCCACCTTGCCCACATCACCCTGGCTGGCGACCTCCTCGATTTCGCGGTCCGCGGCGGGCTGCTTGCCCCCGACACCGTCGCCGGCGAGAGGGCGGCCGCGGTCGATGGCGATGGCGTGCTTGTCGGCATCCTCGGTCGACTTGCCAACGGGAGCCTGCGGCTGCGCCCCAACTTTCGCGGCCTCGGTTGAGCGGCGTGCGGAGGATGGCCAGCAACCGGTTGGTTGACGCCGCGGCCGGAAGTCCGTGACGATGCCGAGAGGATCAGGATGCTGGCAAGTGGGAGCGAGGGAGTGTCATGCGAATTGACGGCGGATGGTGGAGTCTCTTGAGGGGAATTGTGGCGGCAGGCTGCCTCGTCGGTGCCGAGGGCCTTGTGTCGACGGTGCAGGCCGCGCCGCCGGCCGAGTTTTATCTCGCTCCTGACGGTGACGACACGGCCGACGGCCGCGTCGGGCAGCCGGTCGCGTCGCTCCGCCGCGCTCTCGACCTCGTTCGCGACTTGCGGAAGCGACGGGCTTCGCCGGCGCCGATCACGATCGAGGTGGCCGACGGCCGGTACGAACTTTCCGACACGCTGCTGATCACGGCCGAGGACAGCGGCGGGGAGAAGTCACCGACGATCATCCACGCTGCGGAGGATGCCCACCCTGTCTTCAGTGGTGGTCGGCGGATCACGGGTTGGACGGTCACGGAGGTCGACGGCCGGCCACGCTGGAGCGCCGTCCTCCCCGAGGTGAAGGGGGGAAGGTGGCGGTTCACGCAGCTGTTCGTCAATGGCCAGCGCCGATTCCGGCCCACGCTGCCCGCCGAGGGATGGTTTACCGTCCGGGCGGCGTTGCCACCGTCGGCCGCCGCTGCAGGGCGGGGGCACGACCGGTTCGTGGCTTCTGCAGAGGATGTCCTGCGGGATTGGAGTCAGCGCGACGCGATCGAGGTCGTAGCCGTGCATCAGTGGTCGATGTCGCGGCTGCGGATCGCGGCGATGGAGACGGGAGATGAGGCCGGCACGGCGAACGTGCAACTCGTCGGCACGACCTCGAGCCTTGAACCCTGGGGGGCGATTGCCGCCGGCTCGCGATACCGGCTCGAGAATGTTCGCGAGGCGCTTGCCAGCCCGGGATCGTGGTATCTCGACGTACCGACCGGCACGCTCACCTACTGCCCCCTCGATGGCGAGGATCCGGACTCGACCGAGGTCGTGGCGCCGCGGATCGACACGCTCCTGTCGGTTCGCGGGGAGCCGGTCCCGGGGGGGACGGTCGATCATCTCCGCTTCGTCGGGCTGTCGTTCACCGATGGCAACTGGCCGATGCCCTCGCGCGGCCAGTCAGCGGCCCAGGGGGATCTCAACGTCGGCGCCGCGGTGTCGCTCACCGGCGCGCGGGACGTGCAGCTCATTCGCTGCGGGATCCGCCACGTCGGCCGCTACGGCCTGGCGCTCGGCGTCGGCTGTGGACGCTGTCTCGTCGAACGCTGCGAACTGCTCGATCTGGGCGCCGGTGGCGTGATGGTGGGGACGACGGCGGCGGGGGGGCGTTCGATCGCCCGGGTCACCGAGAACACGATTCGCGACTGCACGATCGCCCATGGCGGCCGCCTCCATCCGGCGGGGATCGGGATCTGGATTGGCATGGCCGACCGGACCACCGTCGAGCGTTGCGAGATCGCCGACTTCACCTACACCGGTGTGTCGGTGGGATGGACCTGGGGCTACGAGCCGAGCACGGCCGAACGCAACCGGATCGCCTCGAACCACATCCATCACCTCGGCCAGGGCGTGCTCTCCGACATGGGGGGCGTCTACACGCTCGGCATCTCTCCCGGCACGATCGTCGAGGGGAATCGGATCAACGACATCGTCAGCCACGATTACGGCGGCTGGGGGCTCTACACCGACGAGGGATCGAGCGGGATTGTCATGCGCAACAACGTCGTCCACCGCGCGTCCTCGGGGAGTTTCCATCAGCACTACGGCAAGGACAACCTCATCGAAAACAACATCCTCGCCTCGGCCCGCGATTGGCAGTTGCAGCGGACGCGGGTCGAGGACCATGTCAGCTTCCGCTTCGAACGCAATATCGTCTGGTGGGATTCCGACACGCCGCTTGCCAAGGGGGATTGGAATGCCGGAATCGTCGCCCGCGACAACTGCTACTGGCACGCTGGCGGCAAGGTAAGCTTCCCCGACGGAGCGACGCTCACGGCCCGGCAGAAGGCGAAACTGGAGAGCGGCTCGATCGTCGCCGATCCCGGGTTCGCCGATCCGCCGTTGGGCGACTTCACCCTCCCGGCCGACTCGCCGGTGTGGGATCTCGGCTTCAAGCCGATTGAGGCCGATTCGATCGGACGAAAGACGCCGCGCGTCGTTTCCCCCGATCTGCCTCCGGTTCCGACGCCGTGGCCCGAGGCGATGACGCTGGCCGCAGAGGAAGGTGAGGCGGCTCTGGCGCCGGCCCTGACGGGATCCGACGACGCCGAAGCCCGCTGACGACACGTCGGTCTCAGGCGAACGGAGCGACGGCGATCCCCGCGGTGCTGAGCGCCGCGCGGAGCCGCCGGGCGAAGTCGGCGCTTCCCGGGGTGTCGCCGTGGATGCAGGCAGTCATCGCGGTGACTTGAATCAGCGTCCCCTGCCGGGAGGTTACAAGGCCGTCGTGGATCATCCGCACGAGCCTTGCGGCCGCCGCGGCCGGATCGGTGAGGAGGCTCCCCGGCAGCATCCGCGGCGTCAGGTTGCCGTCTGCTTCATACGCGCGGTCGGAGAAGACTTCGCTCGCCGTGGCAAGCCCGGCCCGAGCGCCGGCGTCGATGCTGGCGCTCCCGGAGAGGGCGACGAGGACGACTCTCGGATTGACCCGCGCTACTGCCCGGGCCATGGAAAAGGCGACTGCGGCGTCGGTGGCTGCGAGGTTGTAGAGGGCGCCGTGGGGTTTGACGTGGCCCACATCGATCCCCTCCTCTGCGGCGATCCGAACAAGCCCGCTGACCTGCTCGACAACAAGTCGCTCGATCTCGACCGGCGGGAGTGCCATCGGATGCCGCCCGAAGCCGCTCCGGTCTGGAAAGGAGGGATGGGCCCCGAGGGCGAGGCCACGGTCGCGCGCGAGCCGCGCGAGCGCACGCATCGAGCCTGGATCGCCGGCATGGCCGCCGCAGGCAACGTTGAGGCTCGAGAGCGACGCGGCCAGGTCGGCATCGGCCTGGAAGCGCGCGGCGGCGTCCGCAGCCGTCGAATCCCACTCGCCGACGTCGCCGTTGAGATCGATCGACAGGGAAGCAGCGCTCATCGGATGCACCCCAGCCCGAGTTTGAAGATGCGGAGTGTCCGCTCGCGCTCGCGGAGGAGTCGCTGCGCTTCATCGACTCCGATCTCGACAAAGCGAAGCGACGCGCCGGGGGGGGCCTGCCCGATGCGGGGGAGATCGATCGTGGCCACGATGGCAATCCGCGGGTAGCCCCCGGTGACGGGATGATCGGCTGCGAGCACGATCGGCTGGCCGGAGGGGGGCACTTGGATCGTTCCCGCCACGATGACCTCGGAGAGCGTCATCGGCGGCGGCGCGAGAGCCTCGCTTGAGAGCCGGCAGCCGCTTCGGTCGGAGTCGGGGGTGACGGTGAACGTGCCGGTGAAAAAAGCCGCCCGGCTCGCCGCGGAAAAAGCGTCGAACTCCGGACCACGGAGGACGCGGATCGGTGGCGAGGCCGCGCCGTTGGCCGGGCTGCCGGCCGGCCAGGAGGTGAGCTCGGAGGGCGCAGTCTGCGGCACGACGACGACGCGGCGACGATCGGCGGGGGGCTTTCGGCGCGATGCAGCGACGGGGATCCGGTCGCCTGCCAGCAGCGCTCGTCCTTGCCACCCACCGAAGCCGGAGCGGAGATCGGTGCCGCGGCCCCCGAGGATCAACGGCGCATCGAGCCCTCCGGCCACCGCGAGCGTCGACCGGCAGCCGTGCGGAGCGGACGGGCCGCAGGCGAGCGTCGCCTCGTCCGGCACCCAGATAGGATGCCCGGCCGGCACGGGGGTCGACTCGCCGTCGGCGGTGACGACGACCGCGCCGAGCGCTGCGCCGGCGATCGCCACCCACGCTCCCGTGGGAAAGGCGAGCCGGGGCCCGAGGAGGGTGATCTCGAGCGCAGCTGCGTCGTCGGGATTGCCGACGAGCAGGTTTGCCATCCGGTGGGAAAGGGCATCCATCGCGCCGCCGGGGCCGACGCCACTCGATCGATAGCCGGAGCGGCCGAGATCCTGGATGGTGGTGAGCATCCCCGGGGCCACGACCTCGATCGGGCTCATCGGCTCTTCTCCCCGTCGCGCGTCGGGCCAGCGACCGGCACGAAGCGGACGAGATCACCGGCACGGAGGAGCGCGGGGGGATCACGATGGGCATCGAACATCGCGCGGGGCGTGCGGCCGATGACGTGCCAGCCGCCGGGGCTTGTCCGCGGGTAGATGCCCGTCTGGCGTTCGGCGATCGCCACCGACCCGGCCGGCACGCTCGTCCGCGGCGTCGCCCGGCGCGGGATCGCGAGTGCCGCAGGGAGGCCGAGAAGATAGGGGAAGCCGGGGGCGAATCCGATCATCCCGACGACATGGTCGGTCGTGGTGTGGAGCCTCACCACCTCCTCAGGAGCGCGGCCTGTATGGGCCGCCACGGCAGCAAGATCGGGCCCGTCATCGCCGCCGTAGCTGACCGGAATCTCGATGATCGGGCCGGTCGTGCCGGTCGTGGGGACGGCTCCTTCGAGACTGCGCAATCTCGCCAGGATCGCGGCGGAAAGATCGCCGGGATCGGCCCGGAGGGGATCGAAGACGATGGCCACGGTGTTGAACGTCGGGGCGATGTCGATGACCCCCGGCAGGGCCGCCGCGGCAAGAGAGGCGGTGGCGGCCGCAACGGCCCGGGAGGTATCGGCGTCGATTCCTGAGCCGAGGCGGACGACAAGGCAGGCGTCGCCGAGGGGTTCGATGGTGATCAGGCTCGCTGCCATGGAGGGTGGTGCCGGGGCTTCGGGATCCGATCGGGAACTTCGAAAACAAGTTTTCGAACGGGGCTGATCAGGGGAGCGCGGGGCGGCGTCGACAGTCCGACGCGGCCGATCTATTCTTGTTTTTGGGGGCACCGGGGGTTGCTGGAACGTTGCCTGAGCCTGTTCGCCGGAGAAGGAGAAGTCTACGCCGATGGCAGATCGCTACCACCATCCAATGCGGAGTGGCCTGAACCGCCGGACGGCCGTTCAGGCCGGGGCCCTGGGGATGTTCGGGCTCTCCCTCGATGCACTCGCTGCCGCGCGGGCCGTGGCCGCGCCGGCGGCCGAGGGCTCGGTGCGGCCGCCGAAGTCGGTGATCTATATCTTTCTCTCCGGCGGCCTCGCGCAGCACGAAAGCTTCGATCCGAAGCCCGATGGCCCGCTCGACATCCGTGGCACCTTCAAGACGATGGCCACGCAGACTCCCGGGCTCCAAGTCTGCGAACATCTGCCGATGCTCGCCGCGAGGAGTGAAAAGTGGGCGGTGGTGCGGTCGCTGACGCACAAGTCGAATGACCACTCCGCCGGTCATCACATCATGCTCACCGGCCGATCGGACATCCCCGTCGGCTTCGACCCGAGCGCCCCGAAAAAGTCTGACTGGCCGGCGCTTGCCGCCCTCGCCCAACAACTCGTTCCCGCACGGAACAATCTTCCGCCGTCGATCGTCCTTCCCGAGAAACTCGTCCACCGCACCGGTCGCGTCATCCCCGGTCAATTCGCCGCGCTCCTCGGCCGGCAGCACGAGCCCTTCTTCCTCGACTGTTCCCCGTACAACCCGGTCAACTACGGCGCCTATCCTGAATACCTCTTCCATCATCACGACGGCCCGGCGAAGCAATCGCTCGAGTTCCGTTCGCTCGATCTCGCCGTGCCGCAGGCGCTCATGGGGGGAAGGCTCCTCGATCGGCTCGCCCTCCGCGAGGGGATCGACAAGCAGCGGGCCGATCTCGAGAAGACGGCCGACGAGCGGTCGTTCGATCGCTATCGCGGCATGGCGACGTCGCTCCTCCTCGACCCGAACGTGTCGAGCGCCTTCGACATTTCGCAGGCCGATCCGAAGCTCCGGGAAGCCTATGGCGAGAATGCCTTCGGGTGGTCGCTCCTCCTGGCGGCCCGGCTCGTCGAGGCCGGTGTGGGGATGGTGCAGGTGAATCTCGGCAACAACGAAACCTGGGATACGCACGAATCGGCCTGGACGAATCTCGAGCGTTTTCTTCTCCCGCCGACCGATCGGGGCGTCTCGGCGCTCCTCGACGATCTCGAGTCGCGTGGCCTCCTTGCCGACACACTGATCGTCATGGCCGGCGAGTTCGGGCGGACGCCGAAGATCAGCACGCTCGCCGGGGCCCGCGAGGCCGGCCGCGATCATTGGGGCCGGGCCCAGAGCGTGTTCTTTGCCGGGGGTGGGGTCCGTGGCGGCAACGTCGTGGGGAGCACCGACAAGTTTGGCGGCGAACCGGCAAGCGACCCGTTCCGTCCCGAGGATCTCGCGGCAACGATCTGGCAGGCCCTCGGCGTGCCGCCGCGAAGGGAATGGATCGACACCCTCGGCCGCCCGTTCCCGGTCTGCGAAGGCAGCCCCATCGGCCCGCTCTTTGGGTGAGCCAAACGCTGCCTGGCCGGCGGTGGCGATGCCACACGTCCGTCGCTCCGAGCGAAGACTTGGCCGCGACGGCGGCGTTGGCGGACGACGACCGTATCCGCGGGCAAAAAACGGCGATGTTGCCCCGTGTCGTGCGCCTTGTGACCGTTTCGTGCGCCATACGACCGTTTCGTGCGCGCTGACGGACATTTTCAGACTCAATCCTTGACATCTCGCGGGTTATGGAGTGTCCTGTCGCAGGTCGTGCGCAGCCTGGCGCACGCCGGTTGCTCGCCGTCAACGTGGCAAGCCACCGTCAAACCACGCGTGCTTTGCAGAGAAGGTCTCCCGTGAGCTCCCACGTCGAGTGGATGAAAGCCAAGGTCTCTTGCAGCATCGGCGTTCGCCCTCGACGCGACCGCAAGAGACAGACAGGCGACGCGGGTATGACAGCCCGCGGAATCCAAAACTGCCGTCGTCGTACGTCATCCCACCGATCGTGACGCAGCCCGGGTGATCACGTCGCGAACAGCGTTGTACTTCTTCGAACAGAGTCCAGCAGCTTGCGACCCTTTTCCTTCCGACGCATTCAGACCTTATCAATCGCTTCCACGAGAGGATCATCGATGTCGCCCCTCTTTCGCCCCCGGTCCACATCGCTCCGCATGGCCCGCACGAACCGCCGCCGTTCCCGTCATGACGGTCGCGGTCTGGGCACCGGCTCTGGTGCTGCCCGCGGTCGTCTCACCCTCGAGCAACTTGAGGGACGGCAGGTGCTGGCGGCGTTCGTCGCGGCGGAGACCTACGTCGTCAACACGCTGGCCGACTCTGGGCCCGGTTCGCTCCGCCAGGCGATTATCGACGCCAACGTGCACAAGGGTGCCGATGCGATCGACTTCAGTGTCGCGGGGACGATTGCATTGAAGTCGGCTCTGCCCGCGGTCACGGGGTCACTCGACCTCGATGGCTCGTCCGCCCCCGGGTACGCCGGCAAGCCGGTCGTGACGCTCGATTTCCAAAACAACGCCGGCCTGATCATCTCCGCAGGGGCCGATGGCTCGGTGATCAAGTCGCTCTCGCTGGTCGACTCGAGCGGGGCCGGCGTCAGCCTGGCCGCGTCTGGGGTGACCGTGGCGGGCAACTACATCGGCCTGCGGGCGGATGGCTCGACGATCGAGAGCAACCGTGGCGATGGCGTGGCGATCCTGGCCGGCTCGCACGACAATCTGATCGGGAATGACGATCCCGTGAAGGCGATCCAATACTTCACGCCGGCGGGTATGTCGCTCCAGCCCGTCAAGGGCATACAAGGGCTGCGCGGTGGCAACCGGCCCGGCGAGTACCTCATGTCGGGGACGACCGGCAACAACGGTGACGGACTCCTGTTCGTTGGTCCGATCACTGCGACGGGGGGCAAGTCCTACCCCGTGCGGGTGCCGGGGGCGATGTCGACGAGCGTCTACGGCCCCGACAACCTGGGCGGCAATCGCGTGCGGCTCGTCGGTTCCTCCATCAATTCTGGCTCGGACACGCGACACGGCTTCCTGTTCGAGGGCACGACCACCGACCTCACCAACGGCACCGGCACCTACACCACGATCGACGTCGCTGGGGCGACGTTTACCTACGTCCACAGCACCATGGGCGGACTCGCCGTGGGCAACGCCGACGGCCCGACCGTCGGGGCGCCGGAGGGCACGGGGCAGGCCTTCATCTATGACGTCGCCAAGAAGCAGATCATCGGCAACATCCGGTTCCCGGAATCCGTCAGCAACACCGCGTATGGCATCTGGCACAACGGAGGCACGAACTACACGATCTGCGGTGGTTTTTCGCAACTATCGATCAATAACGGCGGCGACCAAAACCAGCCGATCGGCCAGGGCTATCTGGTCGACTACGACTCCTCAACAGGCCAGTTTTCGCACTGGAAGGCGCTGAACTATCCGAAGGGCATCGATGTTGTGACCCATTTCGAGGGCATCAGCAGCACCGAGGCGGGCGTCTACACGCTGGCGGCATCGAGTGTCCACACCGGATCGGCGTTGCCGGGTTCGTTCGTGACGGTGCGACGAAACGCCGACGGCGCGTTCAGCGACGGTGTCTGGGTAGACCTCGCCTATCCGGGATCGGCGGCAACCCTCACGACCTCGGTCTCCGGCAGTGCCCTGACCGGCGTTGGGATCGGTGGCAGCGGCGGCATGCAGTGGTTCCAGGCCACCGTCGACATCGGCTTCCAACTCTCCAACGTGATCTCGGGCAACCGTGGCGCGGGCGTCAGCATCACGGGTGCCGGCGCGACCAACAACCACGTGGCCATGAACTTCATTGGCACCGACGTCACCGGCACGCTCCGTCGCGGCAACGGCGGCAACGGCGTAGTGATCACGGCGGGCGCCACCGGTAATCTCATCGGTGGCGAGGCCACCGGCGGCAACGATCCGACGAAGGGCGTGTTCGTTCGACCGCCGCAGGGCAACCTGATCTCGGGCAACTACGCCAACGGCGTATTGATCAGCGAGGGAGCCGAGTCCAACCAGCTGAGCGGCAACTATGTCGGGACGACTGTCTCGGGTCTCGCTCCGCTCGGCAACACCCTCGATGGCGTGGCGATCGTGGGGGCCGACAACAACAGCCTGCTCGGCACCACGCTGAACCAGAATCCGTTCGTCTTCTACAACGTGCTTTCGGGCAACGGTGGCAATGGCCTGCGGATCACCGACTCGAACGACACGACGGTGTACGCCAACTTCATGGGCCTCGGTCGCGACAACAAGACGCCGGTCCCCAACGGCGGCAATGGCCTGCTCGTGTCGGGCAACTCGCAGGGCGTCACACTCGGCGGCGTGATCCCGCTCGGCAACGTGATCTCGGGCAACAAGGGAAACGGCATCGAGATCCGTGACACCGTCAGCGGCGTGAATTCGTGGAACAGCTTCGTGGGCATGGTGGCATTCGGTGGAGCGGCCGCGAACGGCAAGAACGGCATCCTGATCACGTCCACCAATCCAGCCTTCGAGATCAATCATCAGCAAACCTGGAACATCATCCGCACGTCACTGATCGGCGGCAATGTCGGCAACGGCATCGAGATTGCCGGCAATGCCTCGGGCGTGCAGATCACCGACACCGCGATCGGTACCAACTGGAACATCATGCGGCCGTTGGCGAATGGCGGGAGCGGCATCGTTGTCGGCGGCACCGCCCACAATATCGCGCTCGGCGGCTTCCAGCCGTCGATCGAGCAGTTGGACACCACGGCGAGCGTGCATCTCGGTGGCAACAAGGGCTATGGCCTCGAGATACGGGATCTGGCGTACGACGTCACGGTGTTCAACACCGTCGTCGGTGCGGGAGTGGGATTGATCGGCCCTAGCATCCGCAAGGCCATCAAACTCCCCAATGGCAAGGGAGGTATCGCGATCGGTCCTGGCGTGTCGGATGTGGCGATCGGCAGCGGGCTTAGCGTTCCCAATGGGTACAGTGCGGCCGTTGCCTACAACAACGGCGTAGGGATCACGATCGAAGGTGCCAGGAACGTCTCCGTGGAGGGCACCAAGGTCGAGAGCAACGCCAAGGGCGGCATTCAGATCAAGGGTGGAACCAACGTCTTGATCGGCACGGAGACGTCTCCGAACTCGATCTCGGGCAACACCGGGTTTGGTGTCTCCGCCTCCGGCACGCTCACGGGGTCAGCCGTTTCGGGCAATCTCATCACGCGCAATACCGGCAACGGAGTCAGGCTGCAGGCCGCACAGGGCCTCCTCGTCGGTGGCACGGCCAACGGCAGCGGCAACACGATCACGAGAAATCAGGCATTCGGGCTCTTCGCCCTGGGCGACTGCAGCGGCTCGACGGTCGAGGGCAACACGATCGAGCGCAACGGTGCAGGCAACACCAACGTCGCAAAGTCCAGCGGCCTTGTCGTCGTCGATTACTCGCTGATTCTTGGACCGTACGAATCGGTCACCGGCGTCCGCGGCGCGAGTGGAAAGAAGGTCGTCTTGGTGGGGTCATACAAGCCTGAGAACTCCTCCGTGCTCATCGGCCAGTGGTGGGTCGGCGACCTCACCACCGGAGTGGGCAAGGCGGTGCAGGTGAATCCGACCTTCTCCGGCCAGACCGTGACGGCATCCCTCTACTACGGCCCGAACACCGCCGCCTTCAATCCCGCCCTCGGCAAGGACAACATCCGCGTCGTGGGGACCTACAAGTATTCCGAAAGCGCGGTCGATGGCCAGCACGGCGTGATCTATCAGGGGCCGGCCAACGGGGTCGGGGGAACGTGGACCCAGATGAACGTGCCGAGCAGCATCGCCGGCGGCACCGTGCTCAACACGATTCCCCACAGCACCATGGGGAATCTCGTTGTCGGCAACTATGACCTCGTCGGTCAGCCGGTCGGGTCGGGCAATGCCTTTATCTACGACATCAGCACCGGCCAATATCAGGTGTTTGATTCCTCGTGGGGTGGCGTGACCGAACTGACGAGTGCGTACGGAATCTGGCAGAACGGCGGCCCGAAGAGCACGCTCTACACGATCGTCGGCGGCTCGAAGCACGAGGGGGCGAACACGGCCTACATGGTCGACTACGACTCCGCCACGAAGACCTTCTCGCACAAGACCTTCTTCCCGCTGGGCACGGAGACCAAGGGCGACACGCACTTCGAGGGAATCAACGCGGCCCCAGGCGGCTATACGCTCTCCGGCACGATCCTCTCCGGCGGAGCGGCTGACGCCGCCTATGCCTACGTGCCTGTCAATCGCGACGGGTCATTTGGCGCCGCGCAGTGGGTGCCGCTGCACTATCCGGGCAGCAGCTTCTGCTCCGGTGACACGGTCTATCAGAACGTCGAGATGGGCATCTGCATGCTGCCCAATCCCCTGTATCAGGCTGACCCGACCCTGCCTGCAACCGTCGAGCGCACGTACAAGGCGACCGTCACCGTCACGGGTGGCGCTGCGGGGGGGGCGAACATTTCCATTCCCATTGCCCGACAAGGCTTCGTGGGAGCGGCCGCGGGTGCGCAGCGTCTTGCCCAGTACGCCCCGACACAGGTCACATCTCCGGTCCAACTCAATCAGCCAATCGGACAGGAGAAGGCCGACGAGATCGCCAGGGCGCTGGGGCTCGACAAGAGCAAGTGCTTCACAGAGGAGCAGTACCTGAAGTTCATCAGCGGCCAAGGCGTTAATGGAAGCGGCGATCCGCAGCAGGCGGCGCTCGTCGACGAGAGCGTGAACCTTCTGACGAACTCCGCGGTAAATCCGCTGCACCGGGAGATCAACGGCACGCCGACCCAAATCGTGCTCGGCAGTTATGGCCTCGCAGTCAGCAAGGATGGTGTGTGGCTGGACAGTCTTGCCAACAGCGCGGAACCGACGCGGCGGGTGAACGAGGTCATTGCCCCTGGCGGCTATATGGATACCTGGGCTGCCGCCAACGGCGCGACAGCTTCGCTGGAGATGCTTCGGAAGTCGGCCTACACGGTTCAGCTTCCCTACGGAATCGTCGCCCAGCACGAGGGGGGAGCTGCCGAGCTTGACCTCTATCGCAACGGCTTCAAGAGTGCCGCCGTGGGGCTGTCGATGACCCCGCCACTGTGGGAGGTCAATTTCTGCCTGATCTACATGCTGAATCCGAAGCTCGCCGCGAACATGCCGGCCCAGTGGAATCCGATTCCCGCCGAGGTGGCGACCGCCCTGCTCAAGGGCCCGTCGGGCCGGGTGCGATTCAGCGACTTCGCGTCGTATTTCCCGCCCGAATGCGTCGTGGCGAATCCGGGCTGACACGAGAGCAGGCTACCCTCCCTGTCGTCGCCCCTGCTTCTCAATGACATCGAACATCGCCCAGCGCATCGGATGGGGCTCGGCCGTTTCAGCCATATCGCGTCGCTGTTGCTACCCGATGTCGAACGCCAGCCTTCTTCCGGCGGTCTCGGGGACTGGGGTGCCTCGATCAGGCGTCCAGAGGGTAAAATGTGTGGTGAGATTCAGGGGATGGCCTCTCCCCACGCCGTTTCCTCACCCAGTGGCACTCATCCATGGCGATCGACGAAGTGAGAATCCGGGGCCGACGGGCCTGGGCCGTCATGGTGCTTGCGGTCGTGGGGCTTGGTGGGCGGGTCTCTGCCGCCGAGCCGGCGATTTCGTTCGATCGCGACATCCGGCCGATTCTTTCCGACACCTGCTACCAGTGCCACGGGCCCGATAGTGGTCACCGGCAGGCGGGGTTGCGGCTCGACCGCGCCGAGAGCGCCATCGCTGAGGCGGCCAGTGGCGCGAAGGCGATCGTGCCAGGCGACGCGGCGGCGAGCGAGATGATTGCCCGGATCGTCTCCGATGATCCCGATGTCGTCATGCCCCCGCCCGAAGCGAAGATCGGGAAGCTCACGCCGGAGCAGGTCGAGCTCTTGAAGCGCTGGATCAGCGCCGGCGCCGAATACGAGCCCCACTGGGCATTTCAATCGCTCAAGGCCCCGGCGCTGCCTGAGGGGCCGGCGGCGGTTCATCCGATCGACGAAATTGTGCGGAAGCGGCTTGCCGAGCGCGGCATCGCGCCGCAGCCCGAGGCCGATCGGGTCGGGCTGATTCGCCGGGCGACGTTTGATGTCACAAGCCTACCGCCGACCGCCGAAGAGGTCGCAGCGTTTGTCGCCGACGACAGCCCCGAGGCGTATGAAAAACTCCTCGACAGGCTCCTCGCGAGCCCGCGCTACGGCGAGCGGATGGCGGCCGACTGGCTCGATCTGGCTCGCTATGCCGATAGCTACGGCTTTCAGGTCGACCGCGATCGCCCGATGTGGTGGTGGCGCGATTGGGTGATCGGGGCCTTCAACCGCAACCTCCCCTGGAACGATTTCGTCACCTGGCAGCTCGCCGGCGATCTCCTCCCCAATGCCAGCGACGAGCAGATCCTCGCCACCGCTTTCAATCGCCTCCATCAGCAGGAGGCGGAAGGGGGAAGCGTCGAGGAGGAGTATCGCGTCAATTACGTCAATGATCGCGTCACGACCTTCGGCACCGCGTTCCTCGGGCTCACGCTCGAATGTTGTCGCTGCCACGACCACAAGTTCGATCCGCTCACGCAGAAGGAGTACTACCAGTTCTTCGCCTTTTTCGACGACGTCGACGAGGCTGGGCTCTACAGCTACTTCACTCCGGCTGTGCCGACGCCGAAGCTGCGGCTCGCCGACGATGCCTGGAAGACGGCGATGCAGAAGGCCGACGAGGCTTGCCGCCTGGCCGCCACGGAGCTCGACCGCCGCGAGCGGATCTCGCGCGACAAGGTGTTTGCGTGGATCGCCGGCAAGGCTGACGTGCCCGTGGAACTCGCTGGAGCCAACCCCGGCGCGCTCCCAGGCCGGATCGCCGCGTTTTCCTTCGACGATCGGGGCGCCGACCACTCTTTCCCAAATACAATCGACGGCGGCGCCGCCGCGACGAGCCCGGCGGAGATTACGGTTGTCCCTGGGCACTCTGGCCAGGCGCTCAAGCTCACCGGCGATCATCCGGTGCAGACGGCCGTGGGCAACTTCCGTCGCAGTCAGCCGTTCTCCGTGGCGCTGTGGCTCGAGGCGCCGGTGCGCTACGACCGGGCGGTCGTCTTCCACCGCTCGCAGGCCTGGACCGACGCCGGCAGCCGGGGCTACGAGCTCCTTGTCGAGGAGGGGCATTTCCAGTGGTCGCTGATCCACTTCTGGCCCGGGGATGCGGCGAGTGTGCGGTCGGTCGAGCCTGTGCCGGTGGGGCGCTGGACGCATCTCGTCGTCACGAGCGACGGATCGGGCGCAGCGGCCGGCTTGAAACTGTTCATCGACGGCCGGCCGGCGGCGGTGGAGATCGTTCGCGACAGTCTCACCCGTGAAATCACCGGTGGTGGCGGCGATCACATCCGCATCGGCGAGCGGATGCGCGACCAGGGATTCAAAGGAGGTCTCGTCGATGAGTTTCAGGTCTTCGATCGGGCCTTGTCAGCCCTCGAAGCCCGCGAGCTGTTCGAGCCCGGCGCGATCGCCCTCCTCAAAGAGCGGCGCCCCGATGGCGCGGCCGACCTCCTCGGCGGATTTCAGGCAAGCGCTCTCGACGCCGACGTGGCGGCCGCCCGGAAAGCCCTCGAGGAATCGCGGCGCGGCCGCGACGACCTCGGCGAGCAACCGCAGGAGATCATGGTGATGCGGGAGATGGCGACGCCGAAGACGGCCTACGTCCTCACCCGCGGTGACTACGACCAGCGCGGTGACGCCGTCGGCCCCGACACGCCGGCCGTATTCCCCCCCTTCCCTGCCGGCGAGCCGCGCAACCGGCTGGGACTCGCACGCTGGCTCACCGATCCGGCCAATCCGCTCCTGGCCCGGGTGACGGTCAACCGACTCTGGCAGTCGCTGTTCGGGATCGGGATCGTGAAGAGCGCCGAGGATCTCGGCAGTCAGTCGGTGCGTCCGGAATACCCTGAGCTCCTCGACACCCTGGCGTGGCAGTTTTCCAGATCCCGGGCCGAAGGGGGCCTCGCATGGGACATGAAGGCCCTCCTCCGCACGATCATGCTTTCGGAAACCTACCGGCAGCGGAGCACGGCCGATACGCAGCTGGCGGCCGACGATCCGGCGAACGTGTGGCTGGCTCGGGGGCCGCGGCACCGCCTTCCGGCTGAGATGATCCGCGACGGGATCCTCGCGTCGTGCGGCCTGCTCGTCGAGCAGGTTGGCGGCCCTCCGGTCAACACCTACGACCTCGCCGAGTCGTTCAAGCCGGCGACGCCCGGCAGTGGCCAAGATCTTCACCGCCGTAGCCTCTACACGCTGTGGCGGCGGACTGGACCGGGGCCGGTGCTCGAGAGCTTCGATGTGCCGAAGCGCGCCGTTTGTGTCGCCCGGCGCGACACCACCAACACTCCCCTCCATGCGCTCGTGCTCCTCAACGGCCCGCAATTCGTCGAGGCGTCGCGCGTCCTCGCCCAGAAGCTCCTCTCGGGATTCCCGCCGGGGGCCGGCGACGTCGCGCCGCTCCTCACCGAGGGTTTTGAGCGACTCACGAGCCGCCGGCCCGACGAGGCCGAACTGGGGATCCTCCGGACGATGCACGCCGAGCAACTCGCCTGGTACACGGCGCATCCCGACGACGCCCAGAAGCTCCTCACCGTCGGCAGCATGCCGGCCGATCCGGCGCTGTCGCCCGTCGACGTCGCGAGCTTGGCCGCAGTCTTCAATGCCCTCCTCAACTACGACCCCACCGTGGTGAAACGATGACGATGCCCAGCTCTGAAGCCGCTCCTGAATCGCTTCCCGAATCACTCCCCATTCCCCCGGCGACGAGCCGGCGCCGGCTCCTTGCCACGACCGGCTTGGGGTTTGGTGGGATCGCCCTGGCCGACCTCCTCGGCCGACGGGCCGTGGCGGCGGTCCCCGTGACGCCGCACGGCGCGCTCGATGCCTTTCATCTGCCGCCGAAGGCGAAGCGGGTGATCTATCTGTTTCAGTCGGGGGGGCCGTCCCAGCTCGATCTCTACGACTGGAAGCCGACGCTCGTCGAGCGGACGGGGGAGCAATTGCCGGAGAGCGTTCGCGGCGGGCAGCGGCTGACGGGGATGTCGGGGAATCAGAGTTCGATTCCCCTCGTCGGCTCGCCGATGAAGTTCGACCAGCATGGCCAGTCTGGAGCCTGGCTCTCGGAGGTCCTCCCTCACACGGCGAAGGTGGCTGACAAGATCTGCTTCCTCAAAGCCGCCTACACCGAGAGCATCAACCATGGCCCCGGGGTCACGTTCATGCAGTCAGGCGCCCAGATCCCGGGGCGGCCGAGCATCGGCGCCTGGCTCGATTACGGCCTTGGCGATTCCAGCGACAATCTCCCCTCGTTCGTCGTTTTGATCACGAAGAACAAGGGGGGCCAGCCGCTCATGAGCCATCTGTGGGGCTCCGGCTTCCTCCCCACCCGCCATCAGGCGGTGCGCTTCCGCTCCGGCGGCGATCCGGTCCTCTATCTTGGGAATCCTACCGGCGTGTCGCGGGAGAATCGCCGCGCCGCCCTCGACGGGCTCAAAGCCCTTCACGAGCATCAATTCGCTGCAAATCCCGACACGGAGATCGCGGCTCGGATCGCCAACTACGAGCTCGCCTTCCGGATGCAGGCGAGCGTCCCCGATGTCACGAATCTCGCCGATGAGCCGGCGCATGTGATCGAGAAATACGGCCCTGGGGCCAACGAGCCCGGCACGTTTGCGGCCAATTGCCTCCTCGCCCGGCGGCTGGCGGAGCGGGGGGTGCGCTTCATCCAGCTCTATCATCAAGACTGGGACCATCACGGCGGCCTGCCGGGGGGAATCCGCGGTGAGGCCGGACAGACCGACCAACCTTCGGCGGCGCTCGTCCAGGATCTCGCCGACCGAGGCATGCTCGACGACACGCTCGTCGTCTGGGGGGGGGAGTTCGGACGGACGAACTACTGCCAGGGTAACTACACCGCCGGTGGAGATTTCGGTCGCGATCATCATCCCCGTTGCTTCACGATGTGGATGGCCGGCGGGGGCGTGAAGGGGGGCATCAGCCACGGTGAGACGTGCGAGTTTGGCTACAACATCGTCCGCGACGGTGTCCATGTTCACGACTTCCATGCGACGCTCATGCACCTCTGCGGAATCGACCACGAGCGGCTCACCTACCGCTTTCAGGGCCGCCGCTACCGGCTCACCGACGTCCACGGCCGCGTCATTCAAGAGATCCTCGCCTGACCAGAAACCTCGGCCCCGAAGAGACCACCATGCACCTTTTCAATCGCAAGTCGTTCGAGCGTGCCGACGAGGGACGGAGGCGCGTGCTGCGGATGGCGGCGCTGGCGACGCTGTTTGCGGCCCGGCCAGGTGCCTATGCCGACGAACTGACGAGGACGCCCGAGCAGACCGAGGGGCCGTTCTTCCCCGATCGGCTCCCCCTCGACACCGACAACGATCTCCTCCGGATCACCGATGCCGCGACGCCCGCCGACGGCGAGGTGACGTGGTTCTCGGGCGCGGTGCTCGATGCAGCGGGGAATCCGCTCCGCGGGGCGCTTGTCGAGATCTGGCAGTGCGACGCCCACGGGGCCTATCTCCACTCCCGGAGCGGCAATGCCGAGCATCGCGACGGGCATTTCCAGGGCTACGGCCGGTTTCTCACCGGGCTTTCCGGGGAGTACGGCTTTCGGACGATCCGGCCGGTTCCCTATCCAGGCCGTGCCCCCCACATCCACGTCAAAGTGAGCCGTGGCGATCGCCACCTCCTCACGTCGCAGTGCTACGTGAAGGGGGATCCGGGAAACGGAAGGGACGGGATCTTTCGCTCGCTCTCGCCGGTCGAGGCGGCCGCCGTCGTCGCCGATTTTCTCCCCATCGAGGGCTCGCGGATCGGCGAACTGGCCGCCCGGTGGGACATCGTCCTCGGGGGCACGCCCGAGGATGGCTGACCCAGTCGCCGCCGAATCGGTAGACTTTCGGTTCGTCCGTTTTGACCACTCGAGCACCCCGTCCGGCCACCCTCGTCGTCACGATTTCCCTGACAGGAGACCCCCGATGTCCCCGTTTTCCCGCCGCTGTCTCGCCGCGCTCTCGATCCTTCTCGGAAGTGCCGCGGCCCTGCCGGCCGCCGAACTCACGATCGGCTCCCCAGCGCCTGCGATCGACGTCGAGCACTGGGTGCAGGACGGCGAGGGGAAGTACAAGCCGGTCACCGAGTTCAAGAAAGACAAGGTTTACGTCGTCGAGTTCTGGGCGACCTGGTGCGGCCCCTGCATCATGAGCATGCCCCACATCGCCCAGATCCAGGCCGACTATGCCGACAAGAATGTTCAGGTGATCAGCATCAGCGACGAAGATCTCGAGACGGTCAAGGAGTTTCTCGAGCGTGACAACGGCGAAGGGGAGACGTTTGCCGACGTGACCAAGGGCTACTGCCTCACGACCGACCCCGACAAGTCGGTCTATGCCGACTACATGCAGGCAGCCGGTCAGAACGGCATCCCCACGGCCTTCATCGTCGGCAAGACCAGCGAGATCGAGTGGATCGGCCATCCGATGGAGATGGACGGCCCGCTCGCCGAGATCGTCGACGGCAGCTGGGACCGTGCCGTTTACGCCGAGGAGATGGCGGAGATGCAAAAGATCAACGAAGCCTTTGCCGAGATTCGCGTGTTGCTCCAGTCCGACAAGGGTGACGAAGCGGCCGAGATGGTCGACGGGATGATCGCCGGGGCGAAGAACCCGCGCGTCAAGCAAAGGCTCGAGCAGGTCCGCGGCCAGCTCGACCAAGTCCGTCTTCAGATGGCGATCCAGGGGGGTGGGGAGAAAGCCGCTGCGGCGTTCTCGAAGCTCGCCGAGGCTCAGGCTGATTCGGCCGAGGGGCTCAATGCCTTGGCTTGGATGATCGTGACCCTTGCCGAGCGTGGGGCGCCGATCGATGACGCCCTCACGGCTGCCGCGACCGCGGCCGCCGAGAAGGCCGCCAAGCTCGACCCGGAGAATGGGCCGGTGCTCGACACGCTCGCCCATCTCTATGCGATGCAGGGCGAGGTGAAGAAGGCGATCGCTGCCCAGCGGAAGGCCGTAGCGCTCGGTGGGCCGATGGAAGAGCCGATGAAGGCCTACCTCGAGGAGCTCGAGGCGAAGGCGGGGAAGTGATTCCTGGCCTTTGGGACCTCCGCCGCACACTTGGCCATTCGACGGTATTCACGCTACAGTCGGGGCGGGCGACCGTTACGACGGTCAGCGTAAACCCCTTGAAGATGGCTGGCTCGATCGCACCGCAACCCATCAGACCCTCCCTCCAGAAAGAACCATCCATGGCCAAGCGTGCCAAGACAAGTGCCACCGAACTGCTCACCGTCACGGAACGCCGGCTGCTGGAGTCGAGCTTCGGCAAGTCGCTGGCGACGGCGAGTGCGGCACAGTTGGGCAAGGCGATCGAGTTAGCGCGGTCGTTCCGAGACAAGTGGCGCGATACGTTCCGCGCCCAGCGGCGCACCGGGCAGGCGGCCGCGGGGGCCCGTGGCGTCGGCGGGAACGATCGCAGCGATGAGAAGAGCGAGATCTTCGCCGGCATGCTTGCCCGCCTCGAAGCGCGGCTCGCCGAGATCGGGTCGTCGGTTCCGAAGGCGGTCGCCTCGAAGCGGGAAGCCTCGAAGCGCCCTTCAAAAAAGATCCGCACCGCCGCTGTCCGCACCGAGCGGGCCAGTGTCAAAGCGGCGCTTGCCGAACATGTCACCGCCTCGCCCGGGACGAGGAAGCCGGTCAAGAAGAAGGCCGTTGCACGCAAGGCCGTGGTGGCGAAGCCGGTGGCCCGGAAGACCGCCGGCGGCAAGAAACCCCGCGGCTGATCTTGCCGACGACGGTGCTTTCCAGCGCCTGGCCGGCGGAGGCCAAAAGCGACGCGGCGACGGCACCTGGCGCTGACGTTTCCCGGGATGTCGGTTGCGGGGCTATGGCTGGGTGACCGCCGCGGTTACGAGCATCTCGACGCGGCACGTTCCCCCGAGCCCCGATTGGACGCGGGCCCGGACGGGGGGATGTCCCTGGGGCACCCAGGCGTCCCAGAGCTCGTCGAGCGTGGCCGCGTCGGCCGGGTCGGCGAGGTGGATGACGATCTGGAGGAGGCGGGTGCGATCGCTGCCGATCGTGACGAGCGTCGAGTCGATCTGGGCGAGCACCTGCCCGATCTGCCCGCGGGCGTCGAGGCTCGTGTCGTCGGCGACCTCCACCCAGTAGGCCGTGTCGCCATGGATGACAACGTCGGCATAGCGCGGCTTGGTGACATGGCGGTGGAGGGGCTGCATCGGGGCTCCGACGGGGGGCGTGGGGTGACGAGTGTAGCACTCCCTGGATGTCCGAATGGCCGCCGCCGTGGCGGCAGAATCGCTGCGATCGCCACGACCGTTCAACTCGGCCCCTCCCGCGGAGCGTTCCGGCCCGTTCCGACTTCCAGGAGAGCTCCGTGCCAGAAAGCGGCCTGTAGAGTTCCGATGGAAAGGACTCCCCATGGCTACCGCTGATGCTCCGTACCGAGACGTCGAGGCCCTCGCCCCACCACAGGCGGGGCGCTCGCCCGGCCGCGCCGCCTCCGCGGCCCGGCTTCCTGTCGAGGCCGCCCCGGGCACGCTGCCGCGCGACCGCGTCCGTGACATCACCGCCCTGGTGCTCCTGGCGGCAACGACGTTCGCGCTTGCGTCCCTGGCAAGCTTCGACGCCGCCGATCCCCCCGTGCCGCACGCCTTCCCGCCGAATGCCAGGGTGTTCAACGCCTGCGGCGCGGTCGGTTCGTTCCTTGCTGGCCAAGCCTATCAATGGCTCGGGATCGCCTCGTGGATCGGCCTGGCCCTCGTCGCGGCGCTCGATGTAACGCTTCTCCGTCGCCGCGTCCTCCCCGATCTGCCCCTCCGCACCGTCGGCGCCGTCATCGCCACGGTCGGCTCCGCCACGCTCCTGGCGATGTTCCTCCCTGACTCCCTCCCCCGTCCCGTGTGGGGACCGGGCGGCGCCATCGGTGCCATCGGTCGACTGTTTGCCGAGGGACTGCTTGCCCACACCGGGGCGGCGATCGTCGTCAGTGGGATCACGGCCGCCGGATTGTTTCTCGTCTGCGACACCGCGCTTGTGCGCCTCGCCGCCGTCGTGGCGAGCATCGGTGGCGTGATCGTCGGGACTGTTGCCGCACTTCTCCGTCGCCGGAAGCCGGTGGGCGGGGTGCCGGAGCGGGCCACCGTCGCACCATCGGTCGCTGCTCCGGCCGAGCCGACGTGGTGGCAGACCCGCCGCGGTGCGGCGAAGTCGGTCGGCGGCGTTTCCGCAGGGGGCGACGAGTCGGAATCGGAGATCGATGCGGGCGACGATGCCGATTCGCAGGGCCCGACGATCAAGGTTCGAAAGCCCCCGGCTCGGCCTGCCGTCGAGGATTCCGCGTTCGAGGCCGACGACGTCGAGGAGGGCCTCGACGACGCCGACGAGGACGAGTCATCGGAGGCCTCGTCGGTCGATGCGCCGGCTGCCATGCAAGTGCCGATCAAGTCGCTCGCCAGCCGGCGGCGGCCGATGGAGGTGAACGTCGACGAGGGGTCGGTCGGGGCCGACTACGAGCTTCCGTCGCTCGAACTCCTCCTCCCCACCGAGCACCTCCGTCAGGACGAGCAGGAGAGCGAGGTGCGGGAGCGAGCGCGGATGCTCGAGAAGACCTTCGCCGAGTTCGGATTCAAGGTGCGCGTCGTCGAGATCGAGACTGGCCCTGTGATCTCGCAGTACGAGATCGAGCTCGAGGCGGGATTGCGCCTGGCGAAGATCGTCAACCTCGCCGACGATCTCGCGATCGCGCTGCGCGTGCCGAGCGTCCGCATCGTCGCTCCGATCCCCGGCAAGAACTCGGTCGGCATCGAGGTTCCCAACACCACCCGGCAGATGGTCCGCCTCCGCGAGGTGATGGAGGAGGCTCAGGCCAAGGCGAAGACGCTCAAGATCCCGCTGTTCCTCGGCAAGGACGTGGCGGGCAATCCGATGGTCGTCGACATGGCGTCGATGCCCCATCTCCTCATCGCCGGTCGGACCGGCACCGGGAAGAGCGTGTGTCTCAACTCGCTCATCCTTTCGATGATCATGACCCGCCGCCCCGATGAGGTGCGGATGCTGATGATCGACCCGAAGATGGTCGAACTCACCCCCTACAAGTCGCTCCCCCATCTCATGCACCCGGTCGTCACCGACATGAAGAAGGCGGAGGCGATCCTCGCCTGGGCGGTGGAGAAGATGGAGGAGCGCTATGCCCTCCTGGCGAAGGTGGGCGTCCGCCACCTCACCGGCTACAACGCGCTGGGCCGCGACGAGCTCATCAAGCGGATCGGACCGGAGACCGACGAGGAAGCGGCGGCGATCCCGACGACGATGCCGTTCATCGTCATGATCGCCGACGAGATCGCCGACATGATGATGACCGCCGGCAAGGAGATCGAGCAGCACATCATCCGGCTGGCGCAGAAGAGCCGGGCCGTCGGCATCCACCTCGTCCTCGCCACGCAGAAGCCCACCGTCGACGTCATCACCGGCCTGATCAAGAGCAACCTGCCGGCGCGGATCGCGTTCCAGGTGGCGAGCCGGACCGACAGCCGAGTCGTCCTCGACGAGTGCGGCGCCGATCGGCTCCTCGGCAACGGCGACATGCTCTTCCTCTCCCCTGGCACGAGCCAAATCCTCCGTGGCCAGGGTACCTACCTCTCCGACGAGGAGATCACCCGGGTGATGGCGGCGGTGGGGACGAGCGAGCCACAGTATGCGGCGGAGCTTGTCAATCTCCAGCCGGCTCCGTCGGGCGACGCCGCCAGCGGGGCATCGCCGAAGGACAAGGACGACATGTACGACGCCGCCGTCGAGGTGGTGATCCGCGAGGGGCGTGGGAGCGTGTCGCTCCTCCAGCGGGCTCTCGGGGTTGGCTACGGCCGCGGGGCCCGCCTCATCGACTTCATGGCCGAAGATGGCGTCGTCGGGCTCTATGCCGGCTCGCAGGCCCGCGAGATCCTCCTCACGATGGAGCAGTGGGAGGCGAAGAAGGCCGCGCGAAACGCCCCAGTTTCACCATCGCCCCGACGGCTCAAGGTTCAGCCGCACGACGACGGCAAGGGAGAGCCTGCCGGGAAGCCTTCCCGGGCCAAGGAAAAGCCGACAAAGCGCAAGCCGGCCCGAGGGGTCGACATGACGGCCCATGCGGCGTCGATGAAGCCAGTCCCCGGCGCGGCCGCAGCCCCCGGCACGGCCCCCCTCCCCACGCTGCCGTCGATTGCCGTCCGGCCGCTCGGCGTCTCTCCGCACGAGAGGGGTGAAGACCAGGATGACGACCACGACGTCGACATCGCCATCCCCGGCGGCCGCGGCAGCCTTGGCCGGCAGGTGGTCGTGATCGAAGAAGAGGCCGAGGAGGACGAGCAGGCCTCCGGCGAATGGGCCGCCTCCGCTGCCACCGACGACGAGGCAGAGGTCGACGACGTCTTCGCCGAGGAGGACGAGTCGGAATCGTTCATCGTCGACTCCGACGACCCGGAACCGGAGGCCGACGACGACGAGGACGACGACGAAGAAGACTACGACGAAGACGACGACGCCTGATGGGCCATCCTCGCCCCTGCGCTCAAGCCGCGTGCATCGGCTCGGGCACGCGGTCGAAGCCCTCGCGGACCTCGCGGATTGTCCGGTCGTAGTTGTCGACCCGGATCAAGCCGTAACGCGGCATCTCGAGATCGTAGATCACCCAGATCGTCGAGGCGATGACGCCCGCAAACAGCGTCGCGTGGAACCACTCGAATCGTTTCGATCGCCCCAGGTCGTATCCGACGAGGAACGTCGCCACGATCGCTACCGCGGCTAGGAGGACGACGATTGCGGTCGGGGTGTGGGCATTGAACGAGGCGTCGTGTCGCGTTCCGGCATCGAACATTTCATTGAGCGAGTCGAGTTGGAGCATGGCTGCCTGGGCGCTTTGACATCGCGGTGCGGCAGCGACGGAGGTCGTCCAAATGGCCGCGCGGATGTCGTCGAGTTTCGTGTCGAGAGTGGCATTCGGGCCGCCGGAAGGCTCGTGTGTTGTCAGGGCAAGCCGGCCATCGACATACGCTCGAAACAGTTCCCTGCTCGCCAGTCGGTCTTCGGCAGGGAGCAGGTCGAGCCGCAGCCAGGCCGTGCCGATGGCGTTGGCCTCCTCAACGATCAGGCTCCGCCGCAGGTCGAGGTGGGTGGCGGCCATGTTGAACCAGAAGGCGAGCAGAAGCCCGAGGAGCCCAAGCACGGCTGCATCGATCGCACCCGCCCCGACCACCCCTTCGTCTGGAGTCTGAGAGACGTGCCGCTCGGCCAGTCGGTGGCCGCCGATGGCAGCGAGCATCATCGCCACAAAGATCGCTACCGGCACCAGTAGCATCGTCAGTTTTACGAGATCCATGGTTGGACGACAGATGTGGATGGGGGCAGGACAGTGGATGGGGGCAGAACAGGGTGCTTGAGCGCCGTGGGGCCGTGGGGCGTACCTTGTGGCCCTGCCGGAAGGGCGCTATTCTAGGCGAAAGGCCCGCGTGGGCGACCGAACGCGACGTGCCGCCGGGCAATCGGTTGAAGCGGCCTTTTCTCGGGTGGAGTCGATGGCCGCCCCCGGTTTCCGTTCGGGAAGGAGTTCCTTCCCCCTATTGGCTGTCGGTCGCAGGTCCTCCTTCCGCACCCCGTCCGAGGCAGTTTCGCCATGCGCACGATCGAGATCTACGACACCACGCTCCGCGACGGCAGCCAGGGGGAAGGGGTCAATTTCTCGCTCGAGGACAAGCTCGCGATCACGCGCCGGCTCGATGCGGCAGGGATCGATTTCATCGAGGGGGGCTATCCGCTCTCCAATCCCAAAGACGCGCAGTATTTCGACCGCGTCCGTGAGCTTTCGCTTGCCCATTCTCGCGTCGTCGCCTTCGGGATGACGCGCCGCCGTGGAATGGCGGCCGCCGACGATCCCGGCATGAAGGCCCTCGTCGCAGCGGGCACCTCTGTGGTGACGATCGTCGGCAAAACCTCTGCCTTCCATGTCACCGAGGTGCTCGGCGTGACGCGCGAGGAAAACCTCGCCATGATCGCCGACACCGTCGCCTTCCTCACCGGGGCCGGCCGTGAGGTGTTTTACGACGCCGAACACTTCTTCGACGGCTGGAAGCTCGATGCCGGCTATGCCGCCGAGACGATCCTAGCCGCTGCCCGCGCCGGGGCGACCCGGATCGTGCTCTGTGACACCAACGGCGGCACGCTCCCGCACGAGGTGGCCCGGTTCGTCCGCGAGGCCAGCGCCGCTCTCAAGGAGGCCGATCTCGACGTCGCCATCGGGATCCATTGCCACAACGACTGCGACGTGGCCGTCGCCAATTCGCTCGCGGCCGTCGAGGCGGGCGCCGCCCAGATCCAGGGGACGATCAACGGCATCGGCGAACGGTGCGGCAATGCCGATCTGATCTCCGTCGTCGCCAACCTCTCCCTCAAGTTCCACGGGTTCAGTGTCCTTAAAGCTACCGGCACCCGTCACCTCACCGAGCTTTCGCGCTTCGTCTACGAGACGGCCAACATGGTCTACCGGGCCGGCCAGCCGTTCGTGGGAACGAGTGCCTTCGCGCACAAGGGAGGGATGCACGTTCACGCCGTCGCCAAGGCGACGGAGTCGTACGAGCACATCCATCCTGAAGCGGTGGGAAACGAGCGGCGGATCCTCGTCAGTGAGTTGTCGGGGCGGTCGAACATCCAGGCGATAGTGACGCGTCCCGACGTCCGCAACGATCGGGTGCTCCTCGACCGGGTGCTTGCCGAGGTCTGCCGGCTTGAAAACGAGGGGTGGCAGTTCGAGGCGGCCGGTGCGTCGTTCGATCTCCTCGTTGATCGCTGCGCCGGCACGTTCCACCCCCCCTTCGAGAAGCTCTCCTACAACGTCGCCGTCGAGAGTCGGGGGCGGGCCGGGGCCGCCGCGGCCACCGGGGATGGGGCGGTGACGACCGATGAGATCCGCACCGAGGCGACCGTCAAGCTCGTCGTTGCCGGCTCGATCCGCCATGAGGTGGCCGAGGGGGACGGGCCGGTCAACGCCCTCGACGCCGCCCTCCGCAAGGCGCTTCTGTCGGTTCATCCGGCCGTCGAGCGGATGACGCTGCTCGACTACAAGGTGCGCGTCATCAATGCCCAGGAGGGGACGGCGGCGAAAGTCCGGGTCTCGATTGAATCGACCGACGGCGAGTCGGTGTGGGGCACGGTGGGCGTGAGCGAGAACGTCATCGAGGCCAGTTGGCTGGCGCTTGCCGATTCGTTCTCGTTTTTCTTGAGTCGCGCGGGCGCCTGATCGGACGAGCCGGGCGACCCCTCACCGCGACAAGCCGGCGAGCCGGGCGGTCTCCTCGAAGCCGCGCAGGCCCTCCGTGGCACCGAGGCCGGTGACGCAAGCTGCCGCGGTGGCGGCGCCAAGGAGACCAGCGTCGCGGGCGGACATCCCCCGGAGGAGCCCGGTGAGCAGGCCGGCAAGGAGCGAATCGCCAGCGCCGGTCGTGTCGACGACCGGCCCGGGCGCCTGCACGCAGGGGATCTCGAGCCACTCCCCGTCGTTTGGTGACAGGAGCGTGCCCCGCGTGCCGAGCTTGACGCCGACGAGGCCCGGCGCCCCGTGGGAGCGATAGCAGGCGACGATCGCGCGGGGATCGTCGAGGCCGGTCTGGTGGCGGGCTTCGTCGAGGCTCGGCACATAGACATCGACGAGCGGCAGCGCCGGCGCCACCTGGGCGAGCGTCCCCCCGCTCCCGGCCGTTTCGAGGGCGACCATGCAGCCGGTGGCGCGGATCTCGGCAAGGGCTTCGGTGAGATCGGCCTCGAGGCCGGGAAGGAGCCCGAGGTAGCCGACGAGGGCGAGTCGGGCGGCGGCGAAGTGGGGAAGCTGGCGGCGGATAAAGGCCAGATCGATCGTCGCCGGGGCCCCGCCATGGTGGGCGAAGCTCCGCTCACCGCTGGGATCGATGAGGACGGCGGTCGTGCTCGTGGCGACCGTGTCGCTTGCCTCGAGCGCCCCGGTCGCGATCCCCTCCCCCGCGAGCGTCGCGCGGATCACCTCCCCCCACACATCGCTGCCGACGAGGCTCGACGCGGCGACCTTCATCCCCAGCCGGGCCATCGCCGTGCCGGTGTTGCAGACGATCCCGCCGGTCGTGACCCGGATCGGATCGACATGAAAAAGCTTGCCGGCGCCCGGGGCGACCGTGAGCGGGACGGGGCGAACGAGGATGTCGGCGACGCAGGTGCCGCAGAGGATCACGTCGCAGGGGGGGCAAGCCCCGAGGGAAGCGGCGGGGGCACGGGACGCAGACATGCTCGGCTCGCGGAGGGGGAGGAAAAACCTGCGGGGGGCACCGAGGGCAGGATAGCCAATCGGCGTGGCCGATCGCCAGAATGGATGTTTTCGGCTCCTCCCCGCCCCTGGTTCAGGGAAACGTAGCCATGGCGATCCGCTCAACGCTTGTCGATGCCTACCACGCCCGTCTTCCCGCCGCCGAGCGGAAGGCCCTCGAGCAGATCCGGGCGGCCGTCCATGCTGCCTGCCCGGGGGCAGAGGAGTGTCTGTCGTACGGGATGCCGGCGGTGAAGCTCGACGGAAAGCCGGTTGTCGGCTGGCGCGCGGCGGCCAAGCACGGAGCCTTTCATCCCTTGAGCGGGTCGACGGTGGCGACCTGCAAGGGTGCGCTTGCCGACTACGACACGAGCAAGGGGACGATCCGTTTCCCCTTCGACGCCGTCCTGCCGGCCAAGCTCGTCAAGCTCCTCGTCGCCACGCGGATCGGGGAGATGAGCCTCGAGGGCAAGCAGGCGACGAAGCAGGCGACGAAGAATGAGAAGAAGGCGCCTGCCGAGGGTGGAGGAAAGGCAACCGTTTCCAAGACGCCAGCGGTGAAACAGACGCCAGCGGTAAAAAAGAAGCCAGCGGTCGTCAAGAAGCCGGAGGCAAAAGCTGCCAGCGTCAAGCAGGGCGTCGCCAAGGGGGGCCAGCGGCCCACGAAACGGCGTGGCGTTTGAGCGACCCTGTTCGCCGCGGGCATGGGTGCTCCGTCGCTGGAGCGGGGCTGGCCCGGTCAGCCTTGTTCCGCCTCATCGCCTTGAATACGTTTGAGGGTTGTCCCTGCCCCATTCCCCCTGCGGACCGTTCCGCTTTTCCCGCCAGGCAGTCGATGGACCTCCGCCATCTCCTATCGCTGCTCCTGGTGCTGCTGGCCTCCGGCCCGGCGGCGGCGGCCGATCCGGCGGCGCTCTGGTCGGCGCGGGTCCAGCCTCTCCTCGATCGGCACTGCGTGAAGTGCCACGGGCCGATCGACGCCCACGGTGGCCTGGAGCTCGACACCCCGGCCGCGCTCCTCGCCGGGGGAGATTCCGGTGCGGTGGTGGTGGCGGGGCAGCCCGATTCGAGCCCGCTCGCCTTGAATCTCGTCGCCGGGGCCGAGTCGCACATGCCCCCCGACAAACAACTCACCGACGACGAGCAGGCGATCGTTCGGGCCTGGATCGACGCCCTGGGGGATTCACCGGCCGATCCCGTGGCGAGCCCCACCGGGCATACGGTGGAAACGAGAGCCTTCGCGACGGTGACCGAGGCAATCGACGTGCTGATGGCAGAGGCGTGGGCGCGGAGGGACGTCGAGCCCGCGGCGCCGATCGACGATGCCACCTGGTGCCGGCGCGTGTGGCTCGATCTGGCCGGTCGGATCCCGACCGAGGCCGAGCAGCACGACTTTCTCGAGGCGCCGAGCGACACGCGGCGCGCGGCGCTCGTCGACCGGCTCCTCGACTCCGACGACCATGCCGTGCGGATGCGCGCGCTGTGGGATGTGTTTCTGATGGGACGGGGAAAAAGGGAATCGCGCGAGGAGCGCCGCCGCAACAGTGGCTGGTGGGCTTACCTCGAAAAATCGTTCCGCACCAACCGC
>Ga0114959_10000417_pt1 | contig 40028 bp, 36 predicted proteins | sample C_130625_EF_Meta_FD_87317 | JGI IMG/M metagenome (GOLD analysis project Ga0114959, IMG submission 87317) | Freshwater microbial communities from Lake Croche, Canada to study carbon cycling - C_130625_EF_MetaG | ecosystem: Environmental > Aquatic > Freshwater > Lake | place: Lake Croche, Canada... | reverse complement strand
TCCATCACCTGCTCGCGAGCAAGGGCTATACCGTCATCGATATCGACTATCGCGGCTCGGCCGGCTACGGAAGCAAATGGCGTACCGCTGTCTATCGTCACATGGGCGGGAAAGATCTGGATGACGCGGTGGATGCGGCCAAATTCTTGACTACCCAATACAACGTAGACCCCAAGCGAATCGGGATCTACGGGGGGAGTTACGGCGGGTTTATCACCCTCATGGCGATGTTCACCGCACCGAATACCTTCGCCGCCGGTGCTGCATTACGCCCGGTGAGCGATTGGGTCAATTACAATCATGGCTACACCTCGCCGATCCTAAATAACCCTCAGGACGACCCCGTCGCCTATCGTCAAAGCTCGCCTATCTATTTTGCGGACGGTCTTAAGGGAGCCCTTCTGATCTGCCACGGGATGGTGGATTTGAATGTTCACTATCAGGACACGGTTCGGCTCATCCAGCGGCTGATCGATCTGGGCAAAACCAATTGGACCGCCGCGCCCTATCCCACCGAAGACCACTCCTTCGTTCGGGCCGCCAGTTGGACCGACGAATACCGGCGCATCTTGGATCTGTTCGAACGCAACATCGGCAGCGGATACCGTAAGAAATGATCATCCCGGCGCGCGAGATCGACTTCCAGACCTTCACCATCGCGGATGTCCCGGCTAATCCCGAGCCATTTCGGTTGCTCAATCGGGTTCCTATCCGCGACAATGGAGAGCCCCTGGTGGATCTTCGCGTGGAGGTTCCCGAACTGAGCTTTGCCCATTACTGCCTGCCGTACGTCCGCCAAAGCGTGGCCGAGTCGCTCCGGGTCGCCCTGGATCACCTTCCCGAAAAGTACGATCTCCGCGTCTTCACCGCGCTGCGGACGCTAGAGCAACAGGCAGAAATGTACTGGAGCAATTATCGGCGTGCGGAGGAAGAACATCCCGATTGGCCGAAATCGACGCTACGCCGGATGACGAACCGCTTCTTCGCCCCGCCCGACGCGAAGGCCCCTCCCGGTCATTGCACCGGCGGCGCGGTGGATGTGGGACTGTTCGATCGCGAGACGGGGGAGGGAATCGATGTCCGTTCTCCCCTCGAAGGCTGGGCGGGATCGCCGACCGCGGTCGAAGGCCTATCGCCTGCGTCGGCCGAAAATCGCCGACTCTCATGCTTCGTGATGCATGCGACGGGCCTATCTAACTGCCGGGATGAGTTTTGGCACTGGTCCTACGGCGATTCGGCTTGGGCGGTAAGAATGGGCGAGCCAATCGCCGTTTACGGGGCTATTGACGCGCCCAACGACGCCACTCGGGTCCGCGGCGCGAAACTCACGCTGAGCGAGTATCAGGCCGATTGGTTGCCCCAATTCGCGGCGATCCGCGATCGCCTACTGGACCATCTCAACCGACAGTTGCCCGGAAATCCGTGGCAGATAGAGCACGTGGGCAGCACGTCCGTCCCCGGTCTCACGGCAAAGCCCATCTTGGATATCGACATCTTCATTCCCCCGGCGGTTGAATTGGAGTCGGTGATCGAGGCGTTGGCCGTTGCGGGCTATGAACATCGCGGTGATCAAGGAATTGCGGGTCGGGACGCCTTTAGATACCAAAACTCAGACACGCCCTTGCCCGCGCACCATCTGTACGCGGGCCGCGCCGATGCCAAAGAGATGCGCCGGCACGTCGCTTTTCGCGATTATCTCCGGGATAACACGAAGGCGGCGGCGGCCTACGCCCTGGTAAAGAAGGACCTGGCCGCTAGATATCCGTGGGATCGGGACCGTTACTCAACCGAAAAATCCCCATTTGTCCGCGGAATTTTGGCCGAAATCGATCCCGAACTCCTCACCGAGGACTAGCCGACCTTGCCGTCGCCGTCCAGATCCTTGTGAGAGACCGTTTCGGCCAGGTCAATCGCCTTCTCCTTCAGGGTCTCGAACGCCGATTTTGACTCGGTTACCACCGTCTCCAATCCCGCTTTCGCTTTCTGAGCGATCTCCGATTCGGCGGCGTGGGCAACCGCATCTTTGGCGTGACCAACGGCTTCCTTCACTTCTTCCGTAACGTGGGCAACTACTTTCGAGGCATCTTCATTTACATGCATGATGGGACACGGGCACCATACCTAAGTGCCGATCAATCCTCTCGGGACGTTTTGTAGGCACAGAATCCGGGGCCAACGCGCGTCGCAAGGTGACCGGATAAACTTGCCCGGTGAGCAGCAAATATTCTCGACTGGCCGAAGCCCTTCAGGAACACGGGTACGATGCCTTCCTCGCCTGGTCTCCCATCACCGTGGGTTATCTGGCGGACCTGTTTGAGAACGGGCACGAGCGGTTCATCACCTTTGCCGTGAATAGCGCGGGAGATCACCACCTCATTTGCCCTGCCCTCACGGTCAATCAGGCCGAGCGGATGGGAATTGAAAGCCTGGCTGGCTGGCGCGATGGCGAAGACCCGATTGCCCTATTCAAAGCGTTAGCCGATCGTTGGGACCTGTCGGTGGGAATTTTGGCCGTTGATCCCGAGATGCCGGCTCGCCATTTGCTCGCCTTACAAAATTTGCTGCCGTCGGCCCTGTTCAAAGACGGCGACGCCATCATTTCTGGCCTGATGCGGCAGAAGGATGCGACGGAGATTGATGCCATGACCCGAGCGGCCCGCATTGCCGATGACGCCTGGATCGCCATCCAACCGTATCTAACCGCTGGCGTAACGGAAGCGTCCATCGCCCAAAAGCTCTCGGAGTTGATGCGGGCGGCGGGCGGCAAACCGACCTTCACCATCATTGCGGCTGGCCCGAACGGCGCCGAGCCACATCACAACACCGATGAGTCGGTGTTGAAGCCGGGCGATATGGTCATTCTCGATTTCGGCTGCGAAGTGGATCACTACCAGAGCGATATCACGCGCACTATCTGCATCGGCGCGCCGACCGATGAGGCGAAAACGGTCTACGATATCGTCTACCGCGCCCATCTTGCTGGCCGGGATGCGATTGCGGTTGGTAAAACGGGAGCCGATGCGGACGCCGCGGCGCGTAAAGTGATTGTTGACGCTGGCTACGGAGAATTTTTCAACCATCGACTGGGACACGGCATCGGGATGAATGGCCACGAAGCACCCAATCTCGCGGCATCCAATACCGAGCCCTTGGCCGTTGGCGATTGCTTCTCGATTGAGCCCGGAATCTATCTCCCCGGAAAGTTTGGCGTCCGCATTGAAAATATCTACACGCTCACCGAGGATGGTGCGCAGAGCCTCAATGATCTGCCCAGTCCGGTCTTAGACGGGGTTTAGCCCCCAATCGCGACGGCGGCCGCTTCCACAAAGCGGTCGGCGATCGCGGCGATTTCGGCGTGATCCTCCACCAAGCGGCGGAACGTGCTTGCCCGACGGTAGATCTCTGTGCACTTTAGGTTTGTGCCCGCCTCAATGTGTGATTCCGGCATCCCAACCACGTGTACCAACGTGTATAGCGCCAAATCCAGCGGTTGTACGCCTTCGCTGACGTGCTGCGGATCTTTGGCCAATTTCAGCAGGCGATGTCGCAAATCCCAGGCGGAATTTCCGCCAAAGTACGGGTCCATCAGCGAAAGAGATCGAAGCACCGCGCGAGCATCTTTCCACTCATGATCCACCAGTTTCAGGGTCTTCAGCGCGCCCGAAAGTGCGCTTGCCGAACCCGGAATCTCCGACGCCATGATTCGCCCGAGGCGGGGGCAAAGATGGATGCCTTCGTTTTTGGCCATCTTTTGCACCAGCTTCAGCCTTTCCTCGGCCGAAGGATTGGAAATCTGCGTGATTCGCCATTCGCGCCGCTGCGGTAACAGGGCGGCGAGTAGGCGGGATGGGGAATCTTGCGTGAAGGATAGAACGGTGGGCCGACCCGCCCGCACCCGGCGCTCAAGCTGAAGCCGGAGTGCCATCTTCTGCTTGGGTGACGCCCAAATTTCGTGGCAGTCGTCGAGAAGCAACGGGCAATCGGCGTCTCTGTTGTGCGGTTGCCTGAAATATTCGGCCGCCGAGCGCACGCCTTCAACGGGTAAGCCCCGTTGTCGGAAATGTGCGGACATGACGTTCATCAAATGGGTTTTTCCAGACCCGCTGGGGCCGAGAATCACGACGAACTTCTCTACGCCGTTAAGGAAAAGTAATCCGGCGTCCACCGCGTCGGCATTCGATGCAAACGAGGCGATGGAAGAAAAAGAGTCTTCCCGCGTGCGAAACAGAACGTCGGAGATGCGGGTGGCCATGCGTGATGCAGATTTCAACGGCTCGCTGGGCGAAACGGAGGAACGGAGTTCACCCCCGTTTCCATTAAAGTTTTCAGTCGCTTTAACCGATGGTCGTCGCGAGCCGTCGTCCACGGAACTATTGTCTTGATTCCGGGCCATCGGGTCAAGACCCAAAAATTGCCATAACTCTAAGCAGAGAGGATATACAATGCTCCGTTTTTCGTTGATTTTCGCCGTTTTTGGCTAGGATGCGAAAAATTCTAATATTTGTTTATCCACCGGTTTTCCCCATTCCGTGGTCAATTTTGCGCCAGTAGGTTAAGAAATCAAAGTTGGGACTGGTGTTAGAAGTATGGCAACTCAGACACTTGCTTTCGCCCACTCGTCCCATCTTAACCAAGGTTGGTTTATCGCTGTGCGCGCGACCAGCGCCATGGCAACTTTCACAACCAACGTCCGTCAGGGAGGGCGTTTCCGTCCGGCTGCGGAATCCCTGGCGGTTGTCTAGTCCCACCACGTGACAAGGAGCGCATTCGGGGTCTCGATCGTCACCCGTCGTCTCCAGGGTCTTCAATGCATGCGCATGGGCACTGGCTTTCCAACTCTTTGCCGCGCTTTCGTGACAACTGCTGCAGAGCTCATTTCCAGCAAAAGCAGAATCTTGGGGTCTCGGCAATTGATCGATCAGGCCGCTCGCGGCGACTCGGCGTTGGTACCGCCGAAAAATCGCGGTCGTGACGGGATCGTCCGCCACATCTGGCCCAAGACCAAAGACTCGGTAGTTGGAAAACCTACCGTTTATGTACGACAATCGCAGCACGTACTTGCCCTTTTCCCCCGGCGACACCAGCCAAGTGTTTCCAACCTTCGCGGGGGCAGCGTCGGGCATTCCTTGTTGCCGGTAGATCAGTAATTGCAGTTTTGGGTGAGTCCGCGCAAATTTCTCCGCCTCGTCGCGGTCTCCATCCAATATGACCACGTTTCCAACCTTAGAAGTGGCCGAATTCTTCGTGGAGGTGGTCACCCGGAACGGCCCGAGTCTGTTTTCGCCGTCTCCCAGCACCCGATCGCTCGCCAAACTCTTCAAAGTGGCTTGCTGATCCGCACTCCACGCCTGCTCCACCCGAGAAAAGGCAACGCCGTCGGCTTTCCAAGCCGAAATCGCGTCCGCCATGGCTTCCGCTTTAAAGCGGTCCTGAATCGAATTTCCGTCCGTAAATCGTCCCGTTTCGAGGAGAACGGTTTTTCCCGGGACGGTGAGAGTTTTCAGCAACTGCCCGCGGCGCTTAATCCCGCCGCTCATTGGCTTAGAACAGCCACAAGGAGATAGGTAGCCCTCGGTATTTCCGGATACGAGAAGAACCCACTCGGGAGTCGGTTTCGGCGGAACCGGTCGCGATTGAGGGAGAAATCCCGCCAAAAGCGCGCTGGAGGCAATTCCCCACGAAACCGCGTACCGGTGGGATTGCCTCATCGCTCGCTAGACCCGCGCTCCCGTAATCGCCATCTTTATCACCGGTTGCTTTGCGTCATCCGTCTCGATCACTAACGTTCCCATTATCTCGCCCGATGGCGCGCCGCCGTTGTAACTCACCGTTACGCGGTATTCATCGTGATTTCCGAGGTCGTTGACGGAATACTTAAGCCACGGCAAATCGCTGGAGACCTTTTTGATCTTAAACGGTTTGCCGGGCCGACTGAGCAGTACTGCCAAGACCTTCGGTTCGCCGGCGAGCGTGCCGAGGTATAGATCACTCGGCAACATCGCAATTCCTTTTTGGATGGCAAAGGTATAGCGGGCCAAGCTACGGTTGACGTCCACGACCGGAATGGTTAGTGAAACCAGCGTTCGCCCCGGCAACGGCGGCGCTTTCAAATTTAAGATCACCGTCGCCTCGGTGCGCTTCCCGGTGGTGACCGGCGTTGCGGTCACGGTGCCCTGCGTGCCATCGATCTGAGCTCGGCTCCAATCCAAAAGTCGGGTGCTGGCGTAGTTCACCGTCATCTTGGTTTGCACCTGGTCCTCCTGCATCACCACCGTGCCGTTGTTGGGATCTTTCCAAATGTACTGAGGCACCACGCGCACACGGAGCGGCAACACCTTTACGGGCATTTCCGGATCGTTCGTATACAGCAACAATCGCTTGTCCAACAGGTCCTTGAATCCGGTCGTATCAATTTGCGGTCGGATAACCACCGTCTGGCCCGGTGCCACCACCCCCGGCGGGGCCGGGATGACACAACCGCAGTCGCCGATGGTCCGGTAAGACATGGGGCCCTCGCCGGTATTTGTGAGCTGAAACGTAAAGTGGGCCCGTTCGCTTTCTTCCGTATCTTGAGCGGCGCCGGCGGCCGGGTCTACGAACAAGTGGGCCAGTTGCAACGCCCAACGCTGTTTCCGTAGGACCGCCCCTCGCAGAGCGTCAGAATAGCCCTGAATCCGCCGGAAGTTGTCCGCTTCGGCCACGGTAATGCCGGTCGCATTCACGACGTTGAGATCCGTGCGCGAGGAAATGGTGCCGAACACCGGCGACGCCGCGAGGCCGTTGTACATCGCCACCGCGTAGGCGACTTCATTCCGCACTTCCACCCCCGTGGTGGGGCTGGCTTTTGGTCCGCATTTGGTGGCAATCACGCACTCCAGACGGGGATTTCCGTCGGCGCGGAACAAGTAGGCCGCCGCCCGAGGGGTGTTCGTAACGGGGTCATTACCCAGGGAAGCCGAAAAACGGAACTGAATCCCTACCGGCGCCTTGCCACTCACTCGCTCCGAAAAACTGGGGCGCGGACTCAACTTCTCCCATGCCCGAAATGCGAGATCTCGAGCATCGGCATAGCCATCCCGAGCAAAGATGGGGGCGGCGGCATCATCCCAAGCAAAGGTGACATTCGTGTCGGGCAGTAGCGAAAGTAGTCGTTCCGCCGCCGCAAACTGGCCTTTGGCGAGCTGGGCGTGGATATCGCTAAACGTCTGGTACATCTCGCTGGAGATACCAGCGGGAAGGGCGGGAAACTCCGGCGCTTTTGTCGCCTTTGCCGGAACGGTTGGCTTGGACTGCGCGATCGATGGGAGTCCCAAATTTGGTCCCTTCGCTGCCCCCGCTAGTAGAAACTGGGGGATGAGTAGTATCGGCGCGATCATGCGGTTATCAACGTACCGCACGCCGCGGTTGTTTCCTCATTATTTGCCGTGGGCGAACGGAGGAGAAATCTGAACCGGCCGGAAGCGGCGATTGGGGAGGATGCCGCTCCGACCAGATGGTTCGCTATCTATGACGACGAATACCATTCCGAAGTTCGGGTAGTCCCAAAGTTTACGTGGATCCACAGGGTCAATTGGTCAGGCGTTCAGGTCCGACGAAGTTTCAGGATGGTCTGGCCGATCTCGCGATACATGCGTCCACGGGCTCGTAATCCGCGCCGCCACCCCATCTTCTGTTCTTTCAGGGTGTGGTGAACCCCCTCCAAGGAAATTCGTAAAATTTGTCCCCCCTCCGCCCGGATGGCTTGATTGATGAGCACTTCCACTCCCATTCGGCACTCACTGAGTCCATCGATTTTGATGAGGGATTCTCGGCGCATCGCGCGCTGTCCGCTCAACGCCGGGGAGACGCCTTGGCCGGCATCGCTCCAAAATCCACCGCCGGAAAGCACCCCAACGGTCATATCGGCTTTTCCGGTTTCGATGGGAGTCGTTAGGTCTCGCAAATGGGCGGGGGTTATTCCGGTTAGGTCTGCATCCATTAGTAGGCAGATTTCGCCACTGGCCAGGCGACTCCCGGCCAAGACCGCCGCGCCCTTCCCGCGATTGGTAGGAAACCGCAAGACGTGCGCCCGCTCGCAACGCGCCGAAACCGCCGCCGTATGATCCTCGCTGCCATCGTCCACGACGATGATTTCGGAAATGAAGTCACACTCCGCCACTGCCCGCACCACGTGGGAGATTCTCGTGGCCTCGTTGTACGCCGGGATCACAACGCTAATGCTCAAATGTGTGTCCTCGGTTTAACCATACAATCCTTTACCTTCAAAACGCAGGCGAAGTTTCCGATACGCCGTAGCGTCAAGTTTCCACCATGCATTCCGCCATCGTTGTATCGACCACTCATTGACGTCACTTCCCACTAATAAGTATCGACCGGTAGAGGATTCCACATTCGGTCTCCACCTCCGTTTATACGGTTCGTCCCCGCGTAAAAAGTCGAAAATTTGATCCTGACGCCGGTAGGCGCGGGCAATCGCTTCTGCCACCAAAGCGGTGCCGGGAGATCCGGCCACGGGCAACACTCCCGATTGGTAAAAGCTGGTTCTCCCTCCGTGAACCATAAAGCACGCCGCCCCGACGGCATCACCGGCCGATTCCGCCACCAGTAGCTCCACCTTCCCCAATTGGACGCCCCTCGTCACCCACCGCCGAAAGAAATCGCCCCGGCGACCAAAAAACAGACCCGGTAATCCACGTTTACGCCAACGGTCCCGGTGCAGTCGTAGCAAAATATCCAAATCCTGTTCCACCGTCGCCGGCGTTGATGCCCGGATTTCGAACTGGTTTCGGCGACGGACATCGTAGCGCAACGACTTGGAAAGCGATTGCACATAGCCGTCAAAGTCCCCCACCAAATCCATCTGCAGATTGATCTCCGCGTCCACTTGCGCCGAGACGGGCAAGATGGCGGTCCACGGAGAGTCGGCGGTCACCGCCATCCACCGGGTCACATGCGCGCGCGACTGGTCAAACAGGCATCGGCCGGCGACGGGGTGGGCGAGCACTGGCGCCGCCGAATCCGATGCCGCGGCGGCGTAAACGGTTCCGGATCGGTGCATCGGAACCGCCGCCTGCATCTGTCCCTGGTCCCACTCCGTCCACAGTTCAAAGCTGCCTCCGTAGACATGCTGATAACTTTCCGCCCAATCGGGACTCTGCGACCACCGTGCCGTAGGGTCGGTTTCAAAGACTCTTTGCCACTCGCTCCGTATCTCCGGGCCAATTTCAGAGTTCCGAAAGACGCGGAAACTGGCCATCGGTGGTGCTTAGGATTGCGACGTCAAAAACTCTTGGATACTTCGCGCGACGTAGTGAATTTGGTCTTCTGAAAGATGGGGCTGGATGGGAAGATTCAGGATCTGCTCGCATACTCGCTCGGTCACCGGCAGGCTGCCCTTTCCATTGCCGTACTTCAGGTACGGGGCGTGAAAGTGGATTGGTACCGGATAGTAGATCATGCTATCGGCCCCTCTCGACTTCAAGAATGCCTGCAACTCGTCGCGCCGGTCGGTCAGGATCGAGAACTGGTGCCAGGTGTGGTTATTCCCATCCAGTACGGTTGGTAGCGTGAGCGGAAGCCCGGCTAGCTCGCGCTGATAGATTTCTGCCAGCTTCTGTCGCTGCAAATTCCAGGCGTCCAGTTTTTGTAGCTTCACGCGAAGCACGGCGGCCTGAATCTCGTCCAATCGCGACGTGTAACCTAGGTGGTCGTAGTAATACCGTTCGCGCCCCATGCCGTGGATGCGCATCGAACGACAGCGCTCATTGACCTCATCGTGGTTGCTGATGATCATTCCGGCGTCGCCTGCCGCACCCAAATTCTTGGTGACGTAGAAGCTAAACCCGCATCCCAACCCGTACTGTCCGGCAAACTTACCGTTGCAGTGCGAATCCAGCGCCTGCGCCCCGTCCTCTAGCAAAAGGAGGCCGTGACGGTCAGCGATCGCTTTGATCTCGTCGATCCGGCAGAGTTGTCCGAACAAGTGGACCGGCAGAATCGCCTTCGTTCGGCTCGTAATCGCGGCCTCAATCTTTGCCGGATCAATGCCAAAACTCTCGGTCTCAATGTCGACGAACACTGGGGTTGCCCCGGTTTGGACCACCGTTTCGACGCTAGCGACGAAGGTGAATGCGGGGGTGATGACTTCGTCGCCCTCGCCAATTCCCACGGCATCCATCAAAATCCGCAGGGCATCGGTGCCGTTAGCCACGCCAATCCCGTGCTTGACGCCGTGACGATCCGCGATCTCTCGCTCCAGTTGGTTATGGTTCGGCCCCAGCACGTATACGCCGCTACTCAGCACGCTCTGCACGGCGTCGGACATCGACGAAGCGAGGTCGTCGTACTGGGCTTTGATATCGTAAAAAGGAACGCGCATTCAGGTTATCGCCTGGTTAAATTGTGACACCCCGCGACCCCGGTCGCTCGGACCTCTTTCCGGCGACCGGGTCTCAAACGCGCTTCCAGAGGTGAACGCCCACTAATTTGCCCAGGGAAAGGGGCAATCCATCCAGCTTTTGCCGGTCTTTGGAAGGGCGTAGGAGCATCTCTTTTCCATAGGTATCGCGGATATCTAGGCTCGGGATGTATGCCTTGTTCGGGTCTCGCATGTCGGCTCCGCCAAAGTCATCGATCTTGAACCCTTTCGGTCGGAGGCTAATTCGGTCTTCTCCGCGCGAGTTCTTGGTCACGGCCCAAGTGCCATCCACATCGATCACCACTTGCTCCCCTTCGAGATGTAACTTAAAACCATCGCGGGTGGCGTACAGCATCAGGTACCCCTCCATCGTGAAACGCTTCAGAGCGATGTTTTTGGCCGCTCCCGCCCGTTGCGATTCTGGAACGTCGACGTAGAAACCACCGTCCCACTTGCCGAAATACGGCATCATTTCGCGATGCTGCTGGCATCCCGTCACCGTGGAAAGCAGGAGCAGCGAAATCGCGCTGCCGAAACCAATCAGGGAATGTTTTTTCATGTACCGCGGGTGTCTCCAAATAGATCGATCTGCCACCGGGGCGTTAGTCTCCATCCCCGACGGATGGCGTAGGGAACCAAAACGCTGGCCCGGTGATGCAGGGTCGCGGCGTCGCGACCTTCGGCCATCAACAGTACTCGGCCCGCTTCGACGGGGCCTACAAGTTCGAGGTACCGCTCGATCTCGTCCAGGTCGGCTTCCGATTGCACCACAAACTTCAGTTGGTACGGATAGCTTTTCACGAGTTCACTTACCACTTCCGGGCGATGCCGCGTTGCCTCGTGGCGAGACCGCCATGGTTCTTCGGCGGGGGTTGAATTGCTCATTTTGGGGCTGATCGACATCAGGTGGCAGGGAAGATCTCGAAACAGGGTTCCCGCGGTTTCGATCGTAATGGTATGCCCGCGGTCGGCCAAGGCTTCGGCTAACGGAATTACCCCATCGAACAGCATCGGCTCGCCGCCGGTGATCACCACGTGAGCCACATCGGCGGGAACTTGATCGATAATCGCGCTCAGTTCCAGCGTCGGCCCCTCGGGAGTCCAACTGGCATAAGGCGTGTCGCACCATGCGCAACGGAGATTGCATCCACTCACCCGGACGAATGTGCTCGGCGTACCTACCCAAATTCCCTCGCCCTGGATGGACGTAAAGATTTCGGCGATGCGCAGCACAGTTCTATTGTGAAGCACCATCGCGAGGCGAGAAGGGTCACCCGCCCCGCCCCGGGGACGCTAGGCCGATTCCCGCCGAGATATCAGGTGGCGAATTCCGTAACCGATCGGCGCGATCAACAGCGCGGCGAGCGACCACTGCACCACCTGCGCGCCCTTTCCTTCGCCCGCACTCTCCTGCACCTGGTTCACCATTCCAAACACCACCACGGCCATCGGCAGAATGCTCACCAACGCCAGCCCCACGTATCCACCCGGAATGCGGTACGGCCGCGGTCGGTGAGGCTCGCGAATACGGAACACGATCAGCGCGGCAAATTCCAGCGCCAAAGCCGCCGAGTACAACACCACATCCACAATCGCGAGGTCCTTAAATGTGCTGAAACTCAGGATGGAATAAACCGCCGCACTCGCGAGAATCGCCACGTAAGGCGTGTTAAATTTCGGATGCAGACGCGCGAAAGCCGCCGGCAAATACCGATCGCGCGCCATCACGAACGGCAGTCGAGAAGCCGTCAACAGCATCGCGCTGAACATGCCAAGCGAACTCAGAATGCCCCCGAAAACGAAGAGATATCCCAGCCACGGACCCGCGGCCCGGCGTCCAATCTCCGTCCATACTCCTTCCTCCCATACCGCCGGGTCTCGCAGATAGACCGCCCCGATCATTGCGGGCAGCAGGTACGCCAACGTGATGATCGGCATCGACCAGGCGAGGGCCCGGGGAAAGAGCGATTTGGGATTATCCACCTCTTCGGCAATGGTCGACACGTTGTCCCAGCCCAGGTAATTCCACATCACCACAAACAATCCGGCCGAAAAACCCTGCCCGACCGAAGTTCCGCTTGGGACCAACGGCGTCACAAACAGCGCCGGATTGTGTAACCACTTGGGTAATCCAATCGCGATCAAGATCGCAAAGGGAAGAAGCACACCCATCGCCATCAGCCGAGCGCTTTTGCCGACCGGGACGGCCCCTTTTAGGTTCAAATAAGTGAAGGGGAGAATAGCCGCTAGCCCGATGCCCCACTTCAGCCAAATGTTCATCCCGCCCGGAGGCTCGACTCCGGTCAGCTTAAAAAGTGATTCCACGTATTCGGCGAACAGCACCGGGTAGATGGCCGCGTCCACCCACGAATACATCCAACTCCAGGTGGCACAAAGAAAGCCGGCGAACGGCCCCATCGCTTGCTTCACCCACTCGTAGTAGCCGCCTTCCTTGGGGATCGCGGCCGTTAACTCCGCCGTCATCATAGCGGCGGGGACTGCCCAAAAGATGGGGGTCACCACGATGAGAATCAGCCCTAAGCCGATACCGGATGACATCACCGGCTCTAAACCATACGGACCTCCGCTCACCGCGAAGAAAATCGTGGCGATAAGAAGCGGAAGAGAGAGGCGGCGATTCACGGTATGCGGCGAAGGAACGATAGCAAATCCGAGCCCTATAAAGCCAGAACCCGGTGAACAAACGTGACGGCCATACTACCTTCTCCCACGCTGCTGGCTACCCGCTTTACCGAACCCACCCGGCAATCGCCCGCGGCGAATATACCGGGGCACGATGTCTCTAGATAATACGGAGCCCGCGCTTCGGGCCAAACATCCCGCGTTGTTTCTCCCGTCAGGATAAATCCGTTCCGATCGAGCGCTATGGTGTCCTTCTTAAGCCGGGAAAGGCGATCGGATCGCGTGCATCATTCATGGAACCCACGCTACCGGATAGTAACGGTGGTTTTGCGATTTTCAGCCAAAATAAGGACCGGTTGGAATACTTTGTGATCAGTCCCGACGGCCAGGAATACGGTCCGGCAAACCTCGATGTTTTGAAACAATGGGTTGCAGAATCCCGTATCAGTCACAACACCTTGCTCCGTCCAACGGCAGGGGGAGAGCCGGTCACGGCGGGGTCGGTTCCGGGTTTGATCACCGTGAGTGCTCCTCCCGCCGTCCCGCCGACCATTCCTCCGTCGCCAGACTCGCCTTACACCGCTTATCCCCGCGCGAACTTCAGCCAAGCTCCGCAATATGTCGCGCCGAAAACCAACGACGGAATGGGTGTCATCTGGGGGGTGGTGATCCGGTCAATTCTCGGATTGGTCCTGTTCTTCGCTCTGCACGGTATCGGCGTCGTTTTTTCGGGTTATGCCCTGTATTACGCCTTCCAGGCGAAGCAGTCGGGGCATCGGTACGGGAACGTCGCGCTCATCATTGCCGGACTGTCGACGGTAGCCGTTGTGATCGGCTGGATTCTAAGGATCTCCGGCACGGCAAATATTTAGTCCCTTGCGTTAGGCAAACATCAGGTCAAGATATCGATTCTTCCGGTATAAATCGCTGGCGAGCGCCCGTCGTAAATACGGGTACATCTTCCTCATGAAAACATTTCACCCTGCAATTGCGGCCCGCCTATTCCCCCGAGAAAGTGCGGGGCGGAATATTGCGTTCGTGATCTTTGCGGCTGCGCTCACGGCGGCTTGCGCCCAAGCATCTATCCCGGTGTACCCGGTTCCATTTACTTTACAAACGATGGCCGTTACCCTGGCGGGGCTCACATTGGGCTGGCGGTTGGCCATCTGGTCCCAAATCACATACATCGCGGCGGGCTGCGCAAACATGCCGGTCTTCGCTAACGGTGAATTCGGGATTGCTAAATTGTTTGGTCCGACCGGCGGCTATCTCGTGTCTTTCATCGTGGCGGCCGGCCTGCTGGGCTATGTCTCGGAGCGGGGATTTATCCGTAACGCACTAGACCTTGCCAGTGCCCTCATTGCAGCCAATTTCATCATCCTGGCCATCGGTACGGCATGGTTGGCCTGGTACGTGCCCCAAGGTACCGCGATGAATCTCGGCTTTTATCCGTTCCTCACCGGCGCGTTGATGAAGTCTTTGGTGGTGGTTGCCATGCTGCCGGCGGCAAAACGAATCATCAAATCGCGCTAACCGAGCGCGGCGCGGGCTCAAACACACCTTCACGTTCAATCTCGACAACCACGGTGAGGCGCTCGGCCGGTCGTCCGACGTAGATCCCTTTTACGGGCGAGCAGTCTGAATAATCGCGACCCACGTGAACCTTCACGTACCGGTCGTTCGCCAGCAAATTGTTCGTTGGGTCGAGTCCCAGCCACCGACCATCGGGCAACAGGCACTCCACCCACGCGTGCGACGCCTGATCGCCCCGCATCCCGCTTTCCGAGGTCACGTACAGGTAACCACTGACGTAGCGAGACGGGATTCCCTGCGACCGGGCGCACGCGAGCATCAAATGGGCAAAATCCTGACAAACGCCCGCTCGCTTTTCTAACACTTCCGGCAGTGCCGAATGCACGTGCGTGGCGTCGGGATCATATTCCAACCACTCGTGCAGATGCCGATTGAGTGCCATCAAGTACGAGGCAACGCTCTGGCCCTCGGTCCGCATTTTCTTCCCGATTTCCCTGGCCTCATCGCTCGTTGGAACGTATCGGCTTGGCGTTAAATACTCCACAAAAGCCTGCCGGGTGGCATCGCGTCGATAAAAAGCGAAGTCGTCTTCTAACAGGTTCAACCCCTGAAATGGATTGGCCAGCCAGGTGTCTACGCGGGCTTTCGCCACAATCTCCAATTCGGAGTGAGGCTCGCGGATATTGAAGTGGTGCACCACGCCGCCGACTTCGCGATGAGCGAACACTTTGGCGACGGGAGACGTTTCCAGCCGGAACTCGCGACAAGTTTGGTGCGCGTCGGAGAGGGGGGCAAGGCGTACCTCGTTATGGCTCTCCAAGGAAGGGGAGCGATAGCGGTAACGGGTTATATGGCGGATCTGAAGCTGCATTCAATACACGGACACGATTCACAAACCGACGCTACGGTGCTTCTCTTCCGTGGTATCGCGACTTGGCGAATAATCAAGACGAGGTTAAGAAAAGATATGTCTCTCGCTTTTTACCTGTGACGAGTGCCTTTTTCCCGTCCGGCCCCTCTATCTGAAAAAGAGTGGCGGACAGAGAGGGATTCGAACCCTCGGTGAGTTGCCCCACTCCGCATTTCGAGTGCGGTGCACTAGACCACTATGCGATCTGTCCACAAGTATTATGACATCCTTGCCCTCCCGCTGGCTTGCGATTGATCGAACAAGATTAAGGGGTAACGTTCCAGCATGAATCCGGCCGAGACGATGGAGGAAGCCAGCCTGCGGCGCGATTGGCGATTGTTCACGGTCGCCATCTTCATGTTTGCATTCGGATTTGCCCTTTACGGTGGCGTCTTTCAAAATTTCCTTAAGGACCGCGCGGGGGCCCGCGAACTGGATCTCGGCATCCTCGAGTCCCTTCGGGAAATTCCTGGTTTCTGCACCGCGCTGATGGCGGGTGTGCTGGTCGCTTTTGCCGAAAGTAGGGTTGCCGCCGCCGGTCTCGCCATCACCGCGGTCGGAATCGGCGCTACTGGCGTCTTCGAGCGCATGCCGCCGATCGTCGCCATCACCGTCTTTTGGAGCATCGGATTTCACCTGTACGCCACCATGCAATCGCCCATCACCCTGGCGTTAGCTAAGGGGAAAGAGGGTGGCCGCCACCTAGGCCGCATGTCGGGCATCTCCGCCATGGCAACCATCGCCGCCTTGGGCACGGCGTGGATCATGTCCAAATTGCTGCCGCATGGAGTTTACGAGCCCTACTTCTTCGGGGCGGGCATAGCGATCCTCATCGCCGCCATCGCCATGAGTCGACTTGGTCACCACGCCGTCGGGGCGCCGCGGCAGGCCATCATCTTTCGCCGGGAATACGGACTGTTCTACTTGTTGCAGTTCCTCGAGGGATGCCGACGACAGATATTCTCGATTTTTGCCTCGTTCACGTTGGTACTGATCTATCACGTTCCGGTCGATCGGATGCTTGCCCTTCAGTTCGTGAATGCGGGTCTCATCGCGTTCACGGCTCCGCGCATGGGTAAATGGATCGACCGCCACGGCGAAAAGCAAATGCTGCTGTACTACGGCTGGCTTCTGATCTTCGTGTTTCTCGGTTACGCGTTGATTCCCAATGTTTGGATCCTCATGGCGCTGTTCATCATCGACAACGTCTTGTTCACGTTTAACAACGCGTTCACCACCTATCTGCACCGCATTGTCCGACCCGGCGAATTGACGCCGTGCGTCAGTATGGGAATTACGTTCAGCCACGTCGCCGCCGTCACCGTCCCCATTGGCGGCGCGTACCTGTGGAAAATATCGGGCAACTACCAGCTACCATTCTGGGTGGGGGTCGCGTTGGCTATTGTCAGTCTCATCGCGACCCGGTTTATCCCCGCTCGGGTGGTAGCGAGCCCGGCTAGCCCTTAGCGAACCTTGGGACCGCGAGCAAAGTAGTAGTACTTCTTCCCGCCCTTCCACTTGGTGTGTCGGTTGTAGCGGTAGCCATCCCGCGTGAAGTGATCGCGGCTAAAGTAGGCGGCGCGCGTTCGTTCCAACTTGCTTTGACTCTTGCGATCCTGTTCGTACCGCCAAGAAGAGTAAAGCGCCCCCGCCGCCCCGGCAAAAACCAGTCGGTTGTCGTGCTTCAGCAGTCCCAGAATCCCCACGGCTCCGGATCCGATGGCAATGTTCCGCCACTCGTTCTTCTTGCTTTGCCGATTATCCAGAACCTTCTGGAGATCACTCAGATTCTGTGCCGGCGCCATAGTGGGGGCAAGGGTCGATCCGAGGATGACGCCCGCCAGAGCGATCGAATGCATCGAGATATTCATAGTTTCTCCAAGCGATAGGGCGGCCAGGAAAGAGTGTCCGCGCCAATTCGCCTACCTTTTAGGACCACCGTAAACCCATTCCCGCCCACGCCCAACCACTATCCGGGACTTATTCCGGCATTGGGCTAAATTGTTCATTCTGAAGCAAAAAACAGCTTGCAGATAAATCAAACCAACAATCACAGTTGCCCATTCGGGGCAGAAAGTGGAACATGACCGTGCCCCTGGGAGCGCCGACACTCCTGTCGGCGTCCGGAACACTAGCAACCCATCCACCCTCGCCCCGAGGGCGAGATTCGGAGATGGTTCGTGCTCCGGGGTGAGGGGTTACGTTACGCCAAAGCTGAGGCATATCCGGCCCCTCATCCCCAGCCCTTCTCCCGGTGGGAGAAGGGAGCTAGACCCTCGCCCCGAGGGAGAGGGTCGGAGATGGCTCGTGCTCCGGGGTGAGGGGGTTACGCTGCGACAAAGCTGATGCGTACCCGGCCCCTCATCCCCAGCCCTTCTCCCTCAGGGAGAAGGGAGCGAAACCCTCGCCCCGAGGGAGAGGGTCGGAGATGGTTCGTGCTCCGGGGTGAGGGGATACGCTGCGCCAAAGCTGAGGCGTACCCGGCCCCTCATCCCCAGCCCTTTTCCCGGTGGGAGAAGGGAGCCTTTTAGACCTTTAGGGCTCGCCATGCGCCGCGTTTCCAGGCGATGACGCTGAGTACGCCCTGAACCACCTGGGTGAAGGACATGGCGATCCACGCACCGGCCGCTCCCAACCCGGCCCCGACCGGAAGGTGCCAGCCCAGCACCGGGTATCCCGCCGGTAGCAGTAGAAGAAACGCCATCGGTACTCGCATTCCCCACAGCGCGGCGATGGCAATCCGCATGGGCCGCACGGTATCGCCCGCGCCTTGCAGTGCGCCGATCATCACCATCGAGTAGGCGAAAAAGACTTCAGTGACGCACAGCCAACGCAGCAGCGACACGGCCTCAACGATGACCGCTGGTTTCCCGGGCAACAGCTGATGGGCAATCCACGGTGCGGCCCAAAAGATCGGACCCGCCAGGGCGAGCGTCACAATCCCGGCCCAGTGCGACGCGCTCCACCCGATCCGGTAGGCCCGGTCGGGGTCCTTTGCGCCCAGCGACTGACCAACCAAAGCGCCCGCCGCCACCGAGAGTCCGAACGAAGGCATAAACATGACCGATTCGATGGCAAACCCGATTCCCATGGCGGCAATCGCCGCCTCGCCGTTCGGCGCCAGCTTGAGGGCCAATGTAAACGCCGTGAGCGATAGCACCCGTAGAGCGGCCATAGCTCCCGCCGGGACCGCGATCCGCAAGATTCGCACGATCCACTCTTTCTCGGGCAACCGCAGATGGTGCACCGGGCCGAGGGCGGTCTTGGCGACAAAAGGAACGTAAATGAGGGCCGAAATCCACGCGCTGATGCTCAAAGCAATCCCGGCACCAACCAGGCCAATGCGCGGAACCAGCACGGTGTTGAGCGCTATGTGGCAGAAAATCTGCAGACTCGAGATCACCATCGGGCTCTTCGTGTCCCCGGTGGCTCGCAGCGCTCCCGCCAGGCACTGAATCATGCAGATGGCCGGTAGTCCGCAAGCATAAGCCGAGCAGAAGTACGCCATCTGGTGGGCGGCTTCGGTTGCCTTGTCCGGCAGAATGAAAACCGCGACAGGATAACTGAAGAGCGCCGTCACCACCGCGAGGACAATGCCGGCCAGTACGCTGAGCCGAAACCCTTGTCGGCTGGCGCGGCGTACTTCGGTGCGGTTGCGGGCGCCAAAAGCGCGGCTGGCAATCGCCGTAACGCCCGTTCCCAAGGCCACGGCCAGGGAGAACATCATGAACATGACGGTCGTGGCGGCCCCGTGGGCCGTCAAAGCCGCTTCATTCAGGTGACCAATATAGAATCGGTCCAGCAGTGTGTTCACCACCTGCAATGAATTCAGCGCGACTGCGGGCCAGGCTAAGGTCCAAACCACGCGGGAGATGCTCTCTCCCGCAAATGGAGGCGGTCCGGACGGACCAGCATCCGTCTCGGCGGCAGAATCTTCTTCGGTTGTACCCACCACCATACGGTAGAGGGTACCAGTCCGAAGCCTAACTACCGTCTATGAACCGGGTAAGAGCGACACTTCACCCATCGAGTTCGTGCCGCCATCCGTGCGAACTTTCGCTCGCAAAACGTAGCGGACGCCGGGTTTTTTCAGCGGCAAGCTGAGGCGGTAGATGTTCTCCTTATCCACACTGCCCGTTTGCCCGTCGTGCGGATCAACCGCCACGGTGTTACCGCCTTCCACTAGCTCTACTTCATCAATATCCAGTCGGCATTCGCCACCGATAAAGTTAAACACGACCCGGAAGTCGCCTTCCTTGATCTTGTCGGTCACATCCATTTCCCAGGTGGACCATTCCTCTTTGAACTGGTTATTGCTCCACCGAGCAAAGGGCGTCGTTTCTTCCGGTCCCGGTTCCCGGTAGTTGATCTTCATCGCCTTCAACCGTTGCAAATGCACCCCCAAGCGAGCCCGAAAATCTGGGTAGTCCCGAGCGTCCGCCGGGCTCCAAAAAACCTCCGCCAGGGCACAGGCGCGAGGCCAAGTCATGTATTCCACGTGTTCGGGAGCGCGAATGTACTCCGTCCAAATTTGCCCCTGTCCGCCTAAAATTCTCCGGGCTTCGGTAGCCGTCAGTTCTGGCGGAATTGGTTCGAACGCGTATACCGTCCGGAGAGGCAGGTATCCGCCGATGGCGATGGGCTCCGTACTGCGATCCCGCGATTGGTAGTAGTCCAGGTAGGTGTAAGACGTGGGCGTCATGACGACATCGTGGCCAGCTTTGGCCGCGGCAATCCCGCCTTCCATGCCGCGCCAGCTCATGACGGTCGCTCCGGGTGCCAGTCCGCCTTCCAAAATTTCATCCCAGCCGACGAGGCGACGACCGTGACGGTCCAGCCATCGATCCATCTGCCGCACAAACCAACTCTGGAGTTCGGACTCGTTCTTCAGACCCCGTTGCTTCATCAACGATTGGGCCCGGGGGCTATTGATCCAGGCGACCTTAGGCACTTCATCGCCGCCAATATGAATAAATTGACCGGGGAACAGCTTGATCACCTCGGCTAGGACATCCTGCAAAAATCGGATGGTGCTGTCATCGACGTTGAAAATCTCGTTCAGTACCCCGTACTGCACCGACACTTCCGGAGCCTTCCCGGAATTCCCTAGTGCCGGATATGACGCGATTGCTGCCTGGGCATGTCCTGGCATCTCAATCTCCGGCATCACGCGAATAAATCGTGCTTTTGCGTAGGCGACGATCTCTCGAATATCATCCTGGGTGTAGAACCCTTCCGCGGGCTTACCTTCGTATTCCGGCGGCTCGTATCGGGTCATCGTATCCTTTCGTTTGGATCCGATTTCGGTAAGTTTAGGATATTTCTTTATCTCTATCCGCCAGCCTTGGTCGTCCGTTAGATGCCAGTGTAACACATTGAACTTGTGGAAAGCCAACTGGTCCAAATACTTGAGTATGAACGCTTTCGGCTGGAAGTTCCGCGCCACGTCTAGGTGCATGCCTCGCCACGAGAACCGCGGTTGATCTTCAATTTCCACGCACGGGATATCCGGATTATCTTTGTGGATCATCTGCCGCAGGGTCTGAATTCCGTAAAACACCCCGGTCGGTCGCGCCGCCGTGATATTTACTTCGTTCGCTTTCACGGACAGTCGGTAGCCCTCGTCACCAAGAGTCTTGAGGGTTGGGTCGACTTTTAGCCGGATCGGCGCGCCCGCTCGATTTGGCAAATAGGGTCGAATTGCCGCCGGTAAGTCAGGCTTTGGCAAATCGGTAATTTGGCCCTCCATGACAATCTGGTTGCCAATAGAGCAACCTCCCGGTTGCGCAATCATGGAGACTGGCTTAGGAATAATTGATTCCAACACCGGCAAGCGCATCGCAGCAGGCGAAGCAAGCATCAGCGAGAGCGAAAAAACCATTTCCGGCATTTTGCACCATTTATCGGTCCGATACCGCTAACCGGCTAAAATACGTTATGCCGCGAATTCGAGTTATCGTTACCCTGAAGCCGTCCTTGCTCGACTCGGCGGGGAGAACGGTGGCTGATTCTCTCGTAAAACTCGGTTACACCGAACTGTCCTCGGCCCGAATTGGCAAGGTGATCGATCTTGACGTCAGCTCGTTTGACGAAGCCCGAGTGAAGGAGATGTGCGATAAGCTTCTTGCCAACCCCGTAATCGAGGACTACCACATCGAGGGCGTCGTCGAATGAAAATCGCGGTTCTCAAGTTTCCCGGTTCCAATTGCGATCAAGACGCGTTCCACTGCCTTCGCGACGACCTTGGTCTGCAGGCTGAATACGTTTGGCAGGACGAAACCTCCTTGGCCGGTTTTGACGGAGTGTTTTTGCCCGGTGGATTTAGCTATGGCGACTATCTGCGGTGTGGTGCCATGGCCTCCCGGTCGCCCATCATGGACGAAGTTCGGCGATTTGCCAACGAGGGGCGGCCGGTCATCGGCGCCTGCAACGGGTTTCAAGTCCTTTGCGAAGCGCAAATCCTTCCCGGCGCATTGCTGCGAAACGTAGACGAGAAGTTCATCTGTCAGGATGTTTATCTTCGCGCCGAAACCCATCGGTCGCCATGGACCGAAGGCGTGACCAGCACCATTCGGATTCCGATTGCCCATGGCGAAGGGCGATACGTGGCTAGTGAAGATTTGGTCAAGCAACTGGAAGATAAGGATCAGATCGCGTTTCGGTACGTGAATGCCGTCGGTGAACGATCGGAGCACGCGAACGTCAATGGAAGCGTAGGGGCAATTGCCGGCGTAATTAATGAGCGGGGCAACGTGCTGGGATTGATGCCACACCCCGAACGGGCGACGCGAGCCCGCTTGGGTTCGGTTGATGGGCGAACCATCCTTCGCGCATTTCAGCTCGTGGCCGCCTAGTGTAGAGTGCGTATGAAGAAGTGGATCCTACCGATAACCACCGTGTTGGTTGGCTCAGCATGGGGCCAAGACGGCAAGGTCGTGTTAGGCCGATTAGGACAAACCACCGCGGAGGCCGCTATCTACGCCGCTCCGAACGGAGCTTCTCGCGTGTACTACCGCGCGAAGCCGTTTGAGTACATCTGCGTTAATTTCTCGCCCAATCCCAATTATTTAAAGGTCACGATGTCCAACGGTGCCCAGGGGTTCATCACCGCGCCGTCGGTAGCGATGTTGCCTTACCAGGTAACCCAGGCGGTGAATAATCGGGGCACACGCAGCCTTGGAAGTCAGACCTCTCGCTCCGGTGCCGCCCGCTGGTCTCTGAACTTTGTCGGTACTCCCTACAAGTGGGGGGGCAACGACATGAATAACGGAATCGACTGTAGTGGCTTCGTAAAGAAGGTTTACGGGGCGATTGGCATCAACCTTCCGCGCACGGCAGCCGAGCAAGCGCTCGTTGGACAACCGATCCGCAATTACGAAGACCTGGCTCAGGGTGATCGCCTCTACTTTTGGGAAAGCAAACGGGGCAAGATCGGTCACACCGGCATCTATCTAGGAAACGGCTACTTTGTCCATTCCAGCGTCGGTCATCGCGGCGTCAATACCGATTACCTGACGCCAAAATGGCAGCGCCTACTCGTTGCCGCCCGACGTTAACCTACTTCGGCAGGACTCCGCCGAGTTTCTGAATTTCCTGTCGGATGCTCGTGATAGTGTTTTCGGCGGCCTGTAGATTGTGATTCGCAATCTCGTACTGAGCCTGCATCTCTCGAAAGCTCTTTTGTGCCTCCGCTAGTTTTTGTCGGATCTCAGCGTCGGTTTTGCTGGCGTTGGCGGGTAGTTTCTTTGCTTCTGCCACCGCGGCATCCATCTTGGTCCGAACTTCTTTCAGATCCAATGCCGCATCCAAACGCGCAATCTGTTCTTCCACGTACGCCGACCGGAAGTCGTCGACCGGCTCGCGAAGTTTCACGTTGGCGAGATCGGCTTGGATTTGCTGCAGGCGGTTCTTCGCCTGCAATAGGGCCACTTCCGGGCTGGTCGCGCCCAGCTGTGTGGCCTCTTCTTGGGCCCTCACCCAGGCAGACTTTGCGATTCCGTTCGCCTGCTTTACGGTTTCTTGCTTGGCGGTCTCCAATTTGCTGGAGACCTCCTTCTTCACCTCGGCTTCGGTCGGCACATGGCACCCGATGATGATCATCCCGGCCGAGATAATCATCATCGGCAATAGCAATCCGTGAGTCCGCTGCACGGCTTTATTATTCGCCAAAAAGCCCTGCCCGGGCGTTGCCTGATGCGCCTAAAGTCCGGCCCAACCGGTCGGATTAGCCGTGATAGTCGCCGTGAAGGATCACGTTTTCAACGTTCCCCGGGCTGTTAACCGGACCGCCGAGTAACGCGTGGCGAATGTGCCCCGCCACGGTGACCACAGCCCCCGGCAGGACGACCGAGTCCTCGATCGACTGGCAAGTGACCGTAGCCCCTTCGCCGATGACGACATCAGCGCCCACCTTGCCGTGAACCGTCCCTTCCAGCCGGCTCTCGCCGTTGATCAAAAATGCCGAGGTTTCCAGGAAGCTGTCGAGCGTTCCGGTATCAAACCAAGCTCCGTCGTAAACGCCTGCCAAGACGGTATCGCCACGATCCACCAGCATCTGGATCGCATCGGTGATCTCGTATTCGCCGCGTGCGCTCGGCTTCAGGTCGGGCAAAATCTCCCACAGTTCGGGGCCAAAGAAGTAAAGCCCGGCCATGGCGAGGTTCGATTCCGGCTCCTTCGGCTTTTCCACGAGCTTCACAATCCGATCCCCTTCCACGTTTGCCACGCCAAAGCGCGAAGGATCTGGTACCGGCTTAACGATGTTCAGGTTAGCGGCTCCGGAATCCAAGAATTTCTTTGCGTGAGCGGTAAAGCCTTCGCTGTACATGGCGTCGCCCAGATACAACACAAAGCTGTCGCCCGCAACAAAATCTTTGGCAAAGCCGACGGCATGCGCCAAGCCGTGCGGTTCCGTCTGGCGGACATAGCTCAACTGCACTCCGTGGGCCGATCCGTCGCCCAGGGCCTCCTTCATCACCGTCTCGTTTTCGCCCACGACGATGCAGATTTTGGTTACACCCATTTCGATCAACTTCTCAAAAGCGTAGTGAAGTGTTGGTCGATTTGCGATAGGAAGCAATGGCTTCGGTGTGACATGGGTGGCCGGGTACAGGCGGCTACCTTTACCCGCGGCGAGGATAACTCCCTTCATTTCTGCAATTGTATCTTATTTGGATTCCATTTCACAACCAGGTAACACACGTCAACAATCTCCAACCGGAAAGTTGCCGGTAACCTGACAACGTGAACCGAGCGAAAAGGATTTTGCTCTTGTTAGTCCGCACCACCGCCGTTGGAGTGACCGTGGGAGGCTGTCGGGGCGGTGCTCCGACCGTCGTTCCGCAATATGAGTCGGCCGAGCCTGCTTACCAGCCGCGGGAAAGTTCGGGGTCTACATTTGACCAGTATGCTATCGCCGCCCTCGACGTGGAAGCCACGCGGACGCGGTACCTTTCCGCCGTCAGTTTCACTCCGGACCAACAGCGCAAAGTGATTGCAGAAATGAATCAGCCGATGGCGAGAATTCGCGCCGCGTCCGTGCGTCCGTGCGAATATGAGTTTCGGGCAAGGGAGCCCTTCGCGCCGGTCCCATTCCTCGCGGGATGGCGACTGATCGGACGCGCCATGGCGTGGCAAACCGCCGCAACCGCCCAAAGTGGCAACCTTGATGCCGCCATTGACACCGCGCTTGCCGCCACCCGATTCGGTTTCGATCTCACCCAGGGTGACGCCATGGCGGCCAATCTCGGTTGCACCATCATCAACGACGTTCGCGTCGCGATGTTGCCCGCCCTGCCGCAGTTGAGTCAACCCCAGTTGTACCGTCTCGCGCAAGGTCTAAAAGGGGCTGCCGCCCGGGGACCTAATCTCGCTGACTGCGCCCGGTACGAAGCTCGGCGGTCGCTAGTGGCTGCCCAGTTCACCTACGATGCGGCGCGGAAAGGAGATCTTCAGCCCTTCCATACTCGGCTCGGCGCGCCCGGCGATAACATTGCGCAGCAACTGGAATCCCTTCGCGGCAACGATGCCGAACTCGCGGCATTCATGGAGAAATACGCGCGGGAGGCCCGCCAAATGGCCGCCATTTACGTAAAAGCCGCGACGCTTCCCGCCAGCGATCGCCGCCAGTTGATGCCCGATCCTCCGCGTTCAAAGGGACGACCGTGGCGAATCCTTGCCCAAAACTTTATCGATACTCCGGCAAGAATCCAGCCGGTCTTTGATCGCACCCTGGCGCGAACTCGCATGTGGATTATTGCCGCTATGTTAGAACGAAGCCGGCGAAAAGGTGAGCCATTTCCCCTCGATCTCCGGAAATTTTCCGAGGCGGTGCGTACGGATCCGTACTCGGGCGGCGACTTTGGGTACCAAAACGACGGTCTGGATTACAAACTCTACGCCAATGGCGACAACCTGACGGCGGACGCCGGTGACAGCGACGAAGCCGGGTTAGCTCCGGACCTTACGCTGGAAAAACTGCCTCCGTACCCGGTTTATACAGCGCCTCCTCCGGTGCCGAAGGAGGCTACAACCGCCAAGCCTCAGACAACTGCGCCGACGGCTACTCCGCCGGGGCCGAAAGTGAAGTTCTCAGTTCAGTCAGCGCCGTCTGGGTAGCCCGCCGCTGAATATCCTCTCGGGTGCCACGGAATCGATGTTCGTGAACCCGGGAACCGCGGCCGTCGACGTGGGCAATGATGATGAGCCCGACTGGCTGATCCCCAACATCTGCGGTAGGCCCGGCGTTGCCCGTGATGGCAATCGCGACGTCCGATCCGAGGCGCTTTTTCACCCCTTCGGCCATGGCGATGGCGGCTTCCTTAGAAACGGGACCGTGCTCCTCCAGAAGAGCCGCCGAAACATCGAGCAATGACTGCTTTGCCGCGATGGTATAGGCGACGACCCCGCCTTTGAACACCTGGCTGGCCCCGGCTACTGAGGTGATTCGGGCTGCGAGCTGACCACCGGTGACGCTTTCGGCAACGGCCACCGTTTTGGATTGCTTTTGCAATTCTCGCACCAAACTTTCTTCGAGATTGGTTTGATCGGTACCGTAAAGGTGATTCCCCAAGATCGCTTCGATCTCGGCGTGGACCGGGTCGATCAATCGCTCTGCTTGTTCCTTTGTCTGGGCGCGGGCGGTTACCCGCAGATGCACTTCACCGGTATGGGCGTAGGGAGCCACGGTCGGATTTTCGCCGTCCATGAGGGGCCGAATCATTTCCTCCACCATGCTTTCGCCGATGCCGATGACACGCAAAACGCGGCTGTGAATGACTCCACCTCCCAGTTGCTCCAAAAACTCCCGTACGGGGCCGTACGCCATCGGATCAAACTCGCCCTTTGGTCCAGGGAGGGCGATCACCACCTTTCCGTCTTTCTCGCAGAGTAGTCCGGGGGCGGTTCCGTTCGGGTTGGGAATCATCCGACCGCTACTCGGCACGTCGGCCTGCTTGGCGTTGCTTTCGGCGAACTTGTATCCCCGGTCGGCAAACCATCCGCGAAGCTCGGACTCGTACGCCTCATTTCGCACGAGATCATCTCCCAGTGCCGCGGCGATGGCGTCGCGCGTCAAGTCATCCATGGTAGGACCTAATCCACCAATTGTTACCAAGATGTCGGCGCGGCTGAGGCTACCTTTGAGGGCGTCCACCAGCCGCTCAAAGTTGTCGCCAATCGTGGCTCGACGCTGGCAACCGATGCCACATTCCGCCAAAATTCGGGCCATCGTGGGGGCATGAGTATCGGTAATTTGGCCCAGCAAGAGCTCTGTCCCAACGCTGACAATCTCGGCAGTTCGCATAGCTCATTATGGTTGCGAACCGAGTCCCGGTGCCCCGGTACGGGTACCCTTATTACCTCATGAGTTTCTCGGTGGTCCTCGCACTCGACGTGGTGCCAGTGGAACCAGGGTCCACCGTGCCGCTAACGGTGTCGATCACAAACCGGGCGGAAACTCGCGAACAGTTTGATTTGGAGATCGAAGGTCTCGATCCCGAATGGACCGCCGTACCCGTCGCCGTTTTCGAGATTGGTCCCGGCGAAACTCGCCAGGAAAAAGTACTTTTCCGCATCGCTCGTACCAGCGAATCCTTAGCCGGCGCCTACCCGTTCGTCGTGAAAGTCCGTAGCCTCGAATCGGGGGTAGCCGAGCAGGTGCAGGGCATCCTCGACATCCGGCCGTTCAATGGGATCAGTGCAGAACTCTCTCCCAAAAAGGGCAAGCACTCCCCGGTGAACCAGCAAAACACCTTTACGGTGACGCTGCTCAATCTCGGTAACACCCCGCACACTTTACAGCTCACCGGAAACGATCCCGACGATGCATGCGCCTACGAGTTCGAATCGGAGCACGTGACGTTGAATCCGGGTCAGCAACGCGAAGTGTCGGTGGTGGTCAAACCTCGGCGCAGTATGGCCGTGGCTTCTGGGCGACTCATCGGGTTCGGCATCACCGCCCGGAGTCAGGATGTTCCATCGGTGTCGGCGGGAGTACAGGGGCAACTGGAGCAACGGGGACTATTCAGCCCATCCAGCTTGGTCGCCATTTTATTTCTGGCGGTCATCGGCATCTTCTGGTACCTCAACCTTCCCAAACCGCCGACGATTAGCCTTTCGGTAGAACCGGCGCGCGTGGTGCAAGGGAGTACGAACCCCATAACGATCAAATGGAATGCCGCGGAGCGGAGTCACGTAAAGATCACGTTGACCGACGGCACGATCGTCTATGACGGTACTGACACTTCGGGCTCGGTCTTGTACACGGTCACTCAGAAGGACTCGCTAACCATTACGGCGATCGCCAAACGGGACAACGTGGAGTCTGCCCCGGATTCCGAGACCATCATGATTGATGCGCCCAAGAAAGTCGATCCGCCGACATTAAAGCTGAGCGTCAGTCCGCGCGAGGTGGCCCTGGGGTCGGGCTTCATCCTCAACTACGAATTTGGGCCCAGCGTGGTGAGTGCAAACGTGGCTCCACTTGGTAAGGATCTCGACCTCACCCAGAAGCAACTAGAGATCATTCCCACCCGAGTTGGCTTGAACGAGTACACCGTCAGCGCGAAAAATGAAGCTGGCGTTGCGAAGACCCAAACGGTCCGGGTTTTTGTCACTCAAGTCAGTGCCGCCCGAATCATTGCCTTTGGCGCCGACAAAACGACCGTTTCCGAGACCGATAACATGGTTACCCTCAATTGGCAGGTGACCAACGCCGCTCGCGTGGAACTGGTGAACGGTACTGCCGCCCCGCTGGTGGTGGGAGCCGAAGGCACCCAGACCGTTCCGGTGATGGCGAAGACGACTTTTGTATTGGTTGCTACCGACGCTGATGGCATCAAGACAAATCAGAAGATCACGATTGTCCGTGACAATCCCACGAAGCCGGTAGGACCGAGCCCCGATGATGGTGGCTTCCCCGACTCGGTACCTCCTATCACGTCTGGTAGTTCCTCGGGGACGACGGGCGGTGATCCGCCTCCTGCTCCTCGAACCACCGGCACGCGGTAGTTCCAACCCATACAAAAACCATCATGCGCGCCCTCCTTTCCGTCACCAATAAATCCGGCATCGTCGACTTCGCCACCCAGTTAGCCTCGCTTGGCTACACGCTGATTAGTACCGGCGGAACGGCAAAAGCGCTGCGTGAAGGCAGCCTATCGGTGCTGGATGTAAGCCAGGTCACCGACTTTCCCGAGATGATGGATGGTCGACTCAAGACCCTTCATCCTAAGGTCCACGGTGGCTTGCTGGGAGACGTTCGAAGACCCGAGCACCGCGCGGCGATGGATGCGGCGGGGATTGCCCCGATTGAAGTGGTGGTGGTTAACCTGTACGCGTTCGAAGAAACGGTAACTGGTGAGCACGAGTTTGCCGAAGCGATCGAGTCGATCGATATCGGCGGCCCGGCGATGATTCGCGCGGCGGCTAAGAACCATCCGAATGTCTATGTCGTCACCGATCCCGACGATTACGAACGGGTGCTGGAAGCGCTCCGACAGGGCGGCAGTGACTCCCTCAAGGTCCAGTTAGCGGCCAAGGCGTTCCGCCACACGGCGTTTTACGACAGCATGATCGCTCGCTACCTGACGGACGCGGCGGGCGAAGAGATGTATACCGATACGCTTACTTTGGGTTACCGACGAGCGCAGCCATTCCGGCGGGGAGAAAATCCTCACCAGACGGGCGCGCTCTACCTCGACCCGCTGGGACAACCCGGTTTGCTGCGGGCCGAGCAGGTCTGGGGAATCCCCTTGGGCTATAACAACTGGAACGACGCCGACGGCGCTTGGGAGCTAGTAAACGATCTCCCCGACGTGGCGTGCGCGATTACGAAGCACGGCAATCCCTGCGGGGCGGCGATTGCGCCCACCTTCGCCGATGCCTTCCGCTTGGCTCGCGATGCCGATCCGATTTCGGCGTTTGGCGGCGTCGTGGCCTTCAACGGCACGCTGGATCTCGAAACGGCGCAAGCGCTCACCGAGAAAGGGAATAAGCTCGACGTCATCATCGCCAAGTCGGTCACGGCCGACGCTCTTGATCTTTTCCGCACCGGTAAGGGATGGCGACAAGAGGTCCGAATTCTCACCGCACCGACTCTGTCCAGTGAAAAGACCTTCATGGTGAAGGGTCTGCGGGGCGGTGCCCTGATTCAGGATATCGACGAAGATCCGGGCGACGAATGGCAGACGGTGACGACCCTAGTGCCGACCCCCGAACAAATGGTCGCCATGCGATTGATGTGGAAGGTCATTCCGCACGTGAAGTCCAACGCGATCGTCGTGGGGACGGACTCTCGACTGTTGGGCGTGGGAGCCGGTCAGATGAACCGGGTCCAGAGTGTTCGCCTGGCCCTCGATCAGGCAGGGGAACTTGCCTCCCAGTGTGCGCTCGCCAGCGACGCCTTTTTCCCCTTCCCCGATTCGGTGGAAGCCGCCGCGGCGGCCGGAATCCGGGCCATCGTCCAACCGGGCGGCTCGGTGAAGGATGCGGATGTCATTGCGCGAGCAAATGAACTTGGCATCGCCATGTGTTTCACGGGCGTCCGCCACTTCCGCCACTAATGTCCGGTTTCACCGTCAGCATCCGATCGGAAGATGTCGATCGGGAGCGGTTGCACCAGTTTTTGGATCAAGAAAGCGGCTGGGCGCGGGGAATCTCGCGCGAGATTGTCGACCGCGCCGTGGATCACTCGCTGAACTTTACGCTCCTCGATGACCATGGCAAGCAGCGGGGGTACGCCCGGGTGGTTTCGGACCACGCGACATTTGCCTGGTTGTGCGACGTGTACATTGACGAAGCCCTGCGGGGGCAAAAACTCGCGCATTTGCTTCTAGAATCGGTCGACCAACATCCTGACCTGCAGGGACTGCGTCGCTGGATGCTCGCCACCAGCACCGCGCCGTGGCTGTACGAAAAGTACGGCTGGAAACCCGTCGCTCGTCCCGAAGTCTGGATGGAACGGCACACGCCGTACTCATAACCCTGGGACCGCTGGCACTCTTGCCGGCGGCTTATTCGGCGAGAAATTCCGCCAGCAGACGGTGAAACTGGTGCGTCCCCAATTCCCGCACCGGTGCGTACCGACCGCGTTGGTAAAACCGCGACTGGATCCCGCGTTGAACCGATTCAATCACCGCTTCGTCTTCGCGTTCGACGCGATCCAGATCTCCCCCGGCTCCGATGTCCCGCAGCTCGGGTCGCCACACGTACGGAATGAACTTCACCTTCGTGACTTCCGGCGAAATGGGTCTCACCACATTGATGCTGAGCCCCCACGGATAGAAGTTGAACATCAAATTTGGGAAAATCCAAAAGTAGTAGGCGCTCACGTTCTTGCCAAAGTCCTGATGATCGACCGGGAGATCAAAGCAAGATTCACCGTCTTTTCCTATCCCTAACTGCAGATTTCCGTTGCGGAAAAGCTCGGTTGAGTAGTCGCCGTAATTCAACGTGTCGTTGAGCGCGGCGTGGATGTAGGGGATATGGAAGCCTTCCAGATAGTTGTCGACGTACAGTGCCCAGTGCCCGCGAACCAGATACTCGCGCCCAAATTCCGGGGCGTGCCGAAACTCCGTCAGCGGCAAAAAGCCGACCCGATCCGTCATCGGGCTAATCCAATCGGCGAGCGGCATGATGGGAGCCACCCCGGCAAAGAGGTGATTTGCCCACTGTCCCCACGGGGCCCCGGGCAAATGATCGGTGACGCCCGGAAAGTCGCAAACCCCTTCAAATTCCGGCATGTATTGAAACGATCCGTCCAGCCCAAACCGCCGCCCGTGGTAGCGACACCGCAAAGAGTTCGCCACCGTCGCCCCCTCGCAAACCAGGTTGCCCCGGTGCGTACACACGTTGCTCAGGCAGTGCAGCGCATCCTCGCGGTCTCGCGTGAACAGAAGCGGCTCGTTGAGCAGTCCGTCGAGTAGCGTGAACGGCATCACCGATCCGGGCGCTTTCAGCGGCTCGTCATCGGTAATCCACTGCCAACTCCGCGCAAAAACCCTCTCCCGCGTCTGGTGAAAGCTCTCGACGGACCGGTACCACTCACTCGGCGGCGTCCAAGCCTGCCGAATATCCTCGTGAATCTCAAACTGCATGGCTTATTTTGGTGCGAAAGCCTGACCGGGATCGGACGGATTGGTAAATTACGGTGATGGCGCTGGAACTTCAATATCAGGTGCCCGTTTTCTCCGTTCGCAACCTGGAAGAGATGATTGCGTTCTTCGAGAAGCTGGGATATACAAACGAATGGAAGTACGGCGATCCTGTTTATTACGCAGGTCTGTATGCCGGCGAAAAGGGTGAGAATGTCATTCATCTCAGCCTGAAAGATTTGGATAACCCAGCCGCTCTGTATCTGCAAATCGCCGATGTGGACGAATACTACGCCCATTGTATGCAGCAAGGGCTCACGGCACTGGAGCCACCAAAAGATCAGGATTACGGAATGAGAGATTTCGTGATCATCGGTCCCGAACAGTTTCGAGTCACGATTGGAACCGAGTTAACGCCAATGAGCGAACTTCCGACTCACCCTTAATCGGCGTCGGTTACCTAAAGATCCCGGGAAGGTCAGATTGCATCAGATTGAAAAATAGCCGTACCTCCGGCTGGAAATCTGGCGGTTGTTGGAGACGGAGCGACAGATGAAGCTCACCCTTTTTGGCCATCACCAATGTAATCGTCACCGATCCCGATTCGGTTTGAAGGGTGGCTGATCCGTGACCCTGGTGGAAAAGTTCATCCGCCCGGAATGCCCACGATTCAGGAAGTGGTTCTTGGAAGCTCACGGAAAACCAGCCGGCGTCTACCGAGAGGTGATGATCCTCCCAGCTAAACGTCACCGATCCGTCGGTTAGCCGCAACGCTACTTCTTCTCGCGGTCTTTGTGCGATGCCTTGGCGATCATCCGGATGGGGGCGCCCGCCATGGGGAACGCCTCGCGCAGTTTGTTCATCAGGTACCGCTGGTAGCTAAAGTGAAGTAGCTCCGGCTCGTTGACGAATAGCGCGAACGTCGGCGGACAGGTCGCCACCTGGGTGCAGTAATACACCTTCAGACGCTTGCCCTTGCTGCTGTAAGGGCGCGCAAACGTGGCGTCCTGAATGATGCGGTTCAGCTGACCCGTGGAGATTCGGAAATTGTAGCTCTCCACCGCTTTGGTGATCTCTTCCAAAACCGGCTCCAGTCCCGCCGATTCCTTGGCGCTGGTAAAGGCGGCCGTGGCGTACGCCAACTCGGGAATTTCGTTTTTGATGACCTTGATGAAGTCTTTCTTGATGAGGGTCTGCTTTCGCGGCATTCCGTCGGGCGGCTCCACCAAGTCCCACTTGTTGATGGCGAAGACACACGCCTTTCCGCAGTCGTGCGCCATCTTCATGGCGCGCTTATCGCCGTCGGTCAGACCTTCCTTTCCGTCCACGATGACCAGCACGCAATCGCACTTTTCGACGGCCCGGACGGCGCGGTCTACCATGTAGTACTCAACCGTTCCCTGAATCTTGCCGCGACGGCGAATTCCCGCCGTATCGATCAAGCGGAACGATTCGCCTTGGTATTCCAGAAGCGTATCGACGGCGTCCCGCGTGGTGCCGGCGATGTCGGAAACGATCATGCGGGTCTCGCCGGTGAAGGCGTTGATCATGCTGGATTTGCCGACGTTCGGGCGACCAACAATTGCCACCTTAATCTCTTCGTTGGCTTCGATGGGTTCTTCGGACTCGGGGGGAAGTACCTTGACAATTTCGTCGAGAACGTCCGCCACACCGCGACCGTGCAAACCGGAAACGGGATACACCTCGCCGAGGCCAAGGGCATAAAATTCGTTCGCGTTTGCATCGCGGTTCGGGTGGTCGCTCTTGGTGACGGTGACAAAAATGGGTTTTTTCACTCCGCGAAGTTGGTTCGCGAGGTCAATGTCATCGGCGGTGACTCCGGCCATAGCGTCCGTTAAAAACAGCACCACGTCGGCCTCTTCTAGTGCCACGTTTGCCTGAACGCGGATCTGTTCGGTGAGAGGATCTTCCTCCTCAAACACAATTCCACCGGTGTCGACCAGTTGAAAGGTGCGCTTGTTCCAGCTAACCTCAGTGTAAAGGCGATCTCGGGTGATGCCGGGGGTGTCTTCCACCACCGCCATCCGCTTACCCACGACTCGGTTAAAAAGGGTGCTCTTACCGACGTTCGGACGGCCAACGATGACGACAACGGGGAGTTTATTGGCCATGGGGATACCAATAGGGTACCAGTTTGATGGTTTTCGGGCCGATTTTGAGCCTATTACGAGGGAGATACGGGCCGCTCGACGGGTCTAGATCATCGAAAGTGACAGAATTGGCGCAATAAGTTTGCCGGCATGAACAATGTCAAGGCCTAGTCGTTTTCTTCTGTTGAGGTTCCTAAGAAGCTATGAAAACCAACTATTTCGTGCCCAGTCTTTTCGTTGCGACCCTGCTTGCAGCCGCCATATCCGTAGCCCAATCCGCGCCCGCTCGAGACAGCGTTGCGGGTGCCGCGAAGCTCACCGCCACTGCGGGCCAGACTGCGGCGACCGAATTGCGATTCGAGAATATCGTGAAGGACAAGAAAGTAGCTTTGGTTGGGGAAATGAAGTTTGAGTGGGCTAAACAAGCAGATAAGCTGGGCGTGGTGATCCTCGTCTCTCCTGCTAACCAAAACTTGGTCGCCGGTAAATTGACCGTCACCGACAACGTTGCCAATCTAGAAGCGCGTGGCCGAATGCGCGTGCTCCGAAAAGGCGTAGCCACAATTTACGAGGGGAAGGTAGAGGCAGTTATCACGGACGCGGGTAAGACCTCGCCCGATGGATTCGCACTGCGCTTCGTTCCAAAAAATGGCAGCGAGGTATTTCAGTTCGAAGGGAAAACGGCCAAGGGCAACCTAACGGTGAAGAAAGCCGGAAATACACCGTAGTTCGTTCCTAAGACCATTTAGCGATGCGCGTCGTAGAATCTCGAGATGGCGAGTTCTCGACGCGCGCTGGTTTGGTTACGGCGCGACCTGCGAACGAGTGACAATTCGGCTCTCGCTGCTGCGACGCATTCATTCGACGAGGTCTTTGTTGCGTTCCTTTTTGATCGCTACATACTGGATGCCCTGCCTGATCGATTTGATCGTCGAGTGAGTTTTATCCATCGGTCACTTGGAGAGCTGGATCGTTTTCTCCGGCGGCACGGATCTCGGTTGGTTGTGCTATTCGGCGACCCGATGGAGGAAATCCCCCGCCTAGCGCAATATCTGGGCGTAGATGCGGTATTTGCCGGACGAGATTATGACCCCTACGCCGTAAGCCGAGACTCAACGATTGGGGAGAGGCTAGCGGTTGACCAGCGGCGATTCGAACTAGTGAAAGATATTGTCGTTCGTGAACCGGGTGACTTACACACGCAGTCGGGAAGTGATTTTCGGGTCTTCACGCCTTATTCAAAGGCTTGGCGTAATCGATTGGATCCTGACGTTGATCTCGGTGAGTTACGTGCCGACTATGCTGCGTTAGCTCCGGTCGGAGACGAATTGCCGTTCCTCGAACCGATCCAGAATTACGGATTTGAGTCGGCCGAACTCTTGCTGGAGCCGGGGGAGGCGGCGGCGCGGAAGCGTCTGGCATCCTTTGAGCCGAAATTATCGCGATACGACCTGGACCGCAATTTTCCGGCCACCGCCGGTACGAGTGGACTCAGTGTGGACCTACGATTTGGCACGATTTCGGTTCGAGAATGCGTGAGGCGCGCCCGAGACCAAGGCGAGGCAGGGGAGAAATGGCTAACCGAACTTATTTGGCGGGAGTTCTACCAGGATATTCTTTTCAACTGCCCAAAGGTGGTCAGCCACACTTTTAAACCGGAGTACGACGACCTTACGTGGCCCGGAGAAGACGACCATTTTCAGGCGTGGTGCGCCGGTCAGACCGGCTACCCGATTGTGGACGCGGCGATGCGGTGCCTCAACAAGACCGGTTGGATGCACAATCGGCTCCGCATGATTGTCGCCTCGTTCTTGACAAAAGACCTGCTGATTGATTGGCGACGCGGCGAACACTACTTTGCCGTGAAGCTGTTGGATTTTGAACTTGCCAGCAACAACGGAGGATGGCAATGGGCAGCCAGCACGGGGGCAGACTCCCAGCCGTACTTCCGCATCTTTAACCCGCTCCTCCAGAGCGAAAAGTTCGACGAGAAGGGCGCATTCATTCGTCAGTGGATTCCGGAGTTAGCGGCATTTGATTCCCGAACGATCCACGACCCTTGGTCGCGCAACCCTCTGGAGGCGATTGCTTCCGGGTACCCACGACCCATTGTCGATCATGCCACTCAAAAGGCGCGGGCGCTTAAGCTGCTGAGCTCGGCGCGGGAGACGCCCGTCTGAGCCAAAGGTAGCCAAGGACGCCCATCAGCACGGAAACGCTGAGGATGGCCAATTTCGCCGCTTCGTGCCGCGCAGGATCCACAAAGGCCAGCTCGGAAATGAAGAGTGACATGGTGAAGCCGATCCCGGTCAGCAACCCAACGCCAATGAGCATCGATCGCGTGACGCCCTCGGGCAAGGTCGCTTTCAGAAGCTTCATGGCCAGCAACGTGCCACCGATGACGCCGATCGGCTTGCCAATCGCCAGTCCGGCGATGATGCCAATCCCAACCGGGTCGCGGAACGCTTCGGCCCCGCCCGCCAACTCAATTCCTGCATTCGCCAATGCAAATATCGGCAGCACCATGTACGTGATCCAGGGAGCCAGCAAGTTTTCCAGCCGCTGCAGTGGCATTTGCACTCGCTCACAGGCGGATTCTAAGACCCCGACCGCCGTCTGGTGGCCTTCGGTGATGTAACCCTCGTCGGTGGCCGCGTTCCAAGATTCAAAACTCTCCACGGCTTCGCGCGCCGTTTCGGCAAATTCTTCTGGATACAAGTGGGTTCGAACGGGAATAGTGAGTGCCAGGAGAACGCCCGCTACCGTTGCGTGGACGCCAGATAGCAATGTGAACCACCACAACAACACGCCGATGCCGAGGTACGGAAGCAGCATCCGAACGCCCAACCGATTGAGTCCCAGCAAGGCGACCATGCAGAGCGCCATGCCGCCCAGCATCGATAGTTGAATGCCCGTGCTGTAGAAAATGGCGATCACAATGACGGCGCCCAGATCATCGACGATCGCAACCGCAGCCAGAAAGACTTTGAGCGCCACGGGGCAGCGGGGACCCAGCAAGGCCAGTACCCCTAGGGAAAAGGCGATATCGGTTGCCATCGGGACTCCCGCACCGCGAGGATCGCCGCCCTGGGCGTTAATGATCAGAAAGATGCCGGCCGGCACCACCATTCCGCCGATGGCGGCAAAAACCGACAAACTCGCCTTGCGCAGGTCTCGGAGTTCGCCGATCAGAAACTCGCGCTTTATCTCGAGCCCGACCAGCAGGAAGAAAAGCGCCATGAAGCCATCGTTGATGAAGTGATGCAGCGACATCTTGCCCACCGCATCGCCAAAGGCTAAATGAAGCTTCGTATTCCAGAAATCGTGGTAAGCGTGAGCCGGGGCAAGGTTCGCCCAAAGCAGGGCAATCACCGACGTCGCCATCAAGATCAGGCCCCCGGTAGCCTCGTTTTCGGCAAACGCGATGACAGGAGCAACCAGCCGATCTTTCAGCGGCACGCGGGCGACTTGGGCTTTGAAAGGATGTCCCGAGCTCATGGATGGACCTTAGACCAATTCACTGAGGATCCGGCTGAATCGTTTGCCGCCACCCGATTGTTCAATCTCTGTCTGAATCTGAGAAACGGCGATTTCGCAGGCAACGCCATCGTGAATGCTGGCGCCCAGCACGGGATGGTGGCTAAAGTAACCCGTATAGCCAGAGGCATCGTGACCGGCGGTGAGGCTGGACCGATGGTCCACGCCAACCCGTAGAACTCCGCCCGGGCGCTCCCATAACTGAATGCGCACCCCGTTCGCCTCGGCTTGGGCGATCGCCTCTTCAAGTTCTTCGGCTTGAGACGGATCGCAAATGATGGCGGCCGATTTCTTGGCGGAGAGGATCAGTCTCATGGCGTAGCCGATGCACGCGGGCTCGCTCTTCAAGGTCAAAACGCTGTCGTCGACCGGGGCTTCTTTGAATCCGCTGAGCGATTTTTCAACCTGCGCCAGACGCTTTTTGAATTCCCGCTCAAATCGCTTAACTAGGTCTGCCGATGGCACCGGGCGAACGGACTTAATGCCCTCATTTTCGGTGGAAACGGCTCCTTTGGCTTCGAGAGACTGGATAGCCTTGTAGACATTGGCGGCTGGCTTATTGATCGCTTGTGCAATTCGGTAACCCGTAGCCGGGCTCTCTCCCAGCAAAAACACGTAAATCTCGCTTTCCAAAGCGGTGAAGCCAAATTCGGTGAGGTGTTGCGCCATGAATTCTTGGATTCCTGTTGTAAAGTGAGAGCCAATGCCCGCTCTCAGTATAGCCGCCCTATTTGTTCTTACTACGCAGGGTGCGTCCGCGCCCACCGGCGTGCGGCAAAACTACGACAAATTCGAATACATGATCCCCATGCGGGATGGAGTGAAGCTCTACACCGCTGTATATGTTCCCAAGGTTCAGCCCGAATCCGGTCCCATTCTCCTGGAAAGAACGGGCTACAGTGCGGGGCCGTACGGTCCCGATGCCTATAAAGGCGGCTTTCGGGGAAGTGCCGAACTCAAGAAGAACGGCTACATCTTTGCCTATCAAGATGTCCGCGGCAAGTACATGAGCGAGGGAGAATTTGTGAACGTCCGCCCCATGCTGAAACGCGGCCAGAAGGGGATTGATGAAGCGACCGACACCTACGACACGGTCGACTTTCTGGTGAAGAACGTCCGAAAAAACAACGGAAATGTGGGCATGTGGGGCATTAGCTATCCGGGGTTTTATGCCGGGGCAGGGGGAGTCAATTCTCACCCGGCGCTGAAAGCTATCTCGCCGCAGGCTCCGGTCAGCAACTGGTTCGTGGGCGATGACTTCCGCCACAACGGCGCGCTGTTTTTGCAGGACGGTTTTGATTTCCTTCGTGGGTTTGGTCAGCCCCGCCCCGCCCCGTCCCCCACTGGCGGCGAGTCGCCGTTGCCGATCGAGCGAACGGCGGGAGCCTACGATTTCTTCCTGAAGACGGGGGCGCTTAAGAACTTCGATCCCCAGCACCTTAAGGGGCGCGTTTCCTTCTGGAACGAACTGATTTCGCACGATACGTACGATGACTTTTGGAAAGATCGCGCGTTGCCCGATCACAGCACCGGAGTTAAGTGCGCCGTTCTGACGGTCGGCGGATGGTTCGACGCGGAAGACATGTGGGGGGCACTGAACCTGTACAAAGCGAACGAAAAGCAGAATCGGGGAATCTACAACGCCTTGGTGATGGGCCCCTGGTACCACGGCATGTGGGCCGGACCCACCGGTCGGACATTTGGCGACTTGGACTTTGGCATGCCAACTTCCACCTGGTTCCAAGAACGTATTGAGCTGCCGTTTTTTGAGAAATTCCTTCGCAACCAATCGGTCGATGCCCCCAACGAAGCGACCGTGTTTGATACGGGAGCCTACGAATGGAAAGCATTCCGAGAGTGGCCGCCACGGGGTCTGAAGTCGGTTTCCTACTACTTTAATGAGCAGAACTCGCTAGGAATCGAAAAGCCGAAGGGGGAGGGTGCCGATACCTACACGGCCGATCCGACCCAGCCAACCCCTTACTTAGCCGATCCGACCAGTAATCGCAGAACGCGGGAATACATGATCGACGATCAGCGGTTCCTGGCAAACCGCCCCGACGTCGTTTCATATATTTCGCCGGTTTTTGCCGACAACACCACATTTGCCGGTGGAATTACCGCCGACCTATGGGCCACCACCACGGGTACCGATGGCGACTTCATCGTGAAGTTGGTGGACGTATGGCCCAGCGACGCCACGGAGAAATCGGCCAAGGGTGCCAGCATGGCCAACTACCAACAATTAGTGCGGTTTGAAGTGATGCGGGGCAAATTCCGCAATA
>Ga0114959_10000416_pt1 | contig 40075 bp, 34 predicted proteins | sample C_130625_EF_Meta_FD_87317 | JGI IMG/M metagenome (GOLD analysis project Ga0114959, IMG submission 87317) | Freshwater microbial communities from Lake Croche, Canada to study carbon cycling - C_130625_EF_MetaG | ecosystem: Environmental > Aquatic > Freshwater > Lake | place: Lake Croche, Canada... | reverse complement strand
TAAATTAAAACACATTTATACTTTATACAAAAATACATTGATTGTCAAATAGTTACACGAAATTAAAACCTCGTGAGTGATAATTATTTGCATAATCCTAACTTATTTTCAGATGAAAAAAACAAGCTTAGTGATGATGTTAGTAACCTTATCGGTGGTTAATATTTTTGCTCAAACAGTTGATGAAATTTTTGATGCTCATTACAACGCATCGGGCGGAAAAGCCGTTTGGGATCAGGTAAAAACTTATACGATTAAGCAATCCTACGTATCTAATGCGGCCAGCGATTTTGAAATGGAGGTAAAAGCATCCATTCCAGATATGTCGATGTTGAAAACGAAAACAATTATGAAACGCAGTTTTATCTACGGTGTAAATGCAACGGAGGCTTTTTTTAGAGTTCCAATGGGGAGTCGTGATAAAGCAATCCTGTATGATACGAAAGATTTGAGCGACAAAGAGAAGCAGAATATGAAAAGAGAAACTACGGATATGTTTGCCCCTTTTTATAATTATCAATCGAAAGGATACATCGCAACGTACGTGGGTTTGGAAGTTGTGGGTGCACAAAGATTACATCACGTTGAATTAGCGGGAAAAGACATCAAATATGATTTGTATTTTGATAGTTTCACACATTTACTAACAAAACAAATTGAAAAATTATTAACCGGTGAGGAAATCACCAAGGAATTTAACACTTACACGACCGCTGCTAACGGCTTAATTTATCCTTCGTTTGGCACTTATTACAGTAGTATTGATAAGCGAAACGTGAAATTGACCACCAATATTTTGTTCAATCCTGCGTTGGATGCGGCTACTTTTAAGCGATAAATTTGGGTCACAGCTACGCCCTTGACAGCGCTACAAAGCGTTTTGACTGAATGATTTTAAAATAGATCTAAACCATTTATGAAGACCTTTCTAAAAATAACATCTATAACTTTGTTTTCAATACTCCTACTTTTTTTAGGAGTATTTTTATATTTGCAGACTTCTGGAGGCAGAAGATTTTTGACCAATAGGGTAGTTAGTTATCTTAAAACTAAGATTGATCAACCCTTTACGATCAAAAAAATAAACTACAAAATTCCGGACTGGATTGAACTGGAAGGCGTTTATTTCAGTGATAGGCAAGGAGATACCTTATTGGCAGGACAGAAGTTATATTTGAATATGGATATGCTTGGAATACTCCAAAATAAAGTATCCGTAAATGAGATAAATCTTGAAAATATCAAAGTTAATATCAAACGAAAATTGCCCGATACTACCTTCAATTTTGTCTATATTCTGAATGCTTTTATTGATAAAACTAATCCAAAAATCGTTGCTGATACAAGCAAGGGCATTCCGTTAAAATACAATATTTCTAAGATAAAACTTAAAAATATTGTCGTAAAATACTTAGATGTTATCACGGGTGTGGATGCAAATATACGTTTGGACAACACTGAAACCTCTTTTACTGATTTTGACCCTGCCACTTCAAAATACCATTTAGCTAAACTGATGCTCAATGGCGGAAATATTAATCTGCGTTTATATTCATCAATTCCTAGAAAGCCTTCTTCTAAAACTTCGCCATCTGACACATTAGACTTGGCATTTACGGAATTGGATATGAAGGGTATTAATTGGAAAATTATTGAAGAAGAATCAGGATTAATTAATACCGTAAAGTTGGGAAGACTCAATGCCAAAGGTGACCGATTATATTTAGCGGGTGAAAAAGTACATTTGAAATCGGTTAATTTGTTTAATACCGATGCGAGTATGGTGTTTATGAAAAAGATTGTGGCAAAAAAGTCTGCGAAAACTATCCTTGGCAAGCTTCAAAACCTGCCCAACCCTCCAAATAAATCAACTAACAATTGGAAAGTATTGGTTGACAAAATCCTTTTCGACCGAAATAATATTCACTATCAGGATTTGAATGCGCCTAAGCAAAAGCGGGGGATGGATTATAGTGACCTAAAAATCAGCAATTTAAAACTAAATTCTGAACGTTTTTACTACTCCCCAACGCAAACTTCGGGTTGGATTTATAGCGGTTCATTTAAAGAAAAATCGGGGTTTGAAATTAAGAATCTACAAGCCGATTTTGCTTACACTGAAAAACAAACTTTCCTCAAAAAATTAATACTCAGAACCCCGCAATCCATTCTCAAAGACGAATTAGTTTTGACTTATGCCTCGATGAACCAATTGACGAATGATATTGGGAAAGTTCGAGTGAAAATCGCCTTAAAGAATAGCCAATTGGCGTTTAAAGATATTTTATTTTTAGCACCAAATTTGGCTGAAATGCCGCCTTTTAAAGGTAATGAAAAAGAACTTTTACGATTTAACGGTGCCCTTTCAGGAACGGTAAATAATTTAAAAATTGCTTCAACTTCTATCAAAGGCTTTGACCAAGCAAATTTAGATTTTCAAGGTCAAATTACGGGTCTTCCTGATGTCAACAAAACGTTCTTACATGTGGATGTGTCAGCACTTTCTATTACGAAAAAAGACCTTTTAAAAATTGCTCCGAAGGGTTCAATCCCCAACTCAATCGAACTACCTCAAAAAGTGTCGATTGCTGGAAAAATCAATGGTAGATTGGCTAATTTATTATTGGATGCCAAACTAAAATCTGACTTGGGAGAGGTTTCTTTTAAGGGAAAATTATTAAATATTTCGGCTGAGAAAAACCAACAATATGAAGGAATAATAGCGCTTCAGGATTTTGAAATGGGTAAATTTTTGAAACAGCCGGAGCAGATTGGCAAAATATCGTTATCAGCGGAAATAAAAGGAATTGGAATCGACCCAAAAACAATGAGAGGCTCAGTTGATGGCACAATTCAACAAGCAGAACTGATGGGATATGATTATAAAAATGTGGTTTTACAGGGTGGTTTAGCCAATCAAATTGCTACGGTAAAAGGCAATATAAAAGATCCAAATATTTCCCTATTGATTGATACAAAATTGAATATTTCTCAAGCGTATCCAAGTATAAAAGGGAACGTAAATATTGCTCAATTGAACTTGAAACCATTGGGTTTTTATGCTGAGAATATCGGGATTCGGGGCGATATAGACATTGATATGCCAAACACAAATCCCAATAATCCGAGTGGTACAATTTTGATTAAGGAAGGCACATTGTTACAAGATGGGAAAACGATAAAAATCGAAAATACTTCGTTGACCGCCACCAATACCTCGGTAGGCAAAAAAATTACGATAGATGCGCCGTTCTTAAAGGCAAATTTGAATGGAAATTTCAATTATTTACAACTTTCGGATATTTTCATTTCCACCATAAATAGATACTTTGTTTTACCCGATATTGCTTTTGAGCCAGTGATCACCCCATACAATTTGAAAATAGATCTAAAATTGGTAAATCATCCACTCATTCAAGCATTTGCACCAAGGTTGACTCGCCTGGATTCCACCCGATTATTGGCAAGTTTGGACAGTCAGGCGGATACGATTTTTAGGGCAAATTTAATTATGCCTTATTTGGAATATGACACCATCAAAGTGAGAAATGTAAAAATGAAAATGGCTGGAAATACCACAAAATTAATTTATTCTGGTGGACTTGACGGTGTGATTTTAACGGGTTTTCAGGTTAGAAAAACCAGTTTGTCGGGTTATGTGAGTAATAATACTGCAACCTTTAACGCTACGTTTAAAGACTCGGTTGATAATGACCGTCATGCCTTTGCTGGATTACTACAAAGCGTTGATAAGCAATACCGTATCCGATTGAAAAAAGATGGTTTATTCTTGAATTATACACCTTGGCAAGTGGATTCTACTGGATATATTGCTTACGGAAATACAGGTTTATTGATTAGAAATTTCAACATTAACCGAGGACGAGAGAGACTATCCGTTAACAGCACAACGGAGACGCCAAATGGGTCTATCAACATAACAACTGACAGCTTAGATATTCGAAATTTTGTTACCTTATTTTCACCCGATTCAACCTTAGCAAGTGGCAAAATTGATGGCAAAATTTTATTGAGTAATTACATGACTACGCCTTCATTTACGGGAGATATCACCATTAAAAATTTCCGTTTTCAGAAGACTGCCATTGGTGATTTAGATGTAAATGTTTTTAATGAAACGCCCACAAAAATTACCGCTAAAGCTACTTTAATTAGTGCCAATAATGACCTTTCTTTATCAGGGAATTATTATCTGAAAACCACTAATTCGCTTGATTTAAATCTGATTATCAAAAAGTTAGGGGCAGAAACTGTGGAGGCTTTTAGCTTCGGGCTGTTGCGGAGAGCAAAGGGTATTTTATCGGGGAAAGCCCGCATAAAAGGTTCAACGACAAGTCCACAATTGAATGGAAATTTGAGTTTTGATAAAGTGGCTTTTGACATTTCTCAATTGGGAAGTCGGTATTTGATTGATAAACAAAACTTAATTTTTGAAGGACAAACTATTCGCTTAAATCAGTTTACGGTGAGTGATACCTTAAATCAGCCTTTGAAGGTGAACGGAGCGGTTATTTTAACGAATATTCCGTTGGTAAAATACGATTTGACAGTGGATGCTAAGAATTTTATGGTGCTAAATTCAACCCGAAAAGATAATGATCTCTTTTACGGGAAGGGTTTTATTGATGCTAGTTTGACACTGCAAGGAGTTTCTGAAAAAGCAAAAATTGAGGGTGATATTAAGTTAAAAGAAAACAGTAAGATTTCGATTATTGTACCAAGTTTGGATGATGTGAGTGATAGTGAAGGGGTAGTTGTTTTTATAAATCGGAACAATCCACCGAAAGATTCTATCAAAAAGGATTCTACCAATACGGATATATTTGTGAACAATTTTGTCTCTGAAATTGCCCTTGATATTGAAGCGGACGACAAATCAGAGTTAACGATTGTGGTAGATGAAATTAACGGCGACAATTTGGTGGTAAAAGGTAACGCACGCCTCAATGCGGGCGTAAATGCCAACGGTCAATCGTTCATTTTTGGAACTTATGACTTGACGGAGGGTAATTATGGACTAACTTACGAAGTGCTGAAACGGCAATTTCTCATCCAAAAAGGCAGTAATATTATCTGGACGGGCGACCCGATGAACGCCGACGTAAACATTACGGCTATTTATCGAACCAGCACTTCTCCGCTTGATTTAATGACCAATGAGACCAATGCGAATCAAGATATCTATCGGCAAAAAATGAATTTTGATGTGCTATTAACGATGTCTGGAAAATTGTCAAAACCGGTACCGTCCTTCAAAATTGAGGTATCAAAAGAACAGAATTTAACGGTTTCGACCGAGATGATTAAAACCGTAGAAGCAAGGTTGACTAATTTAAATGATGGTTCTGTCAGTGGCGACAAAGCAAATATTGACAAGCAAGTATTTGCTTTATTGATTCTAAACCGTTTCTTCTCGGATAAATCTTCTGATTTTTTCTCGAATAGTAGCGGTAGTGTAAATGCCGAGGCAATCGCAAGACAAAGTGTGAGTAAATTATTGTCAAATCAGTTGGATCAATTGGCTTCTGATTTGATAAAAGGGGTGAATTTGAACGTGAATTTATCCTCTTCACAAGATTATTTTAATGGAGAATCTGCCAAGCGAACCGATCTGAGTTTGGGCTTATCAAAAGCCTTTTTTAATGATAAAATTGAGGTGAAAGTGGGCCGAAATTTTGAATTAGAAAATACCTCAAAAATCTCCCGAAATCCTTCCGAAGTATTTGATAATGTGACTGTTAACTACAAATTGACCAACGATGGCCGATATTTATTCAAGGCTTTCCGAAAGAATCAATTTCAATCAGTTTTGGAGGGGTTTATCGTAGAAACGGGCGTTGGTTTTACCATTACGATGGAATACGGAAAGTTTATGGAGATTTTTGCGAAGAAGAAGTGAGATAGGAACGCAGATGACGCAGATGCCTGCGGCATCGCAGATTTAAGAGGATTTTGTTATTGATAAAGGAAGGTTTTTGGGTTAATAAGTCCATATAAATGTATTGTAAATCAAAATTACAGATAGTGAAATATAATTTGTAAGAAAATTAAGAATACGAGTCGAATAATGATAGAAAGAATAAAAATCCTCTTAAATCTGCGTTGCGAAGCATCTGTCGCATCTGCGTTCCATAACTCGCTGGTGTTATTACTTTCTATACCGATATTTTTTAGTAGTTGTTCGGTGACGAAGAAATTGCCCGCTGGCGAAAGTCTATATGTGGGAGCGAAAGTAAAAGTGGTGGCTGATTCTGGAATTTCTAAAGTTGAAATTAAGCAGGTTGAAACGCTTTTGACTGATTTTGTAAAACCAAAACCCAACTCTACCCTTTTAGGTTTTCCTTATAAAGTTTGGTTTTATTACCTTTTCGGCGAACCTAAAAGTGCAAAAGGTCTTAGAAGTTTTGTGAGGAAAAGGTTAGGTGAGCCACCCGTTTTGGCTAGTAGCAGTATGACCGCTGCAAACACTAAACAGATTGGTTTTTTCCTTAATAATGAAGGTTATTTCCGCTCGTTTGCTGTGGGAGAATTATCCGAGAAAAACCGTACGTCCACCGCAATTTATACTACTACTTTGCACCAAAGATATTTCTTGGATAGCATTACCATTGCTCCCCAAGATACGGCTATTTTAGGAAAGGCATACAATGGAAAAAATCAAATTTCCTTTCTGAAGCCGGGTTCACCCTATCGTTTTGAGCTTATTTCGGGCGAACGAGCTAGGATTGATAACATTTTGAAAAAGAGAGGACATTACTATTTTCAGCCCGATTTTATTCTCATGGAAGCTGATTCATCAGTTGGAAATCATAAAGTAAATTTAACCCTGAAAATCAAACCTTCAACCTCCCAAGTGAATCGAAAAGTTTATTATGTTCGAGAAGTTCATGTTTTGGCGGATTATGGTGAGATCAAGGTGGGAGATCCCCTGAATGACAAAGGCAAAGAAGTTATTTTTGAAGGGATAAAAGTGAATGATAGAACAGATTCTTTCAAACCAAAAATTTTTTCTCAGGCAATCGGTTTCAGAAGAGGTGGACGATACAGTAGTAACGTTCAGGATATTTCGCTTTCGAGGTTGATTAACTTAAATGGTAATTTTAAATTCGTAAAAAATACCTTCAATTTAGTGCCACGGTCAGATTCTGCCTTGTTGGATGTGTATTATTATTTAACTCCTTTAAAGGCAAAATCCATTTTAGTAGATGTCAATGCTTCTACAAAATCAAACAATTTCACGGGAACTAATTTAAGTGTTTCTTGGCTAAATAAGAACACTTTTGGCGGAGCAGAATCTTTTAAAATTACCGCTGTTGGAGGTTTTGATTTTCAAGTTGGCGGGGTGAGTTCAACGCTCGGGGCGGTTAATTCCAAAAAATATGCTATTGAATCCGTCCTTTCATTTCCACGATTTGTGATTCCTTTTTTTAACACTAATCCTGCCAAAAATCAGGCTTTGCCCAAAACGAATATTGGCGTTGGTTATGAAGTGTTGAACAGAGGAGGTCTATATGATTTAACTTCTCTAAAAGCAACCATGGGGTATGCTTGGAAGCAAAATAATGCCTTGGAACACTCATTTACCCCCGTTTCCTTTAATTTGGTAAAAGCCAATGTTTCTCAAGCATTCACGGAAGATATTTTTAGGAGTGATAACCCCTTCACGGCCCTGAAAATTTTAGAGAGTACAATCATCATGAGTTCGGGCTATACCATTAGTTACACACCAGTCCCCAAACCCTACTCTCGGCATCAATTTATCTTTACGGGTGGTGTGGAAGTGGCTGGAAATTTTGCCAGTTTATTATCCAAGTTTGAAACACAAGATTCCATCAAAACGTTGTTTGGTGTATCTCTTGCCCAATATGCTCGCTTAGATGCTGATTTTAGATATACGTACTCTATCACCAAAAACCTGAAAATAGCCAATCGTTTTGTTGTTGGATATGGCTTACCTTATGGAAATTCAACGACACTTCCGTCCGTAAAACTCTACTCGGCGGGTGGAAATAATAGTATTCGGGCTTTTGCCGCTCGAAGTATTGGGCCAGGAAGTTATTTATCAAGCGGAACAATCGGGGGAGTATTATTAGGAAGTCAGACGGGAGATATAAAATTGGAATTAAATACTGAATTCCGAGCAAAATTCAATAAATATATCAACGGGGCATTTTTTATTGATGCAGGTAATGTTTGGATGCAAAAAGATGCGGATGCTTACGGGCCAGAAGGTGTTTTTGGTTCAGATTTTTTTAAACAAATTGCTATTGGAACGGGTATTGGTTTACGCTTGGATTTCAGCTATTTAGTGCTCCGTTTTGATTTGGCAACGCCCGTTCGTAAGCCTTACTTACCTGAAGCTGACCGTTGGGTTTTGAAGTATTTTAACCTAAAAGATGCCAATTGGCGCAGTGAAAATTTAGTCTTGAATATCGCCGTGGGCTATCCGTTTTAAATCTGATGGTATTTGGTAAAATAACCCTTGCAAGCGTTTAAACGCTCGTAAGGGTTTATCTTTTCTCCAAATGAGTCACAATTTGCCATCATCATCACGCCAAACCTCGTAAAATTCCCATTTCCAAACCTCGCAATTCTGCCAAACCACGCAAACGACCGATGGCTGTATAACCGGGATTCGTTCTTTTCTCGGGATTCAAATCATCCAACATTCGGTGTCCGTGGTCAGGTCGGAAAGGTAAACGATAATCTTTTCGTTCGGAATCCATTCTGCTTTTTTGTTCCAAAACTAAGGCTTTCATTACACCATACATATCCACATCGCCATCTAAATGGTCGGCTTCGTGAAAATTTCCTTCGTCATCTCGTCTGGTAGCCCTTAAATGGATAAAATTGATGCGGTTTCCCATGCGTTCTACCATACCAACCAAATCATTATCAGGACGAACACCGTAACTACCCGTGCAAAAACAAAGTCCATTATTTGGGCTTACGTAAGCCTGTAAAATTTGTTTAGCATCAGATTCTGTACTCACTACACGAGGTAAACCCAAAATTGGATACGGTGGGTCGTCGGGATGAATGGCCAAATTAATACCAGCTTCTTCGGCAATCGGCGTAATTTCACGGAGAAAATCGTAGAGATTATTCCGTAATTCTGTATCGCCTACGCCTTCATAACCCCGCAAAACGGTCGCAAATTCTTCTACGGTAAAACTCTCTTCACTGCCTGGCAAACCAGCAATAATATTACGAATCAATTTATATTTGGCCGATTCTGAGGCCTTTCCGAACCAGTCTTTTGCTTTCGATATTTGAAGTGCTGAATAATTTTCCTCCGCATTTGGTCGCTTCAGAATATAAATTTCAAAAGCCGCAAATTCAGTCGCATCAAAACGCAAAGCCGTTGAACCATCGGGCAATGGGAAATCTAAATCTGTACGAGTCCAGTCTAAAACGGGCATAAAATTGTAACAAACGGTATCAATACCCGCTTTCCCTAAATTCAGTAAAGAGGTTTTATAATTTTCAATGAATTGTCGATAATTCCCCGACCGTTTTTTAATGTCTTCGTGTACGGGTACGCTCTCGACCACGGAGAATTTTAATCCAGCGGCTTCAATTTCCAGTTTACGTTTTTGGATTTCGTCAATCGTCCAAACAACACCGTTGGGCAAGTGATGAAGTGCCGTAACGATTCCCGTTGCGCCTGCTTGACGAATATGAGATAATGGAACGGGATCTTTGGTGCCGAACCAGCGAAATGTTTGTTCTAAGGGCATTATTAGAAAGTTAATTGTTATTGGTAATCAGTTGGATTATCATTGAAAGCGTCTTGTGTATGTTTTTTTACCTAAATATTATAAAAAAATACAATTGATAGGTGTATAAAAATTGCATAAATAACTAATTATCAATCAATTGTCGATCAATTTAAAGGCCATTTATTATTAACTAATAATTAATAGCCGATAACTAAACCCAGAAATGAACAATTTTTGCTTTGAAAAATGTTAGATTTGGAACTTAATTATTTACCAAAGCACTAAAATTTTATTTTTTATGATACAAGCATCCACGAAAAGTAATCAATCCTCCCTTTACACCCTCATGACCGTATGGTTTTTTTGGAGTTTTGTGGCGGCATCCAATGGAATTTTGATTCCGTTATTTAAAGATAAATTTGCACTTACCCAAACCCAAGCCCAATTGGTTGATTTTGCTTTCTATGCCGCTTATTTCATTGGTTCAATCCTTTATTTAGCTTTTTCAAGGCTAATGGGGGGCGATGTTCTTAATAAAATCGGGTATAAAAACGGTATTGTCATCGGTTTATTAATTTCAGCAGTTGGAACTTTGTTATTCTATCCTGCCGCTCAAACGGCTTCCTATCCATTATTATTAGGGGGTTTATTTATTGTAGGACTTGGGTTTTCGTTACAACAAACAGCTACGCAACCATTTATGATTGCGCTCGGACCTGCCGAAACGGGTGCTCAACGTATCAATTTAGGGGGTGCGGTAAATAATTTAGGAGGAACCATCGGACCAGCTTTGGTGTCTTTTGCTATTTTCGGCTCAATTTCTAAAGATGCCGCTGCCAATGCTTCGATTGAGGATGTAAAAATACCCTATTTGTGTTTAGGCGTACTTTTTGCATTGATGGCTTTATACTTTTGGCGTTCTAAATTACCAAGAATCAAAAACGATGAAGATGTACAAGTAAGTAATGTGGTGATTGGTTTACCAATTGCCTTTTTAACGCTTTGCGTTGGCGTTGCCGTTGCTTTTTCAATTGAAACGGCCATTATTTTTACATTTTTTTTAATGGCAATTTTGATGGTTGGCTATTTGATTTATTCAGTGATAACCAAATCTGGGGCAATTCAAAACGCAAAATCTGTATTGAATTATCCACAAGCCATTTTAGGTATGACTGCCATCTTTGTGTACGTGGGCGTGGAAGTAACTATTGGCTCAAATTTAGGAGAATATCTTAAACAAACTGAAAAATTGGATTCTTCCGAAATTTCAAAGTATATTTCCCTTTTTTGGGGCAGTATGATGATTGGTCGCTGGACGGCTTCAATTAGTAATTTCAATCCTTCAGATTCGCTTAAAAAGATTTTAATTGCCGTTATTCCGTTCGTGGCTTTTGCCATAATTTTAATCGTTAATTCATTGTATAGTGGCTACGTTTGGGATTTATTACCTTATGCTGGTTGTATCGTTGTTATGATTTTAGCGTATTATGCAAGTAAAGAAAAACCCGTTCGTCTGTTGTTGATTTTCACGGCATTGGGAGCAATTATGACCATCATTGGCGTATTGGCAGCGGGTAAAGTTGCGCTATTTTGTTTGATTTCGGGTGGTTTATTTTGTTCAGTTTTATGGCCAAGTATTTTCTCTTTGGGAACGGCGGGATTGGGTAAATTTACCAATCAAGGAGCCGCATTTTTGATTATGATGATTTTGGGTGGTTCAATTATACCTGTAGTTCAAGGCAAATTATCCGACTCATACGGCATTCAACAATCGTATTTATTAGCAGCTGCCTGCTTCGTTTATCTTTTCGTTTTTGGAATTATCGTACAAGGTGTTTTGCGCAAACAAGGCATTGACTTTGATAAAGAAGTAATGAAAAGTGGTGGAAAAGGACATTGATATTAGGGCTTTTGGCTGTCGGCTTTCGGCTGTCAGCTTTTAACAAAATAAATTTAGTATTATTTTTGCCATAAGCTGATTGCCGATAGCCATTCATGAACTTACATTACCAAAAAATAGGGAAATCAGATAAAATCCTGCTCGCCTTTCATGGAATGGGGCAGGATTTTTCGTGTTTCCAAAAATTTGCCCAAACCTTTGAAAAGCACTATACCACTTATCTTTTCGACTTGCCTTTTCATGGAAAAAGTAAAGTAAACGAAACCATCATTACGAAAGAAATATGGAAAGCTTATTTGGAAAAATTCCTTGAAGAAAATCATATTCAGAGATTTTCTATCATCAGTTTTAGCATGGGCGGACGTTTTGCTTTGGCCACACTTGAGGCTTTTTCAGACAAAATTGAAAGTGCTTTCCTCTTAGCACCCGACGGCATTACGAAAAACCCAATGTATCAGTTGGCTACTAGTTCATTTTTTACTCGTGCTATTTTCAAAAAAATACTGACAAATAACCATAAATTTTATGGCTTTGTTGATTTATTCAAACGCATTGGCATTGTGCACGAGAGCGTTGTGAAATTTGCTAAATCGATGGTAAACACCCCCGAAAAACAAGAACAATTATACCGATCTTGGATAGGCATTCGAAGTTTAACATTCGACCACAAAAAATTAGCCCAACTTATTGATCATCAGAATATTACCCTTCAAATATTTATGGGAAAATATGATAAACTCCTTCCAGTTTCAAGCATTTTCCCCCTCACTAAACGACTCAAAAATCACGAGTTAATCATCTTTGAATCCGCTCATGGGGGATTGGTTGAAAAAACAATTGCTTATTTATGTAATGCTGGCAATTTTGTAAGTAATCAAAAGTGATAACTTTCAGTAGTAAAATTATTCCTGAAAATGTAAGCGTAATCACATTCACACGGTTGTCAATCTATTTTCTTCGCATATTAATTTACAGCGCTGGCATACTTTTTTAATTTCTAAGTGTTTATAATGTATATCAATCCCATTTAACATGAGTTTTATTACTGCCATTGGCACCGCCGTTCCCCAAAATTGTTTTCCTCAAATGCAAATTGCGGAATTTATGGCCTCCGCTTTACAAATGAATGATTACCACCAAAGAAGACTAAAGGCCTTATATCGCACCACTAAAATTGCCCAAAGACATTCGGTTTTGGTCGATTACGGGAGACCATATTCTGAGTACCTTTTTTACCCACAAAGTATTGATTTAGAGCCATTTCCAAGCATTTCGAAACGAATGCTTGCCTACCAAGAATACGCCTTACCGCTTTGTTTGAAAGCAATTGAGGACTTAAAACAAGACATTCCGAATAAAGGAATTACCCACATAATTACGGTAAGTTGCACCGGAATGTATGCGCCAGGACTGGATATTGAAATAATTGCCGCCTTGGGTTTAGCTACTACCATTCAGCGAACTGCCATTAATTTTATGGGTTGTTATGGTGCCTTCAATGGTTTTAAACTGGCAGATACGATTTGCAAAGCCGACCCGAAAGCAAAAGTATTAATGGTTTCTGTAGAGCTTTGCACCTTGCATTTTCAGAAAAAAATCGATGAAGATTTTTTATTATCCAATGCGCTTTTTGCTGACGGAGCTGCCGCTATTTTAATCGAATCGTATGAAAAAGAAAAGAGCCTTGAAATGCTTTCGTTTTTCTGTGATTTATACTTTGAAGGCAAACAAGATATGGCTTGGAAAGTAGCCGATTTTGGCTTTGAAATGACCCTAACTTCTTACATTCCAAAATTGATAAAAAAGGGCATTAAATCATTAATTGACAGACTTTTAGATCATGCCGGAATGACGAATCAAGACATTGATTTATATGCCATGCACCCAGGCGGAAAAGCAATCTTAGAAGCCATTGAGACGGCTTTGGAAATCACGAAAGAAGATAACAAATATTCTTATGAGGTATTAAGAGATTACGGAAATATGTCGTCTTGTACCGTCCTATTTATTTTGAATGAAATACTAAAAAACACTACGGAGTCAGACCAAAATAGGAATATTTTGAGCTGTGCGTTCGGCCCAGGTTTGACTTTAGAATCAATGGTTTTGAGGATATGCTGATTTGCGATGTGAGAAATATCAAACCGTGCCATGGTCGCATCAAAAACAGTATTTCGTTGAAAATAATAAGCCGCTACTGTATAAATTCATCAATCCACGTCCCACGCCTTTGAGTGGTGTTTTTAAGTAAGGTTCCACTTGAAAATTTAAATGCTTGCTAACTTGCTTTTCCCAGCCAATAGAAATATTTAAAGTGCTCCAATAAAAACTTGACTTATCGACCCAATCCATTGTTTTTGTTGGCGCCCAAGTGTAAGTATAAATATACGTTTCATTAAGCATGATGTATGACGAAGCCCCAGCACTAACGAACCAATTTTGGCGAGGTTTTTGGAAAATGTCGAATCGTAAATTAATTGGAATGTCAATTACTTGGCACTTGCCGTTTACGGCTATGGGTTTTGACGGATGCCCTTGCGTCCAATCTGGCCAAGCGTGATAATATTCAAAATCTCCAACGTATTTTTTACTTGAATAAGAAACACCGGTTTGCAAGGCAAATTTTTTGCCAATTCGGTATTCAAATAACATTGCTATGGATCCACCCACTTTTGAATAGTCCATTGCCTCAATTGAATTAACATCAGGGGATAAGGCTAAACGAATGCCAAAACGAGGAATTCTTTTGGATTTAATTACTGTCGGCAAACTATCCGTGTAAGGGAAGAAATCAGTTGAAATTTCCGACAAAAATGATTTAGCCCCTCTATTTTTCAATTCACTAATCCCGTAAAAATTAGTCCTAACAACTATTTCTTCGGATGATATTTTCTCTGGAATAATCGCTGAATTCTCAATAATTGGCGAAGTATTTTGCGCCAAAATCAATGCATTTGAAACATTATATTTACCTTTTTTAACTTTATTGTTTTTTGAATTTTTCTCAATAACAAGTTGAATTTTAGAATCTTTATAAATTGGTTTACTCGTTTTTCGGCAACTTCCATTAATTATAGCACTATTCGTTTCTGAAGTTTTTTTTGAGAACAAATTTGTCTCTAAAAAACTTTCCTTTGCCTTAGTAACACGCTCTTGCTTAAAACGTTTTGCCTTAGATTCCGTCCGAATCCGATTATCTGTCTCAAGATTTCTTGCGGACGACTGGAGCGAATCAACTATTTTGACTCCTTTAGTTTTTGTGCTTACAGACGGTTGCGTTGAATTAAACTTTTCAGCTATCGTTGGCGGCTCAATCAATGGTTGATTTGACCTAGTAATAAATTTTTGCTTTTGCTCGCTCAAATCTGCTGAATTTTTCGATAAACTTGCTAGTTTTAATGAATTTGATTCTTTGTGTTTTTCTGCTTTTGAACTTGTCTCTGATGAATCAATTAAGGACGTATTTGAGGGTTGTATTATGTTTCTTTGCTCAATATTTCCTGCAATTTTAGTTGAATTATTTCCTTTTGAATGAATCAATAAACTTTGTTTTCTATCATTGAGCTGATATACCAAACTTACTCCGACTATCAAAAAAAGACAAACAAAAAGCGCCAAAAGCCGGCTTTTATATCCTTGAGGAGGTTCAGGTTTACGTTGAATGTCTATTTTTTGTCGAAGTTTGGCGAACGACGGGGATTCAAACGGGATATCTACCTTATCAGAGGCATCTCTGAAAAGGTCATCCAGCTCATCATCGGACATATCCCACCACTTTTCTGACATTTTATTTTTGTTTGTTAGTTTTTTGTTTGAAATTCTGAAGCAGATACTGATTGACGAAACTAAAATTTGACACGATTGTTAATTTTCAAGTTTCTAATTTCAGTTCGTTTTTGATGTCGAAGATTTTAACGCATTCGTCGTTAAAACGGCAACTTTTTCATTTTAATAAGTACATAGTTCCGTAAAAATTTTATGCTTTACTTAACATTTCTCTTAAATTAATCCTTGCTCGTGCTAAATTCGATTTCGAGGTACCAACTGAAATTTCTAGCATTTCGCCAATTTCTTGGTGTGAATATCCATCAATAACAAAAAGGCTAAAAACAGTTCTGTAAGCAGGTGATAATTTTTGTACTAATCCTAAGAGTTCTTTATAAGTCAAATCTGAGGAAGCATCTTTAACATCCCTTACCAAATATTCAGCCGCTTGAATATCGGCATGGTTATTATGTTTATGATTTTGGCGGTAATAATCTAAGGCCGTATTGACCATAATTCTCCTCAACCAGTTCTTAAATGACTTAGTTAAATCAATTTTATCTACATGATTAAAAACCTTCATAAATCCATCATTAACAATTTCAACAGCTTCTTCCTGGGTTTGGGAATAGCGCAAACAAACACTCATAGCATAGCCGTAAAATTGCCGATAAAGCAATTCTTGACTTTTAGCGTTGCCAATTCGGCAACCTTCAAGCAGGACTTCGAGTGTATTGTTTCGATCTATAGTTATGGACATTTGATGGTGAGGCAAGTATAAGTAAACTTTTCTCCAAATTGCACTGTCAATAAGTAGATAAATTACGAGCTATTTCGGCAAATGGTTGTGTTGGGCTCAAACAAATTCAAAATTCAGAGATTTTCCGTAACTTTGTAAAAATAACATCATAAAAACCATGACGATTCATAGAGAAAGCAAAGGAACTATTTTAGTAACCACCCTATTTTTAATACTTCTAAACAGTATAACAGCTTATTTTTTTCCAGCCAATGATACACTCCGAAAAATTGTAGTGGTTTTTAGTGTAATCTTAGCAATAATCGTGCTTCAATTTTTCCGTGTGCCTAAGCGTACTACGGTTCAAAATAATAAATATATCATCGCCCCTGCTGATGGCAAAGTCGTTGTAATTGAGGAAGTTGTGGAGACAGAATATTTTAAAGAGGCTCGTCGCCAAGTCTCAATTTTTATGTCACCTATCAATGTGCACGTCAATTTTAACCCTATTTCGGGCATTGTTTCATATTTTAAATATCATCCGGGAAAATTCTTGGTAGCTTGGCATCCAAAATCGAGTACTGATAATGAAAGGTCAACAATCGTTACCAAACACGCTAATGGAACGGAAGTGCTTTTTAGACAAATAGCGGGCGCTTTAGCTCGTAGAATTTGTTGGTACGTAGAAGTAGGAACTGCCGTGGAGCAGGGAACAGAGTTTGGATTTATAAAATTTGGTTCAAGAATCGATATCTATTTGCCTTTGGATGCTAAAATTTTAGTAAAGCTAAATGACAAGCCAGTTGGCGGAGAGACAGTGATTGCGGAGTTGTCGTAAATTTTTAAAAAATTTCAGGAACAGGGCCAAAATTATTTTTTAGTAATGTATTTGTTGAATAAAATCTTCGCATAAACAATTCAACGCTTGAAGATTTAAGTGCTGCCGAACTTTACCGGACATTCACAACACTATTAAGCCCACCCACCAAGTTTCAAGTTCAGTTTTCCCTCCAAAACCTGTGGGTTGATCATTGCCGTATTTTTTCATGAGACCCATTGATAAATTTTGGCTACAATTTATCAATGGGTCTCAATCGACAGAGTCCTTTCCAAAGGTTGAATCCGTCAAGGAGATAATGATGTCATTTATGAATCTGCTACACTATTTTGCCAAACGATAGCTCCCCCCAAAATGTCGATTTTTAAAATTCCTAAAATAGTCCTTTAAGAGCGCTCCTTACGTTACTATTTAGAGAAAACGTTTGTCCTCCCGTAATTCAGGCCCTATGGAAGTTGAAAATTGGGAATACAAGGTTTCGACGCAAACACCTCCGATTATTTTTTGAGCAATAAAGGTAGGTGCTGGCATTTTTACACGTGTGAATAACACCGTAAAATATAATTTTAAGAAATCAATTTTTTACGTAACTCACTAGAAATGAAGGCTTTTTGTTTATTTTTATAATCATAACAAACAATACGAGACATTCCCTCGGCGGCAATTCTTTGTAGTTTTTCGCTAAAGACAAAATGTTGCATTACGAAACCATACTCCGTTATGGAATCTGGTAATATTCGTGCGGTGATTTTAATGGTATCGGGGAAAGTTAACGGGGCTTTATACTTGCAGGACGTCTCCGCTAAGATTGGTCCGACCGTACCCTCACCTGTAAAATCCATAAAGTCAATTTGATTAAAAAATTCAATACGTGCCGATTCAAAATAACGAAAATAAACGGTGTTATTTACGTGTTGAGCCGCATCCATATCGCCCCATTGTACGCCTTGTGAGATAACGGTAGGGTTATCTTTTAGAAATTCTTGCATATTTTTATTATTGTTTTCACTAAAATAACAAGTTATTATGTTTGTTAGTTGTATGAATATGAATGTTAAAAAGAAATCAGACCTTCCGACAAAAATCTGTGTAATTTGTAGTCGTCCATTCACTTGGCGAAAAAAGTGGGAAAAAGTTTGGGAGGAGGTGAAATACTGTTCGGAAAGATGTCGGAATGACAAACATAGCTTACGATGAAAAATTGAGCGTTTAATTAGATAAAATGTTGATTTTAGGCTGGTTCTAAAATTAGTTTTATGTTGCAAAGAATGTTTAAACCAGATGATTATTCTTTCATTCACGAGAACGTTTAATTTTAGGAAAAACTTAACTTGAGCTGTTTATTGTGAAGAATTATACTCTTTTTTGATTATCAGTCTGAATTCGCCAACTAGAATTGCAAGGTTAGACGAAATTCAGTTGTTTGACTTTTTTATTCTTAAACTTTACTAATTTAAGGATTGAATTTTTCGTAAACTTCTTTATCTGTCAATACGTCACGCCCCCAAAGTTCTACATAAATTACCGAAGGCATAATACCACTTTCATCTACTTTTACGAATACTTTTTTCAAGATTTGCATTTTCCCATTAATTGGAAATAATGCTATTGGCTCACCTTTTACATTTAGTTTAACGACAAATCTTCTTTTTCGGTAGGCGAAAAAATAGCCGTCATAACTGCCCGCTTCCGCAGGATTGGGTCGGGTATGAAGTCCATACGCTAAAGAGCGTTGAATGCCTGTAAGTTCTTGCTTTTTACCTCCTTGTGTGTAAAGCATCCAATACGTGTGAATCGGATTTTTAGGATCTAATTTCTTATCAATTCCTAAATTAGCGTCATAAATTATAGCGTTAATGTTTGAACTTCGTTGAATATAAAACAAAAGATTGGATGAAATGGCAGGAATGGGATATTGTTCAATGGATTCGGCAGAGACAGATTTGCTTTTTTGGCCTAAACTACTGAAAGTCAGTAAAATAGAAAACAAAATGAGTAAGGTTATAAATTTCATTTTTATCAATTATTGGCTCTGTTTTTTTGTGTGTGTAAAGTTACGCAAGGGGAAGTGGTTATTTTGAGGCAGGTTTTAAAATATTTTCAAATAAGCTGTCCTCCCATTACTTTGATGAAAGAACAGCTTATAGCAAATTTACAGTTTTGGATGTTTTAAATGGAAATCCGTTGCCTCTTGATAGATTTTTGCAACTTGCAATAATTTTCCTTCGCCGAATAATTTACCCATAAATGTGATACTCGTTGGGCGGCCTTCTGGACGAAAACCATTTGGTAAAACTACGCAAGGATGTCCCGTCAAATTGGTCATCGTTAAATTTTTACTGGCAAAAGCGGGAGATAAATAAACGTCAATCGCCCCTAATTTCTTATGAAAATCTTGAATTAATAAAGATCGATGACGATTGGCTTGAATATATTCAACCGCAGGCACAAATCTAGCCGCTCGAAAAGCATTAGGCCAAGCATTTTTGTTTTGTCGAACCATTAATTCATCTTTTCCGGAACGAGTTAACTCATCAAAAGCAGCGGCGCCTTCAACGGTTAGTAAAAAACTAATATCATTTGAAGGAAGACTTGGCAATTCCATTGGTATTAATTCTGCGCCAAGTTTTTTCATCATGACTAAGGTCAAAGAATCGCTTGTTTTATTGACATATTTTCCTTCAAAATCAGCCTTTAAATAGCCAATTTTGATGCCTTTCAAGTCTTTTTTGGTTCCGTCAAAATTAAAAGGAGCTTCCATCACGGTCAAGTCTTTGCCGTCTTTACCATAAATAGCATTAAAAACGATGGCGCAATCTTCCACCGACCTGCAAATCGGCCCCAATTTATCCATCGACCAACTCAAAGCCATGGCACCCGTACGAGGTACACGCCCGAAGGTGGGACGCAGACCCGTATCGCCACATTCAGATGAAGGGGAAACAATTGAACCGAGCGTTTCGGAGCCAATCGCAAAAGGCAAAAGCCCCGCCGAAACTGAAGAAGCAGAACCCGCCGACGAACCTGATGAACCACGATTAAGATTCCAAGGATTTTTAGTTTTTCCACCAAACCAAATATCACCCATTGCCAATTCTCCTAAGGTTAGTTTAGCACAAAGAACTGCCCCAGCTTTTTCTAATCTTTCCACCACAACGGCATCATAATCAAGTAATTGATCCTTATAAGGCACCGAACCCCAAGTTGTTTTGTAGCCTTTTTTTGCCAATAAATCTTTGGCTCCGTAGGGAATTCCGTGTAGTAATCCACGATATTTTCCAGCGGCAATTTCAGCATCCGCTTGGGCAGCTTGTTTCAAGGCTAAATCCTCCGTAAGGGTTACAACACACTGTAATTGAGGATCGTATTTTTTGAGTCTTGCTAAGTAAAATTTTGTTAATGCTAAGGAAGAAATTTTCTTGGTACGAATTAATTCTGCCAATTCACGAACGCTATAAAAGGCTAAATCGTTTTTATCAGTAGGCATCGTTACTGATTTTAAATCCGAGGCTTTGAAGGAGGAGAGACCTTTTTCAAACTCAAAACCCATAGGTAAAGGATTAAAAAGTAAAGCAGGAGAAACCTCGTTTTTGAGTTCAACTTTACGGATATCCTCAAAATTTTGGCGTGTATCTGTTAGTTCAACCAGCATTGAGTCCGCTTCGGCTTGGGTGAAGTTCAAACCCATAATTTTCGAGGCTTTCTCGACTATTTCTATGGTAATTGGTTGGTTTTCAATTGTTTTTGTAATGAGTGCACCCATTGCCATACTTGCTATGCAAAGAGTAGGAATCAGTAGTTTTTTTTTCATTGGTTTTGGTTTTTGATGATGTTTTTACAATATTACCTCATATAGGAATACATTGTTTAGTATCTTTGAAGAAAAAATATTAAATCCCAACCCACAACATGATGTACGAAATTTTTCAACTTATTCACAAAGCACTTTTCTTTGTGGTTATGATTTTAGGTTTGGCCGTTTTGGTAAGAGCTGCCATGGGGCTTAGTTCAAAATCTGAGTTCAATGAGTCTGACCGTAAGCTTGGTCTTTTCTTCTTGATTTCAAACCATACACAATTATTGATTGGCTTAATTTTGTATTTATTTTTAAGTCCTTTTGGATTAAAAGCATTTCAAGATTTTGGTTCGGAAGTGATGAAAATTGCTGAATATCGCAAAATTGCCGTAGAACATGTCTCGACAAATATTATTGCCATTATCTTGATAACCGTTGGATATTCTAAAAACAAAAGAGCGATTGATTCTGCCGTAAGACATAAAAATGCCTTGATTTTCTACGGCTTAGGGCTTGTACTTTTGTTGAGTCGTATTCCTTGGGACAAATTATTTTAAAAGGCTTTTGGCCATTGGCAGTTAGCCTTTTAAAATTGCTGAAAGCCAACTGCCAAAAGCTAATAGCCATAAAAAATGAGCGATGTAAAATCTATATTTAAAGACTATAAACTCCGTCACACAGATTGTCGAGAAGAAATCTTGGATGTATTCACTAGCAAAACTTATGCACTTTCTCATGCAGATGTAGAATTGCCACTAAAAGACCGATTTGACCGAGTAACTATTTATAGAACCTTAAAAACTTTTGTTGACAAAGGCTTAATTCACAAGGTTTTAGATGATGAAGGCGGTGTAAAGTACGCTATTTGTAAAGAGAGCTGTAATTCAGTCGATCGTCAGCATCATCACGAGCATGTTCATTTTAAATGTACTACTTGCGGCTTGACTACTTGTTTAGACCACGTCATTATTCCAAATATTATCCTACCCGAAGGCTACCAACGAGTGGAAACAAATCTTTTGATGCAAGGGGTTTGTAAGACTTGTTCATTTTAGGGATTTTCGTCGTTAACTAAAATCACTAAAATAAATAAAGTTCTTGATACTGTTTTGGAAATGCCCAAAGAATTTGAGGTAGAAGATTTAATTACAAAGTTATTATTTATTCAATCGGTAGAGGAAGGTTGAGAACAATCGAAATCAGGGAATGTGGTTTCCCTCGAAGAAGCAAAGCAAAAATTGGGTGAATGGTTACAATGGAATTTACGCCCAAAGCCATTGACGAAACTGAAAATCTTGCAGAATATACTACCATTCAATCGCCTCATTTCGCCCAAAAATTAGTAAAGTCTATGTCCTCAAAACATTTCCATTTAATGGTCGTTCAGTTCCTGAAATAAATGAAAATGAAGTAAGGGAAATATTCTATCAAAAATATCGAATAGTTTACCACGTCTTTGACCAATCCACGATTCATCTTTTATCTATTCAACATGGTTCAAGGGACGTGAAAAATTGGTTTTGACCTTCAAAAAACCAAATGATACAAATTATTCCAGCCATTGACCTTATTGGCGGACATTGCGTTCGTCTAACACAAGGAGATTATTCTCAGAAAAAAACCTACAATGAAAATCCATTAGAAGTTGCCAAATCTTTTGAAGATGCAGGTATTACTCGCCTTCATTTAGTGGATTTAGACGGAGCAAAGCAGAAGCGAATAGTCAATCATAAAATATTAGAATTACTTGCCACAAAAACCAACCTTCACATTGATTTTGGCGGAGGAGTTCAGTCGGACGAAATGATTGAAATTGCTTTCAACTCAGGGGCAAAGCAAGTAACGGGCGGAAGCGTAGCCGTGAAAAATCCATCCCTTTTTGAAAGTTGGCTACAAACTTACGGAGGCGAAAAAATCATCTTGGGGGCAGATGCCCGTGATGAAAAAATTGCCATTTCGGGTTGGGAAGAAGCTACCACCAAATCTGTCTATGATTTTGTGGGTGAATTTATGTTGAAAGGAGCAAAATATGCTATCTCAACGGACGTAGCCAAAGATGGATTATTGCAAGGCCCAAGTTTTGATTTATACCAAAATTTACAAGATCAATTTCCTGATTTACAAATAATTGCCTCGGGGGGTGTGGCAGAATTTGATGATATTGTGAAATTAAATAACATGAATATCTTTGGCGTAATCGTTGGAAAAGCGATTTATGAAGGAAGAATAACGTTGAAACAATTGGCGGATTTTAATAAATAATGCTGCATGCTTTACGCTTTATACTATAGGCTAAGAATAAAAACAGTCCTCTAATTTTTGCCTATTGGCTATTGCCTATTGCCTACTGCCTATAAATATGCTTACAAAAAGAATAATCCCTTGCCTTGATATTAAAGACGGGCGAACTGTAAAAGGTACAAATTTCGTGAATCTGCGTGATGCTGGCGACCCAGTGGAGTTGGGCGCAATTTATGCCGAACAAGGAGCCGATGAATTGGTGTTTTTGGACATTACCGCAACGGTAGATAATCGAAAAACACTCATTGAGCTAGTGAGAAATGTAGCCCGAAATGTTAATATTCCCTTCACAGTGGGCGGTGGAATATCGTCCATTCAAGATGTTTCGGCCTTGTTGAATGCGGGGGCGGACAAGGTTTCGATTAATTCCTCAGCCGTTAGAAGACCAGCATTGATTGATGAATTGGCGCTACAATTTGGCTCTCAGTGTATTATTGTGGCGATTGACACTCGTTTCGTGGATGAGCAACACGTTGTTCACACGCACGGAGGACGAAAATCTACCGAATATCGAACCATTGAATGGGCAAAAGAGGTGGAGAATAGAGGAGCGGGAGAAATTTTATTGACCTCAATGGATACTGATGGTACAAAGGCAGGTTTTGCCTATGAACTGACCGCATTGATTTCCGGAAATGCTTCAATCCCTATTATCGCATCGGGTGGAGCGGGTTCGATGGATCATTTTTACGAGGTTTTCACCGCAGGAAAAGCCGATGCGGGACTCGCTGCCAGTATTTTTCACTTTAAAGAAATAGACATTATAGACTTGAAGACCTACTTGAAAGAAAAAGGGATTTCGATGAGGTTGTAATTATTTTGGTATCTTTACGCTTAAAATAGAAAAAGATTAATGAATTTAGATTTCGATAAACAAGGTGGACTTATCCAAGCAGGACTAATTCCTGCCATTATTCAAGATGCCAAAACTGATAAAGTTTTGATGCTTGGCTACATGAACCAAGAGGCGCTTGAAAAAACTGAAAAAGAAGGAATCGTAACATTTTTCAGCCGTTCAAAACAACGCCTTTGGACGAAGGGCGAAACCTCTAACAATTTTCTGCACGTGGTAGAAATTATGAAGGATTGTGACGAAGATACACTCTTGATAAAAGTAAATCCCGATGGACCTATTTGTCATACAGGAGCAGATACGTGTTGGAATGAGGCCAATGAATCAGGACAAGCGGGCTGGTTGAACCATCTAAAGGCCGTGATTCGTGACAGAAAAAATAATCCATCAGAGAAATCATATACGGCCAGCCTTTTTGAAAAAGGAACAAATAAAATTGCTCAGAAAGTAGGAGAGGAGGCGGTGGAATTGGTCATTGAAGCGATGGATTCAAACGATGATTTATTTAAAGGTGAAGCCGCCGATTTATTGTTTCATTATTTGGTACTTTTAGAACAAAGAGGCATTGATTTTGACGAAATTATTAATGTACTACGTGAAAGGCACGGAAAATAAAACTACAATTTTAAACCAACCTGTATGATCAACTTCCTTATTAAGTACCTCATTATCGCCGTTGTAATAATGTTTGGAGCAAAGTATATTGATGGCATTAGCATTAATTCCTTTGAAACATCGATCTACGTGGCCTTGGCGATGGGTTTTGCTAATACATTTATTAAACCTATCCTAAAACTCATCAGTTTTCCCATAACGATTCTTACGCTTGGGCTATTCTTACTGGTAATCAACGTAATTACGGTTTACATCGTTGATTATTTTATCAATGGTTTTTCAGCACGTGGATTTATTCCTCCTTTAATTTTCAGTCTCGTGCTTTCTTTTATTTCATATATTTTAGGTATACTCTTGGATGGAGACTAATTCTTAGAAAACACAGTCAACCCAACTTATTTTTCTTGTAAAATTCAGTTTAAATTGATTAAGAACGATTTAGGCTGAATTTTTTATTTTTTGGAAATAGCAATTTTTCGTGCACTATAAAAAAACAAAATTAAAATTTTGTTAAATAACTAATTTGGATGGAAGAATATTAGTCCTTGTACTTAGATAATATTAAATCGCATTTTCATAAAAATCGGGAAATATCATTTTAAATTTTCATGTGATAAATTAATAATTGGCACACTTATTGAAGGATTATATGATGTAAAATTACTCACTTTTCGATGAGCGTAATTTTTGCATAAAGTTTAATGACCGTAACCGCCGCAACGGTCAGAAATCAAGTTTGCAATTTTAACAACCTTGATTTCTAATCATATAGTTACGTTTCTCAAATTTTACTTATTGTGGAAACATTAAACTAATCGAGTCATGAAAAATTTAACATTTTTGACAATGCTATTTTTAGTAGCATTCATGGGTAAAGCACAAAAGAGTGCTTTGATTCCGACCACTTTCTCATCAAAAGACAAATTCTTAATTGCCAGTGTTTTGAATTTTGAAAATAATGAAAATGTTCTTGAGGACAAAGATAAAGCGAGAGCAATGCGTTTCAAAAATATGATGGTTGACCGAGATTCAACGTATTATGATGTTGAAATTCCCGCTTTTTTTCCTGACGGACAAGCAGGTTTAAAAAAGTTTATTGGACAAAACCTTATCCGTCCAAAGAATTCCAAAGGTGAAACCGTTTTAGTTAGATTTATGGTTGAACGTTACGGAGAAATTAGTAAAGTTCACATTTTGGCAGGCCCTGCTGACCCTATGTTGAGTGCTGAGGCAATCAAAGTTGTGAAGAAAATGGGGTCGTGGAATCCAGCAAAAATTCAAGGAATTGAAGTAGCATCTTATTATGTGTTACCAATTAAGTTCTAATCAATTAAGTTTCACTCTTAAAATTTAGGAAAGATAGCTGTGAATGAAAATTCTTTTAAAATTGTAAATCCTTACTTTAAACAAATATTTTACCTTTCATGAAATTTGTGAATGAGAGTTTTTTTGCAACCACTTAGAAATGTGGGTGTTGTTGAAATAGCGATAGAATATTATTGACATAAGACCTGAGTTTTTACTGGCTCGGGACGCCTCGTTGAAAGGTTACCTCCGTTGCCATTCCCATCGCACTGAAACGAACAGCCATCGATTGGGCATCAGATTTCTTCAGTAAAGTCTCGCAATGAACGCCTTTTTCCAAGAAATAAATGTAATATTTTTGACTGCGGTCGGCTAATTGTTGAACATCAGGCTTTCCTAAATAATCATCTAAATCATTTGAACTGGTTCCCTTTATTTCTTCTTTCAAAGATTTGAGTTTATCAATCCATTTATTGCGTTCTCCATTGCAACCACCCTTATCAGCACGCCATTTATCGAGATCTAAACCTTCCAATCTCGGTTGTTTTGTGCAGGCGGTTGCCAGAAAAAATATTGTCAATAAGTATTTAACTTTCATCCTTTTGATTTTGCTATTATTATACTGCCAAAGGTAGGTAATGAGTGAACAACATTTTATATAAAGAAGTACACATTTTTATTAACTAATATCCAAAAGGAAAGTTTGACTTATTGTGAAATCCGTTTATCAATATCAGTATTTATAATCTACACAAGCGTTCCCCTGCCTGCTCAAGTGTTTCATCATCTTTGGCAAAGCAAAATCTGAGCGTTTTATAGTCGTTTTTATCATGGTAAAATACAGAAACTGGAATACTTGCGATGCCAATTTCACGGGTTAATCTTATGGCTAAATCGTAGTCTTTTTCATCTGTAATCGATTGATAATTAACGCATTGAAAAAAACTTCCGTGGGCGGGTGTGTAGGTAAACCTTGAATCTTTTATGCAATTCAAGAACTTATCTCTTTTTTGTTGGTAAAATGTAGGAATGGATAAATAGTGATCGGGTTCTTGCAAGAAATCCGCCAGTGCATATTGAATTGGGGTGACTGTACTAAAAGTTAGCCATTGATGCACTTTTCGTAATTCTTCCGTCAGCGCTTTTGGAGCCAGACAATAGCCCACTTTCCAACCCGTCACGTGAAAGGTTTTTCCGAATGAACCACAAATAAAACTTCGTTCTTGCAAAACCGAATTTCTACATAATGACCAATGCTCTCGACCATCAAAAATGATGTGTTCATAAACCTCATCCCCAATCAAGAAAATATTGGTATCTCGAACAATATCAGCCAGTTGCGTTAAATCACTTTGATTAAAAACTGTGCCCGTTGGATTATGAGGTGTGTTTAATATCATCAATTTTGTTCGTTCCGTTATCTTAGACTTTACGATTGTCCAATCAATTTGATACCCCTTTTCGGGCGTGAGCGTTACATAGATGGGCGTACCTCCATTGAGTCTGATGGTGGGGGCGTAAGAATCGTAGCAAGGCTCAAATAAAATGACTTCGTCGTCTTGATGAACCATAGCGGTAATTACAGCATAAAGTGCCTCGGTTGCTCCGGTTGTAACCGTTACTTCAGTATCTGGATGATAATTTACTTGGTATAAGTCGCTGAATTTCTGAGCAATAACTTCCCTAAGTGGCTGAATTCCTGCCATCGAAGCATATTGATTCGTTCCTTTTTTGAGGTAATAATTAACTAAATCTGTAAGTTTAGGAGAACAGTCAAAATTTGGAAATCCCTGAGATAAATTTAAAGCTCCACAATCAGTGGCTAGTTTTGACATAACGGTGAAAATGGTAGTGCCAGTGTCGGGTTGTTTAGAGGTAATTCTCATGAAGTAATTTTTTAGATAATCATAAACTGTGAATTGATCTCAAAAATACTTCTTTAGTTTCTAAATTTTCGTTTGAACAATTAGTTTATTTTATTCAAACTTTTTGAGAATTTATGGTGTCTTTGTAATAATTAAGCGGAATTATGTATTATATGGCGGAAATGTTAATCGGGAGAATAAATACCCTCCAATATTCATTGCGAGGGGTTAAAACCCCTCGCAATGAATATTGGAGGACTATTCCGCCAAGTAGTGCATAGTTACGTAATTAAATATTATCAATCATGAAATTAATTACGCTAGTAATAGCACTTTTCTGATAGCTTATGCTTCAAAAGAAGATTTTGTTCCCAATACAATTATAAGGAAATGGGCACCCACTTATCATACGCAAACTCGCCGAGCCAATGGCACTTTTGATGCTTTTTGCCTACTGCTAAAAACCTTCAGGACTATTCCAGTTTTATAATCTAAGAATAGTTGATGCCTTTTTAAAGTTGGAAACCCTGCGGCTTCATGTTTTTCAACCGAAAATAAATACCGTGTTTTTTAGCGATAAAATCCTTTTTACTAATTTATCACTTTGTTTTAATGTACTTAGTAGATCTCATATCCGACAGATTTGGTGGTTAATAATTGAAATAAAAGATGCTATTATCATGCTTGAAGAATTTAACAAGCGCCTAAAATTTGGAAAAACTAAGTAGCAAACGACACATTATCATCATAATTTAAAGTAAAATTTATAATTATAAAAGATTTTAATGCTACTGTAAATTTGTTTTGATAATTTGCTTATGAAATAAAAAAAGTCTATGAATCGTCAGGAACAAATCGGTAAATTACAAGCCGCAAAAGAGTTTGATATTTGTGTAATTGGCGGAGGAGCAACTGGGGCGGGTATTGCCCTTGATGCCACTTTGAGGGGTTTAAAAGTGATCTTAATTGACAAAAGTGATTTTGCAGGACAGACTTCTTCAAAATCTACCAAGCTCATACACGGCGGAGTACGATATCTGGAACAAGCAGTGAAAAAATTGGACTGGGAACAGTACAAAATGGTTCGTAAATCCTTGCGTGAGCGTGAAACTTTGCTCAAAAATGCGCCTCACTTATCCCGTCCGCTAGCATTGATCACGCCTTGTTTTAATTTCTTTGAAGGTATTTATTACACCATTGGCATGAAAATGTACGAATGGATTTCGGGTTCCCAAAGCATTGCTAAAAGCCAGTGGTTATCCAAAAAAGAAACCTTAGATCTAATTCCAGAATTAAAATCTAAACGCCTCAGTTCGGGGGTTTTGTATTACGATGGGCAATTGGACGATGCTCGTTATTGTTTAGCAATCGTGCAATCTGCGGAAGCGAATGGAGCGGTGGTTTTAAACCACCTGCAAGCGCTCAAATTTAACAAAAATGAGGATAATGGTAGACTTAAATCATTGAATACCAAAGATTTAATTTCTGGAAATGATTACAGCATAAATGCAAAAGTTTTTGTGAATGCCACGGGGCCTTTTGCGGATAGTATTCGTCAGATGGCAAATTCAAAACTTCGCCCACGCATCAAAGTTAGTCGTGGTGCTCATGTGGTTTTGTCTCGGGAAGTGATGAAAGGTGAGACGGCAATCCTAGTTCCTAAAACAGACGATGGGCGAGTCATTTTTATGATCCCTTGGCAAGACCAAGTGCTAATTGGAACGACCGATGAAGCAGATGAACTTTCAGAGAATCCAAAATTGGAAGATTACGAAAAAACGTATTTGTTGGAATACGTTAATCGTTATTTTGAAAAAACTGTAATGCCTGACCAAATAAAAAGTGGTTTTGCGGGACTTCGTCCACTTTTGCAAGCGCAATTGCAATCAGCAATGAATTCTGATACAAAATCATTAGTTCGTGACCATGAAGTTGAAATAGACCGCCGTTCAAAATTAGTGAGTATTATGGGTGGTAAATGGACCACTTATCGACTGATGGCAAAAGATACTTTGGACGAAATTTATAAGGAAGTTTTGAAAAAAGAAATCGTAAAATGCACCTCTGAACATGAAGTATTATACGGAGGAGAAGATTATCGTTACGAAGATTGGCAAGAATTCGTAAACAAATATGGAATCTCAGCGTGGACAGCTCAAAATCTTATGAAAAAATATGGAAACAATGCCTTGAAAATCATGCAATTGACTGAAAAACAAATAGAACTTAAAGACTTGTTGGTACCAAATCATCCCTTTATTAAAGCAGAAGTTCTTTATGTAATTCAAGAAGAAATGGCCGCTAGTGTAGATGATGTTTTAGAAAGACGATTGGGCTTGAAGATTAGAAATGAAGCCGCTTCAAGGTCAGTTGAGCCGTATGTGCAGGAAATTTTGGGTAGGAGTTGAATTGTTCAAATTTACCGTAAGATGGGTAAAAAATTCTATTTTATGGTCATTTTTTGTGGGTAAAAACCAAGGTATGATTACCTAACATTGATTGACTTCAACATAACTTGAATCAGTGTCAAAAGCATAATCGGAAAAAACACCATGGTGAATTATTTATGTAAATAGCCGGAGATTCAAACCATCAAAACCTGCCGTTTAATAATTGGTATTTCAGTTAAAACAACTGAGTAGCGATAGCCATAAGATTTTGCAAATTTGAACCTATCCTGTTTTCAAAGGCGTGTCTCTTGAACAAATTTATTCACCGCATGACTCAGCTTTTTAACGTCATTCAAAAAGAAAAATAGCCGCAGCTACACTATTAGTATTTGCTCATTAATATTATCTCGACAATTATCGAAATATGTTTTTACGAAGGGATAAAAATTATGATGGACACGCTAAAATTTCTCCCCCATTACAAATTGGATTTGTATTGGTCAAAAATCGAACCTGTTTTTGGTTTTATTATCCATAATTATACATCTATGAACTGCTGAAGGTTTCTAAGTATCAATGTTAAGATGGGAACTTAGTATCTGAGTAACAAAAATTTGTCTCTGTCTAATTGTTGCTTGACCAGCGAGAATACGCTCTTCCAGAATAAAGTCCAATAACCATGAATAATTATAAAATTCAAAAGCGGAAGCATCATGTTGAAAGACCATCAGAAAATTAGCTAAATATTCTTAACCTCCTATCAGTTCAACATTCCACTGAACACATAATAATAATTTTCAAAACTGAATAATTTATTTTTGAGTTGTGTTAGTAGCCGTTGGGGGTGCATTATAAGTTCTGAAAAGCTCATATCTCACCCCTAAATGCTCATTGCTTTTTAACATCAAAACATTAAGATAATATGCTACAGTTTCTGAAATACGTGTTTGCAACGATCATCGGATTATTTTTATTTTTCGTTATCGGTTTTTTTATCCTTGCAGGAATTGGAGCGGCCATTGGTTCGAGCGATGAGGTTGCTTTAAAAGATAATTCCGTTTTGAAATTAGACCTAAATCGCCCTATTGTTGAAAATGCCTCTGATGATGATAATCCCTTCAAAAATTTAAGCGGAATTTTTGCTGATGGTACTGATAATATTGGCATGGTACAATTACGTGACGGATTGAAACGTGCCGCCGCCGATCAACACATCAAAGGTATTTATCTACAAGCCAATTATCCACAGGCAGGATATTCCACTTTAGAAGAAATCCGAAATGCCCTGATCGAATTCAAAAAATCAGGGAAATTTATTTATGGTTACGGAGAAATGTTCTCTGAAAAGGGCTATTATGTAACTTCCATGGTGGATAAAATTTATTTAAATCCATCGGGTGGCATGGATTTCAACGGTATCAGTGCGGAAGTCAGTTTCTTTAAAGGTGCTTTAGATAAATTGGATATTAAGCCGGTTGTTTTTAGAGTGGGCGAGTATAAATCTGCCGTTGAACCTTATTTGCGTGAAAATATGTCTGATGCCAATAAGTTGCAATATGCTTCATTATTAGGTTCATTAAATGATCACATTTTTATTCAAATTGCCAAATCAAGAAATGTGCAAGTAGCTGATTTAAAGAAAGTTGCGGACGAATTAATTGCCTATAAACCAATAGGAGCTTTAAAGTCAAAATTGGTAACAAATGTTGGATATTACGATGAATTTGAAGCAGAAATAAGAAAATCGTTAAAGCGAGAGGCCGATGACAAAATTGATTATGTTGGTTTCTCGAAATTCATGAAGGCCAAATCGTCCATCAAATACAATGATTCGGATAATAAAATTGCGGTAATTGTAGGCGAAGGGGCAATACTTGGAGCCAAAGCGGATAAAGGAAATATTGGTTCGGATGATTGGGTGGCTGAACTAAAAAAAGCCCGTGAAGACAAAAAAGTAAAAGCCATCGTTTTGAGAATTGATAGCCCAGGAGGCTCCGCATTAGCTTCGGATGTGATGTGGAGAGAAGTGGAATTAACCAAAAAAGTGAAACCTATTATTGCCTCAATGGGAGATTATGCGGCTTCTGGTGGATATTATTTGGCCATGGCAGCCGATACGATTGTGGCACAACCAACCACTATTACGGGTTCAATTGGTATTTTTGCCCAATTTTTCAACTTCGAGAATTTCTTGAAAAATAAATTAGGCGTAACCACCGATCGTGTGAATACCAACGCCCATTCTGACTTTCCAACGGTTACTCGTGATATGGACGAATTTGAAAAAGCGTGGTTTCAAAAAAGCATTGAAGCTGGTTATGAATCATTTACGATTAAAGCAGCAAAGGGACGAAAAATGAGTGTCGAAAAATTAAAATCGCTTGCGGGCGGCCGTGTATGGTCTGGTTTGGAAGCCAAACAAAATGGTTTAGTGGACGTTTTAGGAGGTTTGGAAGATGCGGTAAAAATTGCTGCGAAAAAAGCAAAATTGAAAGATGGCGACTTCAAAACGAAGTTTTATCCACAACCTAAAGGCTTTTTACAGGAGTTTTTTGATAAGAAAGAAGAGGAAGCTGAGGCCAAAATTTTACAAGCACAATTTGGCGATTTAGCTCCGTATGTGAAACAATTAAAAACCTTAAAATCTCGTGAAGGCGTAATGATGTTGATGCCAGAAGTGATTGATTTTAAGTAAGATACATTTTGATAATCATTAAATATATTATGGGGTAAAATATGTAAGAACACATTTTACCCCATATTTTTTCGTAAAAAATCATTTATAAATTGTGTGACTTTTTTTGACAATTATTGTTCTTATCATTACATTTAGCATTGAATTTGATATTTAATTTTAAACTTAAACCTTTATGACAGAAACCTTAGAATTTTCAAAACAAACCATTGAAACCGATTGGTTTGATAATTTTGTAGCTATGTTGAGAACACATGAGTTACAATTGGAAAAAAATATGGCTTCTAATAAAATGAGAAAAATGTATGACGTATTTTTTTCTGGTAATACTGACAACATGGCTTCGATGAGTAAGAATAATGCACAGAGACATTTTGTAAGTAAAATGTTGGTTGATTATGTTGGGTTCATAAGTAAAAAATCTCCATCGAAATTAGCTTTTGATTTCAATGATTCTAATGTATTAGTTTGGGCAGAAATACCCGATGACGATGAATTGATGGAAAGAAGTTTAATTTTGTCTGAAGCAAAAATTAACGCAAAATACCACGAATTTGGATTTGATATGACAACAACTTTGGTTGAAACGAGAGACCATTTATCTATTCCAAATCATTATCAAATATTTATTGACTAACTCTTTTCTACCCTAATTACTTGGCTACTTTTGACGAACATATCAACTAGGCGAAAAGAAATTTAGCTTTTTTAGAATCAATAAACCACAACTTAAAAGATTGCATAGACTGGCAAGTCACTGTCTGTTTTTATACTGCATTGCACCTTATAAATGCTCACTTAGCTAAATTTGAGCTACAATATCGTAAACACGTTGATGGAAAGAATGCTCTGAATCCTGAGCGAACATTATCCATTTCCAAACTTCCTGAATATGAATACGTAGCTTATGCAGCGTTTCAAATGTTATCACGTAGATCACCTTATTTAGTCAATGAAAAAGATAGTCAAATAGGCTCAACCAATGCGTTTTTAACACATGATGTTCATTTGGCAAAATCAGTTAAACACTTGGATTGTTTAGTAACAATTTTTCAGAATAAGTATAAAGTTTATCTTCCTGCTATCTCTATTAAATGCTCTGATTTGAATGGTCAATCTTTGAAAAGTTTTAGTAAAAGAGATTAATCGTCTTTCCACCTAAAACTTCACCCCAAAATCCAAATAAAACGCTCCGTTCTTAGTCACTAAATCTGCAAAACTACGGTCACGATTGATTTCTGTTAGACCTCGTTGATACTGAATTCCGAAGAAAAAAGCATCTCCACCCCTATTCAGTAACTTTTCTCCTCCAATACCTACTAACAATCCGATATCTCCCAAAGCAAAAATACTTTGTGAACTTTCCAATCGTTGTTGATATTGAAAAAGGGCGTTTCGAGTTTTATCTAAGGCTTTTTCAGCAATTTTCAAATCCAACGTCCCACCGAATTGTAAAAACACAGGCAAGTCTTGGACAATTTGATCACTAAATATTTTCATGGTAAGGGGTAATTGCAAATATTGAAGATTGAAATTTGCTCCCGTACCCCGCACTTCATCCACCGTTAAGGGATTCATTTTGAATAATTCATTCTCATAAAAACCGCCGTGCATCGAATAATTGACACTTTTTACGGTGTACCAAAGTCCAGTGCTAAAGGCATATTTATCAGTAATATACATGTCCACCACAGGCCCTAAACTTAATCGGACATTGACTCCATTTGAATCAAAACCTTTAAAATTTTTAGAAGCATCAACATAATTAATCAGGAAACCAGGCGAAAATTTAAAGCCCATTTTCAACTTGTAAAAACGACTAAAAAATCCGCTGCCATAAATAGTACTAAAATTTGGATTGGAATTATACTTTTGTGAATATCCTTGATTAAATCCGAGTATAATAAAAAGGATTACCAGTACGTTTTTATTCATAATTTTGTGGTGATTTTTATTTAGATAGTAGGTTCTTGCTGCCATTATTCGGTTGTCGATCTTCGATGATCGTTGTTTAATCTGGGGACTAATTAACAATTAAAAATTGGGCAAATAAAATCGAACATCAACTATCACTTAACCAACAAATGAAATACTTAAATTTTAATTTAATTTTCTTCTTCACATCTTTTCTCTTTTCTTGTACTCCTAAAGAAAAAACCCAGACCGATTCTGTCCCTGACTTCAATAACGTAAAAGTTACCGTAAATATTCAACGTATTGATAAAGAATTGTTTGCTTGCCAAAGTAAAGCGGAATTATTAAAATTATTCGATAAATATCCCACTTTTGTTAGCAACTATTTCCAAGTTTCTTCGGAAGATTTCGACAAATTAGCGGAGCAACTTTTACCATTAGTTCAAAATCAAGGTCTTCGAGATTTCTATAAACAGTCGCAAGAACCCGCTTTTTTTGGCGGAGAAACCCTTGAAAATGAGTTCCGTACTGCTTTTCAACACATAAAGTATTATTATCCTACTTTTAAAGAACCCAAAATCTATACCGTTTTTTCGGGTTTCTTCGGACAAGGGTATCTAAAAACGCCAGAGTTGGCCGTTTCAGATTCGGCAATTTATATTGGACTAGATTATTTTATGGGTAGAAAAGGGAAATATCTGCCCAATGTTTACGATTATCAACTCCGTAAAACCATGCCAGAAGCCCTCGTTCCGCAGGCTATTTTATTATTTTCACAAGGGTTTAATTCCACAAGTCCCAAAGATAAATCATTGCTATCGGACATGGTTTGGTACGGTAAGAGTTACGTATTTACTCATACGATGATGCCCGAAAAAGCGGATAGCTTATTAATTGGATATACTAATCAACAAGTTAACGAAAGTTACGAATTTCAGCGAAAAATTTGGGCCCATTTCATTGATAATCAGCTACTTTACAATACCCAAGACCCTGTTAAAGCCAAGTATGTTGGGGAACGCCCAACAACGCCAGAAATCGGAAAAAGCTGCCCAGGTTCGATTGGAAGGTGGTTGGGTTGGCGAATAGTGGGGAAATACTTTGATGAAAATGAAAAGTTAACAATTACTGAATTAATGAAAATGACCGATGCACAGAAGATTTTTGAAGCGTCAAAATATAAGGGATTGCCCGATGAGGAATGAATTTTTGTACGTATATAGGCAAAGACGCAAAGAAAAATTTATATTATTAAATTTTTACAGTTAGAAACTTTGTGATTAGATGCTAAATAAACACACAAATGAAAATCAACAAATTATTATGGTTAATCGCTTTTTTAATCATGAGCAACTTTTCAAAAGCACAATTATACAAATCATCTTTAGGCATTAGATTAGGTCCGACAAATGGAATAACCTATAAAAGTTTTATTAAAAAAAATGCCGCCATTGAAGTCATTGGTGCTTTTCGCTATCAAGGCATTGGACTAACAGGTTTATATGAAGTGCATGGAAAAGCATTCAATTCCAGCGACTTTAATTGGTTCATTGGCGGAGGTGGACACGTGTATGTTTGGGGAAATGACCGTCCTAAATTCTTGGACAGACAGCAAACAACCGTGTTAGGATTAGATGGAATATTAGGTTTAGAAGCTAAATTAAGAGGAATCCCATTAGCCGTAAGTTTAGACTGGAAGCCCACAATTAATATCATTAATTACGGCGGTTTTTGGGGAGATGAAATTGCGTTATCTTTACGCTATACTTGGTAAAATGAGAACAAAAAGGGCTGATTTTCACGGAAATCAGCCCTTTTTGTTCTCATTTTATTACTAAATTTCCTCTGATTTCACCCTTTGGATTTGTGACAGTATGAAAATTTACGAACATAAGGCCATTTAGTAAATCTGTTTCTTGGGCTGTACCTGGTACCGGAGTGAAAGAAACTGGTAAGGTTAACGTTGTAAAAAGAAATGTTACACTACCTGATTTACCTGCAAGCGTTGGAACAGTCTGCAAATGAATAAAACCTGCCGTTGACGCAATTCCATTAAGGGTTGTAGTAACCCTACATGTTTTGGTCGTTTGATTCTACGTTTCAGTTGTCGTATCTGTTTCAGTGGTAGAAACAACAGGAACGTCATTAGGTACATTGAGCAAAGTTGAAACTTGATAAATTCTATCCGGATTTACCGCCACTTCGTCTTTTTTAGAAGGGAATGCCAATGCATAGATAATTAATAAATAGAATAAGAATGATTTTTTCACAAGCGATTAATTTTTGTGAAATTTGAAAATGATTTTTGTAAAAATGATGTTAAATAATACGTAGGGTTTTAAACTCATTATGGTTGATTTTGTTATTAAAATGAAATCAATCCTTCCTTATACCAATCTAAAGTAACAAAAATACCACAATAAAATTCAATGGCAAAGCGAAATTTCGGGGCAGAAGTATCCCCAGAAGACAAGAAAAAAGTGAGTAAAGAAGGTTTTCAAAAAGCCCTAAAAATTTTCAGATTTACCCTTCCCTACAAAGGAACTTTCTTCGTAGGCTTCATATTTTTGGTTCTCTCACAGATAACTTCCATGAGTATTCCATTGCTGATGGGACAAATGGTTGGGGCTATTGTTTCTCCACAAAAATCTGCTGGTCAAGGCATTACAAACATTCCAACCAATGGAATGAGCCAAAAATTTGAGCATTTCTTCCACCTTGATTCAACCCAATTAACCTTGAATAGTGTAACAACCTTGTTCGTAATTTTACTGATTTTGCAAGCGGCTTTTTCATTTATTAGGGTGTATACTTTCACACAGGTTTCTGAACAATCTATGCGAGATTTGCGAAAAACACTTTACACCAAAATTATTACCTTACCAGTACCATTTTTTGAAAAAAATCGAGTTGGCGAATTAATGAGCCGTATCACTACTGATATTACTCAACTCCAAGACGTACTTTCCATAACCTTAGCAGAATTCTTTCGTCAGATTTTTACGCTTTTGGGTGGGATAATTTTGATTTCTTATTTATCAAGTAAACTGACGTTATTTATGCTCCTAACGTTTCCATTCTTGGTGGTGGCGGCGATCATTTTTGGGAGATTTATTCGTAAAAATTCTAAAAAAGTACAAGATGAATTGGCTTCTACCAATATCATCGTGGAGGAAACTCTACAATCAATTAATGTCGTAAAAGCGTTTACCAATGAACGTCTAGAAGTAAAAAGATACAGTTTATCGGTTCAAAAAGTTGTGGATTATGCGATGAAAGCCGCCACGTTCAGAGGTGCCTTTATTTCGTTCATCATCTTCGTATTATTCGGTGGTGTTGTGGGCGTGGTTTGGTACGGTGGAAACTTAGTTTTACAAGGAGAATTAGCTTTCAAAGACCTTTTCACGTTTATCATTTATACTGGTTTTATCGGCGGTTCAGTCGGTGGATTAGGTGATATGTACGCCCAAATTCAAAAAACGGTAGGTGCTTCGGAACGTATTTTGGAAATTTTGGATGAGAAATCGGAGATTGAAGTTGAAGCCACCCCCGCCTCCGAAGGGGGAGCCAATAGCCTCCTAACCCCCGTTGGGGAAATTTTGGACACTAATATTGCGAAAAAATCGAACGAGAAAGCTCCCCCATCGAGGGCGGGGGGGGCTTCGGGGTCTGTATCATACCAGAACGTTGCCTTCTCTTACCCATCACGTCCAGATATGGAAGTTTTACGTAACATTAACCTCGAAGTGAAAACGGGTGAAAAAATTGGTCTGGTTGGCTATTCGGGAGCTGGAAAATCAACCATTGTGCAGTTACTAATGCGTTATTATAAGTTGACAGGCGGACAAATTTTGGTAGATGGCAAAAATATCAACGATTATAATTTAACAGATTTACGTAAAAATATCGCTATTGTTCCGCAAGAAGTAATGTTATTCGGCGGAACAATTTACGAAAATATTACCTACGGAAATCCAGATGCTTCTGAAAATGAAGTATTTGAAGCAGCCAGAAAAGCCAATGCTTTTGATTTTATTGATTCATTTCCAGAAAAATTTCAAACCATTGTTGGTGAAAGGGGCGTAAAACTTTCGGGCGGACAACGCCAGCGAGTAGCCATTGCAAGGGCTATTTTAAAAAATCCTGCCATTTTGATTTTGGACGAGGCTACTAGTGCTTTAGATTCTGAATCGGAAAAATTAGTACAAGATGCTTTAGATACTTTAATGCAAAATCGAACGACAATTATCATTGCTCATCGTTTGGCAACTATCAGAAATGTTGACACCATTTACGTCCTCAAAGAAGGTGAAGTCTCTGAACAGGGCTCGCACGATGAATTAGTATTGATTGAAAACGGTTTATACGCAAACTTAGTGAAGTTGCAGTTTGAGAATGGATTAATGATGGAATCTTAAACATTAAGACACCTTTTAGTAATTTCCCAAAAACGCAGACTTTTATGAATTAGTCTGCGTTTTTTTAAAATAAATTTATTATAAAACGAATTTTTATTAATTTTATACAAAAAATTAATTATATATTTATATTTAAAATCCTCTTTATTTGATTTGCCTGAGTCTAGTCTATAAAACTTACTAAAATCATTTACAAAATTATTATTATGAACAAATGTATTTTCTTAGACCGTGACGGTGTGTTGAACGTTGATAGAGTGGATTACGTCTATCGCCTTGAAGATTTGATAATTCCTAACGGAACCATTGAAGCACTTCAAAGATTAAAAGCTGCCGGATATTTATTAATTGTTATTACAAATCAATCGGGAATTGCGAAGGGAATTTATACCCGTGAAGATGTCTGGAAATGTCACAATTATTTTCAAGAACAGTGTGGTAATTTATTGGACGACATTTATTTCAGCCCACACCACGAAAAGTTTACCACCAATTCTTTAACTCGTAAACCTGATTCGCTTATGATTGAAAAAGCAATGGCAAAATATCAGATTGACCCTAATGTTTCTTGGATGATTGGCGATGCACATCGTGATATTCATGCTGGCAAAAAAGCGGGCGTAAAAACAATTCATATAACGCATAAACCACAGGAATCTCTTTCAGCAATTACTACAGATAACTTATTGGAAGCCAGTGAGTTAGTGTTGAGTTAGAATATTTTTAAAAGTTGTTAAAACATAAAAATGGCGAATAATCATTACAATTATTCGCCATTTTTGATATTTTTTATCAAATTTGGAGGATTATTATTCAGGCTTCCCTTGGAAATTACCTTTCACGAATATTCCTTTTAAAAAATCCACTCATTCTTGGGTGGATTTTTCATTTTAGCATTTGTTAATCTAAGAATAATACAATTTTATTTCAAATTAAAG
>Ga0114959_10000414_pt1 | contig 40219 bp, 55 predicted proteins | sample C_130625_EF_Meta_FD_87317 | JGI IMG/M metagenome (GOLD analysis project Ga0114959, IMG submission 87317) | Freshwater microbial communities from Lake Croche, Canada to study carbon cycling - C_130625_EF_MetaG | ecosystem: Environmental > Aquatic > Freshwater > Lake | place: Lake Croche, Canada... | reverse complement strand
TCCCACCTGGCCACATTGTATACTTTGCCTCGACCCTTGCTCACAAAGTGACGGGCAAGAAGCTCGACTATACGGATGTCAAAATGTTCATCGGGCACCATTTCACCGTATACAACGATAGCGGCGTCTTCCGCAAGAAGCGCCTCATTCCCGTTGAGGAACTCCAGCAGCAGCTCAAGGACAACGCCGTCACCTACATGGGAAGCGGTCAGCGCTCCCCGATGTACCCTGCCAATTACCTCGTGTGCCGAGACACGCAGCTCCCCATTTACGAGGCATTTGAGCGTGACATTCTTCAACCTGGCGCAATGAACCCGCTTAGGGACGCCGAGGGTAAAATTTTGCACAAGGCGCACGACGATGGCACGCGCGCCATGCGAAGCTTGGCGGAACAAGGGCTGCCTCTGTACCCCGCTTACTCGGAGTCAGAACTCACTATGATGGTTCCTCAGAGCGAGGAACTTGTAATTCACAACTACGACACCCACGAAGATGAAATTTATTCCATTAAGCGCCGCCGCATCTAGCGCAATCCCGCCGCATTACACGCGAAAATATAAATTTCAAGTACATGCGCCCCCGCCCTATTACAGTAGCTATAGGAACATTTTTTATACTACTGTGCTTAGTTCATTGGATTAAACCGCAGCTGGTCTACCGTCCCGACGGTTCGCTCCGCGAATTCGGGGTCGGCTACCAAAAGAAAACCGTACTGCCTCTTTGGCTTCTCGTATTAGTGATGGCCATTTTGTGCTACGGCGGCGCCGTTTATTTTTTTGACTAAGTAAAGTACTTTTTCACGGTCTCTTCTTTAGGCAGCTCTACCAGAGCCGCCGACGTCGATTGGCACTTGTAGGCCGTCATCGTAGAGTATGACAAGGTAATCGCCACAGAGCCCACTAGCATGTACCAGATGAGCTCGGACATCAAATCTTTGAGTAAAATGATTTTACGGAACGCCCCTACCTTGTCTTCGGCTATCGGAGAATCCTTGCGCAGCGCGTCGAGCGTCTTGTCAAACGACACCGTTGAAAAATTGGCAAGGACGGCCCACGGGTCGTCTTGAACAAATTTTAGGCTAGGCGTCGTCGCCGTTTGCAGCATATCCCTGAGCTTTTGCTTCCCGCCTCCCAGGAGTACAATAAGGTACCCAAAGGTGTTGGAGAAAGGCTGCTTCCACCCAGGTAGCAGCCGCAACACTACAATGATGCCCCCCAACAATACGCCCCATGGCACAAACGTGGCTTTTGCGACGACGCCCATGTCGGACGCCCCGCACCGTTTTTTAAGTACCTCAACGTTCATGAAATACATGACCACCATGACAACCAGCAGAAAAATGCCGTCCGCCATGGCGCTCTTGATACCGTTGGACTTGATAACAATATAGACCGCGGCCATGCAGAAAAAGGCATTCAGGGATACGGTCAGCATAGTTAAACCGAAGCACTTTATTTTGGCGGATTCTAGCATGTCGCATCTAACCGAGCCCAACATTCGCGCCTTTTGCTTGACCTCGCTGCAAGCATGCAAAGACGCGAAACTGAAATACTACACGAAAGTCGTGAACCTCTCGCTCCTCGCAGCGTTTGTCGTCGTGGCCGCACTCATTCTGTACTTTAAATACAAGGGGCGGCGTACGCCTGCTGAAAAGAAACAAAAAGACGAAGTGGACCGCCTGCACATCTTGAACCGCATCAAGCAAATTCAAATCGACAAGCGCAAGGACACGAATCTCATCATTACCGACGTCCCTCGGCCTGGCGATTTTTTTTAAAGCTATAACATAATGTTTCGCCAAACGTCTGCGATGGGGTCCATGGACGTGGTCGTGAATGGCCAGAAAAGCCACTACGCTTGGGACGGAGAAATGAGCTCTGCTCCTCGCGGGTACAATGTACGCGCCGACACGGATTTCAACGGCCGAAAAGCCCACTTGGACTTGAAGAACAAGAGCCCCGAAGAGATCAAGCTGCAAATGGCGTCCTATTTTGCCAAGTTGCGTAGTAAAAAACAGCTGAAGCGGCGGTTTTCTCGAAGGTCGAAAAAACATTTGAACAAACGCTCACGACGGTAACTTAAAAACGCATGGACGGACTTCAACAAAAACTGACCGCATACCTTGAAAACGGGTGCGTCCCCAATATTTTGTTTTACGGCGAGTCGGGGTGCGGGAAAAACACGCTGGTGCGATGGTTTATTGACCGTATCTATGCGGGCAACAAAGAGCACAAGCAGCGGTACGTCATGCACGTGAATTGCGCCTACGGCAAGGGCATCAAATTCATACGGGACTGCATCAAGTATTTCGCCAAAACCAACATTAATTTGGAAGGGCTCTTCAAAACGGTGGTCCTGGGCAACGCCGACAAACTGACGTGCGACGCGCAATCTGCTCTGCGCCGCTGCATTGAGCAGTTCAGTCACAGCACCCGTTTTTTCATCATCACCTCGGAACGCCATCGGCTGCTCAAGCCCATCATTTCGCGGTTCACCGAAATGTACGTTTTCAGCCGCACCAATTTGCATGCGCAACGGATTCCCGTGGACGAGACGCGGAAGGACGAGTTTCGAACCTACATGCGAGACTTGTCCGACGTTGAGGCGCTGACGGAGCGCCTCTACCTGAACGCCTTTTCGGCCGTGGACCTGGCCCTCTTTGTCGAAGACGCTGATCTGGAGGCCGTGGACAAGTACCGCTGGCTCATGCAATACGCCAAGGCGCGCAGCGAATACCGCAACGAGCGATTCGTGCTCTACACAATGCTGTACGCGTACATTTTTCGTACAGATCCTCCTTTTAAAGTCTTTATGTAAACTCCATGGACGACAATCACAAACCTACACTGACCGAGTCGCAATTCGAGTGGGCTTGGCGACTGGTGCAGATTCTGCAGCCGCTAGTGTACGAAGGCATTCAGGCCATTTTTCAGGAAGCCCTGACGATTTGCAAACAGTCCGACGAAGAAGAAAAGTACTTGATGACGTTTCAAAATTTTTTGTCGCGCATCCCGAAATGGAACGAGACCATGATTCAAGCCGAGGTGGACCGCATTGTCGAAAAGAGCGGCTGCACGTACTTGGACGACTTGATTACGTGCGTGCATATTGTGCACCTCAAAATTCTTACCTCCATTCGCACAGGCAAGACCCAAAAGAAGATTGACATCGCCATCCCCAAACTCGGAAAATTTGTGCACAAAGTGTACATTAATTTGTCGCGCGAGCTCTACGCCAACGTGTATTTGTTTGAAACAGACGTTCAGCCGCTTGTGTTTCAAAAGAATCGCTCGGCGTTCAACAAACTGATTCGGGGAGCCATTTTGGACGCCGTGCGCAACAGCATTCCTGTGGAAAATTTGTTGCGTGCCTACCTGGACGAGTCCACCGATTTGTTAAAAGAAGAAGTCAAACCCGAGAAGGAGCCAGAGAAGACAAAAGAAAAAGTCCCTGATTTGGTCCCGTTTGAACCTCCTGCCCCGCCCGTAGACATTGGCCCCATTGAAGAAGTGGTGTCAAAAGCCAAAGATCCCGTCCTGGAAATCATCGACGTGGTCAAAGAGCCCACCATCCGCTTTCAAGACAAAGACGCCGCGATTTCGGTAACGGGGGTCCCTGAGATCATTCATGCTCCCAAGGATGACGAAACGCTCAAGCGTATTGCCGAGCAACGGGCGGCGGAGCGCAAGGCACAAGAGGGAGGGGACTCCTTATCCATTTCGTCAGAAACGGTGGACCTCGATTTGCCCATTGAAGTGCTCGTTTAACCTGCCCAAAAAATAATAGGTCGTTTACGCCAATGAATGTACCTTTGATTGCAGCGATTGTAGGTGCCGTATTTTTGGCGTTGAAAATGGCTGTCAAGTACAAGGACCCCAACCCGAAAGCGTGCATCCAGGACGCAGTACTCGTGTTTGCCAGTGCCATGGCAGGACTGTACGGGTACGAACGGTTTGCAGGCAAACCCGCCGCCCCCAAAGTCGCGGCGGTCTTCACGGAAGCGCCGCCCTTTTAGAACTTAAAACAATGTTGGTTAGGCTGGGGTATGGAGCGAAAGACAGGGCATGTGAAGTGGTTCAACGCCCGCAAGGGCTATGGCTTTCTCGTTTGCGGCAGCGAAGACATTTTTGTACATCATTCAGCGCTTGGCTCCGTCGGCTACCGATATTTGGTACCAGGTGAGTACGTCGAGTTCATTTTAGCGCCTGTCGCAGGAAAACCGTCGGCATCGATGGCGTCCGACGTCACGGGCATCGGAGGCGGGCCACTGATGTGTGAAGCCCGTAAAACGGTACCTGTAAAAGCCTCGTAAAACCCCGCAAAAAAATCCCACCGAAGTCGTCGATACGGAACATGAATTCAATCCGCCGACGAGGTACCTCCCCGCGTTTTGCACGCAAGATTCGAGTGGGGTTTTTATTCCCTGTATAAAAGATGGAAATCAGTAGGTTAGAAGCCCGCGTTAAAAAAACGAAAGAACGATTTTTTAACGCTATCATAAGTATGGATCGGGAACGAAGTCCGCCTCGCGAAGACGTAAGTGAGACGACGGTGGACCATTGGTCCACCGACGTGGAAAAAGTGCTGTACGACATCCGAGCCAACTCGGAAGTTCTGTCGACTCATCACAAAGCAGCCTACATGCTGCTGCAAGAGCGCTTGGTCTACTTTCGGATCCCGCTCATTGTTCTGAGTGCGGTGAATTCCGTGTTCAGCGTAGGACTGAACATGTATTTGGTGCAGGCTACGGTGTCTACCATCAACTGTCTGGTATCGCTTCTGTGCGCGTGCATCTCTTCCGTGGAACTCTTTCTGCAAATTCAAAAAAAAATGGAGGTGGAGCTCTCCAGCTACCATGGGTACTACTTGCTCGGGACACGCATCAGTGCCACGTTGAAATTGAATCGCGAGCATCGGGAGACGGAAGGCATCACCTTTCTCAATCAGGCCATTGCCGAGTACAACAATTTGTTCGAGCAATCCAACGTCAACATGAGCGCCATGGACGATCAGCTGGTAAGTATAATCAACCCCCACGTCGCGGTAAAAGTCACTACAAGCCCGATGCGCCTCTTCGGGTACCGATCGCCTAGGAGCCCACTTTCTGTTTCAGCATGACCATGGTGGTGTTTTGTCGCTGCATGAGCCCTACCGCGGTATCGGGCAAGGTCGCTACGACGTTCATCAGAGTGCGGTACTGAAAGCCAAGGATACATGCGTTGGGGCCCAACTTAAAACTGTACCACCAGTAGGCGGGGACAAACAGCATTTGTCCTGGCTTCACAACGGTTTCTAAAAATTTAACTTTGGGGATTTCTTCCCACGCGTTGGATCGCGAGTAATAGTCGTCCACCAAGTAATCCTTTTCGACGTGCAAGTATTTGGCGTTGCGGGGTGGCGCCAACTTGACCGTCACCTCTCCCTCAACGACCAAAAAGTAGTTGCGGTACCAATCACTGTACCGCAACTTGGTGCATGCCCCTACGGATCCAAAGATAATGTCGTAGCGAATTTTCATCACCATAGGCGGCCGCAAAAGGGCGTCGTTGGTCTCATATACGCGTTGCAGCATAGTTTCCTTAAGAAACTCGGCATTGCGCTCTGTGTAGTGAAGACTTTTTTCAAAGAGAGCCCTTGCCTTGGCAACGCTGAGCGGAACGGATTCCCCTGTTGCATCCGTGACATTCAAGTCAAATGCGTCGTATTGAAAGTGGGCGGGGGTGCATTCGGCAAACTCATGAACGCCATAGTCAAGAACAAGTGGCTGTCGCATACTGCAGACTTCTTCGAGCTTGTTTTTTTCGGGCATGGCGAGTTCAAACAGTTCCAGATCGTTACTTGTTTTCAGTTGATAGACAATGTGCAAATACAAGAATATTACAAAACACACGGTAAATAACGTAGCAAGCATTTTACAGTGTCCGAATTTTAGTTTCTATTAGCATAAAACGTATTTGTCAAAAAAATATCGGCTATAGGCATGTCGTTATCCCGACAGTATTTGCGTGAAGCGCGGTTATTCGCAATGGGATTAGGGCCAAACCCTGGACCAAACCCTGCGGCATTGGCACCTGCGGCACCAGCGACGGCATTGGCACCTGTGGTACCTGCTGCGGCGTTGGCTCCTGCGGCACCAGCTACGGCATTGGCACCTGTGGTACCTGCTGCGGCGTTGGCTCCTGCACGTTCCCGTTTCTTAATACCCACCGCACCACCTGACTCTCCTCCATATTCGCCTGCACCTGCATTGCGTAACCCTTTAGCGGCAGTTCCTGCACCTGCATTGCGTAACCCTTTAGCTGCAGTTCCTGCACCTGCATTGCATAACCCTGCAGCAGGACCTAGTGTGGGTGACTTAGTGAATAGTAGTAGTGATGAAAACGGCAGCGATTACACTGATCCAGGGTCAGATTGGGAAATGGATAAACGAGGGGATTTCATTGATCAACAAGGATATACATTTGCCAGAGGCAAAAACGGAAGAACTCAAAGGTTGTATAAACACGGTCCTGTCAAAGTACTACGAAGACCCCGAGGAACAAAGGCATGGAGTAAAAGAAAAAAAGAGGCAAGGAATGGAACACAAAAAAGGAAGCCTGCCAAGACCCGCGCCAGTCATAATCGCTTTAGCTCAGACGAGGAGCCCATGATGCGTGGAGACAATGGAAAACGTAAAAAGAAGGATATTAGTTCAGACGAAGAAGATAATGGAACACGGCGCGAACCATCAGACAAGGGGAAACGCCCAGCTAGAGACATGGTTGTAGCTTCTAGAGATCGCGCTGTAAATCCTAGAGGCCCTAGAAGAGATCATAGTGTAGCATTTACAGGCGGACCTTCTCCTTGGGGGGAATCAACGGTAACTCCTACTTCGCCACGAGAATTACAAGACTTATACGCGGAACGGCAACAACTAATAAATATGTTTAATAGGCATGGATCCAACAAAGACAGAATATACGAAGATATTAATAAAATAGATGCCGTTATACAACAACGTTCAGTTGCACATACGAATTTTCGACAGGACAACGCTTCGAGTTCTTCGTCATCAGGCGCAACATCGAGTTCTTCTTCGTCTAGAGCCGATGCATTGTCTTCGGGCAATTTAGGACCTTCGGCAAGTGCGGCGGCAAACGATGATAGTTTGTTTGAGTATACTGATTTTTTAGGGGATGATGCTTTATTAGGGGATGGTTTCGATGCCGAATTCGATTTTAATGGGCCTCCTGCGGCTGAGGAACCGCGTCGTGCGGCTGCGGGCAGGCCGAAGGGGGCTAAAGATACACAAAAACGGGACAACCAAAATTACAGAGGAAATGCGAACGCGAAAAAAAAACAAGCAACCCATAGAAACCGTGGAGACCGTAGAGCAACCCCTGGCAACGACCACCCGCACCGCCCGCGGAGCCCCGTTCAACCATTGGTCCAACAACATCCCGATGATCTAGATCTACCACACCTACCCCCCCAACCTGAGCGCCAGCGACGTAGGGTTATTGATCCAGATGAAGACGAAGAGGAAGAGTTCGAGTACGATTAAGAAAACGAGATGCCAGGCTCAGGCGGAGGATCCAACTCGAGTTTTACCGTCCCGCGCTTCTTTGGCGCGGCTTTAGGTGCAGCTCCACCTGCTGTTTCCAAAGCAGCGACACGGGTTTCCAAGGCCTCTAAATCCAGCAGCCGCGAGTTAATAGTAGATATGGCTTTGTTCAGCAAATCCATGTCAGGAATATTGTCAGTCACGTAACTGTCTTGCTCGCCAAATTTGGCCTCTACTGCATGCATGTGCGCGCGGTGGCTCTGCTCTAAACTCTGTATTTTGGAGTTCAACAGATAAATTGCAGTTTGGGGTGTTAGCATGGCAGGGGGGGCACTTGGCGCGGCAATCACTTTCGGCCTAGACGACATAGGATGTCCAAAGACTTTAAAACAAAGAGTTTTAACGAGAAGTTAATTTCTTTCCTTGAAGTAAAATGGCGGACAAGAAACCTAATTTTTTTTCGCACGTGTTCAACTTTGAGGACGAAAGTCGCCACGACATGATGAATATTGCCCAGTACTCGGTTTTGGCGGTGGTTCTCGTCATCCTGCTGAACAAGGCCCTTGACATGTACATGCCCCCGCCCGATGCCGAGAAAGGAACCGTCATGCTGTCGATTGAAATTTTCCTTCAAGTCATTGTCATGTTTCTAGGCGTCCTCTTTCTGCACCGTATCATCGATTTTATTCCTACGATCAGCGGCGTCAAGTATGCGCCACTCAACGTCATCACCGTTATTTTGCCCTTGCTAGTGATCATGCTCAACGTCAACTCTAGCTCGGGTATCGGCCAAAAGGTTTCCATGCTTTGGGGCAGCGTCACGGGCGCCCCCAAAGAAAAACCCGCCATGAAAGCGTCGCAGCCAGGGTTCAACCCCCCGCAGTTCTTGCCCCATGGCGTGGCGACTACCAACCCCATGGCGCAACAGGCCCCGCCACCCATCCGCGAGCCCGACTTTAACACCATGTTCAGTCAACCGAATCAACCACCGAGCCAGGAGTTTGAGCCCGTCGCCGCAAACATGGGAATGGGCAGTCTTTTCTAAATATAAAGATTCCCTGTAAGGTTGCCTTAAAATGAGCAAATACACCAAACAAAACGACCTTTTGCTGGCCAAACTCAAACACTACTACGAGCAAAACGATTTCAAAGAGCTGGACCGCATCCTTCACATTCTGAACGGCGAATCCCCCATCTCCCTTCGCATACTGGACTGGTTTGTCACGAACTACGCCAAGCAAAAGTACATCGTCTACCAGCTGGAGTCAGGGGAACGCTTCAAAGTCTACAACGACTACAAGCTGAAACTCAAGGCCTACTCCAAAAAGCGATTTGACCCGTTTTGTAGGTGGGACAAAATTGCGCTGCCGTACCGCAACAGCCAATCCATTCAAACGACCATCGGTCAGCTCAACTTTTTCAAATGGGTACTTGAAAACAACATCATCGACTTCATTGAAAAAGACTACGTGACCATTGAGGACGACATGAACACTCGCAACAGTACGTCCAAAAACAAGCCGACGGACAACAAAACTCGCAAGAAGCGCGAAGAGTTGTCGGTGTCGGCGGCCAAAAGCATTAAAAAGGAAACGTTGAGTGTAGCCGTATCCTTTTCTTAAGTGTGTACTTTATGGAAGCCCTAGGCGTCAAGAAAGTAGAGGATACGCCTGCGATGAAGTTGGCCAAAACGGGCTTCCAGGTCATTGGGGCCGCAGGATGCATCATCGCCTATTTCAACAGTATGGCGGGTCTCTCGGTGGCTGCCGCAAGCATTTTCTTTTTGGTCGTCCTCGAAATGATTGCCAAACCCATGACGTTCATTAAAACCTGCGTGTTCAACATTGTCGCGTTCATTTTCATCGCGATCTACGTTGGGGTCTGCGCCACCAATCAAGAGTTCATTCGCGCGGATTCCATGCCCGACCCATGGAAACGCAACAATATCATTCTTTCGGCCATGGTGATGCTGCACTTGATTTTGATGGTGGCGGCCCCTAAAGTCACAAGCTTCTCCATGGCACTCATCGTGGTCTTCGTCGCCATGCAAGTTGTGGTCGCGCGGTTCTTCCGCACGGAAGGCTTACTCGTGAATGAACTTGTAGGCTAATCCGCACGCGTCGTCGGTTTCCCAGATACCCGATATTTTAAGGATTGCGCTGGTCGTTTTAACGCACTTGTTCAGACTCACGATTTTGGGCTTGGAGGATGCGTACGCCGACAAAATGGCCAGTTCAATGCTGCCGAGCTTGTCGGTCATGTGAATGTGCAAATAAAGGCCTTGCATCGCAAAGTACGGCGGGGAGTACACGATGCGGGAAAACACGGATCCCACCAGAATTGTATTTTTTATAGGGGGCATAAAATGCACGAACTGGGGCATGAATTGGTCGGCGTGAAGAGCTAGCAGCATATTTTATAGTACGCCGCACCGCATTTTTAATATCTAGGATCTTTACTAATGGAGTGGAAGCATGTAGGTATTTTCGTGGCGAGTTTCGCCGTCGGCTTTGCTTTACTCCTCATCTCCCCTGTCGAACACAAAACCGTACTTGTATTTCCTACGCCGTTTACAGCGCGCAAGCTGCAATACAAAGATCAGGCGGGTGCGTGCTACCGCTTTAAAACCAGCACGGTGCCGTGCACGGACGACGCCAAGCCAATCCCGTCAGGGCATTAGTTTTTTCGCACGAAATTTGACGCAAAAAAATTTTTTTAACCGTCTCTCTGTAAATGACGATTAAAAAAGCCATGAACACGCCCTACGCCAAAGTGATGATCGCCGCTGTCTTAGGGTTTGGCCTAGCCACCTTGTTCCGCAAGTCTTGCAACGGCAAAGACTGCATCGATTTCAAGGCGCCTGCGTTCTCCACGATCGAAGATGCCACCTGGAAGGTCGACAGCAAGTGTTACGCTTTTAAATCTTCCCCCGCGCCGTGCAACAAGTCTAGACGGACGGTTCGCTTTGCGTAAAACCCTTCTTCTAAGACTCCTCCTCTTTAAACCATGAGCACGAATCTCGCAGACCTGCCATTTACAACGCCAGCTACCCAAGCCATGCCCACCAACGCGCAGCTGCCTGAGCGCGACATTCCCCGCGAAACCTTGCCGCACGTCGTTGACCCTCAGACCACCGTGAATTATGTCCCCAAAACGGCCGAGTACATGCCGCCTCCGCCGCCTGCGCCTGCCCCGTCGCTCATGATTCGGTACGTTGAAGAATTTCGGGTCCCCATTGTCCTTTCGCTCCTGTACTACATTTTCCAAATGGCCTTTGTGCGCGACGCCCTGCATAAATTTATTCCTAGCTTGTTCAAGCCCGACGGGCACTTAACGTCCATCGGGCTCGTCGTCAAAAGCGGTCTCTTTGGCGCGGCGTTTTACGCCCTTACCATGGCCATGGAGAGGTTAAGTCAGCCGTAAAGAATCCACTTCGGCGACACGAACGTGTTGGGTCCAAGGTAAATGCCGTTGGGCACTCTAGCTAGAATCGCAGGTGTCTCCACGGGCTCCGCGACGCCCTGCACAAGAACCAACGCGCCCTTACCCCGTTGAAGGATGCTCGCTCGTTCGATGGCGGTAGAGGTGTTGGACGCGTGCCCTGCTATCCTTTTTAAGATGGGCGTAGGACACTTCTTGTTGCGCAACGGACACCCCATGAATGCATTTCATAAAAAAACTTCATGCTGTTGTATGGCATGCAAATATGCCAATTTATTCGGTGCGCCTAACACGGGCCCCCATGCCTATCGCATCGCCGACATTGCCGTGGTCGACGTAATCGCGACTTTTGTCGCGGCCTATGTCGTTTCGTACACTACGCGATGGTCGTACGGGCCCGTGTTAGTGGGACTTTTTCTTCTTGGAATTCTTCTGCATCGTATTTTTTGTGTACCGACCACGATCGATAAGCTCTTATTTGGCCATCATTGAAGGCATCGACGGCATGGACGACATGGACGGCTGGCATTGGGCTTTATTTTTAAAATAGCCCTCCTTCATCGCCGCGTTGCAGGTTTTGTCTAACGGATTCCAAAACTGACCGCCTGCAATGCACGAGTCGCACGTTGGGTCCTCTTTCGTTTCCATTCCTTCACGCTTGCTCCACAACAAAAGCAGGACAAGTGCGCCAATTACCCACAAAAGACACATACCCAATGGATGATAAAATTAAATCTTGAAATTGAAATATTTATTCTTGTACTCCGTTTTCCCAAAAGTCGAGTCTTCGGGCAACGGCTCGGCATCGGGGATTTCAGTTTGCACGTACGGCTCGCGCTTCAAGAAAAACGCGCGGTTTCCGCGCTTGATAAACTCTTCCTTGTACGCCTCCAAATTCTTGTCCTGCGTTTGAAAATTCATCGCCACAAATTGAGTGCCTAGAGTAAACGCCGAGGACGACGTGTAATTGTCTGCGGTGTCGGGCACAATCATTAAAAGACGCGTGGTGGCGTGGCTCGTAATTTCCGTAATGTCTTGCGATGCAAGGGAATTGAACCCCATAAGGCGAAACAGTGGAGACGGCGCCATGTTGACAAACTCTGCCAGTTTGGAATCCGCAATGCGCTTGCTGCCGCTTGCCAGGATAATCACTTTTTGGCACAGATCTCGTACAGGGACGGTTCCAAAATTGTTGCCTTGCATCTCGTACCCGTATTCTGACGCCAGCAAGCGGCTTGCCAGAGTGCCGTTGCGAGACGACGAGAGCAGCGTCGCCACCTCGTCGCAAATTTCAACGTGCTCGGATTTAATGCGAAAACTTAAGAAAAGCGGGTCCATGCCGTTTACGTCGCCACTAAAGGCCTCGTCTTCGATGCGTTTTAAAACTTGCTCCAGCGGAATCGAGTTGTAGCTGTGCTTGAGCGTGTAATAAGGCGAATCCGACACGGCGACTACGGGCACACCTTTGACGTCGTACACTTCAAAGTCCAACAGGCGACAGCCCTCCTTGATGGCGTGCGAGAGCGCGCACAGATCGACCCAGTCGTTTTTGTACTTGCCCGAGGCGCACGAGTTGTAGGACGCCTTGACGTGAAAATCGCGCAACGGGTTGCCGTAGAGGGCATCTTCTTTCGTAATGTTTTGCAGAGGCACACTTTTGGGTAATTTGGAACAGTTTTTGCCTCGCTTGTTTAGATTATCGATTGCGTACACCACCGCAATCGCAATGATGATGGCGGCTACAATGGCCGCACTGATGTACGCCGCGTCCATTTTTTAAGAGCACATTTTTATTCTTTTACTTCCAGCTCGGCCCACGTGTACGGCATCATATCCGCCACTTCCGTGGCCCCTTTGTACTTGAGCGTCTGCACTCGAGCCATCGTTTCAGTCAACCGCTTGTACCGCGCGCACCACTCCCTCTTCTTGTCGGGGCGACCGCTATCGGCCCGAAGGGCCTTAAGGTCCGCGCGCACGTCAGGCGCGCGCGTCAAATGGGTATACGCGCTGCTCATGTCGGTGTACGCTTGCCGCGCCCGTAAATAGTCAAGCTTAAGGTCTTCCAGGGATTTTTCTTTGCTGTGTTGAAACAAAAAGTCAAACTTTGCCTGTAGGACTGCTGCAGTGGTTGCGTCCAGGGTCGCTTTAGCTTGATCGAGTTTGCGGTCGTACGTCGTCACTCGAGGAACGGGAATCGCCACATTGTTGGTACACCCTGGCGCGCACTGCGCGGTCAATCGGCGCTGCTCAATCGTGGTTTGAATCCCTGCGTTGCATAGAGGACACTGCCCCAATTTTTTCAGTTCATAAAATTTCGAGACGTCGTCGACCAACGTCATTTGGCCCACAATCTTGACTTTCATTTGAACCTCCCCTTGAAAAAAAATTGATAGAAAAACGGACAGGAATTTGAAAAGAAAAAAAAATGATGCCCGACGAGCTTTCAAAACTCATTCAGGATTTTGCGCGGCCGCGCACCCGCCCCAACTGGCGCGCGGGCGGCGCCTTTCCGTCACCGCTCTTCTACCTCGGCATCGACCTCAAATATCCGCGCATTGAATTTGACGACTACTTTGACAACGAAGCAGAAATGGATTGGTTGGTCCAGCAAGGTAATCTGGCGATGGATGCCGCTGAATTCGAAGCCATGCTTGCCGCTCTTTAACTTCCTTCTTTTTTTACCACTAGTTGTTTGGTAAACCGAAATTTTTCCATAGGCGTGTTGCGACGCTTCAAGTTGCATTGCAAACAGCAAAGTACGACGTTGCCGACGTTGTGGCCTCGCGTGTTGTCGATGCGATCGACGGTCCACTGCTTGGGATCTCGAGCGCCAAACTCGCGGAGCATTGGCTGCAAACAGTGCGTGCACGTCATGCTGCACGCCTCCATCATTGTTTGAATGTCGGTTGCGGTGATTGAATGTTTCGCGCTGTAGATCGCGAAGCGTTCATCTTGTTTTTTGTAGCCCGAAAGTTTTCGTGCAATGCGAGGATCCATGATGTTAGACTTCAAAATTAAAATCGTCGCGTGCGACGTATCCGATGCCTCGTTCGGCGGCGTCGTCGAGATCCTCCTTTCCCCTTCTTCCTTGCTTGTGTCATTTGAGCAATTCGTTTTTCTTCTGCTAGCTGAGCTCGTGTTTTCGTGGCTACCACGGGTTCGACGACTTCCGCACGAGGGAGAGGAGCATTCAGACGATCTACATACGATGGGGGCATGTTTGCAGGCTTCGTTGTCGGGGCAGCAGGGGCAGGTGGCGCTAGTGCTGGACGATTTTCTTGAATCTTTCGTGTAACAGTTCGAGTAGCCGTGTTCACGCTGCTGTTATCTCGTTTGGCATCAAGGGTGTCGGTAGACGCGCCATTGCGAAAATCCGCGTACGAAGGAATGTTGCGAGCGGCCTGTTTTGCTTTCCACTTGGCATGCAGCTCTTCGATTTTAGCATCGACCTGCGCCATGGTAAACCCGCTGTTTTTGAGTAATTCTTTGACGTTTTGCAGACTTCGCTCGTAATTTCGACACGAGTTTTCCATAGCAAACAAATCGTCAAGTTGCCGATAAATTTCCTGGCTTATCGTAGTTCTGAGCTCAACCACTTTTTCCCGAGATTCGGGTACAAAATAATCCGCAATTTCTCGGTTTTCGTTCTCAATGATGCGTGCAGTATCCCGACTGCTTAAAGCAGCGATGATTTTGTAAACAAGATCTTGGGGCCCGCTAGATTTATACGTGACGCATGTCAATAATATAATCTTCAATCGCAAGGTTAATTTAACCGTGTTGCCACTCAATGGATTCGGGCAGAGAAAATACCCCGACGTGCAGTCGTACTTCGACGAATCGGTATCTTCCCATGCGTCTAAGGCTCGTCGAATGGCATGCAAGTTTTTAGCCGTGAGCGCGGGTTGTTGATTAATCGCTATAAGAATTTCTTCAAGGGTGTTTTGATTGTCGCGAAAGTCGAATTGAGATCGATATTGCGACTGCTTGTCGTTTCCCATAGGCGCAAACGAATCCAGTGTCAACATGGCCACGGCGTGAATCACGTCGGTCAGCGAGTCCTGCAATTCAGCAGGGGAAGGTGTAGATTCAAACACGGGAGAAGGAGCAGATTCAAACACGGGAGAAGGGGCAGATTCAAACACGGGTGGAGGAGACTCTGCTACGGTTGGGTATGTTACCCCGCGCGTCGAAAACGAATTTAAGTACGCCGACGCGCTTCCTTCCAACGCGGCGTCTATGTCATCTTTAGTGACGCTTAAATCAACTAGGTTAGCATAATCAGGGATTTCCGACAACAAGTATTCGATAACGTCGCGGTTGGACTCTTGCTCGCTTTCATCGAAACCTTCGGTATCTTGCTCTAATTTTTCAATGATGCACGGCAACAAATTTGTGTCGCACGCAAGTAGAGGGTCTAAGTAAGCAATTACACTATTCTCTTCTTTCATAGGAATAGACCCTCCTCGTTTTCGCGTTCGGCGTCTCCTGCCGCCCGTGCTAGCTAGCGTGGAAGCTATTTCTTTGATCCTTTTAAAAACGAGAAACGCAATGGATTTAGGAAAATAAACATCCCAAATAAGAATTTTAGTCTCGACCATAATATCCGTGAAAGACCCAGGTGACATTTTTGCAAACATTTTCATTTTCGCTAATCCATCCGCCGTTAATTCGCCTTTAACGCTGGTTTTATCAGGTAACCCGCTGGTTAATGCTGTAATTTCCTCCTGCGTAATTGTGTCTTTGAAGGCAAGTTCGGCCAACTTGTTGGCAACATCTTCATACGGCGATGCTGGTGTCGCTACTGATACTGCAGGCTTCTGAAATTTCAACGCATTTTTCGCGGATATAAGCTCTGTTTTTAAGGATCTTACCTTTGCATTGCATTGTTCTACGTCGGTGTATTCGCCCGAGAGATCGGCCTCTTCTTTTGCTGCTTTCTCAGCAGCTCTTCGTTGGGCAACAGCTTTTAAACGCGCGGCCTCGTGCTCCTCCGCAGTCATGACTTTAAATGCGAGCTCGTCATCAAATTTCTTTTGCAACAAATTAGGTATTTCATTCTTACTCATAAAATTACGCACGTCGGCAACAATCGCGGGTTTCTGGGATTCAAACGACGCTACTTCTTGCTGCAAGCGAAGTATACTCTCCTCCAGATCTTGAGCTAGTATTTCCTTGGATTCCTTGGTATCTGCATCTCCGTTTTGCATTTCAGCGCGCGCCAGAGCCAATTTTGCCTTAGCCGACGCTATTTTTGTCCCGCGATCTACAAGTTTCTTATTAATGGTGCTTAAGCGCATGATTGTACCTTTGGCGTCAAGTGGCTCGAGCGCGGATACAAACGGCGCTTCTACTGGCGCTTCTACTGGCGCTGCAGAAGCTTGTTTTTTCTCTTCCTCTACACGTAGAGCAGCTTCCTCTTGAGCTTTTCGTTTTGCCTCACGTTTTGCCTGAGCTAATGCTGCTTTTTCGGCAGCCAACTGCTTAGCTACTGGATCATTCAACGCCGCCAGCATATATTTAGGAGCGAGATAAAACTCGAACCCGAGCTTCTAATTTTTGTATATACGCTTGTTGCTGATTCAAATGCTCTAAAATGTCGGGTCCTGATAAAACTCGGCTCCCGATTCGCACCGAAAAGTCTTTTCGCCCTGGCTCGTACCACCGCAATCCCTCGGGTAATTGGTTCACATAAAAATCGGCGAGACCGAGATCCTTGACAAAATCCGCTACTTTCAGATTGGTTTCCTTCATAATGGTTTTTGTCGGATTCTGAAGTAGCAACCGCTTGTCGAACGTATTGTGCTCGTGCGAAAAACACAAAATGACTTTACGCGGGTCCAGCTGCACCAACGGTACAGTGTAGTTTTTCAGAAACGTTTTTTCTTCCCCCGTCGTCGCCGTATCGTCGTATGCCGTTTGTTGCAACAACGCCTTGCGAAACGCAAACGTCCCTGCCGTAGCATGCTTAGGCCCGTACGGCCCGAACTCTACAATCTTGTCTAAATGTTTAAAGTAAATGTGGAGCACGCTGCTCCCCGCCGCCAACGCCGACGGGTTGGCTTCCAGCATCTCGACGGCGTGCGACACGCGTTCGGGGGGGTAGTAATCGTCGTCGTCCATGTACACCAAAATGTCGCCCGTGCAGTGCGAATGCATGACGTTGCGCTTGCGGCCCAGCGTCACGCGCTGGGGAAGTCGTACGTACCGAATTTGCGGTATTCCAGCGCCTTCAATCATGTCTTGCACGCAGTCCGTCCCGTCGTCTACAATCACCCACTCCATGCGATCTCGAGGATAATCTTGATGCTTAAAGCATTCGAACATTGCGGCGAGGAAGGGGCGGCGATTGTACGTGGGCGTGCATACCGATACAAACGGCTTCATGGGGGTAGGTGGAGACGGTTTCTCTAATCATTTTTTTTTCTTTCGACTAAAATATGTACGGTGGAAAACGAACTCGCGCAGCACGAGGAAGCTTAACGCCGCGTCGCCGAAAGGCCTACGAAGATAAATTTGCGAACTTTGCGCGTTTATCTAAGGACGACATGAAAAGCTTGCGCCAAGATTGCCGAAAGGGTGTCGAGGACGGCGTGTTTGGCCGAATTTACGGGACTCGTGCACAAGTAGATGAAAACGTTTCCTGCATGACCAAGGGAGGATTAGTCAAAAGCGATATCACATGTTCTTCACGTACCTATCCGCGCATAAAAAATGGTCAACGAGTCATGAGCAAAAGTGGGAAACCGTTGTTCAATACGAACGTTCGGTGTGTCTCGAAACGACTTCAAGACAAAAGTCGCGCAAATTGGCAGCAACGAAGCTCGGCATTCAAAAACAAATGGAATGGCAATAAGTATCACAAGGGTGCGTTCCGCTTGCGTACCAGTAAAGTTGTACAAGTTTAAGATTTTTCTTCGTCAAGACTATGGGAGTTCATCGAACGAAAAAGTCGACGGGATTCTGGAGAAACAACGAAGATTTAGTAAGCACCTTTCATACTCTTTCGAAAAAACAGAAACAGAAACAAGACAAGCTCTGCAGGGAAAAGGGGTTTGCTCGTCGTCATGGAACTCGCAAACAGACGTATGAAAAGGAATCGTGCTCCACAAGAGGAGGGCTTACCGCTGAAGACATTGTGAAACGCAAGAAAACAATCACCGTTAATGGCGAAACGAAGACGGTGCATCGCTTTGTCTCAAAGTTGCGCCATGAAAACGCTCTAGCTGTCCAAAAGAGGTTCACGCCACAAGACAAGTCCAAGTGGAACGGCAACAAATTTACGTCCGACCGCGACCCTACCACTGGAAAGCAGCTTCGAAAATGGCAAGTTTCCGCATTGAAAAAGGGCGTTAGTTTAAATTCCCTGCACAACATGTAAAGTTAAAAGTATCGTCGCACTTCAGTGTCGTACAACGACACGGTAAAGTGTTCGTTGTAGCCGTGCACGAGTATGCGATCACCACTACCCAATTCGTTGACGCCGACCGAATCCAGACCACTTCGCCGCCCTACCTTGATTGGTAATTTAATGTCGTTGTGCTGATTCGATATTGTATAATACTGCCAGCGATCGCGCTCTAGGCGTCGACCGAAAAGAGGTAAAATTTTATTTTCGCCTTGGTCGGGCGTTAAAAACCCCAACTGCGCAAATTCCAATGCGGGCCATGCGGTCCGCACTGGCGGTTCTAGCGTAACGTCGGCCACTACCAAATCGACCACAGGCGGCCGAGGTCGCTTCATCCAAAGCGCTACTATGATCCCGATGCCTAGACACACTACCAGGGGGATCTTCATACGGTGCCGTTTTATTTTTTTCACGGCGGCTCTGCCGTAACTTTCATTTTGAACACCAGCACTAAACAAATAATCGCGCCTACGGTAATACCAATTTTGAGTTTTGTACTCAGCGTCTTGAACGCGCACATGACCATCAAAAACAAAAACAGGGACAGCAACGATTTCGTGTGCCGCTTGATTTCATAAAACACCCGTTTTAATCCCTTGTCGTAGAGGAGAGGAGCCAAAAACAAAAACACCACGGAATACAGCCACATCGCCATGGCAATCATGGCCCACCAGGCAAAATTTATGTACCCTAGCGCCATTCCCGCCATCCCGATTAAAAACGACATGATCCACGAAAAAATGTTAAAAATGCCTCCCGAAAATAGATTGGCAATCGCCAGCAAAAATCCCATGATCGGCGAAAACGTAAAAATCCAGGCCATTGGCACGTTGTACATGGTCGACCCCGCAAACGCTAGCAGGAACCCAATCATCGGAATGAACGGCAGCAAAATCAAGTAGAAGATGATGTACGGATACACGTAAAACAGAAGCATGTCGGCAATGACCCCCAGCATTTTGTGAAGCCATTGCCCCAGCAGGACGAGCATAACGTAAAATTTGCGCCACGCACAAAAGGCGTTGGCGCAGGTCATCGAAAACCATTTGGCAATGATAAATCCGCGGGTGCTTTTGAAGGCGTCGGAAAGAAACCAACTGGAGTATGGAAAACTGCGGCGTTTCAGGGGAAAAATGTACTCGACAACGCCGCGCGTCAGCGACTCGATGTTGTTCGGGTTGTACCCCTGCATGATTTCCTCAACCGTTGCCGACGGTGGGTCGGCTTTTCCCTCGGGCACCGCATACGGAAAACTGTTGATGTTGGTCGGAAATAAATCGTCAATGACGCTCCACGGCAGTTGCGTAATGGACACCACCGTCGACCCTACATACGCGATCACCAAAATGGTTACAATGTTTTTCGCCATACCTCTGAAAAAGGCTCTGAAATCCCCCAACGAGTTTATAAAATCCTTTCCTTTGTTGGCCCCAGCTTCGGCCTGGGCCCGTTTTTCGTCGATGGAAGCCATTTTTAATAAGGCGTGGGGATTTAATCTTGGCCTAGCGCGCATTCATGAGCGCCGCGTTTCCCCCAATGAACGATAGCACGTTGTACCTCTCCTCAATCACCAGCAAATTAAACGTGTAGTCGTACAGCTGGTAGGTGGACTTGTCCACGCCGATTTGCACACCCGCCTCAGGGTCGCAGATCACCAAAAAAGACGAGTTGGGGTCGGCAATTGGCGTTACCGTAGTGAACTCGAGCTCAATTTTCGAGTACTTGGACATGTTCATCGCGCCCGACGGCTGCAGGTTAAAGGGGGACGTATTCAAACAAAAATTATAGGTGTAGAGCCCAGGCAGCGTGGCGTGGCCCGCCCCTTGCGACATGAGGTACTGCTGCTGAAACTTGTACATTTCCATAGGGCGCGACTCCTCGCGGTACGCACCGTCCAGCAAGATTCCCAGCCGTGTCAAAATGTCGCGTCGGTTCTCAGGGCGGACTTGCCCTGTGCTAAATAGACCGCTTTCTGTTTCGTTCGCGTTGAGACCGTACCCTAGCGTTCCTGGATGAATGATGATGCCCCCGAAGTTGTATCCCTCCGCGTACGGGCTGTCGTCCATGAGCAAGGGCAGCGGCGTCACGTCGTACGGCAAGTAGTCGTAGGGCCAGTTCGTAAAATTGGACCACTCGTTGCGCAACGCCGCGTCCGACCGCTGGAACAGCATCATCCAACTGGCCACCAGCGCAGTAGAGTCCTGCAGCCACACCTTGTCTGCAATGGCGACCTTGTAAAACCACGTGTCGTGCAGCTCTTTGAACAAGTAGTGCTGGGGCTGCAGGGCAAACACCTTTTGCTCTTCGTCCGAGAGAAACCCGTATGTGCACGACAAGTGCACCCCTTCGTTCCAATTCGTTGGAAACGACGCGTAGGTGAGCGTTATGTTGGGCGGTGTCTGCAAAAAGCGATGCATTTGGTGTTCACGCAAGTTAAAGTTAGGCGCTACTACAGGAAACCGATTCGCGGCGTCGGTCACGTCTCGTATTTGGAATAGTTCGCGCAGCGGGCGAACGGTCACTTCAATTTGAAGTTCGTTGTACTGCAAGCTCACGAGCGGAAACGCCTGCTGCGAAGTCATGGCCCAAAAGATCGGAATGGGGACCTGCAATTGGCGTCCTCGGATCGAGGGCTCCGCCGTGGGCGTGGTGTAGACCGCGTTGGGGTAGACATTGGTGCGATCGGTAAACGCGTTGGCGGGGTCATACAATTCTTTCACGTTCCCCACCATCTGATCCCACTTGAGCTTTTGGGTCATACTTAGATCGCGGTTGGCGAGGGCGACTAGGTCTTGGCCTGACATTTGCTGCACCAGGCTACCGCCGATGGTAAAACGAATGGTTCGAATCATCATGGCCCCCAAATTCTTAATCCATTTGAACTCGTAGGGCGCCCACTGGTCGTTCGACGGGTACACGGGGCTGTAGATGTCGGGAAGCGTCACCACAAGAAACGTGTCCATCAAAAGATCCGCGTACCGCTTGACCTTGAACGTGTAGATGGTTTCGGTGGTCGCTCCCAACTGGCGCAACCCTTCGTAGTCCAGTCGAAAGTTCTGCAGACCAAAGTTCGTATACCGCTTGAACGTGCTGGTCCAGAACGTTTTTTGCGGTGTTCCGTTTAAAATGACGTTTTGGGCGCCTGTTCCGACGAGATTCAGCAACCCGCCCGCCATGTACGTTGGCGAGCCTTTTATTTAATTGCTTGTTCAAATTCCGAGGTCTAAAAAGAGGCCTGGGATGAACTCGCGCTTTTTAATGCGATGCACTTCACGCCGCGTCAACCGCTTACGCGCCGTGCGAGATCCGTGCGTGATGGACTTCCACCCACTTCCGCCGCGTATGACTACCCGACGAATTTTTTTTCCGCGGGTTTCCGTATTTCTGTAATGAAATCCCATTCTATATAATGGATACTTTTGTGCACCTCTTTCACATTTTCTTCGTAAGTGGCCTGTTCTTCTACGTCGCGTTGACCCGCACCCGCATGCCGACAATCATGTATTCGGTACTTCTAGGCTTAGGGGCGCTGATTATTGTGTACCATGCCTACAAGTCTTTTTTCAAAAAAGACGCGTGGGTCAACTATTTGCACATTCTATTGGTCGGACCCATTCTTCTCTACATAGGTGTTCAAAAAGATAAGACGCCTCGCAAAGTCTTTGATCTCCTTCTCATGCTGGCCTTCGCCAGCCTTGGCTACCACGGATACTATTTCGTAACGGACATTCGATAGGGGACTCGAACCCCCGACCACTTGATTAAAAGTCAAGCGCTCTACCAACTGAGCTAACCGAATATAGTTTGATACCCGTAAGAATTCTTTTATATTCTTTTCACAATGCCTAAACTGAGAGAGCTGAAAAAATATTCTAACCCTGCCGAAGTCGAGCGACGCGCCTCACGACTGCACTTAACGGTTCGGGTCTCGTCGCGCAAAGATAAAAAATACATGCTCCTCGACGGAACGCGAAAAATACACTTTGGCCAAATGGGATACCAAGACGCCACGTTTCATCGCGACCCTGCGCGAATCAAGAATTTCAAAACTAGAAACCATAAATGGGCCTCCTACCCTAAAGCGTCGGCCGCCTATCTTAGCTATCATCTCTTGTGGTAATCTAACCCGTAGAGCAATCGAATTTGACGCTTCGCCTTGCGCAACGACGTCCTGTAAGCAAATACCTTGCCGTTTTTTCCCACTACACGGTACGTGTTGGACCGCGGATTCTTGCGAAGTGTGTACGGCATTTCTTTTTGAGTGTCTTTAAAAAAAATTGAAAACCAGGGGCGCCCTGATTCGGGAACTAAAAATGAACATTAATGAAACGGTTCTCCAAAAGCACCGCGAGCACGAAGAGGTCAAAGCAGTGATCCGCGTGCGAGAATTGATGCGACGAATGGAAGCCCCCGCTGACGATTTTGACTACTGGGCCAAAGTGTTCAAAGAAAGCATTTCCATCAACCAAGGAGATAAAAGCCGCAACGGAAAATTTCTTGAAACCATGGTGCGCGAGCTCCTGGTAGAACACGCCATCCCGTTTCAGGCGCAAGTCCCCATTGATAGCGCGGAAAGAGTCATGCCGTCGGGGACCGCATTCAAGTCCTGTCGTAATCTTATTGATTTTGTTGTGGGGGACGTTCACGAAGGCGTCTCCATTGGCGATCTTGCCGTTGTGAGCTGCAAAACTACGTGTCGCGAGCGCTGGCAGCAAGACGGCCACATTCACGCCAAGCAGTTTTACCTTGTCACGCTGGCGTCGGATTTTCCGTCCAGCGAAGATTTCAACGAATCTGCGACGCGAAAAATTGTAAGCTCAATGACAAAACGAACCGACAATCGCGCCTACAAATGTACCTTCGACACTCTTATTCACGAATTAAAAGAATTTTGCGCTCCCCCGAAACAATCCGAAGCCCTCGAGCAACCTGAAGTATAAGAGTCGTATTTTTTTTAGTTGGTCAAATACCGTTTGCTCATCACTGTTGGTGGTTTATAGCGCAATAAATCCACCGTTTTTCCCATAGTGGGAAAGGCTTCAGCTCCATAAATGTCTTGCAGCAGCAGCCACTCAAACAGCCCTCCCGTGTAGAGGTAAGGGCGAGACCCTAGCGAGTGAAGCTGGGCGCACTTGGCGATAGCCGCCAAATCGTTCGCGTGTTTTCCGTAAACAATAATTGGAAATTTGCGCCGCAGCGCATCCTCAACGGCGGCTACCTCCTCGGTCGTTTTCACAGTCCCTGCAATGAGTACGGACTGGTCGGAATTGTCCAACACATTGATGAGTAGAGCAGTGCCTTGTTGCACCGCTTGCACATCTTCAAAATTCACGCGCAAGGGTTGCGCGTTTCCCATACTGTGTACCCCCCAATCTTCCCTTTGAATTTCTACCGCGAGTATCGCCCCGTTTTGACAAACGTATCGACTACAAAAATAACAAAAATGCCCAAAAACAAGTACAAAATAATTTCTTCTGTCACGTGCCCCGTTTTTTCGTCCCGCTGCTCTTCCAGGAGGCGAATCATGTAGGCCACTTGGGACGAGAGGTCCGTTTGCGGAGTCGTATCCACAGCCAGCTGCGGGTACGGGTCGGGAACTTGAGGCCATGGTTTCTCAGGGCGTTTCTCCTGAGGCTCTGCAAGAGGCGGGTAAGGGTCCTTTTCAAACTGCTCTTTTTTCTCGGGCGGCTCAGGCCTCATCGGCTGAAAGTCTGCTAACGTGTCTTCCTCCGAAACTGCATTCAGCTGCGCAAGGTTTACTTTCTTTCGGGCGGCGCGTGTCGCCACCACGTTGGGTTCATTATATGGAGACGACCAATCTCGTAGGGACATGGCTTACTTACTTACAGATATTAAAATCACTAAAAAAAATGTATTCTCCCACTATATGCGCCTCGCTGAATTTGCCGTCTTTCTTCTACTTCTTGCTCTGCTTGTCTGGCCCGATTCCCTCAAGCGAGTTCCGATGGCCAAACTTGGCCTAGTCGCGGTCATCGTGTACCTCGGGCACGTGCATATCGGTCTCGGTTGCTTAGCAGCTGTCGTGCTGCTGCGCGTGCTGTACGAGGCTCCGACCAATTCCTGGCGCCCCCCGCGCATGGATCGCTTGGGCCTGGATACACTTCTCCGCCCCCAAGAATCGTTTTTCCGACCTACCTTGCGCACCGCAGGCGACCCCGTCGCCGAAATTCCCCAGCCGTATACCCTTTTCTAAAACTTTAGTATATGTGGAAGCTAGCTCTTCTCGGAATCGCGCTTCTCTTTCTTTTCAAGGCCCGAGAAGGGTTTAGTCTGCAAATCAAGACGGACTTTGGCTCGTTCAAGGGACTACCGAATCCGCTAGAAGCGGCGTCCTATCACGCCAAAGGGTTGAAAAACGCTCTCATCGACAACATTCCGTATCGCGGGTACTTGCGGGACCTGCATCGCAAACTTCGACGACGAAAATTTTTATAACCTCTACTAAGTATGGTGAAAGTGGTTCTTGAGCACATTCACAAAGGAGCAGGCTTCATTAACAATTCCAAGTTGTTCGCGGGTGTATTGATGATCCTGATGAACATTGGGTCCAAATACATTACCGTAAAATTATCCGATTCCCAAGAAGCCTACTTGCGCAACAACGTCGCGCGAGAAGTCATTATATTTGCCGTCTGCTGGATGGGCACCCGCGACATTTTGCTGGCCATCATTCTCACCTCGTTGTTTTTTGTTCTTACTCAGCATTTGTTGAACGAAACCAGTCCCCTCTGCATTCTTCCCGAGTGCCACCGCAACTACCACCGCTCAGGCCAGCCTGCAGAAGGTGCAATCACCGAAACCGAGCTCAAGGCCGCTCTAAATACGGTCAAACTAGCGCACGAACAAAAAGCAGTGTCGGATGCGGACAGGTTGTACACGTATTTTTCCGACTCGCGAATTTAAAAGAACAGAACAAACCATGGAGATTGCGCCCGCGCTGCCGCCTGTTCCGAAGCAGCCCAGCACGCCTGTGCCTGTTCCGAGGCAGCCCAGCACGCCTGTGCCTGTTCCGAGGCAGCCCAGCACGCCTGTGCCTGTTCCGAAGCAGCCCAGCCCGCCTGTGCCTGTTCCGAAGCAGCCCAGCACGCCTGTGCCGCCTTTTCCGACGCCTGTACCTCTTCAACCCAGCGCGCCTCCTCAAGCTGCAAAACGAGAACCCACAAGCAAAGAACAGGATCGGGTTCGTCTGGCCCGCCTCGTTCGCGACACCCGCCTTGCATACGACACGGCTCGCCAAGCTGCCGAGCGGGCAGTGCACCTCAAGGATAAACTGGTCGGCGAAGAACGTGCCTCCCTATCCATCACTGATCCGCTTGCTTCCAAAATCAGCAAGCGAAATCTCGCTGTCACGCGCGAAGAATTGGCTCGACTAGAAAGTCACGGCAGCGCAGAAACGATCAACGCCAAAGAACTGGCCTACGAGTCTGCGCTTCAGCGCTACCAGCATCGGCTCCAACAGGATGCCCGTTCTAAAACGGGGTTGCACCCTCGTCTCATTATTGACGTTCAAGTCGAAATTGATGGGGTTCTTCAGCCTAAACTACAGCGCCTCAGCGGTAACCTGACTTCGCTGATTGATTCGCCCCTTACTGTGCCCACCGACAGCGTTAACGAAAAGTTGAAAACCCTTTTAGAGCAACTGGACGCTGCCCTCTTAGACGCGCGCGATACCACGGCCATTCGACAAGCCATCGACACCCTCAACGTTCCTTCCGCCAGCGACGAAGCCGTGCTTTACGCTCCTCTTCACGAAGCTCGTCTCGTTGAAGAGTTTCAAAGCCCGACACGAATCACCGCGACCACGCTCGCGCTCAAAGAAAAACGGGACCGTCTTCGCGCCGAAGAGAGATATGCCGAGGCGCAAGATGTTCAGCGGAAATTAAACGATCTCACCTACACGCAGCCCGACTCCAAAAAAGTGTCGTCGAATATCCAGACGCTCCTGAGCCTCGTGTTTGCCAACGAGATTACGATTGCAGGCAAGAACTACGTAGTTGGGGCGCACGAGTGGCTGAAATCAAAATATCGTCCTTTTGGCTTTCAACTCCGTCGGCGGGAAATTGCCGTGCGGGTCGTCAAACCTCCCAACATGCATCTCTCGGTGTACCAAAAACTGCTCACCCGCTACGCAAGCGCCATTGAAGACGATGTCGACGTTCCCGATGTCGTCACGGAAGAAGCTCTTGTAGAACGTGATTTTATCGATGCTACGCCCGAAAACGTTCTCAGCCGTCGCGACGTCGAGTCTGAGGGACAAGTGGGCGGGGCAAAAGCCGCCGACTACAGCAATGCTATTTTATCGGGCATCGAGGCCATCCTGAACGCCCCCACCGCGGTGTCCAAAAAATCGGGGCTGACCCATGCCATACGCTCCGCCGCTCGATCCAGCGCGCTTCTTGGCGCCGCCTACGAAACCTTTCGCTCGGACCCCATCAATCCGTACGCCATTTTCCGCCAAGTCCTTACGGATCGCACGCAATACGGTACGTTCAAAAACATTAGTTGGAATACGCACGTTGGGCGGTACGCGCGCATCCCCACCCAGGAAGGCAAGTGTCGGGCCTTTATTTACGAATACTTAGCGTACCGCGTGTCCATCTACAACGATTTTTTTCAGCTCACCCGCTACAGCGGCTACGCCGACTTGCCGTTCATGATCGGCACTCGCAAAAATTCCGACCTGCTGTACAAGTTGCTCAATTCTGCCTACGACCAAAAGCTCAAAGAACCGCTTACCAGTCTCTTGCAAAAATGGATGGACTACGACAAGCGTGTGTACCACCGCGCTGCCCGACTCATGCATTACGATGCCCTCATCCTGCGGTTTCTTTGTCGCGAAGTATTGCTGCGCACCTTAACTGAAACAGCGTGCGCCCTCAACATTTTGGCGGTAAAACTGCTCATGCGTCAAGCTGCTGCCTGCGAGAACCGCGACAAATCCTTTCGGTGCCTGGAAAAACTGTTTCAAATGGCAGCAAAGCTCGCCGAAAAGCCGCTCGACAACCTCCCCACGTTTAAAGCGTTGTCGCCTCAGCTTCACTCGCCCTTTCATCCCGTCAATACCGAGTCGCCTCTCATGAAGGCCCTTGCGGCAATGAACTACAAGGTAAATCAAACGCCCGTAACCTTGCCCGCGGCGTACCCGACATGCCCTGAGGTACCGAATAAGGGAAAATTCAAAAACGAAACAGGGCGCTACATCAGTTTACTCGAAGACACGGTTGAAAAGATGAAACTGGACCCCGCGGTGCGTCTGTACCTCAGCTTTTCCCATGCCACCCCGTGCGCCGAGTTGACGTACCGCGTCTTGACGGCCAAGCTTGAACTCTACGAGGAGCGCATCCTTGACATTACGGAAGCTGCCACGCATCCTCGCACCACAATCAACGAACTGAATAAAATACTTGAAGCAAGCGTCCTCGACGGCGCTCGAGACGTTCTTACAGGTAAAAAACCCATGCCCCTCAAATTTGAATTTGAACCCGACCTCATCAAGTATTTGACGGAATTTAAATGCAAATCGCACCGAGCCCCTGAATTCGATTCGTGGTACGCGGAGCTCAATACACTTCATGCAAGCTACGCCACTGATCTGGCGACGCTGTACGAGCCCGTGGAGCAGTTGGTGCGGGTCGTGCACGACCTTTACGAGTCCGACACAAACAATCACCCCTTTGACGCCTTTAACCAACTGGATTACGCCATGACCGCCTACGACCTTTTGGAAGAGTCCTGCTCTTCGACGTACGACACGTCCGAGTTGGATTACGCAAGAAAGCCGCGCGACCTCAAATCCACAGAGGTGCACTTGCGAACTCTCCTTGATCGCATGGATGGGGCTCCGCGAGCCGTTGCCCCGCCTGAAATTCAGCTCATCAGTAACGAAACGTCGAAAACCGAGACCAATACGGACGCCATTTTTAAAATACTCACGGAAACTCCTCTTACCGAAGAGTCCTTCTTGCAATTAGACTTGCATTTGCCCATCCGTATTTCAGCGAAAGAACAATGGAAACAGTACTTGAGGCTGAAGCAAACCGACGATGCTGCCGCAAACGACTGGCTCGCCAAATCGGGCGACCTAAAAAGCAACGCGTACGCCGCCCACGAGTTGTACGAGGCCATTCCCGACTTGATTTACCAGCACGAGTACGAATTGGCCCTTCGCCAACTTCGCACGGTTCTCTCCTTCAACGTGTACCAGTACAACTGGCCTCGCTTCTTCAAGCTGCCGACCTTCCACGACCAAAAAGAGCAGCTTCGATTTCTGTTGGACGACATGAGCGTTAAGTTTCGCGAGGAGCTGCGGACCAAGTCGATCGACGAGCTCAGCGACGACAAAGAAGCGACTGCCCGCCTCGCGCGGGCGTACAAAGCGACCATTGATGCTCGGCTCAAACAAACCCTGCGCTACATGTACGTCCTCAACCTCGCTTTAGGCAATCGCTCCGCCGCCAAAGAGTACCAAAAACGATGGTCGAACCCTCACTACTTGAAGTCCTACTACGCAGCGCTAGACGCGAGTCGAGGAGGCCAAAGTGTCTTCGACCTTCGCACGACATTTCGATCGACCAGCGAGTACACCGTCGCCCGACTGGTGGCAAAAGTCAAGGCCTTTGAGCCTACCACCAAAAGCTGCATCCAGCACCGTTTAGCGTTCTTACTGCAGTTCGACAAGCTGTCGTGGATGGACGAACGTATCGTGTACGCCGACGTGATTGAGCGGTTGTCCCCCAACTACGATCTCAGCCGTCTTGTCCAGCACATCAGCACCGCCCTCTTCCCCGACGCAACGGACTTGGAGGCTGCCCGAACGTTCGTGAGCGATTTCATGTACACGTACCGCCGCGACCCGCCGAGGGCTGACTCGCCCGACCATGGAGACGCCCTTATCCGACGCGCCATCGAAAAAGCTCCGTACACACAATCGAACCTGGACCTGCATGTCGACCGCGAGGTGGACGCGTTTGCGCCCTCCACTCTACGCGCCGAAGCTTCCCAGTACCTGCAGCGGTCCGTGCGCGCTCGCGAAAACCTGTGGCCAGGCGAAAAAAAATCAATCCTTTCTCAATTTACGGAAAACTTGCCGTACTTAGACGGCGAGTACACCTTGAACATTTTGGTGCGCGTACGGCTTCTGAGCGAAACCAACGAGCTTGTCATTCTCAAAAACAAGGCCAATAAAAACTGCCCTGAAAAGGGGCAAGAAGTAAAACTACTCCGCCAATTTTTATTCGAGAGCCTTTTAAAACCTAAGAAAGCAGCTTCAGTGCCATCTGCGCCAAAATAAAATCAAGCGGCTCGGGCGTCAAGTCTTTCATCAATAAATCGCCTGCCGCCATGGACATCATGGTTTTGTAAAAGATGGGCGCGATCGTCAGTCCGTGCGGCCGCACGAGTGCTGCCATAGCAAGCACTTCGGACACCCCAAACGATTTACGCACTTGCACCGAGCTTTCGTACAACGCCGCGATATCGGCCGCCAACTTTGCCTGGGTTACCGCGGGCAGTTTGGTCATAGCGTCGGGTGGGTGCATGTAGAAGCGCAGCGCTTTGTCGGCCGCCGACCGAAACTGTTTCAAGATGCCTGCCGTAAAGATGCTGGTGTAGGCATGCAGCTCGGACGGCGTCAAATGCAGCATCAGGCCAAAATCAATGATCCCTACTTTGTCGTCCATAAAAATGACGTTGCCCACGTGCATGTCGGCATGCACCATGCCTTTCACGATGGACGTAGCGATTGCCGAGGCGATGGCCGTCGCAGCCTCCTTGCGGTGCGTGGGGTGCCGTGTGCCCTCCAGCTTCTCCATCACGATCCGATCGTCCGTACACCACTCTGAATAGATCGTCGGAACGACGACCGACGCGTTGCCTTCCATCATGGCCTTGAAGTCCACTTGATTTTCCGCCTCCTGCACAAAATCAAGCTGCCCCAACAACAGTTCGTGCACTTCTCCGTGAATGGTGTCGAGACCGAGCGTACGGAGTCCTGGGCAGTAGTGCAGTAAGGCGAGGAGGCGGCGGGCGTCGCGCAGACCGTACTCAATACGACGGGCAATGTTGCGGCGCTTCACCTTGAGGACGACGGGTCCACGGGCAGACGTGCCGTCAAACACCACGGCTACCATGCCCGCGCCGATCACCCCGCCCACCTGAATCCCTTCGACAACGGGTACGTCAATTTCGTCGCGAGTGTACGGGACGCAATCAATGTTGGTTTGTAAGGAGCGCCCTAAATATCGCACGGCAACTGCCTGAAAAACCTTAGTGATGACCACATTGATGCGCATGCTACCGAGCCACAAGCGTGTGACGTAATCGTTTTTGTCCCAAGTCCACAGGAATCGTAGAGTCTCGTACAACAAGAGGCCAATGAGTTGTAACATTGCTCGAAAACGGTAAATGTTCTTTAGGCCGATTTTTTTTATCTTAAATTACTTTATAGATGTCGTCGATGTCGATTCGTAGCTATAAGGCCAAATCGGTGAATCTGTACCAGACCCAGGTTGGGGACAAGCTGCAGGGATTACCGCCGTCCGTAGGCAAAAACCACTGGTCTACGTCAGAAATCAAGCATAATTCCATCGGCAGTACCCGCCATTTCATTTTTAACAACGGCGGTGCCTTAAGTGGCGTGGGCGCAGGCGTGAGTCAGTTTTCGTCCCAGGGAAACAATTGGACGTCGCGCGGCGGCATACGACGAGTAACCCCGTATGCGTTTGCGCTACGCTTCCGTTAAAGGTGAAGCGTATTTTTGTCGGACCGTTTCTTTGATTTGCGAGGCATCTTCAGCGAGTCATTCATGTCGAGCAGCTCACTCGCGCTAACCGTACTTCCTTCGTCTTCCATGGTGACCGTTTTGGGCTTTAGGCCGCTCAAGATGTCGCTAATATCCGAGGGCCCTTTCATCTCCGCCCGCCGAGGCTCCATGCGCGTCACATCAGGTTTTGAAAAGGGTTTGTCTCGCGTCACAGAGTTCATAAATCCTGAGAGGCCTGGGTTTTGCGGGGCCATGCTGCTCACTGCTGCCTGGGTAAACTTTTGCATGAGGTCGGGGTTTTGGCGCATGATATCGTCCATGCCAGGGATCGCGCTTTTGAACATTGTATTGGTCATGTGCAGCATGACGGCGCCTCCCCCTAACTGAAACAGAAGCTTAAGTTCAGGGGCCAGGGTAGCCTTGGACTTGTATTTTTCGTGCAGCTCGGCGAAAATTTCGTCGTAATCGTCGATGTTTTCATTCACTTGCTCCGCCCACCCGTCGAGCTTGATGTCAAACGGGTCGAATTTGGAGTTTAAAAATTCAATCCCTGTAATAAATGCCATGAGCATTTTTCCTTGAAACTTGACACTGTTTTTCCGCTCTTTTTCGTGCACGAGCGTCTCGTATTCCCCCTGCATTTCTTCTAAATTGGAGTCCATGCTGTACTTTTTGGTGAGCGACACTCCCTTTTGCTCCAGCTCCTCGAGCTTGCGCAAATACTTAAACTTGTTCTTGAGCAATTCCTCTTTGCTCATTGCAGGCTTAGGTGGCTCCTTTTCGGGGTCCACTGTCGTAAAGGATTTAAGGCCGTCCCAGCTTTTGTTGACTTCAGGCACCGTCGTCGCGGGCAACGGCACCGTTTCGTTCAACTTGATGGGCGTATCGAAACGGACCGCCGACGGGGGCGGCAAGCTGAAAATGTTTTTCACGTCGTCCTTTTTCGGCGTGTTCGGTGTGGCGAGTTCGTTAAGCTCGCGTTCTAAAGAATCCAAGTCGGTGAGAACAATTTCAGGAGCGGCGGACGCCGCGGGTGATTTTTTAGCGTTCATGAGCAATTCGGCGCCTGGACCAAAATTAGACGACGGAAGAGCATCCAATTTGATTTCCTCAATAGCGGGACCAAGATGAATGACGTCGCTCATGGTTTTACATTCGGTACATGGATTTAAGTTTTAAGTTCGTCCGCAATTTTTATTTGGACAATTGGTGAAGACGCTCTTGATATTCAAGTTGTCGCCTCCGACACGCGTCGCATTTCTGCTGAAACGGGGACGGGTGCGTTCGGTCATACCAGGTCGCGTAGGCGTTGTACGATTGCCACGCGTCACTCATTTTATAAAATAATAGGTAAATAAGATTTGCGCTATCATTGTATAGCACCAGATAGCTGGTTGTTCGTCTTTGTAGGTGTCGAAATTGTACGTGAGCAACACGGCGATGTACGGTCCAGTAAGCAAGAGTGCTAAAAGAGGTTTCAGTTGAAAAATAGTCAAGACGGGGATGACCCACATAAAAAAGTGCAATCCTATGCTCGGCGTAAACCAATATTGCCCCGCAGCGCGCAATCGAAGGTTCCACAAAATATGCAAGTTCCCCGAAAGAGCGCAGGTTTTTTTACCACACAACGGTTCGTTTTTATGGTCGCACAGGGTTTTGTCGGTGACAAAAAATAATCGGCTTGCCAACAATAACCCTGCAAAAAACGACATTTGCAAAAATATAAAATTGGGTTTATTTGTAAAGGCAAACAACCACAAATTGAAAAACAGTGGCTGAAAACATATATGAAGATACCCCAGGTTGGTTAAAAACTTGTTGTACCAATTATCGCATTGGTCAATAACTTTGTACTGAAAATATTGTAGTATTTCCATAAGGGCAAAGTAGGCAATTCCAATAGACGCGTACTTGTTTCTTCTGTACAAGTACAGTCCCGATAAAATTCCCGTAATGCCAATAGCTAACGAAATGTTTTGGGAAAAACACATTCTATATAATATAAGCGGTAGTAAAAGGGTAAAGAATGGAGGCGGGCAAAATATTTGAAATTGGACATTTTAAAAATGTCCAAAATGAGTATTGGCACTACAAGGTCGGGAAAATCACCCAAAAGAACTGGCCGCACCATTATGGTGTTGTTTTTCTCATATGTGTCTGAAAAAGTTGTGACTGACCGAAAAACGTCAAACGGACATTTTTGGACCGATCTTTTTTCGGGATCGGAGCCACTGCATAATTTTCCGTACTTTGTGTTCTTGGGTGACGATAACTGGTGCCAAATGCGAAGCATTCTAGTTAGCACCAAAATTCGGTGCTAAAACAAATCGGTCCCGCGCGACAGCATATATGGTCACCCAAGAACACAAAGTACGGAAAATTATGCAGTGGCTCCGATCCCGAAAAAAGATCGAGGGGTTAAACGTGTCATGTCCCTACATAGTATGGAGTGTTTGGATTGCGCTTTCACTACAAAAATCTCAAGCAACTGGAAACGTCACCTGACGTCTAAAAAACACCTTGCAATCACGGGTCATGCCTGCCGTTGCGGCAATGCCTATGCAACAGAGCGGAGTTTACGGCGACATGAAAAAACGTGCGCCACACCCTCCTTGGAAGCGGTCGTGCTTCAGCTTGCCAAGGGCCAAGCCGACCGCGATGCGCGCTTGGCCCAAGAACAAGCGGCTCGAGATGCGCGTCACGCCGCGGAAATCGAGCGCCTTCTCTCGGAGCTCGCCGCGCGCCCCGCCACCGTGCTTAACATGAACAACAATACGAATTGCTCCTTTAACTTGGCCTTGTTTTTGAATGAGCAGTGCAAGAATGCGCCCACTATAGAGCAATTTATTGGCAACATACCCATCCGTATGGACTCGTCGCTTGAAATCGGGCAGTACATTCTCGACAATCTTGCCAAATGCGCGGTGGAGGATCGACCCATCCACTGTACGGACGCCAAACGAGGTAAGTTGGCAGTGAAGCGAGGGGACCATGGCTGGGAACAGGATCGCGCCAAAACGGATCCCCTTATCGCTCACAACATCAACATGCTACGGTGCCGCTTCATCGAACACTTGAGCGAGGTATGGTGCGTGGAAAACCCGAAATGCACGGAAGACGGCCCCGTGTGCGACGAGTACGTCCGCTTGTACGCCATGACGTGCAAAGACGTCGATGAAAAGTTTCACCGCCACCTGGCGAAGGCCACTCTCATTCCTAAGGAGGACTAGCGCGCCTTCAAATACCAAATGGCTTGCAAGAACGTGTCGGCCAAATCGTCCTTCTTTTTGTGGGTGTCAAACTCCGTGGTAGGGAGCTCGGCCGACACCAGCAGCTTGCGCGTATGCTCCACGCTCAACTTTTTACGCTCTGAGTACGTCGTCTTGCCTGTAACCACCCCCTTGAGTTTGTTGGACGGCGAGACCACTTCAATGGCGGGCGTTTCGCGCATGACCCAGTACTGTATGACCATGCCCTGCACAACGGCCATGCGCGCTGCCATCTGATTTTCAACGAGGACGACATCGACGTCGGGAAAACGAGCGTAGGCGGCGGAAAGCGCGCGCCCCAGCTCGACGGTTGTGCGCGGTTTAATGGTCTCGCGTTTTTTAAATGCAGCGAGCGCCGCCGACATCTCGGGACGGGACCCTGTCGGCAAGCCGTGAGCAATGCACAGGGCTTCCAGGTCGACTTTGAGTAGACCTTGAAGCGGTGCTACGGCGGGGGCGTGCTTGCTGCAATAGTTGCCGTGCGCGCAACGAACGATCGCGGATTTTACGCATCGGGCGCACTTGGGCGTTTCCGTCAAGTCCACCACGTCCCAATCAAGTATTTGCATTGTGTTCTCCACTCGGAGGAGACAATGCGCGAGGTGCTTCATGCCAATGTCGATGGAAAGCACGAGCATTCTTACGTTATACACTGCAATAAGTTTAAATGTATTCACACTTTTCTAGTTTGCCGTTTACAAGGCGAAAAGGGCGGCTGCACCCATAGATTTGGTCGCGCACCGCGTCACATTCAACCTTGGGGAGGTGAGGATGAAGTTGTTGAAACGTGGTTTTGTAAACGCCACAGCGAAAAATGGCGCAATTCACTTCGATGATTTCAATGCCAATTCCACAATGAGGGCATTCCATAGAACCATCCTAGAAATTTCCTAGAATTTTCCTAGGAAATCATTATTTGTTATTCTTGAAACATTCTTAACACAACTTCAAACTTTCAAACCCAACTTGTTGTTTCCCAATGCCCCAATTCAAATTTTGCATGAAGACTCGCCGTTTTCTTAAAAAAGCACTTCACGTGTTTGAGCAGGAGGGGATACTTGAGCGCATAGACGCAGGCCGCTACCTAGCACGGGGGGCGCGTCGTCTAGCGACCGTCCAGTTTATGTCGGGCCGCCCGAAGCGGGGATTCACCAAATTCATCCGTGCCTTCTTCAAGCAGCGCTTCGGCACGCTGGGGAAATTCTTGCCTCTTCTCGCGGCGCTCTTGGTCGGACCATCGTATTACGAAGCCCAAGACGGGTATGCCAGGGTCGATTCCGATGAAGCTGGTGCCGTGTCGTATAAAATGGAAAACATGGAGGTCTGCGAATTGACGTCCGAGTCGTTCATGGAGTTTCGCGCGTCGGACAAATACCTCAGCGCTCGTGACAATTTCATTGCCAACAAAATGACAAACATGATTTTGGCAATTGTACCTGAGCTGCACGCTGAAATGCAGCGCGAGGGCTATAGCAAACAAGATTTAGTGCGCGCTTCTGTGTCGCGCATGTTTCGCTTTCGAAACGCCAAGGAAGCGTGGAATGAAATTGCCTACGCTCTCCGCTAGCGCTTTAGACCGCTTAGCGATTAGACCAACTAATAGCACTCTTAGACTGCAAGAGTATCTAAATTCATGACGGGTTTATCCTTTAGCGACTTCTTTTTTACAATGTATTGCTGAAACATAGCACGGCGCAGTTGCGCGTCTGCCGTGTGCGCATGAACAGTGCGCGCAATCATTTTATACAATTTAAAACACGGGTACCGCTCGTCGCCATTTTGCTTGTACACCACATTACGTTGTTTGTCGTCTTGGCACCATTCCTCAACGAGACTCACAAGGGGTTTGAAGTCGGGCGTTTCAGGTAGCATGTCCAGCATTGAGCATGCTAGGCGGCACAGATCAAAGCTGTAGTTGGCTTCGATCACTTCTTTGTCAGGGTTCAAGAAGGGTTCAATGTTATACTGCGACGCAGCGTCCCCGTCGTGCGCAAAGCTGTCAGACACAAAGCGGCGTTCGGCGTAGGTATAAATGCTTCGCCCAAAATCAATCAGTTTGAAAATGCGGCCAAACGTTGGTACGCGGTAGCTCGTGTCCTTGTAGTGGTAGTAGAGGTAGGGTTCGTCGGTGGGTACGTACATGATGTTGTTGGTGTGCAGGTCATTGTGCGTGAACTGAAAGATGCGATTGTAGGCGATTAGCGTCAAAATAACTTGCATGAGGGCGGACGTGAGCTCTGGGGGCGTCAAATGCCGCAGCAAACTGTCAAGCGTATTGTCGCACGCTTCCATTGCGACCAGCTGCACAGGAAACGTTACAATCGTGGCTACCAATTCGTCTTCGGCGGACCCGTAACTGCCCGTGCTATCGTCATCCTCCATCTCGCCGTCGGTGTTCGAGGAGTCGGACGAGCAGAGCGAGTGAGCGCGCATGCGGAGAGAGTCCTTGGGGGCAGACACTTGAACTTCGTCGATATCGGCGTGGCTGAGTTGTACAAACGGCTCTGCGTCCAGTTCATCCACCTCGAGCTCCACATCGTCGCCGAATGTAAGTTTTTCTCGTACAGGCGCGTCGCGGTTCACTGAAAACAGGACCCCGTTGTTTTTTTCAAAGTACGTACAGTTCATACAAAAATCGGCGTCGTCTTCTAAATTGTACTGAAACCCGCGCTTGTGGCCTAAAAAGCTTCCGTAAAAGTCCAAACCGTGGACAAATCCCGCGTGCCGCAAACGACTGGTCAAGTAGTAAAAGAAGCTATCGACGTAGGCGGAATTGTTCAGCTCGGCCAGTTTCGGGTGCGAGGCGCCGTCCAACGTTGGCAAAGAAAGGTCTTGGTTGGCGTACGCCCCCGTTAGGTACTTGGCGGGATCGACGAGGGGGCACATTTTAAAAAAAGCGCGCACGTCATGCGTGCCGCTCGCATCTCGCACCGCGCAGTCGTACCTCCCCGCCCCCGCGCCGCGAACCGCGACCAGTTCCGATGGGTGGTCCAGCGTCACGCTAGTCCAATTGGTAGCGTTGAGGGCAAAGAATCGCGTGTAAAGTGGTACAAAGTTTTGCGCGTTCTGCAACCCGACATGAGTGTCTAGGTCTTGGAAGAGGCTTGTGTTTTTATTCTTTCTGTAGGCCAACGACATTTTACAATGTCTTCCCTAGAATAAGTGCGTGCAATTGGACGCGTCTCCCTCACGACGGATTTTATGTAACAGCGGTACATGACGTTGGAACTGCGAAAGTTTGACATGCGGCAAATCAGCTTCAAGTCCCAAGAAAACAAGGGGCCCGTGGTGGTGCTCATAGGCCGCCGCGACACGGGCAAGAGTTACTTGGTCCGCGACCTTCTCTACTATCAGCAGGACATCCCTATTGGAACCGTGATTTCAGGCACGGAAGCGGGCAACAGCTTTTACAGCGAGCACATCCCTAAAGTATTCATTCACGACGAGTACAGTCAAGGCATCATCGAAAACATTTTGAAACGACAAAAGCAATGCATGAAGCAAATTCAAAAGGAAATGCTCACGTACAAGCGGAGTAACATTGACCCTCGCACGTTTGTCATTCTAGACGACTGTTTGTACGACGCGGGGTGGACCAAGGACAAGCTGATGCGTCTGCTCTTCATGAATGGGCGTCACTGGAAAGTGATGCTCATTATTACCATGCAGTACCCTCTGGGGATTCCGCCCAACTTGCGTACCAACATTGACTTTGTGTTTATCTTAAGGGAGCCCTACATCAACAATCGCAAGCGCATTTATGAAAACTACGCGGGCATGTTTCCGACGTTTGAGAGCTTCTGCCAGGTGATGGACCAGTGCACGGAAAACTTTGAGTGCTTGGTCATTAACAACAATGCCAAAAGTAACAAGTTGACCGACCAGATCTTTTGGTACAAGGCAGAGGCGCACCCCACCTTCAAATTGGGGTCCAAAGAGTTTTGGGAAATGTCCAAGCAACTGAAATCGGACGACGAAGACGAGGCGTACGACCCGAAAGCGGGAAAGAAAAATGCCGTCAAGATTCAGGTTAAAAAGAGCAAATGGTAGACCGATACGCATGTACAATGATTACAATTTGAATTGCAAAAATACAAAAAAATACGAGATTGATACCAAGGCGGGTTTTGTTCATGGCGTTATAAACAAGTAAAGGCAGTATCATAAGTATATTGAAGTTGTTTCTCCATAAAACGATGAAAACCGATATTAGTTTTAACTTGTTTAAGAGTGAATTTCCAGCAGCTACATTGGCTTCTTTACTGCGTGGAAACAACCGATAAACGTCTATGGTTTTCGTCGCTGGGTCGTTCGGGCGTCCTACCGAATAAGAAATTAAACAACGGCCTTTAAAGAGAGTCCATGAAACAAACGTGCCGTATACCATGAAAAGAAACCATAGGTCCACTTTCGACTTTGGAAATAAAAAAAAGAACCCACTTATCACCATAATAAATAGATGGACTGCACCAATCATAGTTTCCATCTTCATTGGATTAAATGGAATAAATTAAATGTGAAAAAAAATAAGATTGCGTACCATTTTTTAAGCCGCCTCTGAAATTAAATGGATCTGGATCTGGATCATTACCAATTGGACGATTTGCTTGGCCTCTTTAAGCTTCAGGCCAATTTTACACCTGAAGAATTCAAGGCGGCCAGGCGTATTGTGTTAGCCGTGCACCCTGATAAAAGTGGCCTAGGTTCTGAATACTTTGTGTTTTTCTCCAAGGCGTATAAGCTCTTGGAGTACGTGCACAAAACCAAGCATAGCGTGGCGCAAACGTACGAGCCCCAGGTGGATTCCATCAAAGAAACTCTAGCACGCCAATTCACAGAATCCGAGGATTTTTTACAGCAGTTCAACTCCTTGTTCGAACGACACTACGTGCCCTCCGAAGAAGAGCGGAAAGGGCATGGGGAGTGGCTGAAGTCCAATGCGGATTTAGATGTCAGCTTTGAGGCGCGCAAGCACGAATCGCGGGCTCTGGTGGTTGCCCCCGTTGAATATGCTGGGGCATCGTCCCTTCGGGCGACATATCTAGACGGAGACTCTTACGTAGATTTGAAACGCAGTTATACCGTGGACACGGTCATTGGCGTTTCGGACGACGATATGCGCCCCCGCCCAACGCTTGAGAAACTGCGGCAAGAACGCGCCGCTCCTTTAGCGCCACTCTCTCGAGCTGAAGCGGAACGCGAATTTCTGGCGCGCGCAGAGGCAGAAAGCGTGGCGGATACCCGCCGCGCGTTCAAACTAGTCAAACAAGACGAGGCATGTCGCCGCCAAAATTTTTGGGCCCTTTTGAAATCCTGAAATGTCTAACGTAAATATAATGCTTTTTGGATTGTTTGGCGGACGCGGGAATCGCGGAAAAAACTCGAAGGCCAACAACAAAAAAAAGCAAAAGGAGAAGAAACGCCTCGCTCGCCTTGCCGAAATGAGCGACGACCCGTTGTTTGATCTGAATGATACGACACCAGGCGTAGTCGTCAAAAAGAATAAGAAGGAATGCCCTCAAGGATCCGCGCGAAACCCGTTAACAAACCGATGCAAGAAAACTATAAAGGAATGCCCTCAAGGATCCGCGCGAAACCCGTTAACAAATCGATGCAAGAAAACTAAAAAGTCGGGTGAAATATTATGTGCCGAACGCGGGAATGATTATTATTTTACTGCTTATACCCGCCGCTGCCGTAAAAGAATGGCGCCCCCTAGTAATTCAGATGAATATTAACGCGCGTTCGCCCGCCCCTTTTAAGAAAATTTATCTCGT
>Ga0114959_10000411_pt1 | contig 40469 bp, 31 predicted proteins | sample C_130625_EF_Meta_FD_87317 | JGI IMG/M metagenome (GOLD analysis project Ga0114959, IMG submission 87317) | Freshwater microbial communities from Lake Croche, Canada to study carbon cycling - C_130625_EF_MetaG | ecosystem: Environmental > Aquatic > Freshwater > Lake | place: Lake Croche, Canada... | reverse complement strand
CTACCTATGGTTAAGGCGAAGCTACCTATGGTTAAGGCGAAGCTACCTATGGTTAAGGCGAAGCTACCTATGGTTAAGGCGAAGCTACCTATGGTTAAGGCGAAGCTACCTATGGTTAAGGCAAAGACTTATGATGTTAAGGGTAAGACTAGGTTTGTGGGTGTTAAAAAAGGTGCGCAAGTAAGAAAGTCTAAAACATCTGTTAAAAAACGCATTCCGTCCAAAACAAAATCAACGCGTAGTTCAAAATCTAAACCTATACCTAGGGTTAAGAGAGTACCCCCTTCAAATCCGTGCAAAAATATCTTTGATACTATTGCAGAAAAGGTGAATAATGCCACGCGTCATGTGGTTGACAAAACTGTTAACAAAGGACGTGACTGGTTAAAGAGGAATATTGGTGGAACTGCAGATGAGTGTGGAAAAAGAACGAATAAACCAAAAAATTTAAGAAGATCTAAAAGTAAACCTAGTACAAAGTCAAAGTTTAAGCCCACGACTGTTAAAGGAACACCAAAATCTAATCCTAAATCTAGTTCAACAAACGACGATGCTACTAATTCGCCAACTAGTGATGATAATACCAAGACAAATGACGATTCTACTTCAAAACCAAGATTAAGACCTAAAGCTAGACCTCCAGTTGCAACTACAGATGATTCTTTGCCTAAAAGAAAACCTGCATCCGTTAAACATGCGCCTTCTAGGGTTAAACGCGTACCAGTTACAAAAACAGACGATAATTTATTATCTACAATGGCACCTACACCAAAACCAAGACCTATAAAAAAGCGAGTTAGAGCAATCGCTCCTGTTGCAGACGACATTATAACCACTATCGTGCCTACTAGTAGACCTGTTAAAACAAAGGCGCCAATAATTATAACAGATGATTCAATACTAACTGCGAGTCCATCTACAAAACAAAAATTGAAACAATCCAAACGTACAACTCGTACTAGCAGGCCAACTGTTGCAAACTTTCAATCTAGAATGCCTACATCTATTAAAACTAGAATTCCAACATCTGTTAATACTAAAATGCCGACCAGATTTCCCACAATGTTGCCCACACGAGTGCCCACGAGAAGTCCCACAAGGTCACCAACGCCCATGCCAACTACAATACCATCACAAATACCATCGGTTAACCCCACTACAGTTGCTGGGCCGCCAACAATGATTCCCATAAGTGGCGGTGGTATTAGCTGGGCTATATTTTCAACTGCACCAGTGTCTCAAACTAGCTTTGTTCCAACACGTGTTCCTACTATATCAATGTTTAGTATTATTTCAATAAGTCCTTCTATAAGACCAACAATTGCTACATCTGCAAGTTTGCCAAGTTCTATAATAGGTGAACCATCTTTAAGACCAACAATTTTGGTAACCTCTATTAACCCAAGCTTTAGACCTAGTCCTACACCTACTATTATGCCAATTACTGCGACAAGTTTTGCGCCAAGCGTTGCACCTAGTACAAGTCCTACTATACAAACCACCGCCAATTCATTATCTAGTAGTGGACAAACATCAACAACAACTAGTTCAACCCAAACATATGCAATCGTTTCTGTCTTTGTTGGCCTTATTATATTTGCGGCATTAGGATTCTGTGCATTCCAACTATTCAAAAAGAGAAAATCTCCTTTTCAAAAATGGGTGGATGTTTATGATCTAAATACTCTAGGTGCTGCTGGATCTAAACCAAATTCAAATCAAAATGACGAGATCTATCACTTTTACAGAAAGGATCCATCCTCTCCACAAAATTCGCGCGTCTCCATTAATCGTAATAATTCATTTTCTATACCGCCAAATATGCGTGAATCTTCGCCAGCGTTTGTTCCATACGTGCCAAAGAAAGAATCCAGAAGATATTCCCACCAAACAATGGTTCAAATTAATAATCGTCTATAACATTTTGATTTTTCTTTTGATATTTATACGTGTATAAAATGCGCGCATAAATATACACCGTTGAACTTTTACACTTTTTTCATTTAAAACGCACATTTTATATATAAACCATACCAAACACATATTCATGTTTATTAGGACAACTTGTTCCAAATAATTTATCTAACCAATATTCGCCGAAATTATATTTTGGATATTTATGATGTAGTATATGATGATTGCCAATAAGCCATATAAATCGCGTGTCATGTCTTAACATTCCTCTTATATTTATTATTAATAACGAATACAAAAATAAGTAAAAATTAAATTTTATAAAAAATAATGGAAATAAAACACCCATTCCTTGAAATGGTCCCTCCACAAAATGTCCAACATAAGTGTCTTTGAAATTAATAATAGTATAATCAGTGCTATGGTGTTGTTTATGAATTATTCCATAAATTTTTTTATTGTGTAAAATGATATGGGATAAATAAAACCAAACATCATAAGAAAGTATAAAAACAAATATATAAATCATTTAATATTAAATATAAATAATATTTAAATTATTTTATATTACCAATTTGGGTGTTTTAAATGAGAAAAGGTGTAAAATGGGACAAACCGCCAAAGGCGGTTTGCCTTTTAATTGATTTATCGGTAACGTTGCCCTTGAATATCTAGCAGGACGCCCTTTGGGCGTCCCGTTTTAAATCTTCAAGGGTGTAAATGTTTTAATTCAGTCTTTTCATAGAACTCCAGAATTGATCTTCTTTCTTCTTGCTTTGCTCAACTTGTTTTGCAAAATAATACGCTCTTTTCGTAGCCTCTTCATTCGTCTTTTTTTCTCTATTTGCCAATAATTCCATCGCCTGTCTATCTGATAGAGGCGCGGTATCTTGAGTTCCACGAAAACTAATAATCTCATTCACATTCCTGAATTTTTTCACATTTTTGTAGTCTTCTTCCGTCACAGGAATAATGGATTCACGATGCGCTTGTCGCAAATCCTGGTATTGCAGATTGCTGAATACATCAGAGGAAAAACACTGTGGGGCTTCTCCTGTCAAACTAGACGCGGATATATTATTGCTATAAAAATCATTAATATCTTCGTGGCGAATCAATGTGCGTATTTGGGTTTTTTTACGTTCAAACTCGCCTTTCATATCCGCTAATGAGATGTTTGTTTGATCACTTATATCTTCATTAGAACTGAGCCAATCTCCGTATCCAGTCTCTTCCGCTTCACTTTTCAACCTATTCTTTTCAAATTGATCGTTGAACCAGGCGTTAAATTGTTTGGCGTCTTTCATCTTCTTGTTCTTTTTGAAAAAGTTGCTCAGGATCTTCTCCTTATCTTCCTCCTTTAAGCTTTCACTATTATACTCGGTATTTTCATTTTCTATAACGCGAGATGTTTTGTTTTTAAATTCATATATAGAATATAGCATCTTATAAGCTTTTGAATAAAATAGAAAATATTTTGGCGGAAGTTGAGATTTATCTGGATGTGTTTTTAATACTAATTTCTTTGCGTTTTTTAGATCATTTTCATCAAAATCTTGTGGAACATGCAACAAGTTCAATATATCATCCAATGAATAATTATCAATATCTAGATCTAGATCTACTTCTTCTTGTTTGTTCATGTGTTGCTTTATTATATTGGTTGTATTTATATTTTTATTGTTTTATTGTTTATTATTTATCTAAGAATTTACAAATCTACAAAGTTTGTCATTTGTAACATGCGCTGAACAATGGCATCCATCATCAAAATAAATGGTATAGACAACTGCTGTAGGCAGTGGATAAATAGCCTGAAAATACTGCGGATTTCCCAAAATAAATTGTCTCAGTTCAACATCTGGATCATTGGGTAACTGCAATCTGGCATTTGATTTTGGGTTTATCGCAAATAGTTTTATATCTCCATCATGTTCAAATTGAATCTTAACAGAATTATAGAGTGATGCTATCATTGATTTCTTGTACTCTACAATAAATTCACTATAACCGCAACACTTTTTAATATTAAAAATATAACGATCATTAATACATCTGTTAACATGATCTTTCATCTTACTGTTAAACTCTTCGTTGGACATTTTTTAAAGATAATAAGTATTGTTGTATTATCTTTAATTCTTAGTTGATTATTGTATTGTATTTTTTATCTATCGTTTACTATCTATCGTTTTACTGTTGCTAGATGCAATGCACATCGCTTAAAAAATTTATCAAGCTCGCCAGGATCGGCACCAGTTACAGAGTCATCTGGAGCAAAAGTTGCATTACCCTTTTTATAGCAGAAAATAACGGGGATACCATTTACCATTTTCTTGGACTTGAAATAGGCATAAAGATCAAAGCTCTCATCTACGTCAATATCAGCGCACACTACTTCAGGAGGAGATGTTGCAAAAAATGCGTCTAAAACAGGACGGATCTTCTTACATGGTCCACACCATTCTGCGCCCATCTTAAGAATAATAAGGCCCGGATTTACTTGAAGCAAACTCATAAATTCTTGGCGATTAGCAAAACTGGCAATGATTTGTTTAGGCGGGATGGACATTGTATACTATAGTTTGTCACTTATTTTCTAAATATTTTCGTTATAGATTTTAGTTTTTTATTGCATTTCTTTAGAATAATCAAAATATTTTTAATAGAATAATATATATGAGACACGGTGTTTTAAAAAGACGTTCAAAAAGAAGACCAGTTAAAAAAGTGCGATTTGGAAAGCGTACCATGAAATGGGGTGGGGCTGGCGGCCAAGATGCAGCAGCAGCTGGAGGTGGAGGTACTGTTGTAGTAGCAGATGCAGAAGAACAACGCGCAACAATTACAGGTTACTTTGAAACTCTTAGAAGAGAGGCTGGAGAATTATCAGCATCTCAAGTAATTGCACGAGTCTGCATGTTTGCATTAGTAGTAGGTATCCCACCTTCAATAGTTAGTGAAATTTTAACTAAATTAACTTGGAATTCAGTGCCTTTTAGTTCAATCATAAGCGAGAGAAGTGTACAAGTTGCAATGTTATTTTTACATGGAGCGACAGGTTTAACTGAAGTAGTATCAGGTGCATTATCATCATTTTCCGGTCTTGCTACACCATATATTGCAGGTATTGCATTAAGAGCAGCAACTGTAGCAAGGTCATTTTGTCCTTTTTCTAGTAGAAATTTAATAGGTGGTTTGTTGTTAACATATCTTGCTACATCAAATGTTGAGCAAGACATTGCAACTTTACAAGCAGGAACAACGGCTTTAATCCAAACTACTATTGCTGGTGGAAGATCTGTTGCTGAGGGAACTATTGCTAGAGCAGCAGCTCTTGGACGTGCAGTAAATAATTCTCCAGGCTACGCGTGGTCAACTCTTACTCCCAGAATGCAAGCGATTGCATTAAGAGCTTCACCAATATTATCTAATGCAACCGCGCTTGGAGATCGTGCTGCTCCCATATTTGGTTTATTCGGCACGGGAGCCGCATTAGCTGCTGACAACTTATCTGGTGGTGTAGTTGCATTAATGCGCGTTACACAATCGGCCGGAAACCTTGCGCAGGCAGCCATTGCTCGCTTACCATCTTTAATGGACTTTTTGCCAGAAATTCCACTTGGATTACCCACACTTGATGGGTTTGATAGCGATGACGAAAGTAGTCTTGCAACTGCTGCAACTGCTGCAAGTGTACAGTCTATTCAACAACTTTCTCAGTGCATTCCTCTTCGTGGAGACCCCGTAATAGAGGGCGGCGAAAATAAAGTATTAAAACAAAACCTTCAAGCTTCTAGCCAGGTGTTAGAAGCAGCAGCGGAAGCGGGAGGAGCAGCAGCTGCGGGAGGAGGAGGAGGAGAAGTAATAAGTCCAGAAGCAGAAGAAGCAATTTTAACTGCCACTTTTGTAACTACCGCGAGCGCATCTCAGCCTATTGTTGAACAAATTCAACAAAGTGGAAGCTGTGCAGCAGGAGGAGAAGGATCTAGTGATAAACGTAAAAGAGAAGAGAATTCTCAAGTTTCCGCATTATCAGATAGCGGCGATGAAAGGGATACCAATAGACAACGCACTGGATCATATGCTACTCAAAGTCTTGGAACTGATACAGAGGATGAAAATGCAGATGAGGCGGCAGTTATGGAAGATGAAGACGATGATGAAGAAGGCGCCATGCTTCGTGGAATGTTTGGCCACAAGGGAGGTCGCAGAACCAGACGTAAAAGAAGAAATGTGACAAAGGCGAAACATGGAAAGAAGAAAACAATTAAGAAGCACAAGGTAAAACATCCTATAAAAAGACATTAAACAAGGTTAACACATAATAACAATAATATTTTTATTGATATTATGAAAAATAAATAATGTTTTTTTTGTAAAATATATTTTATTTCTATAAGATATAAATGCAAACTGTTCCAGCTGAGCAACAAGACGTCAACTTTGAAGTGGGTGATTTTAAATACATTTATAAAGTTAAGAATAATTATGCAAAAGTTCTAGGACCATCTACTAATGCGTCTAAAAAAATAAACTGGGAGGCGGAAATACCAAAGAGTGTTCCTAATCCAATTGATAAAAAAAAGGTAGATGTCACATGCATTGTGAATAAGGCATTTAAAGACTGCGTCGAGATACGTTCTGTTACTATTCCCGAATCTGTAAGAAGCATCGGTTTAGAAGCATTTAATGGATGCATTAATTTAGTCAAGATTGTTATCCCTTCTTCTATAATGAAACTTGATTTGAGTGCCTTCTCGGGAGCAAAGCCAGTTTCGCTGACAACTCCCTCTGCATTTGCGTCAAGAAAATTTTTTGACTTAACTGAAACTAGAGATGTAGTAATTGTTTCAGGGAAGGGTATTAGAAGATCTGCATTTGACTCTTGTAAATCTCTTGAAACAATTGAGTTGCCTTCTTCCCTTGTAAGTATTGAAGAAGGCGCATTCGCATTTTGCACATCTTTAACTTCTATCATCATACCAAAGTCTGTCACGATTATTAAAAATACTGTATTTGTTGGATGCAGTTCATTAAAATATATACGTGTTGAAAAAGACAATACAAATTATTGCGATTACTTTGGCATTCTGTATAATGAACGCAGGACAGAATTAATGTGTTTCCCACTCGGCACAATTATAACGACTTTTTCTTTTCCACAGCAAGTGACGACTATTGCTGAAGGTGCATTTTATGAATACTCACTGAAAAAAATAAATATTCCCAATACTATTACAACTATTGGAACGGGTGCTTTCTATGGATCCACCAAGTTGGAATCAATATCAATCCCACCTTCTATTAAAGTTATTCATCCATATACCTTTGCAAATTGTCTTAAATTAACAAGAGTTACATTTGAAAATAAAGATGTATTTCCTGATATTGAGAAAGATGCTTTTAAAGCTATTAATTCAAATTGCATTGCCACTTATTACAAAAATGCAAAATCTACAGTTAAAGGTAAAAGCGTTGAAGAGATTTTAAAGGATGCGGGGTTTTCTAAATTGGCGGCAATAGATAATCCCCCAACGCCAGCTGTAAAATTTCCGGAATCTTCTAACACGCTATCGTCAAATTACGATCAAAATGAAGAACAAACTATAGAAAATATTATATATGAATTAAAATATGATGATGAAAAAACTCCATACGCATGTGTTACGGGCAATACTACTAATACAGACAATATTTGGAACGCAAATATATATAAACAAGTTGACTTTAACAGTTTAAAAGGGGTTCAAGTTACAGTTATTGGAGCTTATGCCTTTGCGAATTCTGCCTTGGAATCAATTGTTATCCCAGATTCTATTATAACTATTGAACACGCTGCGTTCAATGGCTGCAGCAAGCTGGCCTCTGTCACAATCCCTAGTTCCGTGACATCGATTGGTAGCAATGCTTTCGGTGGCTGCAGCTCCTTGGTCTCTGTTGCAATCCCTAGTTCCGTGACATGGATTGGTCTAGGTGCTTTCGAAGTCTGCAGCTCATTGGCCTCTGTTACAATCCCTAGTTCCGTGACATCGATTAATGACGGAACTTTCCTAAGCTGCAGCTCCTTGGCCTCTGTTAGCATCCCTAGTTCCGTGACATCGATTGGTAGCTCTGCTTTCCAGAGCTGCAGCTCCTTGGCCTCTGTTGCAATCCCTAGTTCCGTGACATACATTGGTAGCGAAGCTTTCTCTGGCTGCAGCTTGTTGGCCTCTGTTACAATCCCTAGTTCCGTGACATCGATTGGTTTCAGTGCTTTCTCTGGCTGCAGCTCCTTGGCTTCTGTGACAATCCCTAGTTCCGTGACATCGATTGGTGAATCTGCTTTCCAAGACTGCTCTAAGCTGGCCACAGTGACAATCCCTAGTTCCGTGACATCAGTTGGTTATTTTGCTTTCCAAGGCTGCAGCTCCTTGGTCTCGGTAACATTTGAAAGTGTGGATTCTATTCCTACTCTTGGAGAAAACTCTTTTGCAGACAATTCAAATAATTGCACGGCAATTTATTATACTAGTGATGGAAATGCAAATTTAACTATTGAAAATTCCTTGAAGGGGGTTGGTTTTGATAAAGTAGAAGTAAACAAAAAATAATCGCTCAAAAGAATTTAATTTAATTTTTTAAAATTATATTTTATTTATATAAAATATAATGCGCGCTATTAAAGATAATGTTCCTATTGTTATAGGCAATTTTATATATATACTGAATGGAAACTCTCTAACTGTCATTAGATACACGGGAAATGATGATATAAAGAAAGTAGAAATACCTGAAAGGGTTTATTTACCAGATAATAAAAATGTTCCGGTAACAGGTATTGGGGAGCATGCATTGGAAGATTTAAGTAATTTAGTGACAGATGTTATTATTCCAGCCTCTGTCAAAAACATTCACCCTCTTGCCTTTGCAAATTTAATAAACTTAAAAAATATATCTGTTGCTAAGAAAAATCCTTATTTTTCTTCTTTAAAAGGAGTTCTATATAATAAAAATAAGAGAACGTTGGTGCGTTATCCAGAAGGATTAACTAGTAAAAAGTTTACTTTGATTGATAGTGTCAAGCAAATTGGTGAAGGAGCATTCTATCGATGCCAGCTCTCATCATTAACCATTCCATCTACAGTGACAAACATTGGAATAGCTGCTTTCTTGAGATCCACCAAGTTGGAATCAATATCAATCCCACCTTCTATTAAAGTTATTCATCCACTTACCTTTGCAACTTGTCTTAAATTAACAAGAGTTAGATTTGAAAATAAAGATGTATTTCCTGATATTGAGGAAAATTCTTTTAATGTTAATCAATATTGCATTGCCACTTATTACAAAAATGCAAAATCTACAGTTAAAGGTAAAAGCGTTGAAGAGATTTTAAAGGATGCGGGGTTTTCTAAATTGGAGGCAATAGATAAAAAACAATCCCAAGAAAAATTTGTTGCAACCTTTGATCCAACAGGTTATACCATTGACATACATGGAAACCTTATTTTTCCTCCTGGAACAACAAGCATTGATATTAAGTTAGATGATAGAGAACGTATTAATATTACAAATGTAGTCATCAATAATTCCATAATATCCATTTGTGATGAGGCTTTCATGCGATGCGAGTATTTAAAAACAGTAAGCATGGGTAAACGCCCATCATTAAAAACTATTGGCGCGCGTGCATTTTCAGGTTGTAAGTGGCTTAATTCATTTAAAATTCCTTCATCAGTAACTGTAATTGGATCGGGTTCTTTTGATGGTTGCGCTTCACTGAAAAATATAAACATCCCAGATAAATTGACCATCATTAATAATGGTACTTTTTTCAATTGTCCCAATATTTCTACAATTACCATTCCAGAAAATGTGAAAACGATTGGTATACGGGCTTTCTACCACTGCTATAATTTAAGCAGTGTCACATTTAATCAACCAACTAATCTTCCTGAAATTCAAGAAGAAGCTTTTTTGGGTATTGCTACAAATAGTACTGCATATTATAAGAATACTATACAAGATATTTATTTTTTAAAGTTTGCCAGATTTAAAAATTTACAAGTAATAAATTTACCAAAAAACTTTGTTGTAAATAATCAAGTATCCACGGTAACAACTATTAACAATATTGTATATAGATTGAATGAGGATAAATTATCTGCATATGTTTCATCTTATATAAAAAAAAATTTGCCAAAGCAGTGGAAGGCGGAAATATTGGAATTTCCTTTTAAAAAATATCCAACTGCGAAAGTAACAAGCATTTATACACAATCTTTCTCTGGATGCGCATCGTTAATATCTGTAACCATCCCGAATTCCGTTACCTCCATTGGTGACGCTGCTTTTTCACAATGCACTGGTATAACCTCACTTGTTATACCAAGTTCTGTAGATGTTATTCATGTTGACGCTTTCAAAGATTGTGAAAATTTGGTAGATGTTACGTTTAATAGGGTAACTTCTCTTCCTGAAATTGAAGGAGGTGCTTTTGATAATATTTCACCTCAAAGTATTGCATATTATTATTATTACGATCTTCCAACATATTATACGTTTGAAAGTGTTCTTACTAATGCTGGATTTAATGATATTAAGGAAAAAGAAAAATCCCAGAAAAACTTTGCTGCGGTTAGAAAACTAATGAACCCCCAAACACATCCAGAAAAATTTTCTTTTGGCAATGACGCAACAAAATTAACTGACCAACAAGTAATCATTGATCATATTATATATGAATTAAACGATAATAAAACTAGTGTAGATGTTGCAGGTTATACCCAAGATTTACCAAAAGAATGGAACGCAGAAATATTAAAACCCCCTTTTAAAGATTATCCAGATGCAAAAGTAACTAGTATTGGAATGAATGGGGGTTTAGCGAGTGGTGCTTTCTATAGTTGCAGTAATCTAACGTCAATAAAAATTCCTGATTCCGTAGAGTTCATTTGTGAATCCGCTTTCTCTAACTGTTTTCACCTGAAATCAGTAAACATTCCTAATTCCGTTTATAGCATCGGGCCTCTTGCTTTTTTCAATTGTACGGATCTATCCTCAATAAATATCCCAGCATCAGTAAAAAGTATTGGTAGACTAGCTTTCGCTAATTGCAAACTGTGCTTGTATGCACCAGATTCAAACGGAATTGTAACTATCCCCACTGGAACCACAAGAATTCCACCTTATGCTTTTTATAACTGCAAAGATCTCAATAAAATTATCATCCCAAAATCAGTGACTTCAATTGGTGAGAGATCTTTATCTAACTGCGTCAAGCTGGTTTCAGTTACGATCCCGAAGTCTGTGACCTTTATTGAAGATTCTGCCTTTGACGGATGCTTGTCATTATCAAAGGTTACTTTTAATCAAGAAAAAATCCTTCCTAGTATTGGAGATATGGCTTTTTCCGGAATTGCACTAAATAATATAGCATTTTATAAAAAGGGTGTAAAATCTGGTATTCGTAGAAAAACTGTTACACGGGTTTTAAAGGATGTTGGATTTAAAAAAGTACAAATGGAGTCAAAAAAGTCCCAAGAAAAATTTGCAATTAATTATTCAATCCCAACAATCCCAACAGTAACTATTGATAATATTGTATATGCGTGCATATCAAATATGGCGGAAACCCGCGCATATGTTCAGGGGTTTTCTTCAGCAGGGTTACCGACAAATTGGAATGCAGTAATAAACAAAGAGATTGATTTTGTAGGTCACAAAAAAATGCCAATTACAAGCATTGATATTAACGCTTTTAAATCATGCAGTTCACTTGTCTCGATAATAATTCCAGATTCCGTAACATACATTGAAGAAAATGCTTTCACTGACTGTAATAATCTTACCTCAATAACAATGCCGCCTACTATGACAGTGATTAATAATCACGCTTTTATTGGTGTCAACCCTGTCTACCTTAGTGCTCCATCATGGGTTGCTTCAAGAGATTATCTTGATTTGATCAACCTTGCGAATCTTGAAATCATTTCAGGAGAAAGCATAGATGACGGTGCCTTCTTCCTCCACAAAAATCTGTTATCGGTAAAATTGTCATCATCTATAAAGACCATTGGCTATCGCGCCTTCTATCAATGTACATATTTGAAGACCGTTATTTTTCAAAGCACCCATTTACTTCCTGATATTGGCGAAGAAGCTTTTGCAGAAAATGCAAAAGATAACGTTGCATATTATTACAATAATGTTAAAACCAAAAATCCCAAAAGTCCCAAATTATTTCTTCAAAAAGCTGGATTTTCTACAGCAGAAGCAATGGAAAAAATATGACTTTTTTCATTATAATCTAAGACTTAAATTAACAGAGTTTTACATGTATTATCGTGATAATACATCTAAATTACTTTTGTAGAATGATTATATTTTCTTTGTTTAATTTATAATGGGGAAACCAATAATCTATCCAACAATTATTATTGACGATATTGAATACATCTATATAAATAATAGTGCGCAAGTCAAATGCCCAACACGCGATTCCTTTAACAAAGTTAACTGGAATCTAGTTATACCTGAAACAGTTGATTTTCCTGATAACCCGGACGTAGATGTCACGAGCATTGGTGGTTTAGCATTTTCTGGATGTACTTCTCTTTCATCAATTGTCATGCCTATTTCTATAACAAATATTTATGGAATGGCATTCTATCAGTGCACATCCCTTGAATCTATTTCTATTCCAGCTTCTGTGACAAAAATTGGCGCCAAGGCATTCTATGGATGCACCCCTGTCTCTTTGAAAGTTCCTTCAACCTTTGCATACAAAAGATACTTTAATTTTTCAAAACTTGAGGATGTAACTATTGTCTCTGGAAACTATTTAACCGAGGGCGCTTTCCGTGGATGCACAAAATTAACATCAGTTGTAATTCCTTACTCCGTAAGGACCATGCAGGCGCACGCATTTGCTAGATGTACATCTCTTATAAATATTACACTTCCATGTTCTATATCTTCTAAAGATGGGTTTGACCATTCTGGGTTTGATGCTATTTCAGTGGGAGTTGAGGTTTACAGAGAATCAAACAATACTGGCGAAAAAGCTCAGTTTAAATATTGTACTTCACTCAAAAACTGCATAATCACAAATGATCTTGCTCTAAAGGCTCGTTCTTTCTCTAACTGCAAATCTATGGAAACTATAATGATGCCTTTTGCTGGAATTTCATATGCTTCTTGTTTTGATAATTGCACATCGCTAAAACATTTAATTGGCGAACCTGGACAATTTGTTTCATCTAGTCAATTTGGAGGGTTTTACAACTGTACGTCCCTTGAAACAATAACAATCGTTGACCCAGATCTTTACCCTAGTCTTTATAAAAATAGCGATCAGTGGGATGTAAAAACATTATTAAATAATAATGAGTTTGGAGGTATTAGTCAATATCGTTATGCAAACTGTATTTCATTGAAATCCGTAACAAATATTTTGCCTTATGTGAGTGAAATTCTGTGGTGTGGATTTAATGGATGCAAATCACTTACATCAATTACTATTCCCTTTTATGTGAATGATATTCGTGCTCTTGCATTTGCTAGATGTGAATCAATTTCTTCTTTTATATTTGAAAGTCCTGCTTCTATACCTATAATTAATTATAGTTTGTTAAAATATTGTGTGTCTTTAACCTCATTAGACATACCCCCTTCTGTAACAAGCATTGAATTTAAATCTTTAAAACACTGCACTGGTCTTTTATCTGTGACTATTCCTCCAACTTTAACCAGTATTGGAGAGTATGCATTCAATGGCTGCACTAGTCTAGAAACTATTATTATACCTTCTTCTGTGACAAAAATTAGTGATATGGCGTTTATGGGTTGCACTTCTTTGAAACAGGTAACATTTCAAGAACCTGCTTCTATAACAAGCATTAGTTTTGCTACATTTATGGATTGCACATCTTTAACAACTGTTAATCTTGCGTCTTCTATAACAAACATTGAAAAGGATGCCTTTTATAATTGTAAAAGCCTTTCCAAAATTAATATTTCCAATTCTATAAAAAATATTGGAGTTCGTGCGTTTAGGGGGTGTAGTTCTTTAAAATCATTCACACTCCCAAATAAATTGCCATATATTAGCCCCGGAACATTTGCAGAATGCAGCCAATTGGAATCAGTTTTTATCCCGCCTTCTGTAACAATTATTTATAATAGTGCATTCAACAAATGTAGCTCATTAAAATCAATAACGATTCCTTCTTCCGTGGAAATTATTTGTAAATTTGCATTTGTTAATTGCGATTCATTGACATCAATTATTATTCCATCTTCTGTAAAAAGTATTGGCAAGGGATCATTTTATTTCTGTAAAAATTTGAAAAATGTTACATTTGAAGAAACAGATTTACTACCAACGCTTAATGACATTTGTTTTAGAAATAATGCTCCAAATAACACTGCCACTTATTACAAATCTGTAAAAAATTCAGCCCCACAAGAGTTATTGACTCTAGCCGGATTTTCTAATACAGTCGCAATATAGAAAAATAGTTTTTTTTAAAATTATATTTTACCCTTATAAAGTATAATTTGAAATGCCAAACTCAACAAGCTATCCTTCAATAGTTGTTGATCACATTGAATATATTTTAATCAACAATAGTGCGCAGGTTAAAGGAGCTAGCCCAGATGGTCTCAAAATAAATAACTGGAATGCAATAATACACGAAAAGGTTGACTTTAAAAATAAAAAGGGAATTCCGGTTATGAGTATTGGAGATTTAGCATTCAAAGGATGCTCTTCACTGTCATCAATTTCTCTTCCTTCTTCTTTAACGAATATTGGATCTAGTGCATTTTCAGGTTGCAGCTCTTTAAAAAATATTGTAATCCCAGAAAATGTTGTAAGTATTGGGGATAATGCATTCTACGAATGTTATTACCTGGACACAGTTGATATTCGTGCATCTATTACAAGTATTTCTAATGAGTTATTCCGTTATTGTACTGTACTTGTTAATATTGTAATACCAAATTCTGTAACAACTATTGGAAATTATGCATTCTATGGCTGCATATATTTGAGGAGACTTGCCATTCCGTCAGGTGTAACTAGTATTGGAGACGGTGCATTCTATTGCTGCGTCTTCTTAGACAAAGTTGAAATACCTACTGGTATTACACAAATTGGAGACAAAACGTTTGCAGAGTGTTCAACTCTCTCGGCAATAGAAATTCCACCATCAGTAACAATCATTGGGGATCATGCATTTGCTGGATGTAGAAATTTAATATCAATCACTATTCCAGATACTGTAACTAGCATTGGTAATGGCGCATTTGCTTCGTGTAAATGTTTTGAATCATTTGTAATTCCTCCTTTAGTAACAATCATTGGAGATTTTGCTTTTACAAGTTGTAAAAATCTTAAATCTATTGACATACATGATTCTGTAACAAGCATTGGTCAAAATGCGTTCTCAGAATGTTTTGCTCTAGAATCTATAATTATTCCAACTTCTGTAAAAAATATTGGGTGTTATGCTTTCAGTAACTGCCCTTTTTTAACATCAATAGAAATTCCGCAAGGAGTAAAGATTATTCGCAATAATACATTTTATTTTTGTGAAACCCTTAACTCCGTAAAGATCCCGCCATCTGTAAGAACAATTGGAGCTTATGCTTTTAAGGAATGCACTTTGTTGGAGACTATTGAAATTCCTCCCTCTGTAACAACTATCGACCATGCCGCATTTAATGGATGTAGCGCATTAAAAAATATTATTCTTCCGCCTTCAATAACAACCATTGGTCAAGATTTATTCTACCAGTGTACAGCTCTTGTTTCAATTGAAATTCCTTCTTCTGTAACAACCATTGAACAAACCGCATTTGAACAGTCTGGACTGGAATCAATAACGATTCCGGCGTCTGTAACGCGCATTGAAAATCTGGCATTTTTTAAATGCAAAAATTTGAAAAATATTATATTTGAACAAACGGATTTTCTTCCCTGGATTGGAAACAAGGTTTTTTATATTGACGGTTTGGGGCAACGTTACAACGAGAACATTACAGCAACTTATTATAAAAGCGTTAAAAATAAAGATCCAAAAAAATATTTAAATCGCCGTGGTCTTATTCATACAAATCCAATTTAGTAAGTTAAAATGTTTTTACTAATTAATTACTAAATTATATTTTATTTACATAAAGTATAATTTAGTAAGTTAAAATGTTTTTACTAATTAATTACTAAATTATATTTTATTTACATAAAGTATAATTTGTTATGCCAAAAAAGATAACATATCCTGCAACTATTGTTAACAGTATTATATACAGTTTAATAAATGGTGTCGCGCGTGTTGATGGTGTGGTTCACGACAATCATAATGTAAATAACGTAAAACAAATAAAAATAGCCGAGGTGGTTGATTTTCCAAATTACCCATCTATACCAGTGACCAGCATTGCCGCTTCTGCATTTGCTAGCTGTCCTCCACCATTATTTATCTCAATACCGTCTTCAGTAAAAAATATTGGTAGCAACGCATTTGCTGTGCTTTATACAAAAGATGAGAACAGAAAACACGTTGTCTATCCAATTGAATTAAAAATACCAGCTGAATTTGCATCATCTACATATTTTAATATGTCAATAGTAAGCAAGATTACTATTATTTCAGGTAATAAAATCAAGGATCTAGCATTTAAAGATGCAATTATATTAGAAACAGTAATATTTGAAAATGATTCTTCTTCTCCAATAACGAGCATTGGTGTTGCTGCGTTCAAAGACTGCATCCTTCTAAAAAATATAATTCTTCCAGACACGGTGATTAAAATTGGTGAAAATGCATTCTCTGGTTGTACAGCTCTTCCTTCTATCACAATTCCGGCTGGTTTAGATTATATTATGCTTGGCACGTTCTATAAATGTAGAAATTTGACCAATGTTGTAATCCCTTCAAATGTTACAAGGATTGAAACTAATGCTTTTTTTTATTGCACAAATTTAAAAGAAGTTACATTTAAACAAACTGAACATTTTCCAACAATTGGAAGGACAGCGTTTTTCCATACTGCAGACGATAAAACGGCAATTATTTACAAAAGTGTACAAAATGCAATTACGCAAGATTTGTTACACCGGGTTGGATTTCCAAAAATAAAAGAAATCTAATTTATTTATTTATTTATTTATAACATTGCCATTCAAATTTTAACTGCTTTTTATCTAGCAATAATCTTCATTGATTTACTATCTATTTCTGGAAATTCCAAATGGATTCCCAAAAATACAAAATTTTATTTTCACCAGTTAATTTATAATGAGTTATTTAATAAATGCAAACTCACAGTCTAAAACTGTTATTCTTAAAGATATTAAATATAAATATGTTGACGGAAAAGCACACGTTACTGGTTTTGATAAGAAAATACTTCACCAAAAAGAGTGGAGTGCAGAAATATTTAGCACTGTTGACTTTCACGATAAAAAAGATATATCAGTCACAAGCATTGACGAAACTGCATTCGCGGATTGCTCCTCATTAGTGAATATCATTATACCAGATTCAGTCGTGAGTATTGGTGGAAGCGCATTTTCAAATTGTAGTTCCTTGGTAAATATTAATGTACCACGTTACATATTAACCATTGGTATAGGTGCATTTGCATTTTGCTCAAAATTAAAAAAAATAGACGTTGACACCGAAAACCCAAATTATTTGTCTTTAGATAATATTTTGTACACTAGAGACAATGAAACTTTGGTATGTTTTCCCGGAGATTTACCCGAAGAATCATTTGAAATACCGAATTTTGTCAAGAATATTGGCGAAGGTGCGTTTGCAGGATGCAACAAAATAAAAAAAATTACTATCCCATCTAGTGTAAAAAATATTGAAAAAGCTGCATTTCTACTATGTACCTCTTTAGAATCTGTCATTATTGGAGAGAATATAAATAAAATTTCGGCAATTACATTCTATGGATGCGTTTCTCTTAAAAAAATTACAATACCATCTAACATTACTAGTATTGGTTTTAGTGCATTTGCTGAATGCAAGTCGTTAAAGTATGTTGAGTTTGAACAAAAATATTCTCTCCCAGTTTTTGAACTAGACGCTTTTGAAAATAATGCACCCGAAAATATTGCAATTTATTACGAAACTGTTACTCTTTTAAATAATGATCCAAAAACATATTTGAAAAGTGTTGGGTTTTTTGAGACAAAAGCAATCCCACTTGATTCAAAATTTGCAATGAGAGATACTGTAGTAGATCCAACGGCAATAACCATTGGAAATATTATATATGCAATTGGAGAGGACACTAATGTTTACGTTAAGGATTATGACAAAGAAAACATTCCAAAAGATTGGAATGCAGAAATACTTGAAAGTGTTACACTTCCTAGCTACAAAAACCCTCTACCTGTTACTAGAATTGAACAATTGGCATTTAATGCATGTACTTTACTAAAAAGTGTAAAGATACCATCCTCTGTCATTACTATTGGTGGATACGCATTTTCTAGTTGTAATTCTCTAATTTCTGTAACTTTTGCAGAACCATCAAAGATTGAAAATATTAACACTGGTTTATTCAGTGATTGCGGATCTCTAAAAAATATTATTATACCATCTTCTGTAACTAGTATTGACAATAATGCATTTATATGTTGTACTTCCTTGGAAAAAATTACTATTCCATCTTCTGTCACTAGTATTGGCGAAAATGCATTTACTTGTTGTACTTCCTTGGAAAAAATTACTATTCCATCTTCTGTCACTAGTATTGGCGAAGGTGCATTTGGCGAGCATTCTGGAGAAAATGGAACGTCTCCTGGTTGCACCTCCTTAATTTCTGTCACTTTTGAAGAACCATCAAAGATTGAAAATATTAACGATGGTTTATTCACAGGTTGCGAATCTCTAAAAAATATTACTATACCATCTTCTATTACTAAAATTGGCAATAAAGCATTTTTCCAATGCGGATCTCTAAAAAATATTAATATACCATTTTCTGTCACTAGTATTGGCAAAGATGCATTCTTCTTGTGTAGTAATTTATCAAATATACTTGTTGAACAAAAAAATATAAATTTTACTTCTCTAAATAATGTTTTATATAACAAAGATAAGACAAGATTAATATGTTACCCACTTGGTTTGCAAAATGAATCATTTATTGTACCATCTTCTGTTACTTCCATTGAGAATGGAACATTTGAACAAAATGATATTCTAAAAGATGTTACCATCACAGATTCTGTAACCATAATTGGCGAGATTTCCTTCAGTGGGTGTAGCTCATTAAAATCTGTTAGCATCGGGAAAAATGTTAAAATAATTGGAAAATTTGCATTTGAAGCTTGCTTGTCTTTAAAAAATGTTATATTTAAACAAACAAAGTTTCTTCCAAAGTTTGGAAAGGGGGCTTTTAATAAAATTACTGATTCTACAGCTACTTATTACAATTCTATAAAGGATAAAAACCCAGATAAACTTTTGAAACGTATTGGATTTTCTAAGACAAAGGTGATAAAGCTTCCTTCAAATCAACCAGTTGATCCTGTTGATCCTGTTGCTCCTGTTGCTCCTGTTGATCCTGTTGATCCTGTTACTCCTGTTGCTCCTGTTGATCCTGTTGCTCCTGTTACTCCTGTTGCTCCTGTTGATCCTGTTGATCCTATTGATCCGGTTACTCCTGTTGCTCCTGTTACTCCTGTTACTCCTGTTACTCCTGTTGATCCTGTTGATACAATAACAATTGATAATATTATATATGCTCTAAACAAAGATAACAAAGATAACAAGTATGCAAGTGTTATAGGTTATGATGCCAAAAATATACCAGCAAAATGGAATGCAAAAATATTACAGGGTGTTAAATTTCAAGATAATGATTTATGTACGACGGTCAAACAAATTAATGATAGTGCATTTAAAAACTGTTCCTCTCTAATATCCGTAACAATTTCAAAAAACACCTGTTTTCCTTATGACAATCTACAAAAAGGATATGGGACCACTTTTCTAAAAAAAATTGGCGATTATTCATTCGCCGAATGCACATCCTTAAAAAATGTTTCTCTTACATATGGCGTAAACGAAATTGGAAATTATGCATTCTCCGGTTGTACATCACTTAAATCTATCCCACTACCAAATTCCATGAGTAGTATTGGCGATTATGCATTTTCTGGATGCACCTCCCTAAACATTTTTAATAATGTAAAACCCGGTTTAGAAGGTTTAGTTATTGGTAAACATGCATTTGAAAATTGTAGCTATTTAAAAGACATCTTTGTGAATAGCACCAATGTAGGCATTGGTGCATTTGCTGGTTGCACCTCATTAAAATCTGCAATGATTACTTTTGTTAGTGACTATGTATTTGAAGGTTGTTCATCTCTCAAGTCTATAGAAATAAATACAACAATTGTTGGTGACTATGCATTTAAAGATTGTTCATCTCTCAAATCTATAAAAATAAGATGTGCGAGAAAAATTGGCAAAGGTGTATTTAATTTTTCATCTTTGGAAAAAATTACTATTCCATTTTATGTCAAATATATTGACAAAGAAGCATTCATTAATTCTAATATATCAACTATAATTGTTGATGAAAGAAGTGTACATTTTTCTTCTCTAAATAATGTTTTATATAACTGCGACAAAACAACATTGATATGTTATCCACCGGGTCTAGATAATGAATCTTTCACAATCCCGTCTTCTGTATCTACAATTGATGATGGTGCATTTTATAAAAATAATCATTTAAAACATGTTATTATCCCAGATTCTGTAAGTAAAATTGGTGAAGGTGCTTTCTTTGAATGCTCCGCACTTGAAACGGTCATTATCGGGAAAAATGTTAAAATAATTAGTAATAATGCGTTCTCTCTTTGTATTTCCCTTCAAAAAGTTACTATACCCTCCAAGGTAGAAAGTATTGGAGAATTTGCATTTGCATCTTGCCTCTCTTTAAAAAATGTTATATTTAACCAAATAAAGTTTCTTCCAAAGTTTGGAAAGGAGGCTTTTTCTAATATTACTGATTCTACAGCCATCTATTACAACTCTATAAAGGATAAAACCCCAGATAAACTTTTGAAAAGTGTTGGTTTTTCTAAGACACGTGCGATCCGCCAATAATTTCATCAATATATTGTTCTAACTCAGCAATATCTATTTCTGGAAGTTCCACATGGGATTCCCAAAAATATCTACAATAAGCCCAAATATAATCACATTTTGCAGAATACCATTCCGGGTGTTCTCGCAACAACTTATGATACAATTTCGGTGGCAAAAAACCGAGACTTTTCAACGGCAACACGTAACATAGTTGCGTTAAAGGTGCAACAGGATTCAAAGGTTGTTCCTTTACAAACGTCGTATCAAACACAGGAATAAACTTGATCAAATCCTGCAACAATGGAGGGTAATGATGCTGGTAACACCAACGCCAATCTGGACAGCCACGTGTATAATATTTCATAGTCCACTCCAGTCCCTGCAAATAATTCAATGAAATTTGCCTGCGGCGTTCATCATCAATATCAATTTGGAAAAGGGCCTTATAATAACGTATCTGCCAATAATCCTTGTCTGGATTTATATACTTTTCCAATTCGCGATCTTGCGTTGGAAGCGCCTCAAATTTTGCATACTTGCGCTCTGGCGTATCATCCGGCATAAAGTTGCGCTCTCTTTTTGCTCGCAGCTTGTTTTCCGCGCGGAAATATTCATCCTCCAACAATTCCATATGCTCAACAAATTTCCTAACATTTTTCCAGTAAATAGTCGTGCCGTCTGTTAAAACATCCTTTGCACTCTGTCCTACCGTCGCCTTATAAGAATTTATTACCTTATCCACCCCGCCTGTGCGAATATTAATTGCAGGAAAATGCGGCATAAAATCATTTCCCAAGAAAAAACAGATGAAAATGTAGTCATAAACGCGATTCACTGCGGGAGGAAATATAGTATTAGAATCTGCATCTTGTTGGCTCATGGACTCGGTAATAATCTTTGCCAACTCTGGTATATCCAAAAAGTAATCAGCATCTGGTTCCAATGAACTATCAATGGACTGAATAAAATGTGGTGTCTCTCTAAACAAATATATCTGCGGACAAATGGGCAAATGGTTAATGGAGAGCATGATTAGATCGGCGTCTAAACCATAAATAACAGTTGTTTCGCTACCATGAACTTCTGGATTCTCGCGAATATATTGGAACAATTTGTGCTCACCTTCGCCCGCCTCATCAGTCGTGGAGACTAATATCTCTATATCCAACCCGTATTCATCCCGTTTTGCCTCTGTATTTGTAAAATGTTCATTGATTCGCAAATTTAGCTCGCGCATAAAATCTGTGCCAGGCGTAATAGCTGCTGTATTCCACGGATCCGCAGCTTTTTCCTTGAAAATTTGCTTGTTCATATCAGCGGTAAATGCCGCCTTGTAACGACGCTCTCTTTGTTGCTGCAATTTTGCAACTGGTGCAACGCCATCAAAAGCAATAAATACGCGCTTCTTTGGCAAAATAAGCGCCATATAGGCTTCAATTTTCTGGATAACACTTGCTATAATTGGACCATAGGTTTTTGTAACTAATAAACTTTCCATTTTTGAAAAATCAGTTTTGTGCACGCAGTCATATATAATTGAATTGCAGTCAAGATATAAATTATCAACTAGGAGAGAATCCTTCAAATATCTTTTGATAATATTAGGATGATTTTTAACTATGTATGAGAAATAACTTGGGATCCCCATTAAATCGTTTAGCTATATTATATGCAGTCATCTGTTTAAGCTCATTGGAAATATATATATAGGAAATAAAAAAGCACAAATTATGAAAAAAATATAAATAATTTTTTAAATCATTTCCATATTTACACATTTGAACATTGTAATACACACAAAGTGCGGATAGTGTTCAAAGGCAACGTTACCGATAAATTAATTAAAAGTAAACCGCTGTAAGCTGTTTGTCCCATTTTACACCATTGCACATTTAAATCGCCCAATATTGGGCGATTTATGAGTGGAATGGCAACGTTACCATGCGCATTTCAAATGCGCAAAGGTGTAAATGTTCATCGGTGTAAAATGTGCAATAAAACCGGTGCATTTCAGCAATTTACACATATAAAGTAAAAGTTTTTGAATAAAAAGATGTAAAAAATTTTAAAAACTAAAAATAAAAAATAATAAATTTTTATAATATACAATATAATGTCTGCAAACTTAAACAATAATAATTTAAACATCATTGTTAAAAAAGAATCAAATAAATCCTCTCCCGATATTGTATTGTTAATTGAAAAAAAAATAATATTCTTTCAAGATATTATTCAAAAAACGATAATCCATGTTAGAAAAAATAAAATGTTGAATATTTTAGGAGTTAGCGAAGTTAATAGTTGTCTAAATATGTTAAGCGATCTAAGCAAACAATTAAAAGATATAAATGGATGTTTAACTGCGTCAAATGCAGATTCCCTTATAAATAATTTGCAATTAATAAATAATGAGCTCTCAACCTTATTCAAAATATTTGGTACTGATTCATTTGAAGATTTATTATTAGTATGTTTTGGAAATAATTCATTGGCATCTTTTACCAACAATGAAAATGAAAAAATGAGATTTGATATTTTTAAAAAATATTTTCACCCAACAGGATACAAGGTTGTGAGCATGGAAAAAGAAAAAGAAAAGGAAAAAGAAAAAGATGCCTGCTCTTCTACAGTAGAACAAAACCTAGATATAAAAGCAGACAAGGAAAAAGAAAGGTCCAAAGCAAAAACTCCAAGTGATGCTTCTTTAAGTGAAAAGTCAAAACATCTAGACTGTTATGATTGGTCTCTTAATGCAAAACAATTTCACTTAAAAATATATGGCATCAAACTAGTTGTACACAATTCTGCTCAAAAAAAAAGCCTTATTATAACTGGTATTATAGATGATATAATTATTGATTTCTTCACAAACAACTTTATTAATACTACACTCAAATTAATTAATGATAATAAACCAAGTTCACCAGAATTCACAGATAAATCATTTGACATTTTCCTTTCTTCATTAACACTCAAGGACTTTATGATTTATGGATACCGCGAAATATACACAAAGTATGTTGGCTATCTTTCAAATTTAAACCAGTTAAAACAAAAAAATATTTCTCAACTAGTAAAAGAATTCATATCAAGTGAATTATATATTAAACGCAATATACTGATCCAACTTTTAATTAAAGATAATAGTCTTGATAATCAATATTTGGCCTATTTATTATTTGACCTTTTATCAAATGATGCAAATGGTACAATTGACACTCAGGAACAAACTATACTACTTGATAGCTTTCCATGGACAATAAAACAAAATTTTCACACCGCAATGAAAAACACTGTTCAATATACAAATGAATTATCAAACTTTGATATTAATAAAATACCACTTGAACAGCAAATATGTCTCTTAAAAGCCAACGATTTTGTCAAAGAAAAGGCTATGCAAAAACTAAAAGAGATCAAGGCAAAAGCGGAAGATTCCGGCTCAAAAGCTCGTCAATATTTGGACGGACTTCTAAAAATTCCATTCAATATCTACCGAAAAGAGCCTATACTCAATGTCATGCAATGTATACGCACCAAGTTTTCGGCCCTTTGCCAAAATATTGGCGCCGACGATTTAAATAATAAATGGCAAATACCACTTAAAGCCGATTATACCAGTTTGGAAGTTACGAAATATGTGAAAAAGATCCAGATTAATTCTGCACCATGTAACAGTGCAAACTCGCAAATTTCCTCTCTTATTACTTCAATAAAGACAAGGGTAGATAAAAATGACAAGGCTGGTCTCATCAACATTGCAAATCGCATCAATGATTTGATCTCTACAAAAAAAATTACATGCGATAAGATTAAAATTTCTGGTAAAAATAAAAACGTCATTAAGGAAGATATATTTGCTTTTCTAGTCTTTTGCGAATCTAATTTCCCTGCGATTCTTTCACTTATTTTGAATGAGAATATAACAGTTCAAGTGAATACAAGTAATTCATATCCCTTGTTGGAAGAAATTGAAGAGGATTTATCCAAGGTTTCAACATATATTGATGACGTGACAAAATGTCTAGACAATGCGGTCTATGGTCATGAAAAAGCAAAGAAACAGTTGAACCGAATCATTGGACAATGGATCAATGGTGAACAGGATGGTTACTGTTTTGGATTTGAAGGCCCTCCGGGCACAGGAAAAACTACATTGGCTAAGCGTGGTCTTTCTCAGTGCTTAAAAGATGAAACCGGTTCTAGTCGTCCTTTTTCCATGATTCAAATCGGTGGAGACAGCAATGGCAGCTCTTTGCATGGTCATAATTATACCTATGTTGGTTCTACATGGGGAAGCATAGTTCAAATACTTATTGACAAGAAATGCATGAACCCAATCATTTTCATTGACGAGGTTGATAAGATCAGTCGCACTGAACACGGAAAAGAAATCATCGGTATTTTAACGCATTTGCTTGATCCTTCGCAGAACGATTGCTTCCAAGACAAGTATTTTACTGGCATTGATTTGGATCTGTCAAAGGCTCTTTTTATTTTATCTTACAATGATGTCAACGCTATTGATAAAATTTTGTTGGATCGTGTTCACCGAATAAAATTCTCCAACTTATCATTGGAAGATAAACTTATTATCTGTAATCGGCATATTCTACCAGAGGTTTACAAGAAGATGGGACTTGAAGACATGATACAAATACCAGACGATGTTCTCAAATTTATCATTGATGAATATACATTGGAGCCAGGTGTTAGAAAACTTAAGGAGATTTTATTTGAGATTGTCGGTGAAATCAACTTGGACATATTAAAAAAGAATGTGGATGAATATAACCCTCCTATTATCATTGCAAAGGAAGATATTGTAAGCAAGTATTTTAAGGAAAAACATCCAATTAAAAGTAAAAAAATACCCCCTGCCAGTTCAGTTGGAGTTATTAATGGGCTCTGGGCGAATGCCATGGGTCAAGGTGGTATTATTCCAATTCAGGTGAAATTTCTTCCTTCGAGTAGATTCTTGGACTTAAAATTAACTGGAATGCAGGGTGATGTCATGAAGGAAAGTATGAATGTAGCATTAACATTGGCTTGGTCTCTCACTCCGCCTGATGTGCAAAAATCTTTGGCAGATAAATACAAAGATTCAGGAATTCATATTCACTGTCCAGAAGGATCTGTTCCAAAGGATGGACCTTCGGCCGGAACAGCTATTACTACCGTTTTATACAGTCTCTTTAATCAAAGGAAGATAAAGAATACGATTGCTATTACTGGTGAAATGTCACTAGATGGATTTGTCACAGAAATAGGAGGTCTAGATTTGAAGATATTAGGAGGCATAAAAGCCGGCGTAAAAGAGTTCTTGTATCCAAAAGAAAATGCTCGGGATTTTGATAAATTTATGGAGAAATATTCTAACAGCACTATTGTTGAAGGAATAGTATTTCATGAAGTAAATTATATAGACGAAGTGTTGAATTTAGTATTTGAAGACGAATAAAATATACTATAAATATAAGAATGAGTAAACAAATAGTAGGAAGAGGAATAAGAGGAGGATTAGAAGGAGTAGGCGGTAGATCAGTTAGTTCTTCAAGTGATGACAGCAGTTATAATAGTCAAGCTGACATGTCAAGTACTAGAAGTTCCATAAATTCTCCAATTTTATCGCGCACTTCGGTTGGAGGAGGTTCAGTAGCAAATTCAATGGCTGGTTCTATAAATGCAGTTTCATCCGCGAGTACTGGTCTTTTTACTAATTTAGCAATGTTTTCCCCATTGATTATTGTTTCAAGTGTTTTTGTTTTTTCAGTTTTTCTTTCACAGATTCAAAAGGGTTTATTCTACATTTTCCTAGTAATTGGAATTACTGTTGCGCGAGTTATAGCAGTTCATTACTTTGAAAAGGTCGGTGGTCAATCCCAAGGAAGACTTAAAAGGCGAGATCCTATTTGTGATACGGGAAACTTTTTGCCAGGATCAAATAATTCATCCTATAGCAGTTATGTTCTTCTATTTACAATGGCATACATATGTAGTCCTATGCTTGTAAACGGAAATATGAATTATGGGGTGTTATTGTTCTTCCTTATCTATATTATTTTTGATATTACTATCAAGGTTAAGTTAGGTTGCGTGAGTGGTCTCTTTGGACTGTTAGGAGATGGAATGATGGGGCTAATCCTTGGTGGATTAATATCAGGACTTATGTTTACATTTGGCGGAAAAAAATTGTTATTTATTAATGATGTAGCAAGTGATAAACAAGTATGTAATATGCCATCTAAACAGACGTTTAAATGCGCAGTTTACAAGAATGGCGAATTAGTTGGGTCAACAACTTCAAAATAAATAAAACATGTGTAAAATAAAAAAGTACAAATAATGAACAATAATGTTTATTATTTGTAGCAACTTGTAAAATTAATTAGATTGGGTGGGCTTAAGGTCAAAATTTATTATATTTGCAGCAAACCATTTATTAAAGTTTATTAAAAAACGTTTTCTGTGAAAATTTTCAGTCATTAATTTCATATTTCCGTCGGTTGAATAAGCTTTGAGAAAATTATTAAATGTAACAATTAGATTTTTGTCTTTATATGCTTCTAGAAATTCAACATATCTAAACAATGGTCTATTCTTTCTTTTACTTACAATATTGTGAAAGACAAATAATAAATCTTTTAGTGCTTTTTTACTATTCACTCTTCGCGGATCTACTTTTGATAAAAAATACTTTGCATGACTTGTACATTCCGGACAAGGAAGATTATTACATATAGAAGCAATATAACGGAATAATTCTGGTCCAACCGTTTCAAATTTATCTTCATTTATTTTTTCTGCAAGTGTATGGAAAAATGTCCAAATAGGCGGGCCCCAATTTTTTGGAGACATGATAAACTAATAAATTGATTAAAGATAATAAATATAAAGATTGGACACAATAATTAATATATATACCAAAAAATGGAAAAGTATGCAATTGAAGGGAATCTAGATTTTTACAGTGAACTGTATAAATCATTGGATGAAAGTCCTAAAGAAGATGATTGCAAGGATGTCTGTCTAATCACAAATTCAAAATTATGTGATTTCTACGTTACACTTGGCTGCAATCACAAATTCAACTATATACCTCTTTTTAATGAGATTCAAAATCAAAAGTTGAAGGTTAATACTCTAAATACAACGCATCTTCAAAATAATCAAGTTATGTGCCCATATTGCAGGTGCAGTAATAATAATGTGTTACCATTTCATGCGGAGCTAGGTTTAAATAAAATATACGGAATAAACACTCTTGATGTAACTTATAAGCAATCTTTGGATGTCGGGGGCAAGGGGTGCTTTCTCAGTGTTTGCGAATATACAATGACGAACCAAAATAATGAGACAATCCCTTGCAATAATAAATGGGTCTACAAGATCAAAGAAGATGGAAAATGTTATTGTTATGGGCACAAATTAGTGGTAATGACAAAGATTTTGGCAGAGAAAAAGTTGAAGGAGAAGCAGGAGAAGATTGCGGCAAAGCTCGCAGAAAAGGCTGAAGCTAAGGCGCAAAAGGACGCTGCAAAGCTTGCGATAAAGGACGCAATTAAGGCGCAAAAGCTTGCGATAAAGGCCGCAATTAAAGCGCAAAAAGAAGCTGAAAAGGCCGCGCCATCATCTTCGTCCGCCAAGAAACCCAATCCAAAACACATGCCAACTACACTAGAGTTGTGTACAGAGATCTTGAAATCAGGAAAGAATGCGGGCACTCAGTGCCCATGCAAGGCGCTCCTCAATGGAAAATGTGGCAGGCATTCAAAATCCCAAATCTCCTCTACTAATTCAGGGGATAATATTATTATCTCTTCAAATCCTCCCACTGCATATACGTAAGAAATTCAAAAACCACCTACATCCATATAGGCCGCCACAGCGCCCGAAGGGCGCTAATCATTACCTAGACCATGTAGGTTGCACACTACATCCATGTAGGGCAAAATTTTCAAAATTTGCAAAATCCATGCTACATCCATGTAGGCAACGCCCTACATCAATGTAGGTAAATTTTTATAAATAGTTGAAAAATTTGGTCCTACACGATGTAGGTAAATGCAAACTATTGAGGTCCAAGACCCATAGGCAAAAAGGCCTTTTGGACATTTATTTTTGTCCATTTTCGAATTCTGAATTTACTTTTGGGAATTTTTTTCTTCTTGTTTTCGAAAAAGTGGATTGTGAGCATAATGCTCTAAATGCAGATTTTTTAATCCAAAATTTGTTATTGTAATTTTTTTAACGAAAAATAATTTTTTTGAAAAAAGGATTTAGGTAAATTTCTGTTGTTAATATATGACAACGATTGACAACAAATTTTACCTAAAAAAGCCAGTGAATTTTGTATGTGAAAAGTGTGACTTTAAATGCAGTTATAAAAAAGATTATATTAGACATACTCAAACCAAAAAACACGTTCAGTGCGGTTTGACAACGGATGACAACGAATTTTACCTAAAAAAGCCAGTGAAATCATATGCGTGCGAAAAATGCGATAAAGAATATAAAGATCGCGCAGGACTATGGAGACACAAGAAAAAATGTATAGAACCAGAACCAGAAATAGAAAATGAAGATGAATATGAACATCAATTGCAGCCCAATAATGAACCCGTAACTAATGAATTATTACTTGAGCTTATAAAACAAAACCAGGAATTCAAACAGCTTTTAGTTGAACAGAATAAACAAGTTATATCTTTGGCAAACAAACCAACTATAACCAATAACAATACTCTTAATAATAATTTCAACTTGACTGTATTCTTGAATGAAACATGTAAGGATGCAATGAATTTAACTGATTTTGTTGATTCATTAAATTTGACATTAAAAGATCTTGAAAATACTGGAAAGCTGGGGTATGAAGAAGGAATATCACAAATCTTTATTAATGGTTTAAAACAATTAGATGTTAATAAAAGACCAATTCATTGTACAGATACAAAGCGAGAACGATTGTATGTTAGAGACCAAGATGCATGGGAAAAAGATCAGGAAAAAGAACGCGTTAGAAAGGCTATTAGAAAGGTTGCAAACAAAAATGTAAGTCAAATAACAGATTGGATTAAAGAAAATCCTGATGCACAAGATTATCATTCAAAGAAGAATGATGAGTATTTAAACATGATTCTCAAGTCTACTGGAGGGAGCACAAAGGAAGAGGAAGAGAAACGTATAAACAAGGTAATAAGTGTTATTGCAAAGCACGTGGGTATTGAGAAAAATATCATAGATATTTGAAATAAATTCATTTGTTGATAATACTATTGCGATAATAATATAAAATCTTTCTTTTATATCATTTCTATATGGAGACAAAGGAAGAATTAGTCTGTAATATTAAAGAGTGGATAAAAATAGATAATGAAATTGCTACATTGAAAAACGAAATTAAAGAACGCAATGCTCGTAGAAAAGATCTTACAGAATCTTTATTGGGCGTTATGAAAAAAAATGAGATTGACTGTTTTGATATTAATGGAGGGGCATTAGTTTTTAAAAAAAATAAAATTAAAAAGGCCTTGAATGGTAAAACGCTTCTGGCTTCATTGCAAAGTTATTATTCTAATCAACCACAGGTTGCAGAAGATTTAACAAAACATATTTTGAACAGTCGTGAAGAACAGGTAAAAGAAACAATTAAACGAAAAATAGATAAATAAACCTGTGTAAGATAAACTTAGAGAAAACTATATAATAATATAAATATGGCGGATAACTTGGATGCTTATTTGAGAGAATTAGATCAAGAATCTTCATCCCTAGAATATTGTCCAGAAAAAGAAAAGGTTTGCACTTATAGTGGATTGGAATATTTAAATAAGGATGAGGATCTCATGCAAAATATTGCGACTACACAGTTTATTCATATTGTTCCTTATCACATTAATATGCATTGTACTGAACCATTCTTAGAAATTGCGCTTATAAAAACTCTTGAGCAAGATAATAAAGATCAATTTACTTTTATTTCTTTTCCAAGGGTAACTATAAAAAATATGAAGAGCGATTGCAAAGACATTACTGCTTCAATGATGTCTGGTTACTGTAACACAGATAATATTAATTTTTCAGGATTTTTAAATGATAATGAGAATCTCTATATTTTCTATGAATTAAAAATACAGAATAATTTCTCAACTGGACTATTTAAAATAACCCCAGTTTGGTTTGTTACAATTGATGAAATAATTAATAAGAGATCGGCTTGTAATATACAAATAAATGAATCATTGAGCGAATTTTTTATGGATTTTATTGATTTAACAATTCTTAAAAATGAAAATAATGAGAGTATAGAAACACCTTCTATATTTTATACAGGAACCCATCATAAGAATTTAAAGTTTCATTCTATTTTTGCCAGAGAAAAATTGGAAAATGGAATTTTTGGAAACAATTTTTATTTTACAGATTATAAAAATGCTGTAAAAGAGGGAGGATGGTCAAAAAACAATGAATCATTGGAGGTTCATGGTAAAAAGATTACTGATGAGAAAAGTGAAAATGGTCGTTTTACCCGGGGTGGGATCATAAGATATGCAGTATTTTTAAAGAATTCAAAGATCTTATTTAATAATGTTAATGATTCAATTGACGATGCAAATCCAGATGAATTGACAAAAAGAATTACAGATTATTTTGGAAACTGGGCAAATGAGTATGATAGTATTTTTGTTGGAAGGCCAACTTTAGATAATGGAAATGTTTTTGCGGATGGGCCTCTCTTATCAGTAAAACAATATGCACAATTTTTGCCATTGTCGTACCATTATTTAAATAAGGCAACATTAGGAGAAATTTGGGACAGACACAATAATGATTATTTTATTGAATAAGGTCATTATATAAGTATTAATTTCTTGAATATTTATATAATCAAAATGCTATTACAAACAATAATAACAATACTAGGGATATTTGTATTATTCTTTTTTACTATAACTAAATTATTTTCTTTTTATGGTGTTGGTTCAGAGTGGTATGGTATTTATGTAGCTTTTTATGCATTTATAATGCTATCATTAGTGATTTTACCAAAGAAAATACCATCTCTTGTAGAACCAACTATATCAACAAAAGATATCTCACATTTTTCTCCCAAGGATGATTCAACTGTTATAAGTGGATTAACAATGTAATACAATCTTTAAACATTATTATCGCCCAACTCTTTTTTTTGTTCTTCAATGATTCTTTGAAGCACAGAAATATCAATCTTCTCATTCAAGTTGTCAATAATTTCATTATCCATTGGTTCACGATTATTCAAGTTATAAAATTGTATTTTAAACTCTCTAACCATTTTATTTTGCATTTCTACCAGCTTCTTTTGACGAACATCTTTTGCTATTTGTAAGCGCAAAGAGTCTTGAGCTTGTTTATCCTTGTGTTCTTCATTAAACCATGGATTTCTGTACATTTCAGTAGATATAAGCGCATCGCAAATTTCAGGGCGAATAATGGTTGGCATGATTGATTCTGCGGCTTTTTCTAAACCTTCAACATTATCTGTGGTGGTACACAAAAACCAACTGGATTTCTTATTTTTAGATACGTTATACTTGTCAAATGCAATTTTAAATTCTGCAATGATTGAATCTGGAATGTTGGGGCTAGTTTCCATAAGACGATCAAATTCTTCCTTTGACATTTTAACCATTTGAATAACGTCAATTCTTTCATTAGGGTGTTTTGCAATTTCTGTTTTAACATTGCGATAAAATTTATCCCATGCTATACTACTAACGCGATGAGATTCATTTAATTGAGTAATCTTTAAAAATTGTTGAATTGTTGTAATAATGCCTGCTAAAATGTTGAAACCCCCAACAACCATTGCAAAATAATTTTGATAAGCTTCAGGAACTCTTGTTTGTGCAAAATTTGCTGTACCGGTTAATGTTGATATAACAATTACTGGAATAGTATACCATGCATTTAAATATGCATACATTGCATTTGCACGAGAGTGTAGCCAACGATAGCACATAGCTTTGTCTGCCCATTCAACAAGTATTTTTTCGTGTTCTTCAGTCCATTCAATGCTGATTTTCCCTGTATTTTTATCTACAGTATCATCGAGCAGCCCAACATCTTCCAAATTCTCCATATTATAAAAGAATAATTAAAAAAATAACTATATTTTAATTATTGTTAAAAAAAATAATATTTTGTAAAATTATTATGGACCACAGATTAAATAATTTGAAGGATGAGTTTAATAATATAACTGATATGCGTGACGGTATAACAAAGATTTTTGAAACCCTAAAAATAAAAACAGAAAAATTAAAAGAAACCTATGCGGAATTTATTAAAAATAATAAAGATAATCTTTTTGTATTTGGGTTAGATTCGTTTCACTTTCAAAGCAAATTAATAGACATTGAATTTGATGACATGAAACGTTTAAATGCGGGAATAATGAATCGCATTTATTGTGAATATTTTAAATTATACAAGATTGTGCAAAAATACATACAAAATAATATAACAGACCGAAAGATTTTGGAGCTTGTTCAAATAGAAAATCATTATCCTATATACAAGGATCTTGAACCTTACAAAGAATATGATTATAGTGTAACGCAGGATATACACGAGAATATTTTAATACTTTTGGGATCAATTAATAGTGTGTTAATAAATAAGGAACATGATTTGCGAGTATTGCAGCAAAAAAATAGCACTGGATTAAACATTGATAATTATGTTCATACATTTAGCTATCATACAACAATATTAAAGGAGAATTTAACACTTTTCATTACATATATTGAATTTTTTCATAAGCTTCATACTAAATATTTAAAACGTTTTTCAACGAAAATACAATTAATGTTTAGTCAAATAACACACGATATTCAGTTTGAGGATAATGCACACGCATCCAGAGAAAGACGCAAATCAATGATGCAAGATTTTGCCAACGAAGACATTGATCGAACATTATTAGCAGAATTGAAGAATAGTATAAATGATAATACTGTTGCACCCAGTCCAACAAATTCAAATAGTATAAGGACTGATAGCTTTGATGATAATAGTTTGCACTCTGTTAAATATGAAACCTATAGTGAACTCAGCAACGATCAGGATGAAGAAATTGTTATTAAAAACGAGGTTGTAAATATTAAAATGCATACATCTTATGTAGAGAGCCTATTTAATTCTCAAGATAATTTTCAAGATAATAATTTTAAAGAAGAGAAACATGTTAGCATTGTTGAGCCAAGCTTGAAAGATGTTGAAAACCGCGAAACAATGCAAAAGGAACTGGAGAATGTCCTTGAATTGAGAATAACCGAGACAATAGACACTAAAGTTGTAGAAAACGTTGAGAATCAAGTAGTAGAGGAGCAAACAAAAGAAGAAACCATTATTGCAGAGGATAAAAAGGAAGAAGACGATTCATCCATTATTACATCGGCAACAGCAAGTTCGCAATCTGTAGCAAATACAGATGAACCTCCAAAGAAGAAACGTACATACAAACCAAGGAAGAAGAAGGGCGATCCCGGTCTTTAAGTATATTTTGCGATTTATTATATCCACGGCAAAGCAACCAGCTCTCTTTTCTTTAAGTTATTTTAAACTATAATAAAAAAATTGAACTAAAGTTAATTTGCGTAATTATTATACATCACACAAGAACCATGGAGCGCCGTTTAAGCAAGAAGATTGATGAATATATGACTGGGTTTAAGAACAATATCAAGGACAAGGCCACTGGATGTGGTATCCTTAGCAGTGAACAGGGAAACCAACTTTTGCAGTATATTTATGACTATGAACGTCTTAATTTGGCGAAAGAGGATTTTATGAAGCGCAAGAGAGTCAAGAATGCTGTACCTTTCTTTGATCGTTGCTGTGCAAAGAGAGCAAGTAACGAGCAGTGCACTAGGCGTAGGAAGGAGGGTGAGGAATTTTGTGGGACGCATCTTAAGGGAACACCTCATGGTGTTATGGATTCGCAGGACACTCCTGCGCCAACTACTCAGAAGTTGGAAGTTTGGGCTCAAGATATCCAGGGAATTATTTATTATATTGACAAGGCCTTTAACGTTTACCAAGCCGAAGACATCCTAATGAACAAGACAAACCCGAAGATAATTGCAAAGTATGTGAAGACTGGTGAAGCTTATAGTATTCCAGGATTTGACGTATAAATCTAGGAAAAAAATCCTTGAGATTATTATGGACGAAATACCCAAAAAGATATTAAACGAGATTGGTATTCACTTTGATAAAGCGGATGAACTTGCTGATATTTTTTTGTCGCGAGAATTTTTTCTAGACGAATTGAAATACTTTTCCGTAAAAAGTTATATTCCTGGGCTAAAGGAATTATTTAGTTCTTCTTATTTGACAAGCTTACACAAAGACGCAGAAAAGACGCAGAAATGGCCATTGTTAAATCTTGTAAGGCAGATCCTTACAGTTTATGGTTTTACATTGGAGCCTATTAGGAAAAGCGATGGATACACAAAGGATGGAATTAAAAAATATAAACGTTTTTTTCAAATAAAACGTGTAAAACAGAAGATTGAAAATCATTATGAACCTGACTGCACTTGATAATTTTTTTAGATTACTAAAAAAATTGACATATATTTTGTTGCAATAATATTTTTTAATAATCATATGTGGAAAATGATGACTGAAGCAGGTGTTGTAAGTTTGGGTCAACATGACGTTGAGTCTGGAAATATTACATCAAAGTTGGTAGCTGTTCCGGATGAAGATCTTGACATGACAAAGATATACCAAACTAGAAGTGATATCACCGTACCAGTTTCAACGACTGGATCTTTGTGCGTAAAACTATTTATATCTTTACTTGTTTTGGCCTTTGGATCGCCGTTTGTTATTTGCGATTTGTATTATGCATACACTGATGCTACATGTGTGCATAATCCTACAAAAAAATTGAATCTTGACATGTATCAATACCTCTTGATAAGTGGATATTACGGGGTTGCTTTTCTAGGTTTAATTGTTCTTGCAATTTTCGTTTCTAAAATGCCAGGGGTTGGTTCCAATAAAAGCAATAATGATGACAATTGTATAATTTTGTTTGTGGAGATTCTCAAGATATTAATAATGTTATTTTCTACAGCATGGGTGATTGTTGGCGGCATTATATTCTGGAATGAAATTGACAATTCTACTTGTTCAAAGCCAGTGTATAATTACTTGACCGCGTCTCTTGTTCTAAAAATTGCCTCAATGTTCTTTACTTGGAAAGACATGAGTAATAAAAAGTAATGCAATAATATTTAGTAGTTTTTATCGCGCAAATATGATTTAAGGTCCATAACCAAGCCCCGCGCACGATATAGGTTTATTATTTATATCGTAACAACATTCATAGTCAAAGGCTTCGCTCAAACAAGACTTTGCTACGCCGCTATTTCTAGTCGGGTCGTGTTCTCTACAGCGGTTACACCTGGCGGGATAGCAAGGCGCGTAGTTACCAGAGTCATTACCAGTAGTATGCTGGTAAAACGGTGAATTCTTTGCTGCTATTGCGCAGGTTGTTATTGCATTTGCTGCTTCTGCTTTAAAACTTTTTACTTGTGCACTAAAAGCTTGTGCTTCTGGAGAGTTTGGTGCTGCTGCTTTTAGTCCTGCTTGTGCTATTGCTAGTGATGCTAGTGCTGCTTGCACTGTTGCTTGTACACACGCTGATTCTGCTTGCGTTTCTCCTGCTACTTGTACTGTTGCCTGTGCTGCTCTCTTTGCCGGATAGGGAGTTTTATTAACTCCTGGTATTTTTTGAACCATTATATACTAACTAAATATTAAAAATGGGATGTCTAAAGGGAGTCCCATTTTAAATGTTCAACGATGTAAACATTTTTATCAAATGGTTTAAACAAAAAAATATATATAGTAGAATAGTCTATATGTTGCTTTTCAAGTTTTTTCTTTCGTCCCTTGTTTTTTTGAGTCACAACTCTGCATCATTTAAGAATGTTGGTGTTAATACTAATTTGCGCAGATTTATTCATATGAGAAAGGATAGAACGCTCTTGTATGATATGCCATACAAACCTAGAGGGAAGAACCAGGAAGATTATGTTAGATTATTAAATGATAATAATGTTAAGGTGTTGTTTGTGACTGGACCAGCAGGAACTGGAAAGACTATGTTTGCCTGTAGCAAGGCCATAAGTGACTTAAAAAGTGGAGCTATAGATAAAATAGTTATCACTAGACCCGTTGTTCCAGTAGAGGAAGACATTGGTTTTCTTCCTGGAACGTTGGTTAAGAAGATGGACCCTTGGACGAGACCAATGTTTGACATTTTTTTAGAATCATTTCCTCAAAAAGACATTGATACTATGGTTAAAAATAATATTATTGAGATCTCTCCTCTTGCTTATATGAGAGGTCGCACGTTTAAGAACGCATTTATTATCGCGGATGAGATGCAGAATAGTTCACCAAATCAAATGTTAATGTTGACTACTAGAATTGGTGATAAAAGTAAGATGGTAATTACTGGCGATATGAAGCAAACGGATAAGGGAACAAATAGCGGTCTCAGTGATTTTATCAATAAATACAAGGCTTACGAGAGTTTCTATTTCAAGAAGAATGCAGAACTATTATTGTCAAATTCAACGCATTATTATCAGTTTGTTAAAGAGACGGGTATAAAAATTGTTGAGATGGAGAATAAGGATATTGAGAGAAGTCCTGTTGTGACAAAAATTTTGGACATATATGATATTGATAATTTGCGATATAATATGTCAATTAAATACTCAAACGTTAAGAATTTGATCAAGCCTGGTGTTACTGATAATATTACGAATACCACGCTTATTAAAGAAATTATTGCATCAAAACTTGCAAATCAAACTGTAGATAATATTGCAATTGTTGATAATAATTCTACTAATACCAATAATACTACTGAAATAAAAGGTATAAAACTATTAAGAAGTGATTCAAATAATGACGCTGCATTAATACCCTTGCACCATCAATCAAACAGATTCAACACCCGGAAATAATAATTTATCAACTGTTGTTCTAACGCAAAAAAAACGATGAACTATTATACCAAGTAGAAAGATCCCAATTGTAGTTATTAAGAGTGAATAATTAAAGACAAATGAGATAATAATGCATAGCAAAAAAACTACTAATGTGTCTCCTATTGCTATGCCTCCAATACGAAAAGAGTGAAATCCAGTTCCAGGTTTACCCAAAGCATCTTTATATTTGCAAAAGTCCATTATAGTGTATAATAATATTTAATTTAAAATTGAACTTAAATATTATCGCAGTATTTAGAATTATAATTATCAGCATGGACAGTCACGAACTATTTCCAGATGAGTCTATTTATGATGGAATTGGAACATTCCAGATGAAGGAACTATTCAATATTATCTGTCTTAAGTTTCGCAAAGAAATGAACGATGTTTGTTATCAAGCTTGTCTTGAAAATGGAGAATTGTACGATATAAAGTTTGGAAAAATTGTCGCGGATCGCGACGTTTGTGACAAAGTTTTTGATACTTTGAGAAAGGATCTGCAACACTATATTCTATTGTATTTGCGAGCAGAAAAATATCTCAAAGATTTCAGCGAGATTAGATTGTCTGGGTTAGATGCAATTGGACTTTACGAGTGGAAATCATTTCAAGAATACATTGACAATGAATTGGGTGTTAGATTTGAAAGAATTGGCCCATACGATTATACCAAGTTTGTCTCAAATATGAGAGAATCGGCTAGTTTTGCCAATGGAATGAGATTAAAATACAGTAGATGGTTGACTGAGTGCATGATAAAAAATTCTATTATTTCAACTATAAACCGATAATATTTTGTACAAGGAAAAAAGAGGGGTTTAGTTATCTTAAAAATTAAGTATAAAATTAGATGCTTTTTTATCTATATTCTGGATCTCCGTTATCGCATAGGAAAGGGTTATGACCATAAATGGTCTTATAGGACTCCATGAAACGGCTCTCATATGCGTGATATGTTTGCGCGACGATTACCGTTGGTATTCCCAAGATTTCGCTTTCAATCTCGGTGCGAGGAAGTTCATATCCGTGCATCTCAATTGTACAACCTTGTTTAAGGTAGAATTCAAAGGTGTTGTAGATGAAGCCGTTTGTCTTTGAACAGTCGCGAGACTTGCCTCGTTCACCAATGTGGTGTCCGCAAAGATAGCTGCCCCATCGTCCTTTGATTCCGTCGCGAGTCCCTCCAATCTTCACGATGCGACCATTAACTGTGAAGATGTACAACCACTCGGCCTTTTTCTTGTAGTCTGCCTCTGGAAGACTATTTACAAGTTTGATGACAGTGTTGCGCGTTTTTTGACCTAGCTTTTTTCCCTTCTCTGCAATGTCAGTGTCCAAAACAATGGAACCAACGAATTGAAAGCGTTCTCTATGGACATAATCCGCAAAGGATGCAGTCTGTTCGTGTGGGATTAATTTGACCCATTTTTTTGTGTGCCACGATTCATGGTGTTCCTTGATGCCGGGAATCCCACTAATATCCAACTGTTCAGGTGCAACAATTTCAAACTCCATGATTGGAAATCTTTTTAACAATGATACATTCCGGCGTTTGTGAGAAAAGCATTTCAATTTTTTTTGTAATGCATCTATAATTAGGCATTTTATGAAATCAACTGAATTTTTTGTCTATCTTTTAGTATCTAGCGATAACGCAACATACGTGGGAGCAACGGTGGATTTAGACCATCGTTTAAGACAGCATAATAAAGAAATAAAAGGGGGAGCGTGCGCAACTAGCGCAAAAGTTGCCAAGGGAGAGATTTGGGCTAGAGCTTGTCACGTTGCTGGATTTCCAGATTGGTCCGCTGCATTACAATTTGAGTGGCGTTGGAAGCAGTTAAGTCGCAAATTGTCTCAAAAGATGTTTCCATTGGAACGCAGAATGGTTGCATTAAGAAATCTTTTAGATCTTGAGAGACCAACCTCTAAGGCAATTGCTTATACTGAATGGCCTAGTCCACCTAAAATTATCTGCGAATTAGAAAGTGCTGCAGCGTTTGACAAAGATAATAAATATATCCATCAGTTTACACCGACGAAGATTTAAATCCGCACCCCACGGGTGTGTTTTAATTCATTTATCGGTAACGTTTCTCTTGAAGACTGAACCGCCTTTGGCGGTTTATAATCTTCAAGGGTGCAAATAATATTATAAACTGATACAACTGTTTGCGTTATTATCTTGCTTTATATTTTCAAAGCGAAATGCCATAAGAGTTGATATAAATTTTGGCTCCACCTTTTCTAAAGGTGGACAGTAGTAATATAGTAATAAGAAGTCATTACGTAGATGGTGGTTGTATATGTAAAGAATGTGCGAGTAATAGGTTGTTATTGGTGAAAAGTTTGTTAGAAGGTGGTAGAGTAAAAAGTGGTG